>ERZ1370068.3484-contig-2596_pt1 | contig 155341 bp, 231 predicted proteins | sample MGYA00561227_ERZ1370068 | MGnify/ENA primary metagenome ERZ1370068 (study PRJEB38410, sample SAMEA6850437) | metagenome | study: Metagenomic assessment of the ecological functions of the soil: analysis of the soil microbiota associated with the... | reverse complement strand
GTAATAGCGCTACCGTTCAGTTACGTATTGCTTCTAGCGAGCCGGACGGAGGCACCTCGATGCGACGCGCGGGGTCGTGGTCCGTGCTCCCCGCGGGGCAGGAGTGCCAGGCCCGCCGGTTCGTGCTCGGCACCGACCTGTACGGGCGCGATCTCCTGAGCCGCCTGGTCTGAGGCGCGCGCGTCTCACCTCGCGGGGCTCGCGGCCGGGGTGCGCTCTTCCTCGGCACCACGGTCGGCCTGACGGCCGGGCTCGCCGGGGGGCGACCGATCGCGCGCTCCGTATGGATCACCGACCAGGCGCTCGCGATCACGCCTGTTCCTCGTCCTCCTCGCCGCCCTCTTCCGGCCGTCCCTGCCCCTCGCCGTGCTCTTGATCGGGGCGACGAGCTGGATGGCGCGGCAGCCCATCGTGCGCGGCGAGGTCCTCGCGCTGTCCGGCAGGCCTTTCGTCCAATCCGCACGGAGCGCCAGAAAGCCGACCCGCTCCGGTGGCGGCACGGCATGGCTCCACGGCGTCGCCGTGCTGGTCGCCGTGGAAGCCTCGCTCCCGCTTCGGGCAAAGCGTCCTTCTCGAGGGATCAGCAGGCTTCCTCGGGCTGGGCGTCCCCGCCGCCGACCGACGTGGGGCGGGCTGATCGTCGGTCGCGACCGCCTGCTCTGACATGGTGGATCGCCACCGTCCCGGGATCGCCCTCGCGGGTCGTGGTCGCGAGCCAGTGGATCGCGGACGGCGTGCGCGGTGATATCGTGATTCGGCCTCAGGAGAGACGCCCGTGAACCTTTCGGCCCCTCGTCATCGCTGTCGTCGCGCTCGCTACGCCCTCGGCTACTTCACGCGCAGAGGAGCGTCGCCGCCGCCGGGGCTCACTCCCGCGGCCCGCCCGCGGCACCGGCACCCCGGTGCGGCACCGCCGCCCGCAGCGTAACAGGACGCGAAGGACGCGTTTCGCAGGGGGCTGCGCTGAGGCTCTCGACGCCGCGTTGAAGGCGCTGGCCGAACGGCGAACCTGACCGCATCGCCGGTGCGTGCGAGTCGGTTGAACCAGCTCGGTACTGGCGAAGACCCACCTCGAGACGCTGCTCGAGGCCTCCCCACCACGCTCGTCCATTTCCAGCTCGGGTACGTCGGCTTCCTGAGGGGCGGACTCCTTCGCGCGCGACGGGAAGGGGAGCGAGAGCGCGAAAGGCCGCCTACTCGGCGGCAACCCGGACGAGTTCGGCAAGGAGAGATCGAGCGCAACCCGACGCACGCTCGGCGTCGCTCTCGCGTCGCGAGCGATCGCGCTGGGCCCCGGGCGGGGGCTCGGCAGTCAGCTCCGCGCACGAAGCGTGGATCGCGGCCGCCCAGAAGAACGACCCCGTCATCTCGCTCACGGCGACGCTCGCGGGCGAAGCGCTCGACCGGGCGATGGCCGCGCTCGACGCAGCTCCGGACAATGCGTCACGAGCCGCGTTCGACGTCGATGGCGGTGGCCTCCTGGTGTTCAGGCCCACCGGGACTTCCGGGGCGGCCGTACCGTTCCTCGAAAGCCGCGCAGACCGACGGCCTGCCTCGACAGCGGCGCGCTCGGACCTCGTGGTGGCGTGCGCCAGGCGATGTCGGCGACGCGGTCGGAACCTGAAGTCGCTCTGATCCCATGGGCCGACGACGAAGCCAGGCGCGGGCGAAGCGATCCAACAAGGCGACGGTGGGCGACGGGGAAAGCGCAGCGCCGTCGGTCGGGGCTCGGCCGCCGGCCGTGCTGCGCGTGCACCGACGCCGCGCGCTATCGAAGGGACAGGACATGACCGTGCAGACCGAGGGTGCTCATCCTCACGCAGGTCGAAGGAAGGACAACGCGGTCGGCGACGCGGTCATGGTCCCAGACCACCGCTGCATCTGGAAGGAACATGCGCACGACGGGCTTCGAGCAGGAGGCGATCGACGCGGTCAAGCCTGGGGAAGTTCGTCGCGGGAACGAAGGGACGGGCAGACCGCCGATCTCTGGGGCTCCATCACCACGGTGAGTTCGCCGGCCTGGTCATCCTCCGCTCGGCGCGCCGTACCGCGTCGATCAGGGCTCAGACGATCCGAGGTCCTTCTTTCAGGGCGACCTCGACCTCGGGACGGTACATCCGAGCCGTAAGGCCGCGCGTCGTCGATAAGCATCGCGACCTGCCCCAGCTCGAGGAGTCCCCGCACGGCAAGCACGCACGAGCCTCCGTACGCCGACCACGTGCGCGCCTTGCGCCACTCTGCGGTGGCGCGTCCGAGCCGGCGCGCCGCGCGTCCAGCAGGTAGGTCGTCGAGGGATAGAGGCTCATCTGCTCGGGCTGGAAGTCAGCCCCACGCAGAGACACTTGATCAGCGGTTCGGGGCCGCGGCCTGACCGCAGAGCTCGGCGTTTACTCGCCGATGGAACTGGATGAGCGAGATCCCCGCGGCGCTGCCGTGTCATGACCCGGATGAGCGGCGTGTCGGCGAAGACCGCCGACGATGGTGACGAACAGGCACGCGGTCTGATCTGACCGCACGAGATCGGGCAACCGACGTAGCGCGGGCTCTCCGGGCGGAAATCGAAGCCGAGCGCGTCCGCCGGTGGACGGCCTCGTGCGTCGCGCTCCTCGGTGATCCGCAGACCTTGACGACGACGCGGCGCGTCACGACCCTTACTTCACCTCGAACTTCACGAAGATCGGGTCGGTGAGCTCGGACGTGGCCATCGTCAGCTCGAACCGATGCCCTTGAGGCCCGTGGTCGGCGTGGGAAGTAGATCATGTCGATCATGCTGACCACCGTAGCGCGGCAGGCTCACCGTGTCCGTGACCGTCGCGGGCGCCCCGCTGCGCGAACAGGCGGGTCGGGGAGAGCTTGCGCTTCGGATACGCGGTCATCATAGCGAAACGGTTGAAAAACGATCGTCCAGCTCGGAACGGAGTTCCGGTCGAGGTCGGTACTCGTAGTTGTCAAAGCTCCTTCGGGCTGGCGCAAGGATAGCGGTTGTTCTCGTCGGCGAGCGTGAACGACTCGCGCGTGAGCGTGAGCACTTCAGGCACGGTTCGCGATCCGATCTGATCGGGATGTAACGCTCCCTTCTCACGGTAACGCGTGGCGCGCGTGTCACGATAAGAAGGTCGCGAGCTTCCTACCTCGATGAACGCGAAGGTCGAGCTTCCAGTCCACGTCGGCGGCCTTCTGCCCCGTCATCGGCTGCCGCGACGCACGCCGTCAGCGTGAGGAGGGCGGGGATCAGGAGGACGACGCATAGAGGATCCTCTCGGGAAGTGATGCCAGGCTGGGCAGCGCCGGAAACCCCGATCAAGCGCGTCGGCGAGGACGGCGCAGGGCGGCTGCGGCCCGTGAGCACCTCGAACTGGAGGAGGGCCTGCTCGGCAGGAAGGCGCGCCGGTGATCACGTGGAGTCTCAGGCGCGCGTCGGACACGAGCAGGGTCGTTGCGGGCCGTAGCAGGCGAGGTCGAGGACGGCTCGTCCGCCAAGCCTCTCCCTCGGGAGGGATGCGCTCCCCGCGCCGGCCGAGCGGTGTCGCCTGGACGAGCAGGTCAACGACCCGCACGCCAGCGGGGACACCAACGGTGCCCAGTTCAGCCCCGAATCGCGCCGGCAGCATTGCGACCGCTCGCGCAGGCTGGCGCGCGAGCATGCGTCACGGCGGCCCCTCCTCCGCTGAGCATCCGCCGAGCGATCATACGCGCGCTCTCCAGCGCCCACGATCTGCAACGGCGGACCCGCTCCGATTCCCAAGGGGGGCGAGCAGGAGGGCGAGCGGCGGCGACGTCGGTGTTGTGACCGGACCAATCGACAATCCCGCGCACGGTGACGGCGCCCAGCGCTTGCGTCCCGGGTGGTGCGTGCACCGGCGCGCCGCCACCGCCCCTTTGAGCGGTGTCGTCACGGCGAAGAGACCTCCGGGGCGAGTGCCGTGGCGTCGTCGAGGTCGTCGCATTCGATCAGGGACGTAGACGGCGTCGAGGCCGAGCGCGCGCGATATCCGCCGCGTGCAGAGCGGGAGACGGGCTTTCGAGCACGGGCGTCCGACCAGCGCGAAAAGCGGCGCGTCGTCACCCCGATCTCCCCACCCTGTGAACCTCGACGAGCTCGCGCGTCGTGGTGCACCCCGAGGCGCTTTCGCAGCCGCGTGCCACCACCGCGTAGAGTGCCCGGAACCCACGATAGGCGAAGATCCGCGACGCAGCTCCCGCGCGCCCGTGGCGAACGCGGCGAGGCGGCCCTCGCCTCCTTTGAGGGCGCGGGGAGCGCCGCAATCTCACCTGCGCGGCGGGCTTCCGGGACGAGCTTCGGGCGGAGGCGGCGCGCGACCAGCGAAGGCGCGCTCGTGCGGATCCACGCGCAGCGCCCTTCGCAGTCCGCCGTGATGGAGAGGATCACGCGGGGCGCAGGTCTCGCCCTCCGCGAGGTCCGCGAGCGGGCCGTCGAGTTCGACGAACGCGTCGCGCAGCCGCAAGCGCGGCCTCGGGTCTTCCGCTTCTCCTCGACGCTCCGTCGAAGCCGCCGTCGGCGACGGTCTCACGGTGACGATGACGGGGAGCGCCTGCAGGATGCTGACGAGTCCGCCACGCTCGATTGCGCAGCCGGTCGGCGCGGATCTCGACGGCACCGGCGCGCCGGGCGTCTCGATCTCACGCGCGCCGCCCCTCGAGGTCGCCTCCTGGATCGAATGTGGACGATCGCGGCTAAGAGGAGCGACGCTACGGGATCGACGTCCACGTGGATCGTCCGCGCGATCGCTTTTCCGTCAAAGAAGAGGAGGGCGCCGCGACGGTGACAGCCGGCGGGCGACGCCGGCCCTTTCGAGCGCGCGGGGTCTGCATCCGGAACTGCCGCGAAGGCGCTCGATCGGGGCAGGGCCGGGACCGGCGATCGTGAGACGCTGCGAGGCCACTTCGCGGGCCTCGGCGACCTCGTGCGGGGCCGCGCCATGCGCGCCCCTCGCTCGTGTCGGCGACGACGATCTGGACGAGCGCCGAGCGGCGGATACCGGAGCGCGCCGGTACAGGATCTCGCGGGCGAAGGCGTCGTAGTCGCGCGCCGCCGCCTCGGCGAGCACGGGGTGATCGGGGGTCAAAGGCCTGCGCGATGACGCGGCCCGGCCGATCGCCGCGGCCGGCGCGCCCGGCCTGCGTCAATGGCTGGAGGCGCGCTCGCCGGCGCGAAGTCGCCGAGCGTCTGGTCCGCCGAGAAGGGCGCCGACGGAGGTCACGTTGGGAAGTCGAAATTGCGCTGGCGTCATCTGGGTGCCCGCGAGGACGTCCGTCTCCCGCGTCGAAGCGCTTGGGGATCACCTGTGCGCGCCGCGGCCAGACGGTGTCGCGGTCCATCCGCTCGATGCGCGCCGTCGGGAGCACCCGCCGGAAGTCGTCCTCGATCCTCTCCCGTGCCGTCCCCGACCTCCCCCGGGACCTCGGCCGCGCACGACAGGCGCGCGCTTCAGACCGCCTCCTCGTGCCCGCAGCCGTGGCGGCGTTTGATCGGTGCCAGGTCAGGCGAGCGAGCACTGCCGGCAAGATACGCGCTCCGCACGCGGCGCCACTGGCAGCGCGACCCACCCCGCCGGTTGCGGAGCACGAGCGCCTGCTCACGCCGCGCGCGACGGTCTCGACGAGCGCGCCTCGGCGAGGGGCGTTAGCGGCGTGACCTCCCGCCGAGCGGAACTGCTCAGCTGCTGTCCACGACTCGGAAACTTTCCGGGAGCGGGCGCCCGGCGATGCGGGGGCGTGAGCAGAAGTGTAGCGCCCCGAGCGCGCGTGCTGGTACGACTCGAAGAGCGAGGTGTTGGCCCACGAACCAGGGCACGACGGCGGACTCGGCGCGCGCGGACACGACGGCGTCACCCCGGCGTTGTAGCGCGGCGCGTCCTCCCTGCTGTAGGACGGGTCGTGCTCTTTGTCACGACGATCGAGCCCGCGCGGGATCGGGAAGCGGCGCAGAGACCGCCGAGCAGGCGCCGACGACGAAGCGCTTCTCGCGCCGGCGCGGACCCGTCCCCGCGCGCGTCTCGCCGGAAGGCGAGCGCCAGTGGAGAGACAACGACCCTGGCCCGGGAAGCTGCCGCGGCCAGACGACCGACGAGCAGCGGCGTGAGCGATCTCGGGACCAGGTGGAGGACCCTTCGCCCCTCCGGCAGTAATCGCCTCTGCCTGGGTACACCTCGATGCTTCCCGACCGGTCGCCCGTGAACGGAAGAACGGTAGCGCGTAGGCTCGCGCGGCGACGCCCGGCCGGCAGGAAGGGCGTCAACCAGCCTGCGGCCGGTCAGTATTTTGAGCGCGGCGGTACGACGGGCAGGGCTCCAGCGCGGGAGCGCGTCCGGCGCCTTGCGCTTGCGCGGTGCCGGATCGGGGGGCACGCGCCTCGTCGCTTCTCCCCACGAGCAAGAGGTAGTAGTCGGCGACGAAATGCGTGACTCAGGCGGGGCGTCGAGCGCCAGGGGCCGACGGGAGCATTTCCTCGACCTCGCGGATCGCGAGCGAGCTCCGCCGGGGGCTCCGGCGTCAAGCTGACCACGGTGCCGAGGGACCGTCGTCGCCCGAACGGGACGCGCACGCGCGAGCCGAGCGCGGCCATCAGCCGCCAGCGAGCCGGTATGAAGATCCCGCCGGAGAGAGGACGGGGACGAGCATACGAACGCCCCGCGGTCTCGCCGCTCACGTCCGTCGAGGTCATCCGGGCGCGCGCAGCCTTTGGGTCCTCGTAGACGAGTCGCCGGTTCTCGACGTCGCGCCGCGGAGGGTGACCGGGTGGTAGGTCGGCAGCACCGGGACCCGCGGAAGCGCCCAGGTCCGCGGGCTGTGATCACCTTCGTCCCGAGGAGCGTTTTCGCCGCGGGCGCAGCCTGACGACCAGCGTCGGGGGCGATCTGCCGCCTCGATCTGGCGAAGAGGAACGGGAGGCGGTGCAGGCTCGTCGGAGCTCGGGCGTGCGGTTGTCGGGGGGCCGGCACTTGACGTGATTCGCGATGTAGACCTGCTCGCGCGCGAGTCCGATCGAATGGATCATCTCGTCTGAGCTTCTTCCCCACGGCCGACGAACGAGCTCGCCCTTGAATCTCGCGTCGGCCCCCGGCCTTCGCCGACGAACGCAGAGCCGTGCCCTCGGGACACCGCGAAGACGATGTTCGTTGCGCTTCTCGCAGAGCTTGCAGCGGGTACCTGCGATGTCAGGCGCCGATCACCTGAAGAGAGCGGGTCCGCCGCCTTCACCTCAACGGCCCAGCAGTCCTCAGGTCGGTGACGCCGATCTCGCCAGGTAGGCGATCGAGTTCGTCCAGATCCGCTCAGGGCGTGCGGTCGAGGATCGCCTCGGCGACCTCGCTCTTGTCCCCCTCGGGGACGGCGTGCAAACCCGCCCGTCCGTCAGATCGTCACCGCGTTGCGATCGGATCCGATGCGCCGATGCGGGGGCGGGGGGCATCGTTGGCGACAGTCGGCGCCAGCGGCGCGAAGCTTCGCGGCGCGTTCGCCGTGGCTGCATCGCCGATCTCGCAACCGACCGGCGATCTCGCTCCTTGCTCAGCACCAGGGACTCACGCGGAGATCGGTCCTCGTCGAGGACGAGCGTCAGCTGACCCCGCCAGCGCTGCGCGAGCTTCGCCCCGGCCTCGCGCGGCGCAGTCGGAGACCGCGGCGACCATGAAGATCGCGTCGCACCCGCGCGCTCGCTTGCATCACCGCGGCGTCACCATCTCACGCGCGGTCGTCACAGGCTGCAGCCCTCACGCCATGCGGCGCGGGAAGCTCGACCGGCGGACACTGCGAGAACATTTTTGGCTTTACGCCGTGCGTGCCTCGGCGATCGCGTACCCCATCTTCCCGGTTACAGGCGTTTGGACCGGGATGGCGCGGTCGATCGCCTCGCGCGTCCGGCCCCGCGGTGACGAGCACCTTCTTCCAGAGCGCGTCGGCGGCGGACCACGTCCAGACGGCCTGCGATCCCCGCGCAGGGTCCGCGGGCAGCCGACGCCCGTCGCGCTCGGCGAGCCGACCATGCTCTCCGGCAGAACGTCCGCGTGGCCCCGGGCCGCCAGGCGCGTGCACCTCGCGCTGTGGCGGGTGCTCCCACATCCGCGTGTTCATCGCCGGGCCAGCACGGCAACCGTCTACGGCAGGGGGCTAGGGGGTGGAGACGAAGTCGTCCCGCGATCCGACGCGCTGAAGCTTCGCCGAGAGGACGTTCGCGACCGCAGGCGCGATGACGTGACGTCGATAATTGCGCGCAGATCTGATCTTGCCAGATGACCTCGTCGTCCACTCAGAGGTCCCACGGATCGGACCACACCTTGCGGCCGGAGAGGAAGCGTCTGGAGCGTAGAAGGCGAAGGCGATGAACCGGGCGGCGATTTCCGGTCGCGACGACTGGACCTCGCCTCCGGCGGCGATTCAGGCCCGCACCACCTCACCGCAGGCCTTGTACGCCGCGATCCGCCCGAGACGCCGACCGCGAAGCGCACGAGCGCTCCGGGCTTCCGCGGGGGTTTTCCGCCGCAGGTGCCGCCGGCCCCGTCCCACTCCTGGCATGGCGGCAAGCTTCCTGCTGGGCGACGACGGTGTGCTTGATCGATTCGAAAGGTCCACACGCGGGATCGCGCCGGATTAGGCTGCTCCGCGCGGGCGTCGCGAACATCACAAGCACGGTACTTGCTGCCCTACTCGGGGATCTCTTGAACATCGATGCTCCTGGCCCCTCAGGGTGAGAAGATCGAAAGGATCTGCATCGCGCGATCGCGGAGGCGCCGGTCTTGCGCCGCTCCGCGACGACGATCGACACGAGCGGCCGCCGGTCGCCTCTCAGCTCGGCGTTCACCACGATGGTCGAAGCGATCACTCCATCGCCTCGCTCCGGGCCTCGGCAGGTCGCCGCGTGACCGCCCCCACCGCGTCATCGCTCGCGCGCATCACGCGAGGCGCGCCGGTCAGCACCTCGTAGCTCGGCGGCAGCACGAAGATCGGCACCGTGTCGAGCCCCGACGCGCGGATCTGTCGCGCGCCCTGCGTCGATGTCGAGGAGGAGGTCCTCCCACCGCCAGCGCCGCCTCGGCCAGCGCGCCCGTGCCACCGCGCGCCGAACACGTGCGCCCACTCGGGGAGCCCGCCGCGACGTCGTCAGCGCGTCGGCACCCGCGTCACGAAGTGTACTCGCGCCCGCTCTCCTCGCCGGCACGCCGCGACCGCGTGGTGTACGAGACGGAGAACGAGGCCCGGCATTTCTCGGGCGAACTTGACGCGCAGAGGGTGCTCTTCCCGGACCGAGGGGGCCAGATGACGAACACGATTCCCCTGCGGCCCGGCTTCGCGTCGCACTCAAGGTTTTTGGATCTGCTCCCGGATCTTCTCCGCCTCGCGCCCAGAGCGTCGAGCGCGCCGCCGGCTCATCTCGGGCTCGGCGCGACTTGCTCGGCGATCGTGTTGGTCTCGCGGTGGATCTCCTGGAGCAGGAACTCGAGGCGCTTGCCCGACCGGCTCGCCGTCAGGCGTCCCCGCAGGAGCGCCAGCGCGCCTGCGCGAAGGTGCCGTGGGACGCTGCGATCTACCTCAGGTGACGATCCCGCGCGGTCGGCGGGAAGCGCGGCCTCCTGCGCGAAGCCGCGCGAGGAGTCGAGCGCGATCACCTGGCACGGACGAGCTGCTGCCACCCGCTCGGTCGAGCTTGCTTTGCAGGGCGATCCGGGGATCACGCGGCCGGCGCGACCGCGCACCTCGCGAGCACCGATCTCCCGTCTTCGCGCGCGACACTCGCGCGACGACGAGGTCGTCCTCGGCGCAGCCCAGCCCTCCTTTCGCCGTTCGAGCGGTCAAGCGCGGCCAGCGCCTCGTTCCACGGCGCCGTCGATCACGCTCGACCGTGCGCGTCGCCAGGTCCTCGAGCGGGTGCCGCGAGCCGTCCGTGGTGAGCACGCCCGGCACGCGCAGCGGCGTGTGCAGGGGTCGAGCGCCGCCAGGATCACCGGAAGAACTCGTCACGCAGCGCCTTGCCCGCCGCGATGACGCCGCCTCGACGACCGGCCGGTTCGAGCGTCGAGACCGACCCCGAGCGATCCGCGCCGCCTCGACGACGGAGGTCGACGTCACCCTCGCCGCGGCCACGCCGTGGCCAGCGCCGAGCCGCGCGGCGGCTCGGCCTCGAAGGCGCCCGAGCGTCGTCCGGGCAGGCGCAAGCTTCATGATCCGCGAACCGGTTGTTCACGCTTTGCGGACCTCGACACGTGACCTGCGGATCTCCGAGGATTCGTCGGCAGCCGCCTTGGCCGTACACCCGGTCATGGATCGGATCATACGAGCCAGGGATTGTGGCCTACGCGGGAAGCTCCGCCAGCACGGCCTCGGCGGCCTCTCGGCCCCCTCGCCCGGGCCGGCGCTCCGCACCACGGCGAGGCGCCGCCGCATCGCCCGGCCGGGGTCTGAGGAGCTCGATCCCCCGGGCGACGGTCTCTCCCGCGTGAACCCTCCTTGGATGAGCTCAGGGATGACCTTCACGACGAGGTTGGGGAGCGCGATGTGATCGACCTGGATCGGCGATCGCACGCGCAATCACGAGGTGAGCGCCTGTCACTGTAGACGGCGACGAAGGGGAGGCCGGCGGCGCGGCGTCGAGGGTCGCGGTCCCGGATGCGACCGCCCCGCGTCCACGACCTCGAGGATCAGGTAGGCGTTGCCCGGACCCCGGACGCCTTCGATCCGGCCCACCATCTCTTGCCTCCACGAAACCCGCCAGGAGGGTCGCGCGACGGAACCACGAGCTGCGTCCGGCCGCAACGCCTGAAGACGCGCCCCGCCGTCCAGGGCACGGGCAGGATCCCGCTGACCTCCCACGGCAATTCCCCGGAAGGAGGGCGACGACCGGACGGCTCGCGTCGAAGCCGAGCGCCGGGAGGTCCGAGCGCGAAAGCGCGCTCGTGCGGGCCGCGGCCGGATGCCGACGAACGTCGCGGGCACCCCGCCGTCTCGTAGAACGGCGCCTCGAACGGGAAGAGGACCAGCACGCGACGCACGAGCCGGCGCAGCGTCGCGACCCGTCCCTTGCACCAGGCCCAGACCTGAGGGCTGACGTAGTAGACGATCGGCACCGACGCCGATCGCGCGCGAACGGCCAACCGGAAGTTGAAATCGGGAAGTCGATCAGGGCGAACAGATCGGAGGAAGCCTCCTCGGTCAGAACGCGCGTGAGCCGGTTCCATGGCGCGCCGGATCGCGGGGAGGTGCCGCACGACCTCGACGATGCCGCGACGACCGCGACCTCGGAGGCGTGCTGCAGGCGCACCACTCACACGCCATCTGTCCCCGCCCATGCCGACGAGCTCCACGTCCAGGGGCAGCTTCGCGAATCGCGCGCGCGAGCCGGCGCCCAACCGATCCCCGAGGCCTCGCCCGCGGACAGGAGGATCTTCATTCGCGCGGGAGCCCGCAGGTCGCGTCGTCGGCGAGGTCAGTCACCCGGTCGGCACGGCTGAGAGCCGTCAGAAAGCGACCGTCTCGACGGTTTCATCAGAAGGGAAAATACGAGACGCGGCACGCGTTATTGCCAACCTTGCTGGCGCCGGCGTCATTGGCGTGCTACGCGCGGATCGGCGAAACCGTGAGCGGTCTGCGCGCCTTCAAGACGCCACCGAGCCGGTGCAGATCCAACTTACGCCAGTGTGACGCGCGCCGCGCAGCACGCCACAGCATCGCCTTCAGGCTGACGAGTACATCATCTGCCGATAGGTGAAGCGCTGGATCAAGAGCATCCCAAAGCCAGCTATGGCGGCACCATCGAGGGTGAAGGCGAAGGCACCAGGCCGCACGTCCATCAACAGAAGGCGATGTAGCGGCGGCAAACGCGCGCTGAAGTCGCCACGCAGCGGGGCGGGGACGCGACCCGGATCTGCCGAATCGGGCTCTGCCATAACACCTGAAAGACGACCATGTTGGCAGCCATGATCCATCCGAGCGTGCGGAGGGGCTCGCCAGATGCTTCGCAAAGCCACCTGGTAGGTGCCGTAGGTCCAGCAGCCTTTGCTTCAACAAACCGAGACTGGTCTCGAGGTCCTCGGTGCGCCCGTTGATCGAGGTGAGCTCGTAGGCGATGGGCCGCCGGCGCGCAGGATGGTCAGGGTGGATCGGCATCCTCGGTCAGCGTCTCCGGGTACGTAGCCGCCGGCGATGAGGACAACCCACGACGCCGCCACGCGCCCAAGGCGCCCGGCACCGGCGGCGAAGTGTTGAGCAGGCAAAACGCGCCGGTCGAAGTTTTGGCTGGTGACATATTCGATCTGGCTGAAAGCGCGTCAGCCACGAGGTGGACGTTGCCAACCTCGACGTTACGCACACCGCCGTGATCTTCGGATCGGAAAGTGCCGGACATCGCCGCGATGGCGCCCTTCACCACGATGGTGTCCGCGTCGACGGCGGCGACGATCTCGCCCGTCGCCACCGCCAGACCGGCGTTGGCCGCCTTAGCCGCTACCGCCCGTTTCTGCTTGGTCACCAGCGTAATGCGCGCGTCCTTCTCAGCCCGGCAGCAGCCACCTCGGAGGCGATCGGTCGAGCCGTCGTCCCGATCACCAAGACTTCGAGGTTGTCGTAGCCGCCACTGACAACGAATCGATGGTGCGTAACCCAGCTCTTCGTTGAAGGCGAAGAACAGCACGGTGACGCGGGGCGAAGCCCGAGTCGACGAAACGCGCTCGCTCGCCTGAATCAGCGTGAACACGCCAAGCATGACGACGCGACCGATGGCGAGCAGCGTGCAGAAGAACAGGATGCTCACGGCGCCATCAACCTGACGCGTGCGCGCCACGCCGGAGTTGCTCCACGCCATGGCGGCGTCGCCAGTCGATCTCGTGCAGCAGCTCTTGGCGCAACGCCCATAGCCCGCTCGTCCATGGCGACGAAGCGATAGCCGCTGGCGCGCAACGCCGGCACCGCCAGGCGCAAGGCGTCGATGGTCTGCGAGCGATCGCCGCCGCCATCGTGCAACAGCACCACGCCAGCCACTTCCTCGGCCTGCTGCACCATCCGCTCCGCGATCACCGGCGAGGCCGGGCTGACAATCGGAAGGATCGTGCCATTAGCGCCGACGAAGATCATCAGCCGTTGTTGGCGCAACGCGCAGCGGGCTTTATGTCCTCCGGCGCGGTTAGGTCGACGTTGGCGGTGTATGGGAGCGCGAAACCAGCGAGCGCAGGCCGGTGAGCGCTTCCGATCAGCTGCCGTCGCGTTGAGAACCGATGACTTGTTCGGCCGGCGTCAGCAGCTCCGTAATGCGGATGGATTGTGTTCGATGTGGTTGCGCGAGCAAGTGGCCTGAATATCCAGCGCAACCAAGTCCGGGTGCTGCATCACTTGATCGCCGAGCGACGAAGACAGCACGCCGAGTCGTGCAGCGCGGCCAGCATCTTCGGCGTCATTCGGATCAGGCCGAAAATCGTCAAAGGTGAGGACGAGGTCCTTGCCGAGCGAGCCGCGGCGCTCGACCACGAAGCGGTGTCAGCTCTTGCGTGTAGACGCCGGACACGACGCGACGGTGGGATCGACGTCAGTCGCGCCAGCCGTGGTGTTTTATCCAGTAGCACCTCGCCCTTGCCGAACAGCGCGACACCACGGGCTGCCAGGATGTCGTTGAGGATGGAGGTGTCGAGCAGCAGGCCCGCTTGGCCGATGAACTTCAAAGCGTGTCGTCTTCGTGCCCAGCCGCCACAGCGCCACGCGGTGAATGCCCAGGCCGTTGAGCGTCTTGCGTTGGTTCCACGCGCTCAACGCGTCTTGGCACTGCCAGGCGTGTTGCCGCGGCCCTTCCCCATCGGTGTAGCCAAGCGCGCGTTCTTCGGCGTCGGCCTCCTGAACACCGGCGTGGAGCCTGCCTGCCGCGGCGCGCTGGCGCAGTCCGCTCGCGCCTCGCGGGAAGGACGGAAACCTTCCGCCAGTCGGCTCGCCAGCGCTGCCAGGTCTGATGATCGTAATGAGCGCCCAGCGCCACCACCAGCTTGTTCGCCGGCACGCGCGTGAGCGTCTTCGGCCATCGAGTCGTTGAACCAGGTCTTGCCCGAGACCGGACCCGGCTCCGAGTTGGGATAGTGCTGGTCGTAGGCCAATCATGAGACGTCAGCGACCTCGCCGATGTATTCGAGGTCGTAGGCGGGATCGTAGAACGACACGTCGACGGTGAGGCGCAGACCGTGGGTGCGGGCGTTCTTCAGATCGACCAGAAATTCCGAGCAGCGCCTCGGAATCCTCGGGCGCCAGCTCTTTGATCGACGTTGAGCGCCGTCGGCTTCCAACTGGACCAAGCGATCGACCCGCAGCTTGTTGACCGGGCACTCGCGCGCCTCGTCGTCGCGCATGAGCACGGCCACGGCCTCGCCGCCACTTGTCGGGGACAGGTTGGCCAAGCGCGGCGACCATGACGTCGCGCCCGTTGACGACGCTCGGTGGGCGCGTCGATGTGGCTCTCCAGCTCGCGCAGCCTGGGCCCGGCACGCTGAACCAGTCGGGAATGACGACGTCGATCTTTCGATGTTGCGCTCGAGCGAGGCTTGCGCCGGCAAAGTCGTCGCGCACGTGAAAACAATCTAAGCTCGACTTGCGGCAGCAAGAACACGCTGTTTTGCGGCGTCCTTCACACCGCTGGCGGCGGCGGCGTTCGGCCACGCGCTGGGTGTAAGGCGCGTTTTGCGCGAGGCGAGTAGACCAGCTGACGTAGGCATGCGCCATTTCTGCAAGTCGGCCCGGCGCGCGGCGACGGTTTTTGAACACCTTCTCGCGCTCGACGGGCGTGACGACGCCCATCACCGCCATCGGGCGTGCCCCCGGCGATGACGAGCTTAAACACCACGACGGGGCAACAGCCCGACGCCAACGCCGCCGGGAAGGGTCTTCGAATATCACCAGGGGGTGCGTTTGCCCCGGCAATCGTGAAATGACAAGGATGAAATGTAAAGAGTCCGGTTTATTGCTGTTTTGGACGGCGGGATCCTCGTTTTCAAGTACGCGGTGATTGGCCGTTATCGCCTGGACGACCTCGCGCTGGGCCTAGAGCGTGCTGAACTTCTTCCGGAAGCGACGTAGAAATTCCATTTGGATAGACGGTGTGATCGTCGAGACCTTCGGGCTCCAGAAAGATCTGGTGCCCTTCCCGCTCCCCAAATTTGACGATCTTGTCTTCGATCGAAGGACAATAGCGCGGACCACGGCTCGCGATCTGTCCCTGAATACATAGGTGAGCGATGGACGTTGTCCCGGATGATTCTGTGCGGTCGCTTCGACGGTACGCGTGATACCGCATTCGATCTGAGGGTTTTCAATTCGCGCGGTCAGAACTGAAAAAGGCTCAGGCGGATCATCGCCAGGCTGCATCTCAAGCGCGGACCAATCGATTGTGCGGCCATCGAGCCGTGGTGGCGTTCCGGTCTTTCAAACGCCCCAGCGAAAATCCGAAATTCTCAAGTGTTCTGGAAAGGCCCACTGGCCGGCGCTTCGTCGACACGGCCCGCCGGTATTTGTTTTTCGCCAATATGAGATCAGGCCTCTCAGAAACGTGCCGGTCGTGAGCACGACGGCGCCGACCGAGATCTCGCGTCCGTCGGCCAATTTCACACCGTGGACACCGGCCGTTTGTTGAGCATCGAGGTCGTCCACTTCAGCTTCGATCACCTCAAGGTTTGGCGATGGCGCAGATCGCGCTCTGCATCGCGGACGCATACAGCTTGCGATCAGCCTGGGCCCGCGGACCGCGGACCGCAGGTCCTTTGCGCCGGTTCAAGACGCGAAATTGTATCCCACCCAAATCCGGCAATCCGGCCCATGAGGCCACCCAGCGCATCGATTTCACGGACCAGATGGCCTTTTCCCAGTCCGCCGATTGCCGGATTGCAGGACATATGCCCCGATGGTCGCAAACCGGTGGGTGATAGAGCGCCGTTCGGGCTCCCATACGGGCGGCTGCAGCCGCGGCTTCACAGCCGGCGTGGCCGCCGCCAATCACCGCGACGTCGAATCGGATAGCCATCGATGACCTCAGAGGTCGCGGGTTGTACCGGAGGCGGGAGGAGGGGTCAAAAACATTGGCTTCAGCAAAGTGTTTTCTAAAGTGTTTCACGTGAAACATTTCGAGGCGCAGGAGAATCGGCTCGCTCCCCACCATCATTTGCCCTATTTGCCGATACAGAAATCCCGGAAGATCACGTCCAGGATATCCTCCACGTCAACTCGGCCGGTGAGGCGGCCAAGGGCGCGAGCGGCGATTCGCAGTTCCTCAGCCAGCAGGTCTTCGCGACTTGCCAGATCATCCGCGCAGCGCTCGGCGCAGCGCAGCCACCACGTCCTCAAGGGCTCGCCGATGACGTTCGCGGGTCACCAGTGCCGCTTCGGCTCCGACCAGATAGGTCTCGGCATGCATCGGTAAGCCGGTCAAGCAAGGTGTCGAAGCCTTCGCCAGACTTGGCTGAAAGATCGAATGCCGGTTCATCTACGATTGAATTCAAATTCATTCGTACGCGTTAACCGTTCGTTAACCACGTCAGTCAAGGGCTTGTTAACCCGGCAGTCGGATTCACTCGCTTCCGTTGCTTTGACTTCCGATGTTCATTTCTTTGTTCGCCATTCTGCACGAGGTCAGATCTTGTTGCGCACGACCCAAACCGGTGCGGCGAGCAGGGATCTTTCCGGCGGACGTTCGATCGAGAGGGTGACGTTGCTTCCTCACTCGCGTCCACCACCCAAAGGACCAGATCGGCTGCGCTGGCGCGTTCGCGCGCCCGTCGCACGCCCTCAAGTTCGACCGGGATCGTCGGTCTCGCGAATGCCCGCCGTATCGACGAGCGTCACAGGCAGTCCGCCCGAGGTCGAGGTGGACCTCGATGACGTCGCGCGTCGTCCCGGCATAAGGTGAAACGATCGCCGCTTCGCGCTTCGCAATTCCGATTGAGCAACGTCGACTTTCCGGCATTCGGTGGACCGGCGATGGCGACCACCAGACCCTCGCGCAGTCTTTCGCCGCGGCCGCCGTCCGCTAGCACAGACGCGATCTCATCTTCGAGTGCGCGCGCGATCTGCAGCGCCGGAGTCACCAGATCCTGAGGAACGTCGGCTTCATCGGAAAAATCGATCCGCGCTTCAATCAGCGCCAACGCCTGGATCAGTTGCGCTCGCCAATTTTCCGGCGCGGCTACCCAGCGCCCTGCGCATCTGGCGAAATGCAAGGCGACGCTGACCTTCCGTCTCCGCCATCACCAGGTCTGCAAGACCTTCCACGGCCGTGAGATCAAGTTTGCCGTTCTCGAAAGCCCGCCGAGTGAACTCGCCGGCCTCCGCCGGACGCAATCCGGGCACGCGCGAAAGTGCCGCGAAGACGGAAGCAATGATTGCGCGCCCACCGTGAAGCTGGAGCTCGGCAACGTCTTCGCCCGTCTCGCTGTGAGGCGCCGGAAACCAAAGCGTCAGAGCTTCATCGATGATCTCGCCATCAACGTCCGCGGACGCGTCCCGAATGTCGCTAGCTCGCGCTTCAGGAATCTCTTCCAACAACCGTCTTTGAGCGCCTCGCCAGCGGCGGGCCCGGAAATGCGGACAACCGCGATCGCCGCCGGCGGTCGACCTGACGAAAGCGCGTAGATGGTCTGGCGCGCGTGTTCGGACATCGCGGCGCACGGAAGCGCCGGCACGAGCATGGGGTCAAGCCCCGCAAGCGCCATTGCGCGTGGCCCTGCTTAGCGCGTATCCTTTCACCGCAACGTCCCCGAGCGCACTCGCGCGTTAATTCTCTACGGCGCCTACACTTTATGGGCGTTAAGCCTAGAGGAATTATTCTGGCATTGAACTTAGCTTGTGAACCTGCATTGCCCGAGGCAATCAGCGCACGTGATCGCGAGGATCGGTCACGATATGATCTTCGCGTATCTGATCGGAGATACGCCATGATTTCGAAGCTTCGACTTGTCGTCACTTCTGTCCGTCGCGGTATCGATCTGCTCAGGCATCGGCAACGAAGGCGCCAGAGCGATCTGACGCGCGCATATCGCGTGATCGCGTCCAAACAGTACGTCGATCTCACGCATAGCTTCGGGCCTGACACGCCTGTGCTGGTCAGGCTTTGGCCAGGCAAAGATGACGCCGGCGGCCGATCCCAAAACGCACGAGCCTTATACGATTGCCAAAGACGGTTTCCGCGCGACGTTTCTATCGAAATGGTCGGGCAATACGGCACGCACGTCGATCCTCCAGCGCATTTCGATGAGAAAGGGATCACGATGGACGAGATCCCGCTGAAGCAGATGATCTTGCCGCTGAGTCGTTCTCGACAACACGCCATATCAAGCCAAAGACGAGAACCACGCGTTCTCGGTCGCCGACCTGCAACGATGGGAGAAGAAGAACGGTCGCGTCCCGCGCGGTGCGTTCGTCGCGCTGCGCACCGACATGTACAAGGATTGGGACAGCAATCCCGAACGCTTCAAGCGCACACCGTTCCCTGCCTGGGCGTTCGACACCATCAAGTTCCTTTACGAGCAGCGCGGTGTAACCGCGACCGGTCATGAGGCAATGGACACAGACACAACCGACAAGATGGAATCTGAAACTTATATTCTCCAGCACGGCCACTATCAGATCGAGGTCATGGCCAATCTCGACAAAGTCCCCCCGACAGGCGCCTTGATCGTCGTCACTTGGCCGAAAGTGCGCAAAGGACTCGGGTTCCCGGCGCGGGCATTCGCAATATTGCCATGACCATGTTTGATAAGCGCGATTGCGGAACGATTCACCGCAGCCTGCAGTTCAATCAGCGTCGGTGATTCCATGCGCACACTTTTGAGTTTGCTCCTAGCTGGGGCCGCAACGTCGCTGCTCGCTGGCTGCGGCGACAACGCAAAATTGCCCGAACAAGCCTCTGTCGGCGCCAACCCGAGCGATCCCAACAACCGACCAAGTCGTACATTCCGACCGTCAAGATCGCTCCCGCGAAGGGTGTCGGTCGGCGGACGGCAAGCCAACCGCGGCTACCAAACCTCAGCGTCAATGGCTTCGCCAAAGGCCTCGAGCATCCGCGTTGGCTTTTCGTACTTCCGAATGGTGATGTTTCGTAGCCGAGACAACAGCAGCCCCAGCGGCCCGAGGCAAGTGGCATCAGAGGATGGGTCTACCAAAAGGTACAGAAATGGGCAGGAGCGGGCGTCCCCAGTCCGGATCGCATAACTCTATTGCGAGATAAGGGATGGCGACGGCGTCGCGGAGACGCGTACCGTCTTTCTGAAAAATCTCCATTCGACCATTCGGCATGGCCTTGATCGGCAACGATCTCTACGTCGCCAATGCAGACGCCATCCTGCGATTTAAATATCAGGAGGGTGCGACGGAGCTCGCGGGCAATGGAGAGAAAGTTGCGGGTCTGCCTGGTGGACCTATCAACCATCACTGGACTAAAAACATCATCGCCAGCAAGGATGGCACCGAAGCTTTATGCGACGGTCGGCTCCAACAGCAACGTTGGCGAGAATGGTCTCGAAGCCGAAAAAGATGCGCGCAACCATTCTTGAAATTGACCTGAAGAGCGGACAGTCGCGCGTATTCGCATCCGGCTTGCGGAATCCGAACGGGATGGGATGGGAGCCGCAAACCGGGCAGCTTTGGACGGTCGTCAACGAACGCGACGAACTTGGCAGCGACCTGGTGCCGGACTATCTCACGTCAGTAAAAGAGGGCGCGTTTTATGGCTGGCCGTTCAGCTATTGGGGACAGCACGTCGATGATCGCGCGCAGCCTCAAAATCCGAGCTCGTCGCCAAAGCAATTTTGCCCGACTACGCACTCGGCAACCATGTCGCGCCGCTCGGCATGACGTTTGCCGATGGCGCAAAAGCTGGGCGAGCAATTCGCCCATGGCGTATTTATCGGAGAACACGGCTCTTGGAATCGTAGACCGCTGAGCGGCTACAAGGTTGTTTTTCGTTGCCTTCAGTGAGGGGAGGCCGACTGGTTTCACCGCTTGATGTCCTCACCGGCTTTGTAAGTGCCGACGAAAAGGCTCTTTCGGACGTCCCGTCGGCGTGAGCGTGGCCCGCGATGGTTCGCTTCTGGTCGCCGATGATGTCGGCAACGCCATTTGGCGCGTGACACAGGCTGCGCAAACGAGCACGCGCTGATGGTTTCCTGCCGGCGGTAATCCACGCTAGGCTGCAGCGATGGCGTCTGTTCAAAATCACCGCGCACGTGAATCGCCTCAGCGAGGCAACATCGCCCGTATCTGCTGCAGCACAAGCACAATCCGGTGGACTGGTGGACGTGGGGGCCCGAAGGCTCTGGCCGAAGCAAAAGCGTCAAACCGGCCGATCCTGCTTTCTGTCGGCTACGCCGCGTGCCACTGGTGCCACGTGATGGCGCACGAAGTCGTTCGAGGACGAGGCGACTGCGCGGTGATGAACGAGCTGTTCGTCAACATCAAGGTCGACCGCGAAGAACGGCCCGACATTGACCAGATCTACATGAACGCGCTGCATCTCCTGGGCGAGCAGGGCGGCTGGCCGTTGACGATGTTTCTCACGCCGCAGGCCGAGCCGGTATGGGGCGGCACATACTTTCCGAAGGAACGCGCGCTTCGGCACGCCCCGCGTTCGTAGACGTGCTGCGCGAGGTTGCCCGACTGTTTCGCGAGGAGCCAAACCGGATCGAGCAGAATCGTGCCGCGCTGCTAGCGCGCCTGGCCGATAAAGCTCGGCCGGCTGGCCGCGTGACAATCGGGTTAAAAGAACTCGATGCCGCCGCGATGCAGGTCGGGAACATGTTCGATCCGATCAATGGAGGCCTGCGCGGCGCACCGAAGTTTCCGCAACCCGCCATCCTGGAAATGCTTTGGCGCGCGGGGCTGCGCACGAAAGACGCGCCGCTTCTTTGAAACGGTCGAACACACTCTCGAAGAGAATGAGCGAGGGCGGCATTTACGACCATCTCGGTGGAGGTTTCTCACGCTATTCCGTGGACGAGAAATGGCTGGTGCCGCATTTCGAGAAGATGCTGTACGACAACGCCCAGCTGCTTGAACTGCTGGCGCTCGCCTGGCAGCACAGCGGGGCACTCTATATTCGCCCAGCGCGCGCGCGAAACCGTAGCTTGGCTGGCGCGCGAGATGACAACTGATGGGGGCGCCTTTGCCGCGTCGCTCGATGCCGATTCAGAAGGCGAGGAGGGCAAGTTCTATGTCTGGTCGAAGAGCGAGATCCTCGAACTTCTTGGACCTGATGACGGCGAATTCTTTGCCCGGCACTACGACGTGAGCGACGAAGGCAATTTCGAAGGCCACAATATTCTGAATCGCCTCAACACCGTTCCGCGGAGCGAGGCCGATGAGGCGCGACTTTCGCAGTTGCGCGCTGCATTGCTGCGAGGGCGCTCGGGCCGCGTGCGCCCGGGGCTGGACGACAAAGTGTTGGCCGACTGGAACGGGCTAATGATCGCGCGCTCTGGTCAATGCGAGTATTCTTCTCGATGAGCCGAATTGGCTCGCGCATGGCCGAGCGTGCGTTCGACTTCATCGCGCGTAGCATGACCAAGGGGCTCCGGCTGGGACATTCCTGGCGCGACGACAAATTGCTTTTTCCAGGCCTCGCATCCGATTTCGCCGCCATGATCCGCGCCGCGCTTGCTCTTCTATGAGGCGACCGGCGGCCGATCCTATCTTGAGCATGCGCTCGCTTGGCAAACCGCGTTCGATGCACATTACGCCGACTCAGACACCGGCTGGTACTATCTTTCTGCCGACGACGCATCAGACCTGTTGCTACGCCCGCATTCAACGCAGGACGATGCGATTCCCAATCCGAACGCGGTAGCAGCGCAGAATCTTGTCCGTTTGGCTGCCCTTACCGGTGACGACAAATGGCGCGAGAAGGCCGATCGATTAATCGAAGGAATTCCTCTCCGCGGCCGATCGAAATCTATTCGGCCACGTGGCGCTGCTCAACGCGTTGGATCTCCGATTGAGGGGCGCCGAAATCGTGGTGACGGGAAAAGACCTGAGCGTTTCGCACGAACGGCGCTCAAAATGCCGTTCGTTGAGAGAATTGTACTCCGCGCCGCCGACACAACCGAACTGGCGGCATCACACCCGGCCCAAGAAAACATAAAGTCCGCGCGAAACGCAATCTTCGTGTGCATCGGAGAACGGTGCTCATTGCCGATTACGGAGCCAGCCGATATCGCCGCAGTACTCGCAGCGATGCGCGGTTCTTGACTATGTCTCCGAACGGTTGAGATCAAATGCTCGCCGGTCGCCCGATGAACAAACATTAAAATTAACAAGTACTTCCCCCGATCGCACGACGCGCCGTCGAAGTCCCCGCAGCCATAATCAGATGGCCTGAGCTGCACTACGAGTCGTCAATTCTCGGTTTCAAACCGTGGGGACCACACCTATGCGAACCAGGGCTTCTGGTTGCCTCCAAGGCTGGCGGCCAAGCGTCAGGTATTCATCGACTCGAAGAATTCGCCGTTGTTCTTCGTGTTGCGCAGCTTGTCCAGCAGGAAGTCGATGGCGTCCATCGTGCCCATCGGATTGAGAATGCGGCGAAGGACATACATTTTCTTGAGGATGGCCGGATCGGTCAGCAGCTCTTCCTTGCGCGTGCCGGAGCGCGTGATGTCGATCGCCGGGAAGGTCCGCTTGTCGGCCACCTTGCGGTCAAGGATCAACTCGGAGTTGCCGGTACCCTTGAACTCTTCGAAAATCACTTCGTCCATGCGGCTGCCGGTATCGATCAGCGCGGTGGCGATGATGGTGAGCGAGCCGCCTTCCTCGATATTGCGTGCCGCACCGAAGAAGCGCTTCGGCCGCTGCAACGCGTTGGCGTCGACACCGCCGGTCAGTACCTTGCCGGACGAGGGGACGACAGTGTTGTAGGCGCGGCCGAGACGGGTAATCGAGTCAAGCAGAATGACAACGTCGCGCTGATGCTCTACAAGCCGCTTGGCTTTCTCGATCACCATTTCCGCGACCTGGACGTGACGCGAAGCCGGTTCATCGAAGGTCGACGAGATAACCTCGCCCTTCACCGAGCGCTGCATGTCGGTGACTTCCTCCGGCCGCTCGTCGATGAGCAGCACGATCAGATAAGTCTCAGGATGATTGGCAGTGATTGAGTGCGCGATATTCTGCAAGCAGTACGGTCTTGCCGGTGCGCGGCGGCGAAACGATCAACGCGCGCTGTCCTTTGCCGATTGGCGCGACGATATCGATGACGCGCGCCGAGAGATCCTTCTTGGTAGGATCCTCGTATTCCATCTTGAGCCGTTCGTCGGGATAGAGCGGCGTCAGGTTGTCGAAATTGACCTTGTGGCGCGCCTTCTCGGGGTCCTCGAAATTGATCGTATTGACCTTGAGCAGCGCGAAATAGCGCTCGCCTTCTTTCGGAGAGCGGATATGTCCCTCGACTGTGTCGCCGGTGCGCAGACCGAAACGGCGGATCTGGCTCGGAGAAACATAGATGTCGTCCGGCCCGGAGAGATAGTTTGATTCCGGCGAGCGCAAAAAGCCGAAACCGTCGGATAGAACCTCGACCACGCCTTCGCCGATGATATCGACTTCCTGAGTGGCGAGCTGTTTGAGAATTGCAAACATCAGCTCCTGCTTGCGCATGGTGCTGGCGTTTTCGACCTGGTGCTCTTCAGCGAATGCGACGAGTTCGGCAGGTGTCTTGGACTTGAGGTCCTGGAGTTTCATTTCCCGCATTGGGGGCTTACGTCCTTGGGAGCGTTACGGCGGAGTTTGTGAAAAAGGAAAGACTTGCGCCGTTTGACTTAGGAGAGAGATCGCAGGTCTTGGGTGACGAGAAAGATGGGAAAGATCCCGGAACCCGATGCTGCGACCGGCCCAAAACACGGAGCCGGAACGCGACTGCATCCGCCTGCGTTCGGTGGGATGAGCGCAACATAGGTTGAGCCGGCGTCGCACGCAAGAGGTTGGAGCGCATGTGTGTGTTTCGCGCGATCGGCTAAAACGGCTTCACCACCACCAGCGCCACGATCACAATCAATAAAGCTGTCGGTATCTCATTGATAATACGATAGAATTTGTGCAGAGTGCTTGCTTCTATCAAATCTGAATTCGTTTACCCAACGCGCAAATAATCCGTGCAGGATCGTCATGACGATAACCGCAACAAATTTAACATGAAACCAACCGGCTCCAAGCCACTGGCCTTGCAACAGCAAGACGATACCGACAATCCAAGTGACCATCATCGCCGGCGTCATGATGAAGTTGAGCAGGCGACGCTCCATTGTCTTCAGAGTTTCCGACAGTTCGGACTTGGGCCGAGCCGCTGCGTGATAGACGAACAGTCGAGGCAAATAGAGCATGCCTGCCATCCAGGCGATCACGGCCACGATGTGCAGGGCCTTCAGCCATAAATACATGAAATTTATCCACGAACGCGCTTGAGCATGCGCTCAACGTTTACAATCGGGGTCTCAGGAAGAATCCCGTGGCCAAGATTGAAAATCAGCGGTCCACCGCCAAGTTCTTTCATCACGTCATCCACCTCCCGGTCGAGGGCCGTACCTCCAGCGAGCAGAGCCAGCGGATCGACGTTTCCCTGAACTGGCACTCGCCGCTGCAATGTTTCACGCGCAATCATGCGAGGGAACGTCCAGTCAACACCGATTGCGCTTACACCGGTCATTTCGACATAGGGCAGTGTCATCGCGGTTGCGCCGCGTGGAAACCCTATGATTTTTGCACCCGGAACCTCTTTCCGTACTCCTTCGACAATCTTTTGCATTGGCAGCGATGCACCAGCGATCGAATTGATCGGGCGAGAGTACACCAGCCCATGTATCGAACACCTGTACAACATTCGGCGCCTGCCCTGAGCTGACCGGTTAGATATTCGGTCGAGGCTTGCACCAGTCGATCGATCAATCGCTGGAAACTGTCCGCATCGTAGATGGGCAAACCGCCTAGCTGGTGCCTGATCCGATGTACCCTTGTCCCGCAACCATATAGGTCGCAACGGTCCACGGAGCTCCGCAAAATCCGATCAAGGTCGTACTTACCGCCAAGCAGCTGCCTTGACCGAAGCGCACCGTTTCGTAAACAGGCGCTACCACCCTCTCATCAAGATTGTCACGTAGAGCCGCAAGTCCTACACCATCGAGCAAGCGGCTCAAGCCTCGGTCCTTCGCCGACGAGGAATTCGACCTTTCCGTCCAAGCGCAAGCGGTACAATCAAGAATGTCAGAAAACAGGATAGCGGCGTCAAAACCAAACCGTCGTACTGGTTGTAACGTCACCTCCGCAGCTAATTTCCGGGTTAAGGCAAAGATCGAGAAAGCCACCCGCCCTTTCTCTGCATCGCCCGATACTCCGGCAGATAACGTCCAGCTTGTCGCATCAACCAGACCGGTGGAACTGCCTCGTGTTTACCGGCAAGCACGCGCAACAGCTTTTTCCCCACGGCACCTGCTGATCCGTCTTCTTGCATTCAAAGACTCTATCTAAGAATCTGTTGTGGTTGTTAGAGCGTTGATTGGACTCATGCCTGCCAGTCAACATTCTGTCCACTGGATGGAAGGAGCTCTATCCAGAATGAGCGCCCAACCAGGGCAGGTGACTCCTTCCACAGCACCAGCGTCCTATTTTGCAGGGGTTTTCGAGTAGCTATCCCCGTCCATCCCCAGGAGGGTATGCACAATAAAACGACATGAACCACATTCGTCCCAGTACTCGTCCCATTGTCACCAGTGTGGATGGATATTGGACTTCAAACCGACGTCAGGTTGCCTGTAAGGTCAAGCCATGGCCTCTTCCCTAATATCCACACGCCATCCGGCCGTTATACAGATGTCTGAGACCGGTTATTTCCATCTTCACCTGGTATCCGACGCAACCGGTGAGACCTTTGATTACGGTCGCGCGTGCCGCTGCGGCGCAATACGCCAATGTGTCGCCGGTCGAACACCTTTATCCGATGGTCCGTTCCAAAAAGCAGCTTGACCTTGCGTTGGCGGAAATCACGGAGTCGCCAGGTTTGGTTCTGTACACGCTGCTCGAAGAAGATCTGATTCAGTTGCTTGAGAAAAATGTCGTGAGCTCGGACTGCCCTGTATGTCCGTGCTTGGGACCAGTGTTGCGGCTGTTTCAGTCCTACCTTGGGCGCTGAAACCATTCATCGGGCCGGCGCCCAGCACGTGCTGAATGCAGAATACTTCCAGCGCATCGATGCGCTCAATTTCACGATGCTACATGACGACGGCCAGCATGTTGAAGGGTCTTGAAGAAGCCGACGTCGTTCTTGGTAGGCGTTTCGCGAACTTCGAAGACACCGACCTCCATCTATCTCGCCAATCGCGGGGTTAAAACCGGCAATGTGCCGCTGGTACCGAGCGTGCCATTGGCACCTGCGGTCGAGAAGCTCACCCAGGCCGCTTGTCGTTGGGCTATATGCGAGCCCTGAGCGTATCGTGCAGATCCGCGAAAATCGACTGCTCGGATTGAAAGCGCATCGTGACGACGATCAGTATATCGATAAAGCTGCGGTAGCCGAGGAGGTCTCGTTTTCGCGCCGACTCTGCGCCAGGCACAATTGGCCGACGATCGACGTGACCCGGCGTTCGATCGAGGAAACGGCGGCGGCGGTGATGCGGCTTTTAAGCGAGCGACGCCGGCACCCTGTGGCGTGATCCATGGCGCTTTGGCTTGCCTCTCAACCACTGGTGCTCGCATCCAGAAGCGAGGTTCGCGGAAAGATCCTGGCAGCCGCCGGTCTGCGGTTAGAAATAAGGCCATCCCAAATCGACGAGCGCGCGGTGGAGGCTAAATCCGGAGAGGCTCGATGCGGCTGGTGTGGCCACGCCATTTGGCGCACACCAAGGCTGCGGCCGTAGCAGCCGTTGTTGCCGGGACACCTGGTACTGGGTGCCGATCAGACATTGGCGAGCGGAGCAAAGCGCCTCAGCAAGCCTGCCAGACAGAGCTGAAGCCGCCGATCAATTGCGGACATTGCGCGGGCGTACACACGAACTTCACTCTGCGCTTGCACTGGTACGTGGCGACCAATCTATTTTTCTTGCGGTGATACCGCCAGGCTTATCATGCGCGATTTTTCCGATCGTTTCCTCAATGAATTATCTCGATCTGGCTGGAGACACTGCGATGACAAGCGTCGGAGGCTATCAGCTCGAAGGCATCGGCATACACCTGTTCGAGCGCGATCGAGGGGGACTATTTCACGATCCTTGGCCTTCCGCTTTTGCCGTTGTTGACCTTTCCTCCGACAGAACAAGCTCGTCGATGGCTAGCCAATGTTTGTTCTCGGTCTGACAGGTTCGCTTGGGATGGGTAAATCCACCACCGCGAAGTTCTTCGCGGAGGAGGGCGTTCCGCTCCACGATGCGGATGCCGAGGTTCATCGGCTTTACGAGCGGCGAGCGCAACGCCACTGATCGAGGCGGCATTTCCGGGCACGACGGTTGGCGGCAAGGTTGACCGCGACAAACTCGCCAAAAGGGTGCTCGGCAGTCCGCCGTTGCGATCAGAAAGCTGGAAGGCATCGTTCATCCGCTGGTCCGGCCGTGCTGAAGAGCACTTTCCTGGCTGAGGCGGCTCGAAAAGGTGCGTCGATAGTAGTGCTCGATATTCCATTGTTGTTTGAAACCGGCGCCGACCAGACGGTGTGACGCAGTGGTCGTCGTCTCAGCACCGGCGGACGTGCAGCGAGCCGCGCGTATTCGAGCGTCCCGGTATGACCGAAGAGAAATTTGACGCGATACTCGTCAAGCAAATGCCTGACGCGGAGAAACGCGCACGCGCCGATTTCGTGGTGGATACGTCAGAAGGGATTTCGACGCCGCACGCGCTCAAGTACGTGAAATTCTTGCGCCGCGTTGCTACAATGCCGAAACGGCACAGGTGATCTCTACAACCGGACTGATAATGCGCGAAATCGTTCTGGACGTCGAAACAACCGGTCTTGATCCGAGTCAGGGCCACCGGATTGTCGAAGTCGGGTGCATCGAACTGCTGAACCGGATTCCGACCGGAGCGACCTTTCATGTCTACCTAAATCCCGACCGTGATATGCCGGCCGAGGCTTTCGCAGTCCACGGACTTTCAACCGAGTTCTTGAAACAGCACAGACGTTTCATCGACGTTGCCGATGAATTTCTTGCGCTTTATTGAGGACGCGCCGCTGGTGATCCACAACGCCGGTTTCGATCATGGTTTTCTCTGTGCCGAGCTAAAACGAGTCGAGCGCACATTGATCGCACGCGAGCGGCTCGTTGATACGCTGTTGTTGGCGCGTCGCAAGCATCCCGCCGGTCCAAACAAACTTGACGACTTGTGCGCGAGGTACGGAATCGACAACTCGCGGCGTACCAAACACGGCGCACTGCTAGACGCCGAAATTCTTGCCGAGGTCTATGTCGAGCTGATTGGCGCGCGCCAGGCGCAGCTCGGCTCTGGCTGAAGGCAGGGACCGACATGCCTGATGGAGTCTGAAGGTCATCATTAGTCGTACGCGAGCGGCCTGCACCGCTTATGTTGCGGCTAAGCGAAGCCGACGTTGCGGCGCATGGTGAATTTGTAGCTGGCCTCGGAGAAAATGCGTTGTGGCGAGAGTATCGTCCAATCGTCAGCTGAACGTTCAGCTTCGCACGGCGGGAGCGGCTGTCTGAGCCTGCGCCATTTTTTGGCGATAGAGGCTGACAAAATCAACCGGATCAAGCAAAAGCGGGGGAAGCCGCCATTGCGAACAGCTGTCGCGATAATCTCTCGTGCAAACGGAAAGAGCAGGCGCGGACATTCAATCAGTACAACCGGATTCAGACTTTCCTGCGGAACGTTGCGGATGCGGAATACCCCTGCAAATTCCAGGTCGAAACGAAATAGCAGGGCGCCCGCCACTTCGGCCTTGCCCTCAAGCTTAATTGAGACCTCGATATCGGTGTCCGATAGCGGCGTTGCGCCGACGTTGATCTGAATACCGATCTGCGGTTGCTCCTGACGCGAAGCGAGCGACTGTGGTGCGTTCGGATTCTCGAAGGAAAAGTCTTTGATATATTGGGACACCACGGTGAGCTGCGGCTGCATTTCCGGCGATGCGGCCTGTGCCGGGCCGCCGTTCGTCGTCATCGTCATAAATACTCCTTGGCGCCACGAACCGGCGTGCGCGGCGGTTGGCTAACACACGGTCCGAAAGGGAACAAGGACGGTATCGTTTTGCGTCGCGCGCGAGATACTTGATGCCACTCCTTTCGGGTGAGCCGCTCTCAGCATGGGTCTTTCTCGCGGCGTCGTTTGGGCAGCGATGGATCCGGCACCTTGTGCCACTGCTCGGGCGCAAGATCGATGACAGCATCTCTGTCATGCCGCGTAGCGCGGAGCTTCGAATGCGTTGGCGGCGACACGGCGCAGCGGCGGCACAGCAGGAGCACAGCCAGAAAGTCCGTAATAAATCCCGGAATCAACAGTAGAATCCCGGCCAGCAAGACCAGCCCAGCGGAACTATCTACCTGCAATGCTGTGAAATCTCCGTGACCCAAAGCGACACGAACCCGCTCGATATGATTACCACCGGCATGACGCAAAATGAGGAGCCCGCCTGACGAACCGGCCAGTATCAGGACCAGAGCCCAGCCGAAACCGATAAACGCGGACACCGCTATAAATGCCGCCAGTTCCGTGAAGGGCAGCGCCAGCAGCATAGATAGCAACCATTTTGCCACATTCATCAGTGTTTCTCGGGTCAGGTAATGTTGGCCTAAGGCGCCTGATCGTCTAAGGTTCGGTCAGTGAGTTGAATAGCGCCGCGCTTCTGGCGTGATCCGGTCCTTAGGATTGGTGCTACCACCGGCGGATGCAAGAGCGGCCGCTCCGCCGCCCGGCAGGCGAGGGCCGAAACGCTACTCGGCCCGATGTGCCGTTACGATAGCCGAAAGCATGCGAGACGTGTTCGATATCTACACCATCATTTTCCTAGCGCTCGCAGTGTTCATTTTCCTGCGATTGCGCAGCGTGCTCGGTCAACGGACGGGGCGCGAGCGCCCGCCGTACGATCCTTATTCCGCTCGCGAGCCAGCGCGACCCGCGGCTGAAAAAGTCGTTACGTTACCCAATCGCTCGGCGGAGAGCGTTGCGCCAAAGCCGACCGAACCGACCGATATTTCTAGCGAGCGCTGGAAGGGTATTGCCGAGCCAGGCACGACCGTCGCGGCCGGACTTGACGCAATCGCTGCGGCGGATTCCAATTTTGATGCGCAACATTTCCTGACGGGCGCTCGGGCGGCATATGAAATGATCGTCAATGCCTATGCTGAAGGCGACCGGCGCACTTTGAAGAATTTACTCGCACGCGAAGTCTATGATGGTTTCGAAATCTGCGATCAGCGAACGCGAGAAGCGCGGCGAGACAGTGGAAAGCCGCTTTGTGTCGATCGACAATGCCGACATCACCGGAGCTGAATTGCGCGGGCGCAATGCGCAGATCACCGTTCGTTTCCGGTCGAAGCTTGTTTCGGTCACACGCGACAAAGATGGAAACGTTATTGACGGCAATGCTGAAAGAGTAACCGACATCACCGACATTTGGACATTTGCGCGTGACCTGAGTTCGCGTGATCCGAATTGGAAGCTGCTCGCAACGGAGGCCGGGCAGTAGGCATGCCTCTGACGAGCCTTCGCTCACTCTATAGATTCGGATTTGGCTTCTGCGTGATCGCGGCCGTGAGCGCGCAGGCTGACGCGATGAGCTTGCGCAATGCGAAACTGGAGGCCCTTTCGTTTTCTGCGCTCGACGGCTGGAAGGATGATGACCAGGCCGCGGCGTTCACCGCATTCCTGAATAGCTGTCGCGCGATCCTCAACGCAAACAAGGTCATGCGGTCAGCGCGACCGATGTTGGGTGGATTGTTCAAGGCGTGCGAACGCGCGGTAGGAGCCGGGCAGCTGGATCGCGACCAGGCGCGGGCTTTCTTCGAGAACAATTTCAAGCCGGTACGGGTCATGCCGGGCGGACAACCCGAAGGGTTCTTCACCGGTTACTACGAAACAGAGGTGGAAGGCTCACGCTTCCCGAGCGATGAATACACGGTGCCGATCTACGCCGCGCCGACTGGAACTGTGACGCGAAAAAAAGTACGGTGTTTTCTGACCTCGACCGCACGAAGATCGAAGACGGTGCGTTGGCCGGAAAAGACCTGGAGATTTGCTACGTCAAGAGTCCGATCGACGCGTTCTTCGCTCAGATCCAGGGCTCCACGCGGGTCAAGCTCGACAACGGGAGGCTTCTGCGGCTCAACTATATTGCAAGCAACGGTATGCCCTATACGCCGGTCGGCAAATTTCTGATCGATCGCGGTATCGTTTCCAAGGAAGAAATGTCGATGGACAAGATCCGCGACTACATGGAAGCGAACCCGGAAGAGGGCAAAGCGTTGCGCCGCAAGAATCGATCATTCGTCTTTTTCCAGGAAACGCCGTTGCGGGTGAATGACGAATGCTTAGGCGCGCAAGGTGTTCCGCTGACAGCTGGACGCTCGTTAGCGGTGGACAAGCGCATCCACGTCTATGGGACCCCCATCTGGGTGGAAGCCCAACTTCCGATCGAGAGCGAAAAGCCCGAGACAAAATTCCGCCGGCTGTTATTCGCGCAAGATACCGGCTCAGCGATCGTTGGGCCTGCACGCGCCGACATCTATTTCGGGCATGGCGAGGAGATCAGCCATATTGCGGGCCGCATCAAGCAGAACGGACAATTCGTATTGCTGGTGCCGCAGAACGTACCTGTGGGCGGCACCACTGTTGCGGTGGCGAAAGATATCCCGCTTCCGAAACCACGCCCGGGAATGGTTGTTACTGCCGCGGCGCGAACGACCACGCCGGCAACGGTAAACGTACGGGCGCACCGGCACAAGCCGCGGCCCTGACATCATGAGCTCCGGCGACGGCAAGAGGCGTCGCGTTCTTTCTCCCGAGGAACGTGTGTTGTGGACCACCGTTACAAAATCGATTGCGCCCTTGCGCGACATCGCGCCGGACGAAAATGATGAAGCGCACGCGCCAGTACCCGCTCGGCGGAGCAGGCCCGCCGAGAAGTCTGCCCCGATCGCGCCGCCAATTCCGGAGAAAAGACAGCTGCCCCCGCTAACATCACTTGGCCGGCGGACGAAACAACGAGTCGCGCGTGGCAAGGAACCGATTGATGGGCGTCTCGACTTGCATGGGCTGACGCAGCGCCAAGCCCACGACACCTTGTTGCGCTTTGTCAGTGCAGCGAGTTCGCGTGGCGCCCGGCTCAGTGCTGATCATCACCGGAAAAGGGGCGGCGCCGGCAAGGCGAACGGGGCATCCTCAAGCGGCAGGTGCCGCAGTGGTTGGCCTACCGGAGTTTCGTGCGTGGGTTATCGGATTTGAGGAAGCGCATATCGCTCACGGTGGCGAGGGCGCACTTTACGTTCGCGTACGCCGTGTCCGCGCCGGATAGACGCCGAGATTAGATCAAAGGATAAACCGACTGAGATCCGCGTTCTTGGCGAGGTCGCCAATGTGCTTCTGCACATATTCGGCGTCGATCTTGACGGTCTCGCCCGGAACGATCTGGCGCCGTAAACGACACTTCATCGAGAACCCGCTCCATCACCGTTTGCAGACGGCGGGCGCCGATATTTTCGACACTGGCATTCACGGCGACTGCGATGTCGGCGAGGGCATCGATCGCGTCCTCAGTGAATTCGAGTTTCACACCTTCGGTGTCCATTAGCGCCACATATTGCTTGATCAACGAAGCTTCAGGCTCGGTAAGGATACGCCGGAAATCGTCGCGGGTAAGCGCCTTGAGTTCCACGCGGATTGGCAGGCGGCCTTGCAATTCAGGCAAGAGATCCGACGGCTTCGAGATGTGAAAGGCACCGGAAGCAATGAACAAAATGTGGTCGGTCTTTACCGGCCCGTGCTTGGTATTCACGGTAGTGCCTTCGATCAGGGGCAATAGATCGCGCTGTACGCCTTCGCGCGATACGTCGGCACCACGCAAGCCTTCGCGGCCCGCGATCTTGTCGATCTCGTCAAGAAAAACGATGCCGTTCTGCTCGACGGCACGGATCGATTCCTGAACCAGCTGATCGTTGTCGAGCAGCTTGTCGGATCCTCGTTGATCAGATATGCCGTGACGATTCCTCGACCGTGACACGACGGCGTCTTGGTGCGGCCGCCGCCGAGGCTTTCCGAAAATGTCGCCGATATTGATCGCGCCCATCTGCGCACCCGGCATGCCGGGAATTTCGAACAGCGGCATGCTGCCACCGCCGGCCTGCACCTCGATCTCGATTTCCTTGTCGTTTAATTCACCGTCGCGCAATTTCTTGCGGAAGCTCTCGCGCGTTGCCGGACTTGCACCGGGGCCGACGAGAGCGTTCAGCACGCGCTCTTCAGCCGACTGCTCGGCGCGCGCCTGCACGTCCTTGCGCTTTCTCTCGCGGACGAGAGCAATTCCGATATCGACCAGATCGCGGACGATTTGTTCAACGTCACGCCCGACGTATCTCGACTTCCGTAAATTTGGTGGCTTCGACCTTGAGAAACGGGGCGCCGGCGAGTTTGGCGAGGCGACGGAAATCTCGGTTTTGCCGACACCGGTCGGACCGATCATCAGGATATTCTTGGGCAAAACTTCTTCGCGCAGTCTTTCATCGAGCTGCAGACGCCGCCAGCGATTGCGCAGCGCGATGGCAACCGCGCGCTTTGGCGTCGCCCTGGCCAACGATGTAGCGGTCAAGCTCGGATACGATTTCAGCGAGGAGAGAAGTCGGTCATGCGTTGCGTACCATCAACAGAGCACGTCCTTCCGGACGTGTCGATCAGGCGATCTTTTTGAAAGCCTGCTTTTTCGTACGCGCGAATGGCGCGTGCATTCACCGGGTCGGAATCTGTAACGATGCGCGGCGTTCCGGTTGTCATCATACGGTCGATAAAAGAGCGGATGAAAGCGGAGCCGTGGCCGCGGTCGAGCATGTCAGCTTCGCCAATGAACTGATCGATCCCGCGCGTCCCTGCAGGCTGCTGCCCCAAGCCGCAATTATCCCAGGACTGCGGATCGTAACACTGCAGATACGCGAACGGCCGAGCGTCGCGCACCACGATGAACTGATCCATGGCTGGTTCATCGAGATCGCCGCTGACGAGATCGAATTGCTCGATCGGGTTGCCCCACCATCTGACGACATGCGGCTCGGCGAGCCAGCGCCGAACCAGCGGCAAGTCGTCGGCGGTCATGGACGAAACTCGTACATGCAATTACGATGTCAGGCGCTCTTCAACGTCTCGATGGTGACGTTGCGGTTGGTGAAGACGCAAATTTCGGCAGCGATGTCGAGCGACTTGCGGACGATGGCTTCTGCATCGAGTGGCTCCATCGAGCAAGCGCGCGCGCGGAGGCCAAGCGCGTACTGCCGCCGGAGCCGATGCCCATGACGCCGTTCTCCGGCTCCAGCACGTCGCCGCGTGCCGGTAAGGACTAATGACACGTTGGCATCGGCGACGATCATCATTGCCTCGAGGCGTCGCAGATAGCGATCGGTGCGCCAGTCTTTGCCAGCTCGACAGCGGCGCGGGTCAGTTGCCCTCGGATATTGTTCGAGCTTGCCTTCCAGGCGCTCAAACAGAGTGAACGGCGTCGGCGGTGGCACCGGCGAATCCGCCGATCACATCACCCTTGCCGGAGCGCGGCGCACCTTCTTGGCATTGATTTGACAGATGGTCTGGCCAATCGAGACCTGACCGTCTCCGCCGATAACCACGCTGCCGCCCCTTGCGGACAGTTAAGGATGGTTGTGCCGTGCCAGGCGGGGAGTTCGTTCGGTGACATACGCTTAAAACCCCCGAGACCAGCGACATCTAGGTATGCGTTGCAGCGTATTTGCAAACCATCTCGCAACGGCTGTGGCGAATCCGGTAAACCCCTGATAAAAGGCGCGCGGACAAAGGATATTCGCCATGCGCAAGGGCGCCGTAAAGCGCAAGACAAAGGAAACCGACGTCGAGGTCGCGGTCAATCTCGATGGAGCAGGCCGCGCGTCAGTCGCGACCGGCATCGGCTTCCTCGATCACATGCTCGACTTACTGGCCCGTCATTCGCGCATTGATATCACCGTCAAAGCGAAGGGCGACCTGCACATCGATCACCATCACACGACCGAGGACGTCGGTATCGCCCTCGGTCAGGCGGTGAAGCTAGGCGCTCGGCGATATGAAGGGCATCACGCGCTACGCAGATGTGCACGTGCCGATGGACGAGGCGTCTGACGCGGGTCGCGATCGACATTTCCGGCCGTCCTTTCTTGTCTTCAAGGCTGAGTTCGTGCGCGACAAAGTTGGTGAGTTCGATACCGAGCTGGTGCAGGAATGGTTTCAGGCCTTTGCCATGAATGCCGGCGTCACGCTGCATGCGGAAACGTTGTACGGCAGCAACGATCACCACATAGCCGAGTCGTGCTTCAAAGGCTTGGCGCGCGCGTTGCGAGCGGCTGTAACCATCGATCCGCGCGCCAAGGACGAAATACCCTCGACGAAGGGTTCGCTCGGCGGGTGATTCTGGCGGCTGAACAACAGCTGCTGCGATGTTGCCGGATTCGAATCGTTGCCGGACGCCCTGCTTTTGACCGCGCGTCAGCTTATATGAGGATCGTAACAGGACCAGCGTGATGCCCACCTATACCGTCCACGCGCCGCCGCCGCATCACGGCGAAACAACGAGCGCACCCGAGCGCTTCGTGTTTGTGCGCGATGGTTTTCATTTTTGGGCGTTTCTGCTGACGCCGCTGTGGCTGCTTTTGCACGGCCTCTGGCTTGCCCTGGTTATCTATGTCGTCGGCTACGGGTCGCCGGCGGCGCGCTCACCATCCTGCACGCCTCGGCGAGCGCAATTCCTGGCTGGCCTTCTGATCGCCTTGTTGATCGGGTTCGAAGCGCCGAGCATCTGGCGTTGGACGCTGACGCGGCGCGGCTGGACCACGCTTGGCTTCGTCGTCGGCGAGGATGCCGAGATAGCCGAACAGCGTTTCTTTTCCGAGTGGACCAGGCGCGCCGTGACTTCCACCGCAGCCGCCGACTTCACTAGAGCCCGAGTTTCGGCACCGGTGCGGCGTGGGCCTCCGTCACCATCCGACGTCATCGGCCTGTTTCCCGAGCCGGGAGCTCAACGGTGAGCGGCGTCGCTATTGTCGACTATGGCTCGGGCAATCTGCATTCGGCCGCGAAGGCTTTTGAACGTGCTGCGCGTGAAAGCGGGTACGAGAAGCGAATTGCCGTCACCAGCGATCCTGACGTGGTCACGCGCGCCGACCGAATTGTGCTGCCTGGCGTTGGCGCCTTCGCCGATTGCCGCCGCGGACTCGACGAAATTCCGGGTATGGTCGATGCGCTCGAGCAGAACGTGCGGAAAATGGGCAAGCCCTTCTTCGGCATCTGCGTCGGGATGCAACTGATGGCGGACCGCGGCCGCGAATATAAGATAACACCGGGCCTTGGCTGGATCGCCGGCGAGGTCGATCGCATCAGGCCGTCGAAATCGGATCTGAAAATCCCGCACATGGGCTGGAACACACTCAATGTACTGAAAGCCCATCCGCTCCTCGCCGGCATTCCGGTGGGAATTGAGCGGACTGCACGCTTATTTCGTGCACTCATACGAGCTGAAAACGGCTGAAACGCGACGATCTGGTCGCGCAGGCGGACTACGGCGGACCGCTCACGGCCATCGTCGGCTCGCGACAACATGGTCGGCACCCAGTTCCACCCGGAGAAGAGCCAACGCCTGGGGCTTGCTTTGATCGCAAATTTTCTGAAGTGGTCGCCGTGATCCTTTTCCGGCTATCGATCTCAAAGAAGGCCTCGCCGTGCGGCTTGAGCAGGGCGACATGGCGCGCGCGACAATATTCCACCGCGATCCGGCGGCGCAGGCGCGGGCTTTCGAGCAGCAAGGCTTCGAGTATCTGCATATCGTTGATCTCGACGGCGCCTTTGCCGGAAAGCCGATGAATGCGGCCGCTGTTGATCGCATTCTCGAGACGCGTCGGCATTCCGGTGCAACTCGGAGGCGGCGTGCGCGATACCGCAACCGTGGAGAACTGGCTCGAGAAAGGAATTGACCGCATTATCATCGGGACCGCTGCCGTGCGCGACCCGCCTTTCGTCAAACAGGCTGCTCGCGCGATTATCCAGGGCGGATTGCGGTGGGGCTGGATGCGCGCGATGGCAAAGTTGCCGTCGAGGGCTGGGCGGAAACATCCGAACTTTCAGTGCTCGACATCGCGCGGCGTTTCGAAGATGTGGGCGTTTCGGCGATCGTGTATACCGACATTGCGCGCGACGGAATGCTGCAAGGTCTCAATCTCGATGCAACTGTCGCGCTGGCTGAAGCGATCAGAATTCCCATCATTGCATCCGGAGGACTAGCTTCCATCGAGGACATCAAGGAATTACTTTCGCCGCGTGCAGGAAAGCTCGCGGGCGCCATTGCCGGCCGCGCGCTCTACGATGGGCGCCTTGACGCCGCCGAGGCGCTCAAGCTCATCCGCTCCGCAAGGGCTTCCGCCTGATGTTCAAGGTCCGCGTCATCCCGTGCCTCGACGTGAAAGACGGCCGAGTGGTCAAGGGCGTCAATTTCGTCAATCTGCGCGACGCCGGTGATCCGGTCGAGGCCGCTGTCGCATACGACGCGGCCGGCGCCGACGAGCTCTGCTTTCTCGATATCACTGCCAGCCACGAAAAGCGCGAGACGATCTACGACGTCGTGACGCGGACGGCGGAAGCTTGCTTCATGCCGCTTACCGTCGGCGGCGGAGTGCGCACGGTAGAAGACATCCGCAGACTGCTGACATGCGGCGCCGATAAGGTTTCGATCAATACTGCCGCGGTCAGCCGGCGTGCTTTCGTGAAAGAGGCGGCGGAGAAGTTCGGCGACCAGTGCATTGTCGTGGCGATCGATGCCAAGAAAGTATCGAAGGTGGGCGAAAACGATCGTTGGGAGATTTTCACTCATGGCGGTCGGAATCCGACCGGCCTCGATGCCGATTGCTTATGCCAAAGAGGTTGTTGCGTTGGGGGCTGGAGAAATTCTGCTGACATCGATGGACCGTGACGGCACCAAGAAAGGTTATGACCTTCCGCTCACGCGGGCGATCGCGGACGCCGTCACTGTCCCGGTTATTGCCTCAGGAGGGGTCGGCACGCTCGAACACCTGGTCGAGGGTATTCGAGACGGGCACGCTACTGCGGTGCTGGCGGCCTCTATTTTCCACTTCGGCGAGCACAGCGTGCGCGAGGCCAAGGCGTACATGGCCGAAGGCGGGCCTGCCGATGCGGCTCGATCCCTGACCGCAACAGTGCTATTGAGCGCCGAAGAGGCAATCATGAGCAAGTTTACGCTGGCAGATCTGGAAAAGCGGGTACACGAAGCGCGCCAAAGCGAGCGCCGCGGAATCGTATACCGCGTACGCTGATCGACAAGGGCGTCGCTCACTGCGCCAAGAAGCTGGGCGAAGAGGCGATAGAGACAGGTCTGGCTGCCGTCCAGGAGGACAGAGGGCGGCTTGATCGCGGAAGCGGCCGATCTGCTTTATCATCTGCTGGTGCTGCTCGAAGCACGCGGCGTCTCGTCTGGCCGAGGTCGAAGCGGCGCTCGATAAACGAACGGCGCAAAGTGGTCATGAGGAAAAGGCCTCACGTCCGCGCGGATTAGTGTCAATGATGGAACAGCGCACCGAAGAGAACCTCTCGCCGTACCGCACTTTTTCGCGCGCGCAATGGGCAATGCTGCGCGAAGACACGCCCATGACGTTAACCTCGGAAGAGGTCACGCGGCTGCGTTCGCTGCACGATCGCCTGGATATGGCTGAGGTCGAAGAGATTTATCTGCCGCTTGTCGCGGCTGCTTTCGATGTATGTGGCGGCGACCCAGCGGCTGTTCCGCGCGCAGCAGCGCTTTCTCGGAACCGAAGACGCGAAGATGCCCTACATCATCGGCGTCGCGGGATCTGGTTGCAGCCGGCAAGTCAACGACGGCGCGCGTTCTGCAGGCCTTGCTGGCGCGCTGGCCGAATGTCCCGAAGGTCGATCTGATAACGACTGATGGTTTCTTGTATCCAAACGCGGTTCTGGAACGCGAAGGCCTGATGGAAAAGAAGGGCTTTCCTGAAAGCTACGATTTGCCGGCGCTGTTGCGTTTTCTTTCCGATGTGAAAGCAGGACGCCGCCCAGCGCGCGCTCCGATCTACTCACATTTGATCTATGACGTCATGCCGAATCAGTCAGTCGAGGTCGACAGGTCGGACATTCTTATTGTTGAAGGTTTGAATGTCCTGCAGACTGGTCGCTTGCCGAAGGACGGCAAGGCGATTCCGTTTGTCTCTGATTTTTCGATTTCTCGGTTTATCTCGATGCCGATGAGGACGTGCTCAAATCTTGGTACGTGGACCGGTTTTTGACTCTGCGCGGCACGGCGTTCCGCGATCCGAAATCGTACTTTCACCGCTATTCGGGACTGTCGGATCAACAAGCAGTCGAAACCGCGTCATCAATCTGGTCGCGCATCAATTTGGTCAATCTGCACGAAAACATTCTGCCGACGCGCCAGCGTGCCGACCTCATCTTGAAAAGAATGAAAGCCACCTGGTCGAAAACGTTTCGCTAAGGCGGCTGTAGTTACGCTGCCCGGCGACTGAGATCGAAATGTTCGAAGTAGCGTTTTTTATTGCCGATACCGGCATAACTATAAATACGTCGGTAGTGCCGAACTCGTGGTCAACCACCGCACCCTCGCCGATGTAGGCGCCGAGCCTTAGGTACCCCTTGATTAGCGGGGGAGGGCGCGCAGCGCATCCTTTGCATCGATCGTTTCTTTCGATGTCCGGTTCATTTCGACATAACGCTGTGGCAATGCGCGAGCGCGCCATGGCTCAGGCGCCGACGCGTAGTGATGCAGAAACGAGAGGGGTAATGCGAGACGCCCGGGGTCGGTACCGTCGAGGCTCGCGCATCCGAACATGACATCACAGTGGTTCTGCAAAATGTATGCGTGAATGCCGTGCCAAAGAAGTTCGACAGTACGTTTATTGCGATAGGGTGCGAGTACGCAGGAGCGGCCCAGTTCCAAAAACTGAAGTTTGGCATGGCGCGCGAGCAGCTCACCAATGTCGAACTCTCCTGCGGTGTAGAAGCCGCCGTATTCTTCGGCTAGTGGCTGTCGCAGGAGCCGATACGTTCCGACGACGGCCGGGCGGTTCAGCGCGTTGCGGTCGCGCGCGGCATGGTCGAAAACCAGCAAATGATCGCATATCGCGTCATAGCCATCGATGTCTCGTCGCGCGAAAAGCCGCCCAGGATTGGGGATGGCGGCGCCTTCTTCATAGAAAACATGGTAACGCAGCTTTTGCGCCTGACGGACTTCGGCGGCAGTCTGCGCCAGCCGGACTTCCAGCGAGCCAACGCGGCCGAGACTCTGCGAAGGCCGGTGTGCGCGGGCCGCCCAAGCCTGTAAGCCGCCATATGCTTGTAACGACGGTATGATGCCTGGGACGCCAAGGCCGCCGGGCGCCGGGCGAAAACGCTCAAACAGACCACGTTGAGGAAGAAAAGTGCCGCGGGTGCCGATAGGCATTTGGGTCCTCTTCGACGAAATGCGCGAAAACCCTGCCGTCGTTTCGACTTGGCGAATCAGCGATGGATTTGCCGTTGTCCCCTACACCACGGGCCGACCACGGAATTATGACAGTGTGGGGAAAGTCGCTTCAGGCTGCAAGCGGGTCGAAAGCACGCGCCGAGGCGGCGCTGAGCGCCTCGCGTAGACGCTCGCGATCGAGTGGTTTGATCAGGAAGCCGTCTATCCCCGCGGACAGCACGGCCTCGCGATCATCGGTCTGTGCATTGGCGGTGAGCGCAAGGATGTAGGTCCTCGCGTCGCCTACATCGCTGCGAGTGAAGCGGCGCGCACCGGTTTAACCAAATATCCTGTGAAACCGGCTGCCTTCAGTGTGTGCAGCTCCGTGGCGCTCGGTCGGACGAATGAGCACGATCCGTTTCTGAACACCGAGCTTGGGGAGATCTCCGCTCGCAATGAACGAAGACGCGATCGGATAGTCGACCACGAGCGTGTCCCAGGCACGCTCTGGCAGCAGTGCGAAGGCGATATTCTCCTGCGTCACGGCACAAGTTCTGGCGCCCCAACGCCCAAGACGGCGCGCGAGCAATGACGCCTCGATTTCCACCGACGCGACGATCATCACCGACGTACCACTGAGATCCGGCGGTGCGAATTTCTCCTGCTGTTCGTCAGGCGCTGCTGGTAGCGGCACACTAACTGCAAAAGTTGAACCCGCGTTTTGCTTGCTCGTCACCGCAATACGTCCCTCCATGCGCTCAACGCTGCGCTTGAGATCGCAAGCCCCAATCCTGTGCCGCCGAATTTCCGGGTGGAGGAACCGTCAGCCTGCTCGAAGTCAAGAAAGATACGGGCAATGTCTTCGTCTTTCAGACCGATCCGCTGTCGCGCACTTCAAAGCGAACTTCATTTTCGTCATCGCCCTGTTCGGCGATGACCGCCACACCACCCTTTTCCGTAAACTTGATCGCGTTGCTGACAAGATTGAGCAATACCTGTCGCAACCGAGCGACGTCGCCGATCAGCTGAAGCGGGAGACGTTCGTCGACATATGACGCTATTTCTATCCCCTTCGTTTGTGCGCGCGGAGCCATAAGCTCCACTGTTTCTTCCACCAGCGTCGTGACCGTGAATGGGCGGGCCTCAAGATCAAGCTTGCCGGCTTCGATCTTGGAGAAATCGAGAATTTCCTCGATCAACGACAATAGCGTTTCGCCGGACGTCTTGGCCGCGTTCGCGTAAGGGGCGACCTGGACTTGCACGTCGACCGCGTGCGCTTCGATACCTTCAAATGCTACTGTGGCGATGCGGTGAACCATACAACCTGATCTCGCGTGGTACTCGTAAAAGTAGTATCCGAAGCGGGCAGGTTGCACAAGAACAGTTCACGAACAAAACTTCCACGATTTGCCCGCAAGGACCTGATTGATCTCGGACTTTTCGCCAACGATCATGAAGTACCGGATGCCGGAGCAATCGCGATGAGGATCGACCGCTGCTTTGTGTGCTCAATTCTGTTGGCGGCGCTCTCGACCCCAGTCTTTGCACAGGACCTCAAAACCTGGAAACACGGCGTGATCGAGCCGAAAGGGGACGCGGGGTTTATGCTGATGGTTGGCCAGCGTGACTTTGGGGCCAAGCACAATCTTAGAATCGAAATCGTACCGCTGAAAAACGGTGCCACGGCACACAAAGCGCTACTGGCTGGCGAACTCGACAGCATTGAGTCCAGTCCGGGGGCGACGATTCTGCGGGCGCCCACGGGGCGGATATCAAGATCCTCGGGTGTGATTGGCCGGGCGTACCGCACGGTCTTATGGTGAAATCGAACGTCAACAAGGTCGAGGATCTCAGGGGCAAGACGATCGCCGTGGCGGCACCCGGCTCTCTGCCAAATCTGCTGATCAACGCCATCCTCGAGCAACACAAGATTCCGGCAAGTGAAGTCCGTTTTGCAAATCTGGGCGGAGACCTCGAGCGATTCAAGTCAGTGATCGCGGGTGTCGCCGAAGGCGGCATCGTTGCCGCTGAGTTCATGGCGGTCGCGCCGCCGGACGTAAAGATGCTGGTTACGGGTCATGAAGCGTTGCCGAACTATGTGCGGCTATGCCTGACCATGACGGGTAAGACAATCTCTACACGACGCGACGATGCGATCAATTTTGTTTCGGCCGAAATGGACGCGCTGAAATTTGCAGTCAGCCACCGAGATGAAACGATAAAGCTCACACAGCAATCGATAAACGCCAAGCCTGGCGACCCGCGCCCAGCCTATGCCTTCGACGACACCATCCGGCAGAAAGCCATAGATCCGCAAGCCACATTGCCGTTCGACAAATTGAACTGGATGCAAAACGAGTTGGTGAGAGCCGGCAACATGAAGGCTCCGATCGATCTAAGCAAAATCACTGATACGGAAATCCGCGTTGAGGCGATGAAGCGTGTCACCGAATAGCTAGATCTTCACCGATGCCATAATACCAGCCGGGAAGATTTCCTCAGGCTTCGCAAGTCGATGGGCAATACCTTGCTCGTATGCATAGTGCAGGAACAATTCCAGCGTCGGCCGATTTGCCTCGATGCCATAGGGAAAAAGTTCGCCGCCAAACATCTGCTGCATGCGCGTCGCGTACGCCGTCAGCCAAGGCACTGGATAGCGCGACACCGCGGGATCGAGGATCCGCTCGAGACTGTGACGCCTTGATTCCTCGAATGCATTGTAGAGGTTGCGTGCAACCCAGGGCTGGTTGTCGAGAATAGCCTTGCGCACTGCAATGACATGCATGATCGGGTAGACACGCGTCTGCTCGTAGTATCGCTGCTCAAGAGTCTCGTACTCGGGAAACAGACGCACTACGTCCACGTGCTTTTCGCGGAACGAATTCGGCGGCCGGGCAATAATGACGCAGTCGAGTTCACCCGAGGCGATCATTCCACTCAGTGTTTTCTCCGGCATACTCGTCAGCCGTACGCCCTTAGGCAGCGACACTTCAACCTTTTCGATGCGCCCGGCCTCGTTTGTGCCGGCTTGCACCCAGTCGATATCGGACAGTGCGACGCCTCCCTCGTGCATCAGCCAGCCGCGCATGTAGACGGCCGCAGTATGCGCCCATTCAGGAACGCCGATGCGCTTTCCACGCAAATCTTTTGCGGTCATGATGCCCGCTTTGCGGTTTACATAGAACGAAGCGAAACGGAACAGCCGTGAAGCGTAAACTGGCAAGCCGATGATGTCGGAATCTTTCCGGGTTACCTGCGCCGTGAACTTGGCAAAGGAAAGCTCCGACACGTCCCATTCGCGATTGAATGTGAAGCGCGAAAAGATTTCGTGATGGCCAAGCGTCAGCCAGTTCGCGTCAATGCCTTCGGCGCGTACCAATCCCAATCGAAAATCACGGAAGTGGTCGTAATCGGTGGTCGCGATGGTGAGTGCAACGCTCATGAGCTGATGCGCGAAGTCATGTGCGCCGCTTGGCTTCGATCTTGTCCCAGATCAACGCCGCCACGTCAGGTCCGCCGAGATTCTTGATGGCGCGAATTCCGGTGGGCGAGGTGACATTGATTTCGGTGAGATAGCCGTCGATTACGTCAATGCCGACAAACAATAAGCCGCGCTCGCGCAGAGGAGAGCCGATGCGCTTGCAGATCTCGGCTTCGCGGTTTCGTCAATTCCGTGGCGGCGGGAGCACCACCGCGCACCATGTTGGATCGCAGGTCGTCGGGTGCCGGGATGCGGTTCACCGCGCCGGCGTATTCGCCATCGACCAATATGATGCGCTTGTCACCATGCTTGATGTTGGGCAGAAATTTCTGAACCACCCATTGCTCGCGGAAGGTGCTGGCGAAAAGATCGTAAAGGGATCCGAAATTGAGATCCTCGCGTTCGAGCCGAAACACCGCTTCGCCGCCTTTGCCATAGAGGGGCTTCATCACGATGTCGCCGTGCTCCGCCCGAAACGCTTTGATCTCGGCGAGGTCGCGCGAAATCAGTGTCGGTGGCATCAGATCGGCAAATTCCGTGACGAACACCTTCTCGGGTGCGTTGCGGACGTGTGCAGGGTCATTGACGACCAAGGTCTTCGGGTGGATGCGTTCAAGCAGGTGCGTGGTCGTCACATAGGCGAGATCAAAGGGAGGATCCTGGCGCAGCAGCACGACGTCAAATTCGGCAAGTGCGACCCGCCTTGCCTTGTCTAATGTGAAATGGTCGCCGGGTTTGTCGCGAACGCTGAGAGATCTCGACGCGCGCAAACACCTGACCGTTGAGCAATGCCAGCCGGTCGGGCGTGTAGTACGTAAGCTGATGACCGCGCTTTTGCGCTTCCAGCAGCAGGGCGAAGGTCGAGTCGCCCTTGATGTTGATCCGCTGGATCGGATCCATTTGGACAGCGATTTTAAGGCTCATGGCGACCCTTAGACGAATAAAGCGTTAACAAATTACCCGCACTATAGCCGCTTCGGGACCGCTGTTGCACGGCCGGGGGCCGCCGGTGAAACTGCCGACGCTTTCGATTGCCGCCAGACTATATGCGATCTTTGCATTGATGGCCGCGACCACCGTGGCGCTGTCGGTATATGCTGTGTCGAACGCGCGCTTTCATGCGGCTCTCACGGAAGAATTCAGAATCCGCCAATGCCGGCAGCTGGAATGTCGAACGCGGTATATATATATGTCGGCCGATGTGGCCGATGCCGCGTCTGCGCGCAATGATCGCAATCCCAGCCAGCGCCAGCGCCGATGGCGCTGCAAGCGTAACCGGGCCGATCTCGGACATCACAAGCGTTACCGAAGCAGTTGCCGCCGGGGATGCCGCGATCACTATTCCGTTCACCGATCGTCGCGATGAAATCGGTGCGCTCGCTCGGTCGATCGGGATTTCTCAGACCGCGATGCGTAAAAACGTAAGAGCTCAATCGGACAGTGCTCAACGATGCAGACCTGCGTCAGCAGCAGCATGCATGGCAAAACGAAATCGCTCATTTATCTTCGGAGGTAGAGGCAACGCTTGCCGAGCTTGGACGAATTTCCGACGAGATGCTCGCAGCGTCGACGCAACTCGGGAGCGCTGCCGACAATGCCTCAGCCAAGACCGCACGTGCCGAGGAGTCATCGTCCGAAGCGTCCGCCAACGTCCGCGACATTGCTTCGGCTAGATGAGTTGTCGGCATCCGTTAACGAAATCGACCGACAAGTCGCACAATCCAATGCAATCGCGAACAAAGCGGTGAACGAAGTCAGATCGACAAAATCTTGCCGTCAAGGAGTTGGACGAGGCAGCCGGCCACATCGGCGATGTGATTAAGCTCATCACCGACATTGCCGAGCAGACCAATCTGCTGGCGTTGAATGCAACGATTGAGGCGGCGGGTCTGACCGGCCAGCGCTGGCATGCAGCGCGCGACCCGAAAGTTGCAGCAGAGCGCACGGTGGAGACAGCCAAGCAGGTCAACCTGATGGGTCTCGCAACGCATGACACGCGGTCAAGCGCCACCACCGTGAAGACCGTGGCCGATGATCTTGGCAGCGTCGCCAGCCGCATCCGGGCTCAGGTCGATCAATTCTTCGAGCGTCTAAGCGCCTGATCGAGACCGTTTCAAAAGCGGCTGGGATGTGACGGGGAATTTTGCCTGGCGTCACCAGAATTGCATCGAATCGGCAATCTCTGATCGTTTCATCCGGATTTGCCGCCAACCAAACCTCCGCCGCAGCCGCAATCCGACGGCGTTGCCTCTCGTTGACCGATTCGGCGGCCTCCTCTGAGGCTCGCGCGCGCCTTTACCTCTACGAAGACCAGCAGTTGACGCCGGCGCGCCACGATATCGATTTCACCGACCGGGCTGCGCCAGCGCCGCGCCAGAATTCGAAAGGCCTTGGCAATCAGGAAGGCCGCGGCGCGACTCTCGGCGGAAATTCCGACACGGAATGCAGCTTGCCGTTCCGGTCGCGGGAGGCGCTTCGACGGCGAGCGCGGTTCGTCACTTGCCGTCATCAGCCACATCCCTGGAGAGATTGAGCGCACGCTGATAGACCTCGCGGCGCGGGCGTCCGGTGACAAGGGCAACTTCGCCCACTGCGTCCTTGACCGAAACGCGCCTCAGCGCCTGACGTAGCAACTCATCAACGTTGTCCGATATCTCTTCTTCCTCGGCGGGCGGCGCCACGACCAATGACGAACTCGCCGCGCGTCTCGGCGCCGGCAGTGTATTCATGCGCTAGCGTCTCAAGATCCCCGCGTTTGACCTCTTCGTGTAATTTAGTCAGCTCGCGGCAGACCGCCGCCGTGCGTTTCCCGAATGCCGCGGCAAGGTCGGCGAGCATTGCCGCAACGCGTGGTCCACTCTCGAACATAACCAGCGTTGAGGGATATTCGCGAAGTACGGCGGCGCGTTTCTGGCGCGCTGCCTGTTTCGGCGGCAAGAAGCCTTCGAAGAAAAATCGGTCAGTCGGCAGGCCAGCGACCGAAAGCGCGGCCAGCACCGATGAGGGACCCGGCAGGGCGGTTACAGAGTGGCCGGCCTCGCAAGCTGCCCGCACCAGTTTGTAGCCGGGGTCGGAAATCAGCGGTGTGCCCGCGTCAGATACCAATGCGATTGCCTGGTCACCGGCGAGGCGAGCCAGCAGCTTCGGCCGTGCCTCGGCGGCGTTGTGTTCGTGGTAGGCCGTAAGCGGCGTCGTTATCCCGTAGCGCTCGATGAGTTTGCGGGTAACGCGGGTGTCCTCGCAGGCAATCACATCAGCGCCCGCGAGCACCTCGAGCGCGCGCAGAGTAATGTCACCGAGATTTCCGATCGGCGTGGCCACAAGATAAAGGCCCGGCTCGGCCTTGGCGGCGTCAATCGCAATGCCAAACGGGGCATAGCTGCGCGGTCGCGCATTCATTTCGTTCGCCATGCTCGGAACTCTAATGGGTCACAGGAGCCGCGTCATGAGTACAATTCCTTTGGTTTTTCATACTCCTAACTTTCGCGCGACAAAATCGGCGATACCAGTTACGACTGACATGGAACTGTCGCACGAGGAGCGACGATGCTGGTTATGTCGCGCACGGTGGGAATTTTGACGCATGCGTGGACGCGCGTGCGCACTACGTTGTCCATTGCAGGTAACGGCCGCGATTCTCGCCGCCTGCAGCACGCAATTGGGCGGTGGACCGCCGGTGGCGCAGCACCCTGGCGAGGCGGCTACCGCCAACGCCGCAGTCGGCGAAGGCCAAGTGCGTGTCGCTCTAATCCTACCGTTTTCCGGGCAAGGTAATGCCAGCGTTGCCGGACAGTCGATGAAGAACGCAGCCGAAATGGCGCTTGCGGAATTCAGAGTCCCAATATTCAGTTGCTGGTGAAGGATGACGGGGCACGGTGCAAGGCGCGCAGGCGGCCGCCCAGCAGGCGATTTCGAGGGCGCGGAGATCATCATCGGCCCGATTTTCGCGCAATCGGTCAGTGGGGTCGCACAGATCGCGCGCGCGAGCAACATTCCAGTCATTGCGTTCTCGACCGATGTCAGCGTGGCGGCGCGAGGTGTCTATTTGCTGAGTTTCCTGCCCGAGACCGATGTCCGTCGCATCGTCGATTTTTCTGTCTCGCGTGGCAAGCGGTCGTTCGCCGCGCTGTTGCCGGACAATGCCTACGGCACGGTGGTAGAAGGCGCTTTCCAACAAGAAGTTTCGCGGCGCGGCGGTCGTGTGCTCGTGCTCGAAAAATACACACCCGATGGAAACAGGATCAATGAAGCAGTGCGTCGTGTGAGCCAAGCCGCTAATCAGGTTGACAGCGATCTTCATCCCCGATAGCCCAGATGCCGTACCCCAGGTGGTGAACGCGCTGGTTGCCAACGGCGTCGATCTGAGACGCGTGCAACTGCTCGGCTCCGGGTCTATGGGAGGATCCCGAATCTCCTCGACTGGGGCGATTGAGGGCGCCTGGTATGCGGCGCCGGGAGCGACGGGCTTTAGCAATTTTTCCAGCCGCTACCGTGCCCGCTACGGGCAGGATCCGGTCCGGACCGCAACGCTCGCGTACGATGCGGTTGCCCTTGTCGCGGCTCTTGTGAAAACGCAGGGCCCGCAGCGTTTCAGCGAGACGGCGCTGACCAATCCCTCGGGTTTTGCCGGCATCGACGGCGTATTCCGCTTCCGTCCCGACGGCACCAATGAGCGAGGCCTGGCCGTGTTGCGTGTTACGCCCTCGGGCGGTCAGGTGCTGAGTCCGGCGCCGCAATCGTTCCAGCCGGGCACGTAAATCTAGGCCGCCAGATCCGCGACCACCGCGTCGAGCAGCGGGAAGCCGCTCTGCGTCACACGCAGACGACCGTCTTCCGTTGTCTCCACGGCGCCTTCCTCGCGCAGTATCGATATCCGCCTCGGATCGAGTGAGCGACCGGCGCAGCGCGCTGTAGCGCGCGGGATCGATCCCTTCGACAAGACGCAAGCCCATCAGCAGATATTCGTCAGCGGCCTCGCCCGGAGTGAGCTTCTCCTCGACGGTGAAGGCGGTGCCGCTGTCTTCAACGCGCATGAGCCAGGTCTCAGGCCGTCTCTCGGTAGCGGTCGCGACGCGGCGGCCATCGATCGTCAACCGCCCATGCGCACCGGGGCCAACGCCCGCATAGTCGTGTCCGCGCCAATACACGAGATTGTGCCGGCACTCCGCGCCGGGCCGCGCGTGATTTGAGACTTCATAGGCCGGTAACCCCGCCTCGGCGCAGATCGCGCGCGTGAGATCGTAGAGATCGCGCGCGCGATCCTCGTCAGGAATGATCAGTTTGCCTGCTGTGTGCAGGCCGAAGAACGGCGTATCGGGTTCGATCGTCAATTGGTAAAGGAAAGATGTTCGGCCGCTTCGCTTATGGCGCGCCTAAGCTCTGCCCCCCACGCGTCGAGCGTTTGATGCGGTCGTGCATAGATGAGGTCGAAGGAATAGCGAGTGAAGATCGAACGAGCCACTGCGACAGCGTCCAACGCCTCTTGCGCGGTGTGCAACCGACCAAGTTCCTTCAGCGCCGCATCATCGAGCGCCTGTACGCCGAGCGAAACGCGATTGACGCCCGCAGTACGGAAGCCGCGGAAACGTGCGGCTTCCACGCTAGTCGGATTTGCTTCCAGGGTAATTTCCGCATCCGGAGCGATGGTCCAATGCTTGCCGATGCAATCGAGAATCGCCTGAACCGACGCTGGACGCATCAGCGATGGCGTTCCGCCGCCGAAAAAAATGCTCGAGACGGTGCGGTCCAGGTGCTCGCGCGGCTACTGCAAGCGATCTCAGTTTCGTAGGCGCGCACGAAACGCGCCTCGTCGATACCACCATGGCGGACGTGACTATTGAAGTCGCAATACGGACACTTCGACAGGCAAAGGGCCAGTGCACGTACACGGCAAAAGGTGCTCTTAAGTTCATATTGGCATCATAGGCGGGACGGCGCGCGACAGCCAGCGTACTTGCGATCTGCCGGCGACAGTTGATTAAAATTGTAACGATCGGAGCCAAACTCAAGTCTTGGAAAGACACGCGTCGGCGAGTTTGATGAACGCCCGGGCACGATGCGAGAGCCCCTGGCCTTGCGGTGGCAGCCCGTGTTTTCCTCGGCGCTCATTTCGCCGAATGTCCGATCGGAGCCGTCAGGACGGAAAAGCGGATCGTAACCGAAGCCTTTGTCGCCGCGTGGCGGCCAGACGGCGATGCCGTCGACGTGGCCTTCGAATTCCTCGACATGACCATCGGGCCAGGCGAGGCACAACGCGGCCATGAAATGCGCGCGACGCCGCTCGGGAATTTTCGCGCCGTGTTCGATCAACAGAGTCTGAATGCGGTTCATGGCGGACCGAAAATCCTTGTCTGGTCCGGCCCATCGCGCGGAATGAATACCGGGCTCGCCACCGAGCGCGTCGATCACGCAAGCCGGGATCATCGGCGAATGCCACCACACCGCAGGCCTGCGCCGCCGCGGCAGCTTTGATGCGCGCATTCGCGGCGAAGGTCTTGCCGGTTTCTTCCGGTTCGGTAAGACCGAGTTCGCCCGCAGCTTGTGTCGGCGATGCCGTAAGGCGCGAGCAACTCCCGCATTTCCTTCAACTTGCCCGGATTGTGGGTGGCGATCACCACTGGGCTTGTGAGTTTTCTGCTCACATCACGGCCATTTTCTGCAGGCTCACCAGTTTCTCGATGCCTTTGCGTGCGAGGGCGAGCAACGCAGCGAATTGATCTTCGCTGAATGGAATTTTTTCGGCCGTCGCCTGGATTTCAACGATGTTGCCGGCGCCTGTCATGACAAAGTTGGCATCGGTATCGGCTTCCGAGTCTTCGGCATAATCGAGATCGAGAACTGCCGAGCCCTTGCACACGCCGCAAGAGACAGCGGCGATGTGATCGCGCAGCACGTCGGCTTTGACCATGTCGCGGGCCTTCATCCAGTTAAGGCAGTCAGCCAGCGCGACCCATGCGCCGGTGATGGACGCTGTGCGTGTGCCGCCGTCCGCCTGGATCACATCACAATCGAGCGTGATTTGCCGCTCGCCGAGCGTCGGCAGGTCGACTACCGAGCGCAAGCTGCGCCCGATCAGACGCTGGATTTCGACCGTGCGGCCGCCCTGTTTGCCCGCGCTTGCCTCGCGACGGGTGCGCTCCGCGGTGGCGCGCGGCAGCATGCCGTATTCAGCGGTGATCCAGCCTCGCCCCTGGCCCTTGAGCCACGGGGGAGCCGTTCTTCCAGGCTGGCGGTTACCAGGACGTGTGTATCGCCAAACTTCACGAAGCAGGAGCCCTCGGCGTATTTGACCACGCTGCGCTCCAGCGATACGGCACGGAGTTCATCGGCTTGTCGGCGGCTGGGACGCATTGGGCTTTACTCCCATACATTTCGGCCGCACACCTTAACCATACGCCCGACTTGAACAAGGCTGCCCCGATGGTCAATTCTTGCTTGGTTTCGAGGAGTTGAGCCTTGGCGTCCACGACATCCCGATTGGTGCGACACAGGTCAGTCTGGCAGCGCTCAACGAGCGTTCGCGCGAGATTTTCCGCCAGATCGTCGAAAGCTATCTATCGACCGGTGAGCCGGTCGGTTCACGCAATCTGTCCAGACCTGTTGCCCATTGCGCTGTCGCCGGCCTCCGTTCGCAATGTGATGTCGGATCTGGAGCAACTCGGCCTGATCTATGCTCCGCACACGTCGGCGGGCCGCCTTCCGACGGAACTGGGACTTCGCTTCTTTGTCGACGCGCTGATGCAGAGTGGGTGACCTGTCGGAACAAGATCGGCGTTCGATCGAGGCACAGGTGGCGGGCGCTGGCACATCCAAGTCACTGGAAGCCGTTTTGACCGAGGCTTCGCAAATGCTGTCGGGCCTCACCCGGTCGGCCGGCGTCGTGCTCACCGCGAAAACCAATGTCCGGCTCAAGCACGTCGAGTTCGTGCGGCTCGAGCCGGAGCGGGCGCTGGCAGTTATGGTGGCCGAAGACGGGCAAGTCGAGAATCGTGTGCTCAATATTCCCGCCGGACTGCCGATCGTCCTCGCTCACAGAGGCGGCGCAATTTCCTCAACGCCCGCATCCGCGGCAAGACGCTGGCTGAGCTGCGGGGTGAAATCGAAAAAGCAGTCGCGGAAGGCCAGGCGGAACTCCGATCAATTGACGACAGAAGAGTCATTGCAACCGGACTTTGCGAGCTGGTCCGGCGGCGAAAGTGACGAACGTCAGCTGATCGTGCGCGGTCACGCCAATCTTCTGGAGGATCTTCATGCCCTCGAAGATCTGGAGCGCGTGTGCGGTCTCTGTTCGATGCGCTGGAAGCAAAGCGGGGCGTGATTGACTTGCTCGGCCGGGCCGAACGGGCCGACGGTGTGCGCATTTTCATCGGTTCAGAAAACAAACTGTTCTCACTCTCGGGTTCCTCGACCATTATCGCTCCCTATCGCGACAGCCAAGGGACGCATCGTCGGTGTGATCGGCGTGATTGGACCCACCCGCCTTAACTACGCCCGTGTTATTCCCATGGTGGATTATACGGCACGGGTGGTCAGCCGCCTGTTGACGCCTTAAACGCTTGATTTTTCAGCGCCGGAGCCCTGATATGCGAGGCATCGGGATATTCCGAGGATGGATTGACCACGATGACGGACCCCAACGCCCGCCAAGCCGAAGCGATGGCCGCCGAGGACTGCGACCGCTGCTCGAAACAGGTGATCTGGTCGTCGAGGCCAAGCGAGAAGCGGCGGAATTCAAGGATAAGTTGCTGCGCACGCTTGCCAGAAATGGAAAATCTGCGCAAACGCAACGGAACGGGAAGTTCTCGATGCGCGGGTCTATGGTATTGCAGGATCTGCGCGCGACGTACTGGCGGTCGCCGATAATATGCATCGCGCGCTGGAAGCGATCGGCGCAGATCTGCGCGAAGCTGCCGACCCCAAAGTTAAAGCGCTGATCGAAGGTGTCGAGCTCACCGAGCGCGAGCTCATGAAAATCCTGGAGAAGAACGGTGTGCAGAAATTCTCGCCACAGGGCGAGAAGTTCGATCCGAACTTCCATCAAGCAATGTACGAAGTGCCGACGCCCGATCAGCCTCCTGGACAGGTGGCCCAGGTCATTCAAGCCGGTTATATGATCGGCGACCGTGTCCTGCGTCCGGCTCTTGTGGCGGTCAGCAAAGCCGCTGCGAAGGCGCCGGCATCCGCCAATGACAACCCGCGGCCGGGCCAATAAGTCTCAGCGCAGAGCAACGCCGTCGCGGACCGTTCGGAAACGCGTGAATGCTTGATCCCATTTTTCGGCGGGGCTTACGCCGACGACGCGCAAAAACCACCAGGACTGAAGCGTATCCATTGCACCAGGGACACCGCATCGCCGGCGTGGACCTTTACCATTTGCGCGGATCTCATGACCCGGCGCGACCACCGACCCGCATTGCCTCCGATGATTGTATCGAGAGTTCGCGCACCGGCGCGCTCGACAACAGATTGCGAGCAAACTGCGCGCGGTCGGCTGTCCTCGGGTGGTCCGCCACGGTCGACCGATACGATCATGAAAGGTTGGCGTTCATTGCTGTCTGAAGGGTCTTCGGCCAGGATAACCGGTGCCTGTCGGCATAACCTGCATGACTTGAAAGCCAGAGACAAATCGTCGATTTTAAAAGGTAGCATGCCGAGTTGTTCCTGAATCGGCGCTGGTCGGAGCGTGACGCTTGCCAGCGCCTTTCGGACGACCGCATCCGAGTAAACCGACAACGCGCTTTCCGGCACCTCCACGTTGACCAGCATGGTCAGATTGGGCGCGGAGGGGCCGATCCCCATCGCCAGGAGGGACCAACGATGCACCTTGGCGCCGTTCTGTTGCGCGACGCCGGTGATTAGAAAGCCGATGCCGCTCTCAAACGGGAAGCTTTCCGCTTCAATTGATCGAGGTTTGCGGGGCCAGCCGAAAGCCGAATTTTCGAGGTCGCGGTACGCGGAGGCCGGAAGATCGAGGATCGCGATGACGGCATTTCGCTCAGGTCTTCAGAATCCCGGGAAGCGTGTGCTCACTTTCATGTCCTGGGGCGGGTCGAGGCCAATCCGCAGGCCGGGCGGGAAAGCCGTCTCGGCTGGTACACTGAGAGTGGTGCTGGTCAAAACGGCCCAGGCCGCGAAGACGAATACAGAGTGGCGGCGGAACATGCCTTGCGGACCCAAAAGATGCCGAACCCGGAGGTCTGCCTAGCCGGGCCTGCCTGCGGCGGCAATGGCCCGATAACCATTGATGAACCCGTGACCCCGCAAGCTCGCGATTTCGGACCGACTGACTTGCGGCCCCCGCGCCCTCCTATATGAGCCATTGAGCCGCAGAAATGCGGCGAAAACGAGTATCCAGGGGGCTGGATCGGGGGTCTGCGGATGAGCCGCCGACAATCCCATTCGGGCGCCAGCGGCCCGGCCGGCCTGCCGCAATTGAGAGGAAGAACCATGGGCAAGGTCATCGGCATCGACCTCGGCACCACCAACTCGTGCGTTGCCGTCATGGAAGGCAAAACGCCGAAAGTTATCGAGAACGCCGAAGGCATGCGGACGACGCCTTCGATTGTCGCCTTCACCGATGATGGCGAGCGTCTCGTCGGCCAGCCGGCCAAGCGCCAGGCGGTCACCAATCCGGAAAAGACCATCTTCGCGGTCAAGCGCCTGATCGGACGGCGCTACGACGATCCGATGGTCGAGAAGGACAAGAAGCTCGTTCCCTACAAGATCACCAGGGCCTCGAACGGCGACGCCTGGGTCGAAGCCGACGGCAAGGCATATTCGCCGTCGCAGATCTCCGCCTTCATCCTCCAGAAGATGAAGGAGACGGCGGAAGCCAATCTCGGTCAGAAGGTCGACCAGGCCGTCATCACCGTTCCAGCCTATTTCAACGACGCGCAGCGTCAGGCCACCAAGGACGCCGGCAAGATCGCCGGCCTTGAGGTGCTACGCATCATCAACGAGCCGACCGCGGCCGCGCTCGCTTACGGGCTCGACAAGCAGAAGACGGGCACCATCGCTGTCTACGACCTCGGCGGCGGCACATTCGATATTTCGATCCTAGAGATCGGCGACGGCGTGTTCGAGGTGAAGTCCACGAACGGCGATACGTTCCTGGGCGGCGAAGACTTCGACATGCGGCTCGTCGAACTATCTCGCGGACGAGTTCCAGAAAGAGCAGGGCATCGATCTGCGCCGCGACAAGCTCGCGCTGCAGCGTCTCAAGGAAGCTGCGGAGAAGGCGAAGATCGAGCTGTCGTCGACCACGCAAACCGAGATCAACCTGCCGTTCATCACGGCAGATGCTTCGGGTCCGAAGCATCTGACGATGAAGCTCACCCGCGCCAAGTTCGAGGCGCTGGTCGACGATCTCGTTCAGAAGACGATCGAGCCCTGCAAGCAGGCGATCAAGGATGCCGGCATCTCGGCCGCGCAAGATCAACGAGGTGGTGCTGGTCGGCGGCATGACGCGCATGCCGAAAGTGCAGGAAGTCGTGAAGCAGCTGTTCGGCAAGGAGCCGCACAAGGGCGTCAACCCGGACGAAGTGGTTGCCGTCGGTGCGGCTATCCAGGCGGGCGTGCTGCAGGGTGACGTGCAAGGACGTGCTATTGCTCGACGTGACGCCGCTGTCGCTCGGCATCGAGACGCTGGGCGGCGTGTTCACCCGGATCATCGATCGCAACACGACCATCCCGACCAAGAAGAGCCAGGTCTTCTCGACCGCCGAGGACAATCAGAACGCGGTTACCATCCGCGTATTCCAGGGCGAGCGTGAGATGGCGGCCGACAACAAGATTGCTCGGCCAGTTCGACTTGGTCGGCATTCCGCCGGCGCCGCGCGGCGTGCCGCAGATCGAGGTCACGTTCGACATCGACGCCAACGGCATCGTCAACGTCCAGGCAAAGGACAAGGCGACCGGCAAGGAGCAACAGATCCGCATCCAGGCCTCTGGCGGCCTGTCCGAGGCCGACATCGAAAAGATGGTCAAGGATGCCGAATCGCACGCCGAAGAGGACAAGAAGCGCAAGGCTGCGGTCGAAGCCAAGAATCATGCCGAGGCGCTGGTGCATTCCACTGAGAAGGCGCTCTCCGAGCACGGCTCGAAAGTTGGCGATCCAGAACGCAGGGCGATCGAGAACGCCATTGCTGATCTGAAAGAAGCTCTCAGCGGCGACGATGCATCCGCTATCCAGGCCAAGACCAACACGCTGGCCCAGGCTTCGATGAAGCTGGGCGAGGCGATGTACAAGCAACAGCAGGAAGCCTGCAGGCCGCTTCCGGCTCCGGCGGTGAGGGCGGCACGCCCGGAGAAAGAAAGAAGATGTGGTCGACGCGGAGTTTACCGAGGTCGACGACGACAAAAAGAAATCCGCCTGATCGTAAGGCGTAAGCCATGCGCAGGCCGACCGCGAGAATGCCACCCCGGGCACGTGTCCGGGGGTGCATGTTTACGGGGCCAAGTGAGCCCGAATCAAGTACGGCTCTTCCAGCGTGGTGAATCTGGGGCGGAACCCGAATGTCTAAGCGCGACTACTACGAAGTCCTCGGTGTTTCCCGCACCTCCACCGAGATTGAGCTGAAAGCGGCGTTCCGCAAGCTTGCGATGCAGCATCATCCGGACCGCAATCCGGGTGACAAGGAATGCGAGCATCGTTTCAAGGAGATCAACGAGGCCTATGACGTCCTAAGGGACGGCGACAAGCGCGCTGCCTATGACCGTTTCGGTCATGCGGCTTTCGAGCACGGTGGCGTGGGCGGCCACGGTTTCGGTGCCGACTTCGGTTCGGCGTTTGCCGACATTTTTGAAGGCATCTTTGGAATGGGATCCACGCGCGGCCGTGGGTCCGGTCGCGAGCGCGGTTCTGACCTGCGCTACAATATGGAAATCAGCCTCGACGAGGCCTTTACCGGTAAAACGGCGCAAATCCGCATTCCGACGTCGGTGACCTGCGAGGCCTGCTCAGGAAGCGGGGCCAAGGCCGGCACCAAGCCAAAACCGTGCTCAAGCTGTGGCGGCGCGGGCAGAATTCGACATGCGCAGGGCTTCTTCACGCTCGAACGCACCTGCCCGACCTGTCATGGCCGCGGCCAGGTTATCGACGATCCGTGCAAAGTGTGCAGTGGCGGAGGGCGGGTGACCCGCGAGCGCACTCTCTCGGTGAATATCCCGACAGGCGTGGAAGATGGGACCCGCATTCGGCTCGCCGGCGAAGGTGAGGCGGGCTTGCGGGGCGGACCGCCAGGCGATCTCTATATTTTCCTCGAAGTGGCAGCGCACGAGTTCTTCCAGCGCGATGGCGCGGACCTGCATTGCCGTGTGCCGATCTCCATGGCGAGCGCGGCATTGGGCGGGAGTTCGAGGTCCCGGCGATTGATGGCAGCAATGTGCGGGTCAAGGTTCCGGGGGACACAGACCGGACGCCGTTTCCGACTGGCCGGAAAAGGTATGCCGGTCCTGAGGTCGAAACAAACAGGCGACATGTACGTTCAGGTAGCGGTGGAAACGCCGCAAAATCTCACGAAACGCCAACGTGAATTGCTGGCGGAGTTCGAAAAGCTGTCGTCTGACGAGACCCAGCCGGAATCGGCCAGTTTCTTCAGTCGAGTCAAAGAGTTTATTGACGGTCTTGCCAGCCGGAGCAGCCAATCGGGGCGACCATCTTGACCCTCCGCGTCGGTCCCTATACCCGTTTATGTTGCGGCTGGGCTCGCCGCGTGTACGCGTGACCTCGCATCAATGACTTCACCTTCATTCGCCCGTGTCGAAAAAGAGTCTGCGTCTCGACGACGAGGTGCAATTCATTCGCTCGTGGATAGAGAAGCCGTTGTCAACCGGCGCAGTCATGCCATCGAGCAAGATCCTTGCGCGCGCTATGGCGCGTTACGTCGATCCGCAAGCGCAAGGTCCGATCATTGAACTGGTCCAGGCACCGGTCCGGTCACCGCGGCCCTCGTTCGCCACGGAACATCGACCCAGGCGCGGTTGATTCTTGTCGAATTCAATCCTGATTTTTGCAGATTGTTGCGTACGCGTTATCCGGCGGCGACCGTCGTGCAGGGCGACGCGTACCGCTTGCGTCGACTGCTGGAAAATTACGTTGATGAGCCGGCTGCCGCGGTGGTTTCGGGACTGCCGCTCGTCACCAAGCCGCTGCGCACACGGCTGCGTCTGATTTCCGATGCCATGACACTGCTCGCTCCCGGCGCGCCATTCGTGCAATTCACTTATGCGATGCTCCCGCCAATTCCGAAAAAGCTGCCGGGCATGCGCGCGCAAGCGTCGGAAATGATCTGGATGAACCTGCCGCCGGCGCGCGTGTGGGTCTATCGCGGCCGCTGACGGTGTGGTGTGTCATGGCCCGCGAAAGCGGAGCCGTTGATGCCGATCCCCAAAATTCTCGTTCTGCCTGGGTCGACGCGCGCCGGCTCGCACAATGTCAGGCTAGCCAGCACTGGCTGCGAAAGAACTCACGCTGCTCGACGTCGATGTGACCCGCATTTCGCTCGCCGATTATCCTCTGCCGCTCTATGAGGCCGATCTCGACGCGCGTACCGGGCAACCCGCCAATGCCCTGACGCTAAAGCAGATGATTATGGCGCATCAGGGTATTTTCATTGCCAGCCCCGAGTACAGCGCATCGGTAACGCCCATTCTGAAAAATGCCATCGACTGGGTATCGCGCGTGCGCGAGCGAGGCGATCCGACTTATGCCGCCTTCAAGGGGCGCGCATTCGCGATCGCTTCGGCATCTCCCTGGCGCGCGCGGGCGGATTGCGCTCGCTGATGGCTTTGCGCCAAATTCTCGAGCTCGGATGCGGCGCACTGGTGATACCGGAGCAGTTGGCGATCCCGCGTGCCGACTCAGCCTTCGACGAGATGGACAACATCGCTGACACCGGCGTCGCCAATCTCTTTCGTGCACAGCTTGAACGTCTCGTGGAGATGTCGCGGCTCATGGCACATGGAGCATGACATGGCGCTCGGATCACGCGAAAGGCTGATCGTTGCTCTCGACGTGCCGTCGGCGGCAAAAGCCGAGACCATGGTAACGCAGCTCGGCGACTCCGTGCGCTTCTACAAGATTGGGTATCAGCTCGCTTTCGCCGGGGGTTGCCGTTCGCCAATGGAATTGATCGCGGCTGGCAAGCAGGTTTTCCTTGATTTAAAACTTCACGATATAGGCAATACCGTCGCCAAGGGCGTCGAGAGCGTTGCTCAACTTGGCGCGACATTCCTCACTGTGCATGCCTATCCGCAAACGATGAAAGCGGCGATCGAGGGCAGGCGCGGATCGGAAATTGCGTATCCTGGCGGTGACTGTGCTCACGTCATATGACGATGCGGATCTTGCTGCCGCGGGCTACGAGATGGATGTCAAGGAACTTGCCTCCGCGCGTGCGGCGCAGGCCCGCGATATCGGTATCGACGGATTGGTTTGCTCCGCCGAGGAGGTTACGGCCCTGCGCGACATCGCTGGTGCCGGAATGGTGCTCGTGACACCCGGTATCCGGCCTGCAGGCGGCGATGCCGGCGACCAGAAGCGGATCGTCACGCCGGCCCGAGCGATCAAGGCTGGCGCCGACTATCTTGTGGTGGGTCGGCCAGTGGTGGAGACGGCGGACCCAAGATCGGCCGCCGATGCGATTGTCGCGGAAATCGATGCAGCGATTTAAGAGGACGATGGATGCTTAAAGGTTATTGGGTTGCGAACGTCGATATTTCAAATCTCGACGAATACAAGAAATACGCTGTGGCCAATGCGGTGCCGTTCAACAAGTACGGCGGCAAATTCCTGACGCGCGGCGGAAAGTCGGAAATGGTTGAAGGCAAATTTCGCTCGCGAGTGGTTCTCATTGAATTCCCGAGTTTTGAGGCAGCGCTCGCCTGCTATCGGTCGCCAGGAATACGCGGCTGGTGAAAAAGCTGCGCAGATCCGCATCGGTCGCGGATATTGTCGTGCTGGAGGGCTATGACGGCCCGCAACCGTAAGAACACTGGTGCTTTTCGCGATCCGTCACGCTATACCCACGCTCGCGTTTCTGGAGTTGGATCCATGTCGGAAATGAGGCTCGTGGTCGCCGGGGCCGGCGGGCGGATGGGCCGCACGCTGGTCAAGGCAATTACAGACAGCAGGACCTCGCGCTTGCGGGCGTCTCTGGAAGATGCGCGTTCACCGTTGATCGGCTGGGACTCCGGCACGCTTGCTGGCTTGCCTGAGAACGGCATCAAGCTGGCAGGGATGCGGCGTCGCTGCTGTTGAAGGCTGACGGGATTATCGATTTCACCGCGCCGGTCGCGAGCGTTGCCTTTGCTGCACTCGCGGCAAAGGGTGGCAAGGTTCACATAATCGGAACCACAGGCTTGAGCACAGCCGACGAGGCGAAGATCAAGGAAGCGGCAAAAACCGCAGTGATCGTCAAGTCGGGCAACATGAGTCTCGGCGTCAATTTGCTGCGCTGCCCTCACCAAGCGGGTGGCGAAGACGCTTGACGGATCGTTTCGACATCGAAATTCTGGAGATGCATCACAATCAGAAGGTCGATGCCCCATCGGGTACAGCCTTGCTGCTTGGTCGGGCGGCCGCGGAGGGGCGGGGATTGAACTCGACAAACAGTCGGTCAAGAGCCGCGAAGGCCACACTGGCGCGCGCATGTCCGGCGATATCGGCTTCCGCTACTTTGCGCGGCGGCAGCGCGTGGTGGGCGAGCACAACGTTATCTTTGCCGGACCGGCAGAACGTCTGGAGCTGACACACAAGGCAGAAGATCGGATGATTTTCGCGCGCGGTGCCTTGCACGCGGCGCGTTGGGCACACAATCAGAAGCCCGGGCTCTATTCGATGATGGATGTTTCAGGATTGAAGGACTTCTGAGTATGACTGACCGCCTTCTTGTGCTCGTGCGTCATGGCCAAAGCGACTGGAATCTGAAAAATCTTTTCACCGGCTGGCGCGATGTCGACCTGACCGAAAAGGGTATTGCGGAAGCGCGCGAAGCGGGCCGCAAGTTGAAGGCGCAAGGGATAAATTCGACGTCGCCTTCACATCGGTGCGCTCAAGCGCGCGCAGCGCACGCTGGACCTGATGCTTACGGAGCTGGGCCAGACTTCCATTCCGGTTTTCAAGAACCAGGCCCTCAACGAACGCGACTATGGCGAGCTTGTGGGACTCAACAAGGACGACGCCCGAAAAAAATGGGGTGAGGAGCAGGTGCATATCTGGCGCCGTTCCTACGACGTCGCGCCGCCCGGTGGCGAGAGCCTGAAGGACACGCTCGCGCGCGCCTTGCCTTACTACATCACGGAGATCCTGCCGCGGGTCATGCGCGGCGAGCATGTTCTCGTCGCGGCGCACGGCAACTCGCTGCGCGCGCTTGTGATGGTGCTCGACAAGCACACGCCAGATAGCATCACGAAATTGAATCTCGAGACCGGAGTTCCGATGATCTACCGGCTCAATGCCGATCTGACGGTGGCTTCGAAACTCGACCTGGCCGCTCTAGCCTACGCGGCTGTCGTCATCCCCGCCTCCCAACCGAGCATGGCCCGCTTTCGCGTTAGTGCCCCAATGGTAGCCGGTCAGGTCGCCGCTCTTACCGATGACCCGGTGGCACGGGATTACGAAGCAGATCGGGTTTTTGCCGACGGCGGCGCCGACGGCGCGCGCCGCTTTGGCGAACCAGCGCTGGCGGCGAGGTCCGAATACGTGGTGACCGCGCCCATCGGGATATCGAGCAATTTTTCCCAGACGCGAACTTCGAAATCCGTACCGATTAGGACAACGCGCAGCGGCCGGTCCCTACGCCATAGTGCCTGATCAAAGATGCGTCGTGCGGTGGCGGCGGTCGCTGCGAAGTCCTCGACATAGTGAGCTTTCGGCCAGCGGCCCTGCATATCCGTGAGTGCTGCCCGTTCCTTGCCGGCATCGGCAAGTGCAAGGCCCGCGAGGCCTCGCGGCGTCGTCATCACAAGTGCCATCCCGAATGGGCAGGGGTGAAATCCGTAGGTGATGGTCAGGCCTTCGCCCCCTGTCTTCCATTCACCCGGCGACATCGCCTCATGCGTGACAAACAGATCGTGAAGCCTTCCGGGGCCGGACAGGCCGACTTCGTACGCCGTGTCGAGAATGCTCGCCGAAGAACGCAACAGTTCCCGCGCGCTGTTGAGCGTCAGGGCCTGAAGGAAGGCTTTCGGCGTCAGCCCGCACCAGCGGCGGAACAGATGGTGCAGATCGGTTGCAGATACTCCGGCCGCATCTGCAATCACATCGATCTCCGGCTGAGACTCGCCAGTTTCCGCGAATGTGAGCGATGGCGCGGCGCACGACATCGTAGTCGGCCGCCGCGGTCGAGAGTGGGGCGAATTCGGCGAAGCGTTCGGTCAGCGCTGACTTTGCAAGGTTCATGTTCATGACCGGTATCTAGGAGAACCGAGAGCTCCAAACCACCCGATTTCTGGCTAACTAAACACGGTTCTTGTTGGTCCGCGACGAGCTTCGTTGAGCGCTTTCACGAGTTCCCTGGCGAAACCTGCCTTCTCGTCGGGACTCAGAAAGCTTGCGATAGACAGCTTCTTCCACGCGAGATCAGAAACAACCGATCTATTCCGAACTCTTCGCTTTCAACCTTGTCGAGTTTGACCCAGAGCGGATTGAGCACCCACTCTCTCACGCGGCCGAGATGGCTGACCTTGCGGACCCTGAGCACGGAGGACGTAACTATCACCTGCTCATAAGCTTTCGCGTGGCGATAGTTGAGTCGGAACGCCCAATACAGCAACAACACGTCAAGACCGAAGAAACCGAGGACCGGCCAGGCTCCGACCACCAGAAAAAGAATGCCGGTAATGAAACTGACGCTTCCGAACAGCAGCATCAGGATGAGAAACCCGACGCCGATTGAGCGAGCGATGCGGTGTCAACGTCGCTGAAAAGATCGTGGGTTCGAGGTCGTCGGCGTTGTCGGTGACCATTGTCCTCAGTATACCAAAAACATGGCAAAAGACCTGCGCGCAAACGTCCGGCCAAAGCGCCAATACCCAAGACGCGGAAAGCGTGCGAAGGTCAAGTCAACGCCAAAGCGCGTAGCGGCGCGACGCAAAAGCCGCTATAGGCGTACTTCCACAATGGACCATTGCGGAGATTGAGGAGGCGTTCCGCCGCTTCAAGGCCGCCAATCCGGAGCCGAAGGGAGAACTCCAGCACATCAATCCATTCACGCTCCTGGTCGCCGTTGTGCTTTCAGCGCAGGCCACCGATGCCGGCGTCAACAAGGCAACCCCTGCGCTCTTTGCACTCGCCGATACACCCGAGAAGATGGTGGCGCTTGGCGAAACTCGTGTGCGCGAGCTGATAAAGACCATCGGCCTATTCCGGACGAAGGCAAAGAACGTGATTGCACTGTCGCGGAAGCTTGTCGCGGAACATGGCGGACAGGTACCGCGGTCGCGCGAAGCTTTGGAAGAATTGCCCGGCGTCGGCCGCAAGACCGCGAACGTCGTGCTTAACATCGCCTTCGGCGAACCCACCATTGCCGTCGACACGCACATCTTTCGCGTCGGCAACCGCACCGGAATGGCCACCGGCAAGACGCCGTTCGAGGTCGAAACGAAATTGGATCAAGTCGTTCCGGCCGCGTACAAGCTGCCACGCCCACCATTGGCTTATTCTGCACGGGCGTTACACTTGCGTGGCGCGCAAGCCGCTGTGCGAAAAGTGCATCATCAGCGACCTGTGTGAATGGCCGGGAAAAACGATCACATAAGGTCGTCTTGGGAGAGTGCATATGGAAGGCAGCAGAACCGGCAGGAGCACAGGTGTCGCGCCCGCTGACCCTAGGGCCTGCTTCGAGCGCGCCGGCCTTCCGATAAATTCGGCCGTCGCATGGCACAAAGTCCGGTTTTCGCGTCACCGGGAGTTTCAAGCGCGACGCCGCAGCGAGCGCCAAATACCTGGCGCACCGGTGCTAACCTGATCGCGAAGCTTCCCAGTAAGCCCCAACGCAACGTCGAACAAAAACGCGCAGCCGACATCATCATTTCGTCCTGCCGGCGCGCGCGGAGAGGTTTCCTTCAGCGGCACGCCGACACGGTCTATCGCAAGCTCACCGGAAATCTCGCCAAGTTTGTACGCATTGACGACCTTGCCTATGACGCTGGAAAGCTCGTTCCAGGGCTGACGCCCACGCGCAAGCAGGTCGATGCCGAATGCACATTGATGCAATCCGATAAAGACGGTGTCGAAGTCGACCAGGGTATTTTTCTCGCTCAGGTGCTTGCCGTTCCTGCCGCCGGAATGCACCTCTGCAAGTCGATGCTGCTTCCGAAACCGGAAGCGATCGAGCGCAGCGACGAATTTGCCACGCACGGGGCGATCAATTTCGGTCCGACCAAAATCGAGCGTCAGGGCAAGGCCGCGGTCGTAACCGTCTGCAATCCGCGATTCCTCAACGCGGAAGACGACGACACACTCGACGATACGGAAACCGCTGCCGACATCGCCATGCTCGATCCGGCGAGTGAAATCTGCGTTTTGCGCGGCGACGTTGTCGATCACCCTAAATATCGCGGTCGTAGGATTTTTTCGGCTGGAATCAACCTCACGCATCTCTATCGCGGCAAGATTCCGTATCTTTGGTATATCCGTCGCGATATGGGCATCGTGAACAAGATGCTGCGGGGCTGGCGATCACCGACGCAAATCCGGACGAGGTATACGGCGGTACGCGCGAGAAACCTTGGGTCGCCGGCGTCGACGTGTTTCGCGATCGGCGGCGGCTGCCAGTACCTCTTGGCAATGGACTATGTCGTGGCCGGTAGCGATGCCTACATGACGTTGCCGGCGCGCAAGGAAGGCATCATTCCGGGAGCGGCGAATTTACGTTTGACGCGCTTTGTCGGCGCGCAGCGCAGCGCGGCAGGCGATCCTGATGGGTCGGCGCTTTGAGTGCGACAGCGCCGAGGGGCGGATGATATGCGATCTCATCGTGCCGCCCGGTGATATGGATGCGGCGATCGCGCGCGTGGTTGAGGATTTCACCGGCTCCGGCGTTGTGAGCGCGGCGGGCAACCGGCGTGCCTTTCGTGTCGGCGAAGAACCGCTTGATTCCTTCCGCCGCTACATGGCCGTGTATTGCCGCGAACAGGCCTATTGCCATTTCAGTCCGGCGCTCATTGCAAATCTTGAAAAACATTGGAACGCCGCGCGGCGGAAAATCTGAAACAGGCATTTCAGGTGAGACGTGGATGCCGCATCTGCAGCTCAAGGGCGTCAATCTTGCGCCGCGCCGGGAAGCTTCGAGCCGATCGAGATCGCTTCGCGCGATGAGATTGGCGCGCTTCAGCTCAAGCGGCTGAAGTCGACGCTCAGTCACGCCTACGGCAATGTCGCGCACTACAAGAAGGCCTTCGACACGGCGGGCGTCCATCCCGACGATCTGAAGTCTCTGGATGATCTGAGAAAGTTCCCCTTCACGCGCAAGGATGATCTGCGCGCCCACTATCCATTCGGCATGTTCGCTATTCCGCGCGAACAGGTGCTGCGCGTGCATGCGTCGTCCGGTACTACGGGAAGCCCACGGTCGTCGGCTACAGCCGGCGCGATCTCGACACCTGGGCCGACCTGATGGCGCGCTGCATGCGCGCGGCGGGATGCCAGTCCGGGATGCTGGTGCAGAATTCGTACGGTTACGGCCTCTTCACTGGCGGCATCGGGTTTCACTACGGCGCTGAACGGCTGGGCATGACGGTCGTGCCGGTGTCGGGCGGCATGACCGAGCGGCAGGTGCGGTCTGATCGCTGATTTCAAGCCGCGACGTCATCTTCGTCACGCCAGCTACATGCTTGCAATTCTCGATGAATTCCATGCCCAAGGCGTCGATCCCCGCGCAAAGCTCGCTCAAGATTGCGATGTGCGGCGCGGAGCCGTGGACCAATGCGATGCGCGACAGAGATCGAGGATGCGTTCGACCTGCACGCCATCGACAATTACGGGCTGTCGGAGATCATCGGACCCGGCGTCTCCTGTGAATGCATCGAGAGCAAGGACGGTCCGCACATCTGGGAGGATCACTTTTATCCCGAGGTCATCGACCCTGCGACCGGCAAGGTTTTACCGGATGGCGAGGTCGGGGAGCTCGTGTTCACCACGCTGACCAAGGAGGCAATGCCGATCGTACGCTATCGCACGCGCGATCTTTCTCGCCTTGCTGCCGGGCACCGCGCCGCTCGATGCGGAGGATGGAGAAAGTCACAGGTCGCTCCGACGACATGATGATCGTGCGCGGCGTAAATGTGTTCCCCAGCCAGATCGAGGAGATCATCCTCAGCGACACGCGGCTGGCGCCACATTTTGTGATCGAGTTGCGACGCAATCGAACGGCCTCGACGAAATCACCGTTAGTCGTGGAGGCGCGATCGGATCCGGATGACGAGTCTTCGCCGCAGTGCGACCGCGATCTCGCACTATCACATCAAGGCGTTCGATCGGAGTGACACTCAGCCGTGCGTACCGGTCAAGCCCGGCACCATCGAACGCTCCGTCGGCAAGGCCAAACGCGGTGATCGATCTGCGGACGAAGACCTGACAATCAGCGCGCGTGCTTCGATAAGCTCGCTCCGCGCCCCGGACAGCTTCTTGTGCACGTGAACCATGAAGGCCATCGCAAAGATTGGCGTCGCGAGGTTCATGATGGGGATCGATACAAACGCGGCAATAAACATGCCGGCGGTGAAAAGATAGGCCGCGTTGGTCTTACGCATAGCTTTGGCTTCGTCCCGAGGACGGAAGCGCATTGCGGCCAGTTCAAAATATTCCCGACCGAGCAAGATAGGCATTCGCCAGAAACAGAATGACGAAGCTCGAGCCCGGCGAAGCAGCACGAATGGCAAAGCGCACAGATAGACCAGGAGCGCCAGCGCGGCGATTTTGAGTGCCTTCAACCAAAGCTGGGAGAAACGGCAAAGCGCGACCGGCTGGTTCTAGCGGATAATGTTCCCGCTCGACAGCTTCGCCGACTTCGTCGACAAAAAAGCTTCCGACAAGTGCGGTCACGGCGGGCATAAGAAAGAGAGCGCCTGTGATGATGCCCAGGCTGGCAATGATTGACAGCACCCAGGCGAGCGCAGTCCAGGCGGCGTGGGGCGCTACGCCTGCCGTTTGCTCGGCCCAGGTTGCGCCGGTTTCCGCCCAGCGCGGCCAGCACACGCTGCAATACGAACGCCAATGGTCACGATCAGAATGAGCGCAAGTCCGACGGCCTTGAGCAGCACGGAGCGCAAGGCTGGTGCGAACATCTGCGAAAAGCTTTGATGGCGGCATCGATCATGCTGGCAGACGTAATGCCGGTCACCGCGGCAAGCAAGGGCACCGTCTACGCGACCGGCGAGAGTCTATCGTCGTCCGCAGGTACAAGCCCGACGAATCGTGGTCGGTATCGGGCGCCGCGATATCGGCCCATGCGATCGCCTTGTAGTTGAAGCCACGCACAATAGTTGGCTTTACCACTTCGAAATAGGGCGAAATGTCGAAATCTCGCGGTGCGTAGAGCGACGAATGCCGTATTTCGCAGAATTTCCCTGCCGCGCAGCTTCACTGTCGAGCCGCGTGATCTTCGGCAGGATCGGATAACGCACGGCTTCGAACGCCTGTGCAATGAGCGCCGAGCAGATGATGCGGGTGGGATGACCGGAGCCAAGCGCCATCATGCGGCGCCGCCAGCGTTGCGGCACCGGCATTGGAAAAAGGTAGCGCATGAGGTCGATGATATTCTTGAGGTCGTAGTCGAAGCCGATGCGCTCGGACTGCATAGGCGCAGACGCGTGCGCGATCTTCGTCATCGAGCTGCGTCGGACGGCAGATACGGGTGTGGAAGCGGGCATATTTTTGACAGAGGCGCGGCGACGACGCCTTGTCCGATGTTCGCTTCGACCAAGACCAGCGGCTCGCCGTCAGCGGTGGCGCGGTCCCCGATCGGGCCGACATAGCAGCGCGGCGTGCGACCACGTCGACTGGGTCAGATACTTGATGACGCCGGAGATGTGGTTGTTTCCCTCGACCAGCAGCACGTCGCCGGGTTGCAGCGTCGCGCGCAACGCGCTCGGGATCCGATGGCGTAAACGGCTCGTAGCCTTGTACGGGCTTTTCCAGATAGTGGGCCAGAAGGCGTCCGACCCCATCAACCACACCAGCTCATGACTCGATCCCTCGGCGCCACTTCTGGCGCGCAAGTCTTGCCTCTGCGGCAATTGTCCCGCGTGCTGAAATTTAAGTGAGAACTCATTGCCAAGTTTGGTTCATTTAATTCTGACGAGTGATCCGCGCCGGAACTTACGAATCGTTAGCCATAAAATTTGCTGCTGGAGGCGGGTTTCAGGCATCCTGTCAGCCTCAAGCAAGCGATTGGACACCATGTCGGGGGCTCAGCCGACGTTCCTTCCTCGCAGTCTCCGCGGCCATGGTCGCGGCGCCGTCGGTCGTGCGCGCGCAGGGCGGCACCGACGTCGATGTGGCGATCATCGGAGCCGGCGCGGCTGGCATTTCCGCGGCGCGGCGGATCGCCGCTGCCAACCGCCGATTCGTGCTGCTTGAGGCGAGTCGATCGGATTGGCGGACGCTGCGTTACCGATTCCGCCATCTTTCGGCGTCCCATTTGACCTCGGCGCGCACTGGATCCATCGGCCTGACGGCAGTCTGATGACAGGGTCGGCGCAGGCGACGGCGCTCGACATCTATTCCGCGCCACGAGGGCAGGCGGTCCGCATCGGTCCTGCGCAATGCGCGCGACTCCGAGATGGAGGCCTTCGTGACCTCCCTGGTGCGGGCGCGTCGTGCGATCGTCGAGACGGGTCGGAGTAGAGCGGACGGTCGCGGCTGCGCTGCACTCTTCCCGCCGATCTTGGTGACTGGCGACCGACCATCGAATTCATGCTCGGGCCACTTCGCCTGCGGCAAGGATCTCGCATCAGTTTCCGCAGCCGATCTTGCACGGGTGCCGGAACGCGAAAACGATGCTTTGCCGGCAAGGCTACGGCGCGCTGGATCGCGCGATACCGCGGCCGGCCTTCCGATCCGTCTGTCGACACCCGTCACGCGTATCGAGTGGGATCGAAACGGCGTCGATGTCGTAACCGCCAAAGGTTCGGTGCGGGCGCGCGGCGCGATCGTTACCGTGTCGACAAATGTGCTTACGTCCGGCAAGATTGCGTTCAAGCCCGAAATCGCCCGCCAGCCAGCTCGATGCCGCCGCGGCACTGTCACTCGGCAGTTACGATCACATTGCGCTCGATATCCCGCGCAACCCGATGAACCTGCAGCGCGACGATCCTAGTGTTCGATAAATCCTCGGGACGTCGTACGGCCGCCCTGCTTGCCAACGTGTCAGGCACCAGCCTGCATCTGGTCGAGGTTGCGGGTGAATTCGGCCGCGACTTATCGACAAAAGGCGAAGCGGCAATGATCGAGTTTGCTCGCGAATGGATTACATCGCTGTTCAGCTCAACCGCCAAAAACGCGATCAAGCGGAGCTACGCCACCCGGTGGAACGAGGATCCGTTCGCTTTGGGAGCGATGTCAGCGGCTGCGCCGGCGCAGCGCCGACGCGCGAAAAATTTTAGCGGAGCCTTTTGCCGGTCGCGTCTGGCTGGCCGGTGAAGCTTTGCATGAAACGCAGTGGGGGACGGTCAACGGCGCCTGGGAATCAGGGTCAGCGCACGGCGGAAGCAGCGTTACGACAAATGGGCGCGTTGAAAAGTCCGGAAGGAGAAAAGCCGGCGCAACGTCCGCGCGAGGCGTGCATCGCTAGCGCTCAAGATCGTCAGGCGCGCAATACGCCGCCAGTGCGCTTCGTGACTTCGGCCACGATCTTTCCGGACAGGGCCTCGATCTCGGCGTCGGTCATTGTCTTTTCGCGTGGCTGAATGGTCACGGCAATAGCGATCGACTTCTTGCCGGGCTCGATCCCTTTGCCTTCATAGACGTCGAATACGATGACGTCGCTGATCAGCTTCTTGTCGGCATTCTGCGCGGCGCGGACGATGTCGGCGGCACTTCACCGTGCTGTCGACCACGAAAGCGAAATCGCGCTCGACCGGCTGGAACGGCGACAGTTCGAGCAACGGCTTGGCGCGCGTCGGCCGTAGCCTTCGGCTCAGGAATCTTTTCAGGATCACCTCGAACGCCACCATCGGCCCCTCGGCCTTCAGCGCGGCGATCGGCCCGGATGCAATTCACCGAAATGACCGAGGATATTCTGCGGTCCGATCTGGATCGTGCCGCTGCCCGGAGTGAAACCAAGGCGGGCCACCCGGCACGACTTGCAGGGCCTGCATCGGAGCTGCCGCCGCGGCAGCAAGCACGGCAGAAGGCGTCGGCCTTTGCATCGAAAGCGTCGACCGGATCCGCCTTGTCCGACCAGTGACGTCCGCTGCCGGACGGCTGGCCAGCGCACGGCGCAACCCGCTGGCGGCGGTGCAATTGGTCCTCCGGCCTGTCGCCCCTGAAGATCTGTCCGACTTCGAACAGCGCCGACATCGGCATGACCCGCGATCGGCGTTGCGCTGCGCCGCCATGATCAGACCCGGAATGAGGCTCGGCCGCATGTCGGACAGTTCGGCGGCGATCGGATTGGCAAGCGCAAGTTCGGGCTTACCGCCGCCGAACAATTCGGCCTCCGCTGCTTCGATACGAACGACCAGGTCACGGCTTCGACCAGTCCGCGCGCCGCAAGCGCGCGTTTGGCCTTGCGGGTGCGATTCTGCATCGACGGTCAGCACCGGTTTGCGCGCATGCTCGCGCGCGAACGGCGTCGACGGCACGCGATCGACGCCGACGATGCGCACGATTCTCCTCGACGATATCGGCACGACCATGTACGTCCGGCCGCCACGACGGCACAGCCACTTTCATGCGCTCGCCCTGGCCGGCGGCGAAAAAGCCGAGTTTCTCCAGCAGACGCGCGAATGTCCGCCAGCGGCACTTTCAGGCCGGCGAGCCGCGGCAGTTCGCTCAAGGGAAAGTCGATGACCTTCTTCCTTCGGTGTCGGATCGCCGGCGACGACGACCTCGGACGGCTGGCCGCCGCAGAGGTCGAGCACCATCTGCGTTGCGAGTTCGAGGCCCGGCAGCATGAAGGCCGGGATCGACACCGCGCTCGAAGCGATAGCGCGCATCGGAATTGATACCGAGCTTGCGGCCGGTCTGCGGCAATGTTGAGTTCGTCCCACAGCGCCGATTCGATCAGGACGTCGGTGGTCGTCTCCGAGCAGCCGGTCGCCTCGCCGCCCATGATGCCGGCGAGCGACTCAACGGCCTTTTCGTCGGCGATCACGCAGATACGCTCTCATCAAGCGTGTAGGTCTTGCCGTCGAGCGCGAGCAGCTTCTCGCCATTCCTCGCGCGACGCACCGTCAGGTTGCCGTGCACCTTTGCGGCGTCGAACACATGCAGCGGCCGTCCACGGTCGAAGGTGATGAAATTGGTGATGTCGACGAGCGCGTTGATGGGGCGCAGCCCGATCGCGGTGAGCCGCTTCTGCAGCCAGTCGGGCGAGGGCCGTTCTTGACGCCACGCACCAGCCGCAGGCCGAAGGCCGGGCACAGCGACGGCGTTCTCGCCGAAATCGAGCGTCACCTTGACCGGGCAGGGAAGCGTCCCTTTGACCGGCTTTCGGCGATTTTGTCTTTGTATGTGCCGATCGATGTCGCGCCGAGATCGCGAGCGATGCCGGCAACGCCGGTGCAATCCGGCCGATTGGGCGTGAGGTTGATCTCGATGACCGGATCGCCGAGCGCCCGCCCATTCGGCGTAAGTTTGCGCCGACCGGCGCATCGGCCGGCAGGTCGATGATCCCGTCGTGGTCGTCGGAGATCATCAGCTCCGCCGCCGAACACAGCATGCCGCGGCTTTCGACACCGCGGATCGTGCCGACCGCGAGCGTGATGTTCTTGCCGGGATGAAAGTACCGGGCGCCGAGAACACGCCCTTCATGCCGGCGCGCGCGTTGGGCGCGCCGCAGACGACCTGAATCGGCTTGCCCGTCGCCGATGTCGACCATGCACACGCGCAGACGGTCCGCGTTGGGATGTTTTTCCGCGCGAGATCACCGACGCAATGACAAAGCGGCGAGCAGACTTGCCTTGTCCTCGACGTTCTCGACCTCGAGCCCGATCATGGTGAGCTTGTCGACGATCTCGGTCAGCGACGCGTCGGTGTCGAGATGCTCCTTCAGCCAGGGCAGCGTGAATTTCATGCCGGCTTTCCCGGCGAGTAAAATAGAGAACTGGTAGCACCATAAAGACCACGATCGTGAAAGACGATCGCGGCGCGGATGCAGAGCCGTAAAGCTCTGACCGGATGATCAGCTCGACGATGGATCAGTTCGTGGATGCCGTCGCACGCGTTACTGACTTCGAGCGCCTGAAATACGGAAATACAGCGCAGGCAGCCGAGGCGCGATCAACAAATAGATTGAAATCTCGGCGACAACGATGCAATTTCCAGATCGCTGTCGGCAACGAGCGGGAGCGATCAGCCCGAAGTCCGGCGATCATCATCGAAGTGTGCGTGAGGAGACCTGTCGCTTTTGCGTCGATAGAGGCGAAGGTGCGTGTGGCCTCGCCCGACATAGCTTTGTCGCGCGCGCGCAAGTTGTCTTCGTAGTTATTGATTCTGCGCGCGTCCCAGCCCTGCGTTACAAGCGCGAAAAAGGCGCGGTCGAGCGCGCGATCGCGCGGGCGTCGATGTCGTCATGAGCTCAAGCCCCCGCCAGCGTCGGAAAGTCGAGCGGGCGGAAACCGTAGTGGGCGAGCCAGCGCACGTCCGCTTCGAAGAAGGCGCGCAGATCGGGCATGCCGTATTTGAGCATCGCGATGCGGTCGATGCCCATGCCCCAGGCAAAGCCCTGGTATTCGTCGGGATCGAGCCCGCAATTGCGCAGCACGTTCGGATGCACCATGCCGCAGCCGAGGATCTCCAGCCAGTCCTCGCCTTCGCCGAAGCGGATTTCGCCCTTGTCGCGCTGGCACTGGATGTCGACTTCGAGCGACGGCTCGGTGAACGGGAAGAACGACGGCCGGAAGCGCATCTTGACGCTGTCGACCTCGAAGAACGCCTTGCAGAATTCCTCGCAGGATCCATTTCAGGTGGCCGAGATGCGAGCCCTTGTCGATGACCAGGCCCTCGACCTGGTGGAACATCGGCGTGTGCGTCTGGTCGGAGTCGCTGCGATAGGTGCGGCCCGGACATGATCACGCGGATCGGCGGCTTCTGTGCTCAGCATGGTGCGGACCTGCACCGGCGAGGTGTGCGTGCGCAGCAGCATGCCGCGAGCCGTCGGGCTTCGGCTTGAAATAGAACGTGTCGTGCATCTCCCGCGCCGGATGGCCTTCCGGGAAATTCAGCTTGGTGAAGTTGTAGATCGTCGGTCTCGATGTCGGGCCCTTCGGCGACCGCAAAGCCCATGTCGGCGAAGATCGCGGTCAGCTCGTCGATCACCTGGCTGATCGGATGGATGCGGCCGGCTTCGGCCGGCGCCTCGCGCACCGGCAAGCGTGACGTCGACAGTCTCGGTGTTGAGACGCGCGTCGAGCGCGGCCGCAGCAGCGTGTCTCTTGCGCGCCGCGATTGCCGCGGTGACGCGATCCTTCAGGCCGTTGATGGCCGGACCTTGCACCTTGCGCTCGTCCGGCGTCATGCGTGCCGAGCGTCTTGAGCAGCGCCGACACCGAGCCGCTCTTGCCGAGCGCCGCCACCCGCACCGCTTCGAGCGCCGCTTCGTCCGTCGGCCGCGGCGACGTCGACAAGAGCTTCGCTGTTCCAGTTGCGCGATGTTCGGACATGGCTCACGCATCCGTGTCCTGCGCGGGCCTGGCCGGGCATCCAGTCCAGCTGGCACCGCGCTCGTCCGATCGGATCGCCGGAACGAGCCCGGCCGACGACAGCAAGCGTTTACGCGCGGCAGCGCCGCCTTGGCCTTTTCGACGATCGCCTGAAAAGCGGCCGGCTCGCGGATGGCGAGATCGGACAGCACCTTGCGATCGACGGTCACGCCCGGCCTTGGCGAGGCCGGCGATAAACCGGCTGTAGTTGAGGCCGAACGGCCGCACCGCGGCGTTCGAGGCGCTGGATCCAGAGCGCGCGGAAGCGTGCGCTTGCGCCGCTTGCGGTCGCGGAAGGCGTATTGGTTCGCCTTCTCGACCGCCTGCTTGGCGATGCGGATCGTGTTCTTGCGGCGGCCGTAGAAGCCCTTGGCGGCTTTCAGGACTTTCTTGTGTTTGGCGTGCGACGTGACACCACGCTTGACGCCGGGCCATGGCAGATCTCCTTGCAGAACGTGCAAGTGGTGGCGAGAGACAGCCGCCGGCGGCGGCGCGGAAAACCGGTCAGCCGTTCGGCAACCAGTACTTCTTGATGTTGTCGCCGTCGGTCTTGAACAGCACGTTGGTGCCGCGCATGCTGCGCGGATCTGCTTCTTGTCGTCCGCTTGATCATGCCGTGGCGTTTGCCGGACTGCTGGTATTGCACCTTGCCGGTCGCCGGTGATCTTGAAGCGCTTTTAGCGCCCGATTTGGTCTTCAACTTGGGCATTTGGCTCTCCTCATCGGCGCAGCGGGCATCCCGCACGGCCGGAAAGTGCTCAAGGTCGAATTCGCCCTGGAGCGTGTGTGCTCAGAATTGAGCGTTAATCGCCGCCACGGCAGCCCTTACTGGCCGGGCGGCGATGGCCGGCGTTATGGCAGAGGTGATGGGCCTCATGCAACACCGGCTCGGCCGGAGTGAGCGACCTGAAATACCTGACGCGCCACCCCGATCCGGGGCGGCGCGCCGATCAAATACTAAAGTGTTTCGGTCCTGGCGTGGTGCCAGAACCATGATCATCTGACGGCCTTCGAACCGCGGTTCCTGACTCGACCTTCGCGAGGCGGCCGGTATCTGATTTCACGCGGTCAGCAATTTGAAGCCGAGTTCCTGGTGCGCCATTTCGCGGCCACGGAAGCGCAGGGTGATCTTGACCTTGTCGCCCTCCTCGAAGAAGCGCTTCATCGAGCGCATCTTCACCTCGTAGTCGTGGTCGTCGATCATCGGCCGGAGCTTGATCTCCTTGATCTCGACGACTTTCTGCTTCTTGCGGGCTTCGGCCGCCTTCTTCTGCGCCTGGTACTTGTACTTGCCGTAGTCCAGGATTTTGCAGACGGGCGGCGACGAATTGGGGCGATTTCGACCAGGTCGAGCCCGGCCGCCTGCGCCATTTCCAGCGCGAGCTTGGATCGGTGTGGGGCCATGGTTGTGGCCATCTGGCATCGATCAGTTGGACCTCGCGGACGCGGATCTCCTCGTTGATGCGCGGGCCGTCCTTCTGAACGGGCAGCGCGGACTCTCATCGGACGACGAATGGCTATTTTCTCCTTGTGTTGTTGCGACTGTTCCCCGCGCATGACCTGCCATGGGAATTGCAAAAGATTGGTAGGAAACCGTGAAGAAGTCAACGCGGTTCCGCTTTTGCAGTCGATAGGTCGTTATCAATTCGTGGCCAAACTATTCAAATTACTCTGATTTTGTCTGTTGTTTATTTTGCTTGGCCAGGGTCGGATGGCTTCGTTGACGCGGCAATTTCATCATAAATTCGCAGCATCTGCTCGGTAACGGAAGCGGAATTGAAACGCCCGAGCACCCACTCGCGTCCACGGCGCCCGAGGGTTGCCCGGTTCGGTTCCGGCATTGAGAATAACCGAAGCAAAGCCGCCGCCAAGCGCCGCATCATCTCCCGCATGAAAGCGCAGCCCGGCGATCCGGCTTTCGGGAACCGCGGGTGCGGTGAGACTGACGTCAGTGACCTGCGCCGAGATCTGACACGACAATTGGCCGGGCCATCGCCTGGCGCTTCGAGGATTGCCACGTTGTACGCCTTCCGGCTGGATCGCCGCCGACACCACGACTGATGCGGCGGCGTACGCAGCGGGCATGTCGGGAACGGGCGATGCCATGCGGATCGACGTCCATGGTGCTCGGTCGTGTGAACGAGATCCCATAATTCGCCCGTGTAGTGGGTGCGGCCCCTGTCTTCGCCGACGAAAACGCACAGAAAATCCTTCAACCCCATTTCTTTGAGTCGCCTGGCCGCTTTGACGACCACATGATGACCCTTCGCCGCAGAATGCGGCCACTGATCAGAATCAACCTTGGTGTCGCGCGTGAACTCCCAAGTGGCGCGTATCGCCTCCGATGCGCTCGCGGGTGACAATCTCGGGATTGAAACGCTCAGATCGATACTGCACGGCACCACGCTTGATCTTGTCCCAGGCGGTGCCGTAACGATCATTGATGAGTTGCGCGATCTGCTCGCTCGACGCGATAATCCGATCGCCGCGCGCCATGATCCCGTTGTAGAGACGCTTGAAGAGATTCTGTTCGCGGAAGCCTTTGTGCCAACTGGTCACGAACTTGGTGCCGTTCAGACGCGCGGCAATCGATCGCACTCCATGCGCCGGCGCGGCCGAATGCATGAATCACCTGGCAACGCCGCTCTCGGGCAATCCGACGTCAGAATGATTGCATTTGCGTAAGATCATGACGGGATTATTGCTCGAGACATCGAGCGGAACGAATTCGCCGCCGGCCGTCGTGACATCGGCCGCAAGTCGGCCTGCGCGCGACACGAGGACTGTCGAATATCCAGCACCCTCAAGAATACGCACGAGTTCGACTGCGCCCGCATCCGAAGCGCCACCGTCAAGCGTCGGCACAATGACGAGCACCGCAACCGGCGCATTCGTTGCGGCGAGGCGCGCGGAGTGTTGCCGTCACAGGAACATCATCCGTGCCGATCGGCGGTGGATGCGGATGCAGGCAAACTCGACATAGATTTGTCCTCGCCCGGCGAGTGCTTTTCAAGGTGATTACAGCAGGCTTTGCATTGCGTGCCAACGTCAGAGGTATAGACGCCAGCGGATGATGTGGGCAACGGTTGCCTCTTGCGCTCGCGGAGTGCCTTGCGGTGACAAGAAGGCCAGACCAACCGGATATTTGTTGCGCTCATGAGCGACGCTCGGTCGACCTCTCTCGCATGGATTCTGCCGCACAGGACCATCGCCGTGCGCATGCGCTGAGGGCAAGAATCCGGGTCTGTTCTGGCTAGGCGGCTTGAAGTCCGACATGAAAGGCACGAAGGCCGAAGCACTGGACCGTTGGGCCGAAAAAGAGGGCCGCGCCTGCGTGCGGTTCGATTATTCCGGTCACGGCGATCAGGCGGCAGTTTTAGCGACGGGCACGATCGGCCGGTGGCTCGAGGACAGTCTCGCGGTCTATACGCGCTTCGCCCAGGGTCCGCAGATCCGTGATCGGTTCATCCATGGGCGGCTGGCTGGCGCTGCTGCTGGCGCGCGCGCTGTCCCAACGCAATGGCGCCGCGCCGATCGTCGGGCATGGTGCTGATCGCTCCGCGCAGTCGACTTCACCGAGGAACTGATGTGGAAACAGTTTTCAGAGACGACCAAAACGCGAGATCGAGCAAAAGGGCATTTGGATGCGTCCGTCTGCGTACGGCGAAGAGCCTTATCCGATCACCCGCGAACTGATCGAAGACGGCCGCAAGCATCTGTCTGCTCGGCGGACTGATCGAGACACGGCTGCCCGGTTCATATTCTGCAGGGCGTGCAGGATCCCGACGTGCCGTGGCGGCACGCCGTCGAACTTGTGTCGCGGTTTTCTCGCGATGACGTTGTGCTGACCCTGATCAAGGATGGCGATCACCGGCTATCGCGTCCGGAAGACATCGAACGGCTGATTCGCGGCCGTCAAAGAATTCTAGGCGAGCGCCGCCGTCCCATTCCTCCTGGACGGTTTCGCATCCGGATCGCGCACGCGTCGCGACAGGACTGCAAAACTCTTCACGCGGCAACAGCCTCGACAGTGCCCACACCGCGGCGCCCCGCACCAGAGGCGATGCGATCGCCGAGTAAACGCTCGGCTTCGTGCAGCGAGCGTCGCGTCGCCTGAGTTGCCGATCGCAATCAGCACGTTTCTGACAAATCGGTCGCGGCCGGTGCGTTTGATCGATGTCTTGGCAAACAGCGTGCGGAATTGCGCGTCGTCGAGACGCGCGAGATCGGCCAGACGCGGCGCGCGCAACACATCGCGCGCTGCGAGCTTAGCCTCGCGGCCGCGGCTGGCAAACTTGTTCCATGGGCACACCGCGAGGCAGTCGTCGCAGCCGTAGATGCGATTGCCGATCGCGGCCCGCAGTTCGCGCGGGATCGGACCTTTGTGCTCGATGGTGAGATAGGAAATGCAGCGCCGCGGCATCGAGCTGGTAAGGGGCAGGAAACGCCGCGGTCGGGCAAATATCGAGACACGCGCGGCAGGTGCCGCAGCTGTCGGGCTCCGGCGAATCCGCGGGCAAGATCGAGCGTCGTGAAAATCGAGCCGAGGAACAACCAGGACCCGAATTGACGCGACACCAGATTGGTGTGCTTGCCCTGCCAGCCGAGTCCGCCGCTGGCGGCAAGCGGCTTTTCCATGACGGCGGCGGTATCGACGAAAACCTTCACGTCGCCGCCGGCATTTGCCGTCAGCCAGCGCGCCAGCTCCTTCAGGCGCGTCTTGATCAGGTCGTGATAGTCATCGCCCTGCGCGTAGACCGAGATGGCGGCGCGGTCGCGCTGCTCTCAGGATCGGCCAGCGGATCGTCATCCGGCCCGTAGTTCATTCCGAGCATGACGATCGAGCGCGACGTCCGGCCACAGCGCCAGCGGCGACGCGCGCCGCTCCGGCGGTCGACGCCAGCCAGGTCATGTCGCCGTGCGCGCCATCGGCGAGGAAGCGTTCGAGCCGCGCTTTCAGTTCCGGCGCAGGCGTCCGGCTTCACGACACCGAACGCATCGAAGCCGCGCGCGCGCGCCTGTTCGCGCAAGCGCGGACCTTGATCGTCGACTGGATCTTTCAGAAGTCGAGGTCGGCGTAGGTCTTCGACGGCGGAATGCCGGCCAGCGTGTCGGCGAGGATCGTCCGAAACGACGGGCGCGACTTCACCCGCGCGTACCAGTTCTTTGTCGCTTCGTCTTCGTTCCACGGCACTTCGCCCAGATAGTCGGCGGCTGACAGATGCGCAGCCGCCGCAAGATCAGCCAGAGCTCAATCGGTCGCCGGCGAGCCAGTCGCGCGTGCTGCACGAGCCAGCCGATATAGGCAAGATGATAGCGGATATTGTGGCGCGCGGCGCGCAGCGCATCGGTATCGGGCGGCCCGCCGCCCTGTTCCTGCGTCATGTGGCGCTTGAAGACGCGCTCGTTCACCAGCGGTCCGCTAACTTCCGCATGAAATTTGTCGTTGAACCAGTTCGCCAGCCGGCGCACCTCGACGCGCCGCCCGGGCTGCGGCGGCAACAGGCGATCCTCGCCGTTCTCGGCGCGATGGGTTTCCTCGATGTATTCGGCGACGATCGCCGGCGCCCGGGACCGGCGGCTCGCCCTCGGTGACCAGAACCGGCAGTTCCGCGGCCGGATTGAGCAGCAAGAATTCCTCTCGCCTTTCCCAGAAGCGCTCTTCGACCAACCGAGCGGCGATGCCGTATTCGCCGAGGATCAGGCGCACGTAGCGCGAATGCGGGCAAAGCGGCTGATGAAACAGTGTCAACATGGCTTGCGGATCATGCGAGGCCGCGTCAGGTGGGAATCAACACCGCACTATAGAAAGGCGCGGCCGGTGGTGCAAACCGTCACGAATTACCGTCTTTTTCGTTGCCTCACCGGCGCCTTTGCGTCAAAAGCGCTGGCCTACCGGTCCCGGCGGCAAGCGCGCAAATTCCTTCCGGAGCAACTCATGCAACTCGATGCCTTACGAGGCGGCCGTGTCCGGCTGGAATGCGGCTAATATCGACCTGATCAAGGCGGCCATTCTCGGCATCGTCGAGGGTCTGACGGAATATCTGCCGGTTTCTTCGACGGGCCATCTGCTGCTGTTGGAGCATGTGTTCGGCTGGGGCGACGACGCCTTCGGCAAGTCGTTTGCCGTCCTGATCCAGCTCGGCGCCATTCTCGCGCTGCTGTCGATCTATTTCGGCAGGTTATTGGCGCTCGCCAAGGATATGTTCACGTCAGTGGCCGGCGGCGCGCTTCGTCATCGGTGTACTGCTGGCCTTCCTGCCGGCGGCGGTGATCGGCGCGCTCGCCTATCATTATCATCAAGTCATACCTGTTCGACGTGCGCGTCGTCTGCGTGTCGCTCATCGTCGGCGGTTTCGTCCTGCTGTGGGTCGACCGGATGAATCTGCAGGCGCGCTACCACGAAGCGACCGGCTTTCCGCTGCCGATGTATCTCGGCATCGGGATCATCCAGTGCATTTCGATGATCCCCGGCGTATCGCGCGCGGGTGCGACCATCGTCGGCGCGATGCTGTTCGGCGCCGACCGCCGCTCGGCGGCGGAGTTCTCCTTCTGGCTCGCGATGCCGACCATGGTCGGTGCGTTCGCCTACGAGCTCGTACAAGAGCCGCGGAGAACTCGCGCTTGCGAGGCAATGTCACGGTGACGGCGGTCGGATTTCGTTTTCTCGTTTATCTTCGGCTGGATCGTGGTGAAGACGTTCCTCGGCTACGTGCAGCGTCACAGCTTCGCGCTGTTCGCATGGTGGCGCATCCTGGTGGGCGCCGGCCGGACTTCTCGCGCTGTATATTTTGTGAACGTCTAGGCGAGGCGTCTGCTGGAACTGGCCGGTCTTGCGAAAGCGCCAGAGATAAGACGGGACGATCGCTTCTATCGGCTCGGGTTCGATGCCGAGCCCTTGCAGCGTCCGCATCTCCGGACTTGGCGGCTTCCGACACGACGTTGTCGGTGCGGAGCAGTTCGACCTGATCGGGCGTGAGCAGCGGCTTCGGAAGATATTGCAAGAAGCGTCGCCTGCAATTTGGCAACGAGGAACGGCAAGATTCACCAGAAGCCGTTTGCGCTCGATTGTTGCGAGGACAAATTGCATGCAGCTCCTTGAATGTACGCATGTCAGGGCCGCCCAGTTCATAGATCGTGCCCAGCGCGCGCCTTGCCGTCGACGGCGTCGGCGATCGCGGCGGCAACGTCGCCGACAAACGCCGGCTGGAAACGGGTAAGCCCTCCGCCGATCAGAGGCAGCGCCGGCGATATTCGCGCCAGCGCGGCAAAGCGGTTGAAGAAATCGTCCTCGGGCCCGAACAGGATCGAGGGCCGCATGATCGACGGTCGAGGGCTGTGCCGCCAGCACCAGTTGCTCGGCGTTGGCCTTCGATGCCGCGCGTAGGCGCTGGTTGAATTCGCGTCCGCTCCGATCGCGGACACATGGACCATACGCGCCCCGTGCGCATTGGCCGCCAGTGCAACCTGCTCGGCTCCGTAGGCATGGACCGCATCGAACCGCTGGCGACCGCGCTCGAACAGAATGCCGACGAGGTTGATCAAGCACCTGCGCATCGCGAGCGGCCGCTTCCACCGAAGGCGCGTTGCGCAGATTTGCCTGCACGGCGTGGATCTGGCCGACACGGCCAAGCGGCTGCAGGAAGTTGGCGAGCTCGGGCCGCCGTACGGCGACTCTGGATGCGATAGTGGCGCTTGGCCAAGGCACGCACCACGTGCCGGCCGAGAAAGCCCGAGCCGCCGTAGACAGTGACCAGGGTGTCATAGGGGCTGCGCGCGGTCATGCCGCTCTCAATTCATTCTTTGCCGGGCGGGACGCCTCGAAACCCGGCAAATACAGGATCGGCCGGGGACTGTACAGTGCCCAAAAGCCCTTCATTGACAAGCTGGAAGCGGCTCCGTATCTGGTCCCGACGAGCCCAGGTGGCGGAATTGGTAGACGCACTAGTTTCAGGTACTAGCGGTGAAAGCCGTGGAGGTTCGAGTCCTCTCCTGGGCACCAACGTTCCGAGCCTTAGAGACCTGAATGACAATCCGCCTGCACCGTGGTGATCTTCCGGACCTCTCCGCCTACAAGGGCGCGGTGGCCATCGACACGGAGGCCATGGGTCTCGATCCCAATCGCGATCGGCTCTGCGTCGTGCAGCTTTCGCCTGGGGACGGCTCGGCCGACGTCGTGCAGATCGGCGCGGAGTCAGCGCAAGGCGCCGAATATCGAGCGGTTGCTCGCGGACAAATCGATCCTCAAGATCTTTCATTTCGCCCGTTTCGATCTCGGCATGCTGGCGAAGACGTTCGGCGTCATGGCGGCGCCGGTTTACTGCACCAAGATCGCCTCGCGTCTTGCCCGCACATACACCGACAAGCACGGACTTAAGGACCTCGCGCGCGAGGTGCTCGGCGTCGATCTGTCGAAGCAGCAGCAACTATCCGATTGGGGCGCCGACGACGCTGAGTGATGCGCAAGTATCCTATGCGGCAACCGATGTCCTGCACCTGCATGCCTTGAAAGAAAAGCTCGATGGAATGCTGGCGCGTGAAGGCCGCGGTGATCTGGCCGCGGCCTGCTTCCGCTTTCTGCCAGATCGGGCGCGGCTCGATCTTGCCGGCTGGGCGGCCGAGGACATTTTTTCGCACTCGTCGTAAGCTATTGAGTCAGCATCGCTATCGCTTATCGCGGCAATAAACTGTTGCCGTGTCGGGGCCATATTCGGACGGCATGTTGCATGATGGGGGCATGAAAACGATTTCCGATCTTCCTTTGCGCAGAGACAGGTGCCGGGTTTGGCATGAGCCGTGTGATCACGCAAAAACGGTCCGGAGACGACGCGCTCGTACTGGACCATGAGCCGTGGCGACGCCGATCGGGCGTTTCGCTCGGCGCGCCGCCACAGTCGTATGGTCCGGATCCTGCGCATCGCGGTTCCGGCCAGCGTCGTGGTCGGACTGCTGATCGTTACGCTGATCACCTATCTCAATCCGCTGCGGATGCTCGCCAAGCTGCCAATCAACATCGACAACCTCGTGGTATCAGGTACGAAGGTCACAATGGAACAGCCGCGGCTGTCCGGGTTCACGAGCGATGCCCGCGCCTACGAACTCACAGCTGACACGGCTGCGCAGGATATGACAAAGCCGGACATCGTCGAGTTGCGCAACATTCGCGCCAAGGTCGAAATGCAGGACAAGAGTTCGATGCAGTTGACCGCGGTCACCGGCATCTACGATGCCAAAGGTGAGACTCTCAAGCTCGATCGCAACATTGAGCTGAATTCGTCGACCGGCTATCAGGGCCGCCTGCGGGAAGCGGTCATCGACATTCGCAAGGGCAATGTCACATCCGAGCATCCAGTTGAAGTGAGAATGCTGCAAGGAACGTTGAATGCCAATCGGCTGGACATCGTCGACTCCGGCGATCTCGTCCGTTTCCATGGCGGAGTAGTCATGGACATGAAACTCAGCCTGCCGCCGTCGCAGAAAAGTCGGACAGTAAATGACAGCTTCGCACAAACCGATCCTGATGCCGCTGCTCGCCGCAGTGCTGGTCATATCGGCTGGCGACCTGCGTGCGCAGCCGGCGCCGTCAGGACCTCCGAACGCGTTGCAGGGCTTTTCGCAAAACCGCGATCAACCGGTCCACATCGAAGCGGCGACGCTCGAGGTTCGTGACAAACAGAAGGAAGCAACCTTCAGCGGTGACGTGCGGGTGAAGCAGGGCGATACGGGCCTGCGCTGCAAATCGCTTGTGGTGTTCTACGAGCAAGGCGGCGAGGACGCGACCAAAACCAAGGCCATGCCGGCCGCTTCCCCGGGGCCCGGCGGCGAACAGCGCATCAAGCGACTGGAGGCGCGCGGGGGCGTCGTCGTCACGCAGAAAGATCAGACCGCCACCGGCGAACTCGGCATCTTCGACATGAAGAGCAACACCGTCACGCTGACAGGGAACCCCGTCGTCATGACGCAGGGGCAGAATGTGCTGAGGGGCGAGAGGCTCGTGGTCGATCTGACGAGCGGAGTGTCGCGCGTGGAATCGGGCAAAAACGGGCAGGGCCGTGTACAGGGTCTTTTCCAGGGCTCGGGGCCTGCTGACCCCAAAGCGGGCGCCAGCGGCGCGCAGCTTCCGCGGGGCATCCCCGCGCGACCGTTTTGACAGGTTGGCGCGCGTCTCCCGGGCACCCATGGTTCGGGGAATCGGCTAATGTCGCGCGCAGTTGCGGCCCTCAAGGTTTACGGGAAGGACCATGCTCAAGCAGATTGAGCCACTGCGCCGCGAGCTGACGAATCTTTTGTCGCAGCTGTCGCAGCTCTGGCGCCGTCCGGCCCGCAGCCGCCGGGTTCTCACTCCCGCCGAAGCGCGCGCACAACAGCAGGCGGCCGTGAACACGCAGGCGCGACCGCTGCAGCAGAACATATGGCGGCGAGCAGGCGCACGCTGCCACGCAACAGCGTCGTGGTGGCGACGGACGGCAGGCACAACGGCCAGCTTACCTCGCCGCGCATGGCGTGGAGAAGAGCTTCGGCGGCCGCATGGTGGTGCGTGGTGTGACGCTTTACGTGCGGCGTGGCGAAGCGGTCGGTCTGCTTGGCCCGAACGGCGCCGGCAAGACCACGGTTTTCTACATGATCACCGGCCTGATCAAAGCCGATCGCGGACACATCGAGCTCGATGGCTACGATGTCACCGCGCTGCCGATGTATCAGCGTGCCCGGCTCGGCATCGGCTATCTGCCGCAGGAAGCTTCGATCTTTCGTGGCCTGAATGTGGAGGACAATATTCGTTCGGTGCTCGAGGTGGTGGAGCCTGACCGCCGCCGTCGTGAGGCCGACCTCGATGCGCTTGCTCGAGGAGTTCAACATCGCCCGCGTGCGCAAGACCCCGACCATCGCGCTGTCGGGCGGCGAGCGGCGGCGCGTGGAAATCGCGCGCGCACTGGCGACACGGCCCAGCTACATGCTGCTCGACGAGCCATTTGCCGGCATTGACCCGATCGCGGTCGGAGACATCCAGGCGCTCGTGCGCCATCTCACCGAATCGCGGGATCGGCGTGCTGATCACCGACCACAATGTGCGGGAGACGCTGGGTCTCACCGACCGCGCCTACATCATTTACTCCGGCGAGGTCCTGATGGAGGGCCGTGCCGACGACATCGTGAACAATCCCGGATGTACGCCGCCTTTATCTGGGTGAAGAATTCAGGCTGTAGATTGCGCGGCGTAACTCGCTAACGCACACAATTATGCAGAGCCGCGCTGCCCATTCGCATATCGCCCGCGCAACTGACCTGCTATACAGAAGCAAGAATCGGACCAATTTCTGCCGGACTTCTTATGGCGCTTTCGCAAAGACTAGAACTTCGCCAGACCCAAGGTCTGGTGATGACGCCGCAGCTGATGCAGGCCATCAAGCTGCTGCAACTCTCCAGCCTTGACCTTGCGGCCTATGTCGAAAACGAGCTCGAGCGCAATCCGCTACTTGAGCGGGCGAACGACGATGAGGCGCCTACAGCCGCGGAGAGTAACGAACGGCCACCACCCGAGCAGCAGTGAGGACGGCACCAGCAATGCCGACTGGATGGGGGCCGATCTCGAGACCAGCCGCAGCTCGATGGAGCAGGGGCTGGGCACCGAACTTGAAAATGTCTTTCCCGACGACGGTGGGGAGAAACGCGCAAAACCTGAGCCGATGGAGCCGTCTTATTCAGAGTGGTCGGGCGCGAGCGCAGGAACCGGCGAGGATTACAACCTAGAGGCCTTCGTTTCGGTCGAGACGACGCTGGCCGATCATCTTGCCGAGCAAATGACGCTGGCGATTTCCAATCCAGCGGGCCGCATGATCGGCCAATACCTGATCGATATGGTGGACGAGGCGGGCTATCTCACCGGCGATCTCGACGGCGTTGCCGACAAACTCGGCGCGCGGCGCAGCGATGTCGAGCTCGTACTGGCGGTCCTGCAGGCCTTCGATCCGCCCGGCGTGTGCGCGCGCAATCTCACCGAGTGCCTCGCGATCCAGCTGAAGGAACGTAACCGCTACGACCCGGCCATGCGCACCCTGGTTGAGCACCTCGAACTTCTCGCCAAGCGTGATCTTTCCGCCCTACGCCGCCTGTGCGGGGTGAACGAGGAAGATCTTCACGACATGATCGTAGAAATTCGCACGCTCAATCCCAAGCCGGGTCTCGCCTTCGGCTCAACGATGGTGCAGCCGATCGTGCCCGACGTGTTCGTGCGCGCGGCGCCGGACGGGACATGGCAGGTCGAGCTCAATTCCGACACTTTGCCGAAGGTGCTCATCAATCAGCGTTACTACACGAAGATTTCGCAGACGAGCCGCAACGAAAAGAGAAAGCCTACATCGCCGACTGCATGCAGACGGCGACCTGGCTGGTGCGCGCGCTAGATCAACGCGCCAAAACGATTCTCAAAGTGTCCAGCGAGATCGTGCGGCAACAGGACGGATTTTTGCCAAAGGCGTGCAGTACCTGCGCCCACTCAATCTGAAAACCGTCGCCGACGCGATTAGCATGCACGAGTCGACAGTGTCGCGGGTCACCGCAAATAAATACATGGCCACGAGCCGCGGTATTTTCGAACTGAAATATTTCTTCACGTCGTCGATCGCGGCGGCCGACGGCGGCGAGGCGCATTCAGCCGAAGCGGTGCGTCACAGGATCCGTCTGCTGATCGAGGATGAAAGCGCTGAGAATGTGCTGTCGGATGACACGATCGTGGAAAAATTGCGCGGCGCCGGAATCGATATACGCGCGCCGGACCGTTGCCAAATATCGCGAAGCCATGCGTATACCGTCGTCAGTCCAGCGTCGGCGCGAAAAACTGACGGCCGGCGCCTGAAAAGGTCTTATTGCGCGGCGCAATACGCGTCCAATACGCCTCTTGCCGCATTGACGCCCGGAACATTTTTAAGGTGAAATCTCTTGGTGCCGGGCGACCACACGGCCGCTTGGCATCAGTCCATGGAGGCATACAGATGCCTTTACGCGTATCAGGACGGAACATCAGCATTGGTGCGGCACTGCAGCAGAAAATAACGGACCGGGTCGAGGAAGCGGCTTCGAAATACTTCCGTGGCGGATATTCAGGCCATGCGACCGTCGGAAAAGATGGCTTCGGTTTCCGCACCGAATGCGTGCTGCATCTCGATTCAGGTGCGTTGCTCGAAGCCGAGGGAATGGCCCCTGATGCCTACGACAGTGCGGAACAGGCCGCGATCCGCATAGAAAAGCGGCTGCGACGCTACAAACGGCGCCGTAAGGACCATCAAGCCCGCCGCGGCAGCCGTGCGAGTACCAAAAATGCGCGAAAATCGGCGACTGCAGACTGAAGTCGCCCATTGACGACGGGGCTGACCACTCTTATGGTCCGCCGCCTTCAACAACCCCTTTGCAACTCGGCGCTGTCATTCCCGATCATTGGACATGTCCATGACGCTTACCGATCTCGTCGCGCCGAACGCGGTAATTCCCGCTCTCAAGGTTAACAGCAAGAAGCAGGCGATCCAGGAACTGGCTGCGCGTGCGGCCGAACTTACCGGTCAGAACGAGAAAGCAATTCTGGAAATTCTGCTGCAGCGCGAGAAGCTCGGCTCGACCGCAGTTGGCAATGGTGTGGCAATTCCGCACGGCAAGCTGCCGAAGCTTAGCCGGCTCTTCGGCCTGTTCGCGCGGCTTCACAAGTCGATCGATTTCGAAGCGCTCGACAACCAGCCAGTCGACCTGATTTTTTGCTGCTCGCGCCTGGAAGCCGCGGGCGCAGACCACCTCAAGGCACTGGCGCGCGTCGCGCGGCAACTTCGTGATCCGGAGATCGCGCGACGTTTGCGCGAATCGAGTGACGCCAACGCACTCTACGCCGTGCTGGCAATGCCGCCCGCCTCGAGCGCGGCCTGAATAGCCTGAAGGCGCAGCGACGATCGCTGCGCCCCTTTCTCGAGTTATTGATTTTTGTTCGCTAAATCCGGTTAGTGGACGCTGACGGGCTCGAGTTCCTGGCTCCAGGCATTCGCGAGCGCCGCTTCGCGCGTATCTGTCAGCATGATCGGCGTGCCGTCAGCTGCGTGCAGCGAAAACAACTTGATGCCTGGCGCAATCTTCGGCGCCTGCGGAAACAAGTTGGCGACGTCCTCGGAACGAATCGTCTTGACATAGGCCAGACGACCGTCGCCGAGATGAGCCAGCGCCTCCTGAGTAATAACTGCAGGGGTTATATTCGGTTCAATCTGTTTGTCGTTGGTCATGGCCCTCGACCTTTCTGATTCAACGCTTGACGCGGTCGAGTCCTGCTTCACGAGTCCGTCATTCCTGCTCGTTGATCGAGATCGTTTTCACGATCCGTTCCGGCTGCGGCCGGACGAGATCGATCGATAACAGGCCGTTTTTCAAATCCGCGCCCATCACCTCCATGCCGTCGGCCAGCACGAAGGTGCGCTGGAATCTGGCGCGCGGCGATGCCGCGGTGGAGGTATTGGCGGGTCTTGTCGTCCTGCTGTCGTCCGCGGATCACCAGCTGGCTTTCCTCGATGCTGACATCGAGCTGATCGCGCGTGAAACCGGCTACGGCGAGCGTGATGCGCAGCCGCTCCGGGTTTTGCCCGTCGCGCGGCAACCGCTCGATATTGTAGGGCGGGTAGCCGTCGGCCCCCTTGGCTACGCGATCGAGCACGCGCTCGATCTCATCGAAGCCCAGGAGGAACGGGCTGGACAGGGACGGAACTCGCGACATTGGTCTCAAAGCCCTCGCTTGAAGCGACTTTGACGGGGCCCCTTTCAGGCACCCCAACCGCCCGGCAACTGCCGTTCGGTCGCATACTAATATGGGCAGGGCGGGTTAAAGGTTCAAGAACAAGGAGAATTCGCGGCCTGACCTCGGCTATATTGGGGCTTTCAACCGGGTTTTCCATGACCAAACCGCCCTCGCTACCTCCACTTAACGGTCCGCGCCATCCGTTCCACGCCGGTCGAGGTTCCACCCACCTTCGTGCTCGGCACGAGCATGGGCGTGCTTTCGCGCAGGTGCCGCTGCTGCTGATCGATCTTGAGACCGAGGAGAGGCATTACCGGCCGCAGCTTATCTGTTCTGTTATTTGCCGTGCTGCGCTTCCGGCGGTTTTGAGCCTGGTCGGCGAAGTCGAGCGCGTGGTCAAGGGCAACGCGGTCAAGCCCGCCGAGCTATGGCCGAAGCTTGCGCAGCGTTTCACGTTGATCGGTGTTCAGGGCATCGTGCGCATGGCGATGGCCGGCTTCGACACGGCATGTTGGGACGCGCTCGCGATTGCCAGCGACATGCCGCTCGTCAGATTGCTGGGCGCCGAGCCGCGTCCGATCCCGGCGTACAACAGCTGCGGGCTTGGCCTGATGGACGATCGGGGCGCGCTGGCCGATGAAGCAGAAAAACTGCTTGCGGGTGGCTTCCAGGCGATCAAGCTGCGCCTCGGCTATCCAGACTTTAACGCAGGACATCGCCGCCATTCATGCCGTGCGCCGGCGCATCGGTGACCAGGTGAAATTGATGGTCGACTACAACCAGGCGCTCGCGCTCGATGAAGCGCTGACCCGCGGCCGCGCGCTCGATGTCGAAAACATCTACTGGCTGGAAGAGCCGATCCGGCACGACGACTATGCCGGGAACGCAAAGCTCGCGCGCGAGCTGAAAGTCCCGCTTCAGATCGGCGAGAATTTTCGCTTTCGACAGCAATGTCAGCCGCGCTCGATGCGCAGGCGGCCGACTATGTGATGCCCGATCTTGAACGCATCGGCGGCGTTACCGGATGGCGCGAGGCTGCCGGCATCGCGCCAATCGCGCAACGTTAAAATGTCATCGCATCTGTTTCCGGAAGTGAGCGCGCACCTGCTGGCCGCCACGCCGACATGTCATTTTCTCGAATATGTCGACTGGGCGAATGTGCTGGTGGAAGAGCCGCTCGCGATTGTCGATGGCCACGCGGTGGTGCCATCGCGGCCGGGTGGCGGCATGGTGTGGGATAAAAGCGCCGTCGCGCACTACCGCGCGTAAGCTTCGCCTCAGCTCTTCAGTTTGAACAATCGGAGTGCGTTGGTCCGACCGATCTTGTGCCGGTCACTTTCGCTGATGGTCGCGACATCGAACCATTTTGCGGCATGGTCGATGTTCTCGAACGGCCAGTCCGTCGAGAACATGATGCGGTCCGGAACCGACGACCATCATCGTGCTCAGCAGTGCGGGCGTGCTGAAGTTGCCGGACGTCGTGATGTGGAAATTGTTCTGGAAGTAATGGCCGATTTTCTTCTTGGCCGGGTAGTTGTGCCGGTTCGAATCCAGCCGTTGGTATTGTCGACGCGCCACATGCCGAAAGGCAGGTTCTCGCCCATATGCCCGAGAATGATTTGCAGCTTGGGATACTGATCGAAAAGGCCGGAGCCCATCAGCCGCAATGCGTGAACAGCCGTCTCCTGGCCGAACGCCCAGGTCGGTCCCAGCAGCCAGCCGTGTCCTTCGTAAATCTTCGCGTGCTGCGGTAGCGGATTGCGCGGGTGCAGATAGAACGGCACGTCGAGCTGTTCCTGAACCGCCCAGAACGGCCAGTACTGTTTTTGATCGTAATAGGCGATCGTGTTGGTGTCGCCCACCTGCGAGAATCCGTTGGCGAGCGCGCCGACCATGCCGAGATCCTTGACGCAGCGCTGCAACTCCTTGGCCGCGAGATCTGGATCCTGCAGCGGCAGGGCGGCGAGGGCCTGGAAGCGATCGGGCTGCTTGCGCACGGCGTCGGCGAGATAGTCGTTGGCCTTGCGCGCAATGTCGTTGGCCTTCTTTTGCATCGGGGATGGCCTGGATCGCCGGCGCATTGAGAGACAGGATCATCGTCTCGATCCCGAATTCGTCCATCAGGCGAACGCGTCGCCCGTGGATATCAAGAACGCGCGCGCGCACTTCAACCCAGACATCGTCGGGAAAAATCCCTTCGAATCCATCAGCGTGTCGTCGATGGCGAAGTGTTCCTCGAGCGCGATCTTGCCTTGCATATTGTTCTTCCCCGCTGAAACTAGAGACGCTTTTTTGCAAACGCGCGGCCTGAGGATGATTTTAGGTATTGCTCGAAATTGAATGCCTGTCTTGCATCGCGGAAGGCGACATAAGTTTTAATATGCCAGGGGCGATATTTTGACGTGTGCGCGACATCTCCGGCGCTATGTTTAGTCAACCGCGCGCGCGGATCGTCGGTAATACCGACGTAAAAGTGCTCACCGACATTGCTTTGGAGAATATAGACGTATTTCAATTCCTGCCCGCTTTCGTTCCTCCGGAACTACGGCGCGGCAGCCTTCGCTCGCTTCGCCCCGTGAGGTATGCATGGCTTGCCGAGCCGTAGCTCGCGAAGCGAGCGAGGGCTGGTGGAGCCAGGGGAGTCGAACCCCCGACCTCGTGAATGCCATTCACGCGCTCTCCCAACTGAGCTATGGCCCCAATTCGCAAATTCGTCCGCCGCATCTGGGAGCGCGGCGGAAGGATCAGCTTTCTTCTTCTTCTCGATCGACTCGCCGATGATGTCGGTCACGTCGGCGGCGCCTTCTTCCTGCTCCTCGATGAAGGCTGCATCGTCGAGGCTCTCGTCGCCTATCTCGACTTCTTCCTCCCCGCCTGCAGCGCCCGTGGCATCGGCGGTGGCCGGCTTCTTCTTGCCCTGCTGTTCGGCCTCGGCGTCCTCGAGCGAAACAAATTCGGCGTCTGCGGTCTCCGGCACGATGGTTTCAGATTGCGCCACTGGCGCCGGACGTACCGGCGCAGCGGGTTCAGCCCGCGCGCGCGAGGCGTCGGCGCAACGATGGGTACAACTTTGCCTGTATACGGCGATATCACCGGCGTCTTGTTGAGGTCGTAGAATTTACGACCGGTATCGGGGCAGACGCGCTTTGTGCCGAGATCGGGTTTAGCCACAGTGAGGTTCCTAGCGAATGGGGTCGCTTAAATCGGTGCTTCAGTTGGCTAGTTGCGAAGCCCTGTCAATAGCGCAGACCCGCTCAGGAAAGCCAAAATCGACGGATGACGCGCGCGCGCGGCTGCGTGTTAGGAGGGCGCAGATCCCGAGGATACCGTCCGTGAACTCCTTCAGAACCGACCCGCTCACAGCCCGCCAAGGCGGCCCGATCTGGGACGGGTCCGGGTGCCGGCGATAAGTCGATTTCTCACCGCGCTCTAATTCTTGGCGCCCTTACGGTTGGCGAGACGACGATCAGCAGGTCTGCTGGACGGCGAGGACGTCCTGCGCACCGCCGATGTCATGCGTGCCGCTCGGCGCGCGGGTTGGAGCGAACCGGTGATCAGACCTGGCGTGTCCACGGGGTAGGAGTCGGGGATCTGCGCAACCCGCCAACGCGCTGGATTTCGGAAACTCGGGCACAGGCGTGCGTCTTGCGATTGGTGCCGTGGCGGGTGCTACGGTCACGGCAACCTTTGACGGCGATGAGTCCCTGCGCGGCCGGCCTATGCAACGCGTGCTCGACCCGCTGCAAAAAGATGGGTGCACGTGTCGTCCATGTTGCCGACGGAGGGCGGCTTCCGCTTACGCTGAAAGGCGCAACCGCATCCGATTCCGATCGTCTACGAGCCACCGGTGGCATCGGCGCAGCTCGAAGTCAGCCGTGCTGCTGGCGGGACTTGCGGCGCCGGGAGAGACTACGGTGATCGAAGCTGAGGCGACGCGCGATCACACCGAGCGACTGCTGAAGCATTTTGGCGCAAAGGTTACGAGCAAAGCCCACGGCGACCACGGCCGCCGTATCGTCCTGCAAGGCCAGCCCGAGCTCGAGCCGGCAGCTGTAATGGTTCCCGCCGATCCTTCGTCGGCAGCATTTCCCCTTGTCGCCGCATTGATCGTGCCGAACTCCGAACTGGTTCTCGATGCCGTCATGACCAACCCTTTGCGTACCGGTCTGCTCGCCACATTGCGCGAGATGGGCGCCAACATCGAGGATCTGGAAAAGCGGGACGGTGGAGAGGAAATCGCGGATCTTCGCGTGCGGACATCCGCGCTCAAGGGCGTCGACGTGCCGCCGGAACGCGCGCCGTCCATGATTGACGAGTATCCGATCCTGGCCGTCGCTGCGTCGTTCGCGGAAGGCGTAACGCGCATGCGCGGGCTGAAGGAGTTGCGCGTGAAGGAATCCGACCGTCTGGTCGCGACCGCCGATATGCTGCGCGTCAACGGTGTGACGGTCGAGATAGAAGGTGACGACCTGATCATTCAGGGCAAAGGTCGTCCGGCAGGTGGCGGCGAGGTGAAGACGCACACGGACCACCGTATTGCGATGGCTGCATTGATGATGGGCCTTGGTACGGAAAATCCGGTGCGCATCGACGACAGCGCGTTCATCGCAACCAGCTTTCCAGGCTTGTCGATCTGATGCGTTCGATCGGCTCGGATCTCGCATGATCATTGCGATCGATGGTCCGGCCGCGTCCGGCAAAGGCACGCTCGGCAACCGGCTTGCCGCTCACTTCGGTTTGCGCCATCTCGACACCGGACTGATCTATCGCGCCGTGGCCAAGGCGTTGCTCGATGCTGGCGGACATCCCGGCGATGTTGTTGCCGCCACCGCCGCGGCAAAGTCGCTCGATCCCTCGCATTTCGATGAAGCTCGCGCTGAAGGCTCACAGCATCAGTGAGGCGGCTTCGGTCGTTTCAGCGATTCCGGCGGTGCGTGAGGCGCTCCTTGCCTTCCAGCGCGAATTTGCCGCGCGGCCGCCCGGGGCCGTGCTCGATGGCCGCGATATCGGCACCGTCATTTGCCCTGATGCCGACGTGAAGATCTACGTTACCGCGACGCCCGAAGTGCGCGCCCGCCGTCGCGCCGCCGAGTACAAGGCCCAAGGCCGATCGATCGGAGAGGCCGAGGTGCTTGCCGACATCCTGAACAGGGACAGGCGCGACCAAAGCCGTACAATTGCCCCCTGAGGCAGGCGCCGGACGCGCACTTGCTCGATACGACACATTTGGATATAGACGCGGCCATCCGGGCCGCCATCGACATCGTCGAGGCCAGCCGGGCGGGCCGAGGGCGTGGCTGACCACCCCTCGTGTTTGGAGGACAAAGCCCCGCTCGAGCCTCTGCGTAAAGCGCGCCTGACCGAACCATCGTTCCGAAAGCACGGTTTTTGCGCCGGCCATCCGGGAGTCCGGAGGTCGCCGTAGGTCTGCGGGACCTTCGGCCCGCGCGTTTGGAACGCCAATCAAACCGCCGGCGCGCCGCAAACAGGAGACTCCATGGCCACCGCTACAGCACCCTCGCGTGAAGACTTCGCCAAGCTGCTCGATGAAGCCTTCGGCGGCGGAAACCTGCAGGAAGGTTCCGTCATCAAGGGAAAGGTCGTCGCAATCGAAAAGGAATTCGCCGTCATCGACGTCGGTCTGAAAACCGAAGGCCGCGTGGCCTTGCGTGAATTCACCGGACCCGGACGGCAGACCGGCCTGAAGGTCGGCGACGAGGTCGAAGTCTATCTCGAACGAGTCGAGAATGCGCTCGGCGAGGCTGTGCTGTCGCGCGACAAGGCGCGTCGCGAGGAAAGCTGGGGCAAGCTGGAGAAGGCTTTCAACAACAGCGAGAAGGTTCAGGGCGTCATCTTCAACCAGGTCAAGGGCGGCTTCACCGTCGATCTCGACGGCGCCGTGGCCTTCCTGCCGCGATCGCAGGTCGACATCCGGCCGATCCGCGACGTCACGCCGCTGATGAATGCGCCGCAGCAGTTCCAGATCCTGAAGATGGATCGCCGCCGCGGCAACATCGTCGTGTCACGCCGCACCGTTCTCGAAGAGACGCGCGCCGAGCAGCGTCAGGAGCTGGTGCAGAACCTCGAAGAAGGTCAGGTCATCGACGGCGTCGTGAAGAACATCACCGACTACGGTGCGTTCGTCGACCTCGGCGGCATCGACGGATTGCTGCACGTGACCGACATCGCCTGGCGGCGCGTCAATCATCCGACCGAGGTGCTCAATATCGGCCAGCAGGTGAAGGTCAAGATCATCAAGATCAATCACGAGACCCACCGCATCTCGCTCGGCATGAAGCAGCTGCTCGACGATCCCTGGCAGGGCATCGAGGCCAAGTATCCGGTCGGCGCCCGCTTCAAGGGACGCGTCACCAACATCACCGACTACGGCGCCTTCGTCGAACTCGAGCCCGGCATCGAGGGCCTGATCCACGTGTCGGAAATGTCCTGGACGAAGAAGAACGTTCATCCGGGCAAGATCGTATCGACCTCGCAGGAGGTCGAAGTGCAGGTTCTCGAGGTCGACCCGGTGAAGCGGCGGATATCGCTCGGTCTCAAGCAGACCATGCGCAATCCGTGGGAAGTGTTCGTCGAGAAACATCCGCCGGGTTCCACCGTGGAAGGCGAAGTCAAGAACAAGACCGAGTTCGGCCTGTTCCTCGGCCTCGACGGCGATGTCGACGGCATGGTGCACCTGTCCGATCTCGACTGGAAACGTCCGGGCGAGCAGGTCATCGAGGAATACAAGAAGGGCGACATGGTCAAAGCCCAGGTCCTCGATGTCGACGTCGAGAAGGAGCGCATTTCGCTTGGCGTCAAGCAACTCGCGGGCGATCCGATGGAATCGGCCGGCGATGTCAAGAAGGGATCGGTCGTGACCTGCGAAGTGACCGAGGTGAAGGAATCCGGCATCGACGTGAAGATCGTCGGAACCGATCTCGTCGCCTTCATCAAGCGCGCGGATCTTGCGCGCGAACGCGGCGAACAACGTCCCGAGCGTTTCTCGGTCGGCCAGAAAGTGGACGCCCGCGTCACCCAGTTCGATCGCAAGACCCACAAGGTCGGCGTTTCCATCAAGGCGCTGGAAGTGGCCGAGGAGAAAGAAGCGATCGCCCAGTATGGCACCGCCGATTCAGGTGCCTCGCTTGGGGACATCCTGGGCGCCGCCCTCAAGCAGCGCGACAAGTCTGAAACCGAAACCGAGACTGAGACTGAGACCGAAAAGGCCGAGGAGTAAACGGCCGACCTTTGCGGTACCAAATTGTTGCCCCGGGGCATTCCTCGGGGTTTGCGTTAAATGACAGAGTCCGCCGGATGCCCCGAGAAAGATTGGGAGCAAACGGTTAGAGTGGGACTCGACTGAAGGAGCGAAAACCATGTCGCTCGATGCCGATGCCATCGTCGATCGTCGCCGCATAAGGCGCAAACTTACGTTTTGGCGCGTCAGTGCGCTTGCGATTGCCCTGCTTGCCATTGTGGGCGCGGGGCTCCTGTTCGTCCCGGGCAGCCGCATTACGACGCCTGGCGCCTATATCGTGCGCATCAAGGTTCAGGGCCTGATCCGCGGAAATCAGGACCGCGTCGAGGCTTTGAGGTCGGCTGGGCCGTTCTGCCGCGCGTGCCGTGATCGTGCATATCGATAGCCCGGGCGGGACGACCGCCGGCTCCGAGCAACTTTATGATGCGCTGCGCGACCTGCAGAGCAGGAAGCCGCATGGTCGTCGTGGTCGACGGGCTGGCAGCATCTGGTGCTTACATCGCCGCGCTGTCCTCGGAACATATCGTGGCGCAGGAAACCTCGCTGGTCGGTTCGATCGGCGTTCTGTTTCAGTATCCGAACTTCACCGACGTGCTGGAAAACCATCGGCATAAAGGTCGAGGAGGTGAAATCCTCACCTTTGAAGGCCGCGCCAAACGGTTTCGAACCGACCAGCCCCGAAGCGCGGGCGGCGATCGAGTCGATCGTGCTCGATTCTGTACAGCTGGTTTAAGGGGCTGGTGAAGGATCGGCGCAAAATGGACGACTCCTCGCTCACGCAGGTGGCTGATGGCCGTGTTTTCACCGGCAGACAGGCGATCAATCTCAAGCTGGTCGACGACCTCGGTAACGAGAAGGCGCGCCTTGGCCTGGCTGGAGAAAGAGAAAAAGGTGCCGGCCAACACGCCGGTGCGCGATTATTCGCTGCAACCACGCTTCAGCGAGCTTTCGTTCCTGCACCTTGCCGCCTGGACCTTCGAGGCGATGGGTTTGAGCGCCATTGCGCACCGCATCGAGGAATGGGGCGGAGTCCAGGCAATAGAGCGACTTAATCTTGACGGTCTCTTGGCGCTTTGGCACCCTCCGGTATCCAACTGATGGGGTAGGGCGGTGTCGATGATCAAGTCAGAACTCGTCCAGCGCATTGCGGCGCAGAATCCTCATCTTTACCAACGCGACGTCGAGAACATCGTCAACGCCATCCTTGGCGAGATCACGAGCGCCATGGCCAAGGGTGATCGCGTCGAGTTGCGCGGCTTTGGCGCCTTCTCGGTCAAGCACAGGCCGGCCCGGACTGGCCGCAATCCGCGCACTGGCGCCCATGTAGCGGTCGACAAGAAGTCGGTTCCGTTCTTCAAGACGGGCAAGGAAATGCGCGAGCGGCTCAACAGGCCCGGCGGCGATCTAGGGTTTCTGGTTCCTTTCGACTGACGGAATGCTATGGTCACGGCCGGGTTCAGTCCCGGCCATCGATCATTTTTGAGCAGATTTCGCAGATGCTGCGTCAGAATCGTCTCGATACTGATCGTCCTTCCGCTGGCGATAGTGATCGTTGCTTTCGCAGTGGCCAATCGGCAGGCGGTGACGGTTTCCTTCGATCCCCTTTTCCGCGACCAGCCCTGCCTACGCCGCGACGGTCCCCTCTTCGTGATGATCTTCGTACTGCTGATCCTGGGCGTTGTGGTCGGCGGTGTTGCCGCATGGATCAGAACAGGCGAAGTGGAGGCGGACGGCGCGCCGGCTTGATGGGGAGGTCCGCGCATTGCATCAGGAGATGGACGCAATCCGCCGCCGTTTTGCTCCCGAAGCATCGGCGACGACGGCGGAGCCCGCACCTCGCGCCGCTATTCCACCACCAATTCCTTAACTCAGCCGCGTGGTTCTGCTTTGCGGCCAATTGGAGAAGGCGCTAGAACGCGCCTCACAATGCCACTGTCGATCAAAATCTGCGGCCTCAGGACCCCACAAGCGCTTGATGTGGCGCTTGATTCCGGGGCCGATCTGGTTGGCTTCGTGTTCTTCGCGCCCAGTCCGCGTCATCTCGGGCTTGAGGCTGCACGGACACTTGGCCAGCGCGTTCAGGGGCGGGCCGGAAGGTCGCGCTCACCGTCGATGCTAATGATGACACGCTGCTCGACATCGTGGCGGCGCTCAAGCCGGACATGCTGCAACTCCACGGCAGCGAATCGCCGGACCGTGTCATCGCGGTGCGCACGCGCTTCGGACTGCCGGTCATGAAGGCGCTGCCTGTCGCGGAGCGGAAGGGATCTATCCCAGACCCGCCAGTACGCGCAGGTCGTGGACCGATTGATCTTTGACGCGCGCGCGCCAAGGACGCAACGCGTCCCGGCGGATTGGGCAGGGCTTTCGATTGGACCCTTCTCAAGGATTTGAATGCCGGCGTGCCCTTCATGCTTTCTGGTGGCCTCGACGCTGGCAACGTGGCGGAAGCGCTTCGCATCACGCGTGCGCCGGGCGTCGACGTGGTCGTCGGGCGTCGAGCGTGCACCAGGTGAAAAGGATCCGGAAAAATCCAGGCGCTTCATTCGTGCCGCGCGCCTCGCGCAGGCGGAGCTCTTTTCGCCACCTCTCCAGCTTGGCGAGATCGTCAATCGTGCGTCCCGTCAAATAACGGACCGCGCGCATGACGGTGCAGCGACCAAATTCTTTCCGGACCGGTCCCGACGAGCGCCGGGCATTTCGGCATATACGGCGGACGCTTCGTCGCCGAGACCTTGATGCCGCTCATCCTCGAACTCGAGCAGGCCTATGCGCAGGCCAAGGCCGATCCCGCCTTCCAGAAGGAGATGCGACGGCCATCTTGCAAACTTATGTCGGCCGGCCGTCGCCGCTTTATTTCGCGCGGCGGCTGACCGCAGCACTGCGGCGGCGCGAGATCTACTTCAAGCGCGAAGAACTCAACCACACCGGCGCGCACAAAGTGAACAATGTGCTCGGCCAGATCATGTTGGCTTTGCGCATGGGCAAGACCCGCGTCATCGCCGAAACGGGCGCCGGCATGCACGGCGTTGCCACCGCCACACTTTGCGCCAAATTCGGATTGCCCTGCGTCGTGTACATGGGAGCGGTCGACGTCGAGCGGCAAAAGCCGAACGTGTTGAGAATGAAGATTCTCGGCGCCGAAGTACGCGTCCGTCGAGGTCCGGCGCACGCACGCTCAAGGACGCCATGAACGAGGCGCTGCGCGACTGGGTGTCCAATGTCAGCGACACGTTCTACTGCATCGGGACTGTTGCCGGGCCCGCATCCCTATCCGGCGATGGTTCGTGATTTCCAGTCGATTATCGGTCGCGAGACGCGCGAGCAGCTGCAAGCGGTCGAAGGCCGGCTTGCCTGATCTGCTGATCGCCTGCATTGGCGGTGGTTCCAACGCTATGGGGCTGTTTCATCCGTTCCTCGATGAGCACGCCATCGAAATCTATGGTGTCGGAAGCGGCCGGTTCACGGACTCAAGAGCTGCAAGCACGCGGCATCGATTGCCGGCGGGCGCGCCGGGCGTGCTGCACGGCAACCGGACATATTTGTTGATGGATGACGACGGCCAGATCGAAGAAGCGCATTCGATTTCTGCCGGTCTCGACTATCCCGGCATCGGTCCGGAGCACGCCTGGCTGAACGATATGGGACGCGTGCAATTTCTTTCAGCCACCGACGACGAAGCCGTCGCGGCGTTTCCAGCTGTGCAGCAAGCTTGAGGGCATCATTCCCGGCGCTCGAGATCGGCGCACGCTCTGGCACGGGTGCCGGAGATTGCCGCGAAGAAACCGAAGAGATCATCTGATGGTGGTCAATCTTTCCGGGCGCGGCGACAAGGATCTCGCGTCCGGTCGAGGCCTTTCTCGAAAGCAAGACGTAATGAGCACGCGTATCGACAAGCGCTTTGCGGCTCTGAAAGAGGCGAGGTCGCGCCGCGCTGGTCACATTCATCATGGCGGGCGATCCCGACTACGACACGTCGCTCGCGCATCGCCAAGGCTTTGCCGAAAGCCGGGGCCGACATCATCGAGCTCGGCATGCCGTTCACCGACCCCATGGCCGACGGCCCTGCGATCCAGGCGGCAGGCTTGCGCGCGCTCAAATCGGGTCAGGCATGACGCGAACGCTGTCGCTTGTGCGCGAATTTCGGAAGGACGATGATCTGACACGCCCATCATTCTGATGGGCTATTACAACCCGATCTACATCTACGGCAGCGAACGTTTTCTCGCCGATGCCAAAGCGGCCGGCGTCGACGGGCTTATCGTCGTGGATCTGCCGCCGGAGGAAGACGAGGAGCTTTGTCTGCCGGCCCTGAAAGCGCGGGCTCAATTTCATTCGACTGGCGACACCCACGACCGATGACAAGCGTCTGCCGAAGGTGCTCACCAACACGTCGGGCTTTGTCTATTACGTCTCGGTGACCGGCGTCACCGGCACCGCGGCGCCGGACACAAGCAAGGTGACTGGCGCGGTCGCCCGGATCAAACGCCACACGCGACTTCCGGTCGCGGTCGGTTTCGGGGTGAAGCACGGCTGAGCAGGCGCGCTGCCATTGCCGAGGGCGCCGACGGTGTCGTGGTGGGGTCGGCGCTCGTGGACGCGCTGTTCGAAAGCCTCGACAAAACCGGCAAACCCGGCGACCCGGAACGGTAAAGGCCGTGACCGAGCTGGTATCGGCTCTGGCGCAAGGCGTGCGTTCTGCCCGCCGCGCCACGGCGCCGTGAACATTCGGCCCGGCCGTCGGTTATAATTTTGTCAGATCGGCCGTATAGAGGTAGGGCCCATGAATTGGATATCCAACGTCGTCCGGCCGAAAATCCGCAGCTTCCTGCGTCGGGAGACGCCGGAAAATCTCTGGATCAAGTGTCCGGAGACCGGGCAGCTCGTCTTTTACAAAGACGTTGAGGCCAACCAGTTCGTCATCCCCAGCTCGAACTATCACATGCGCATCAGCGCGCCGATGCGCCTGAAGTCCATGTTCGACGGCGGGAGTTCGAAGAAATCGTCGTTGGCCGAGGTGCCGGTCGATCCGCTGAAATTTCGCGACGAGCGCCGTTACGCCGATCGCCTCAAGGACGCGCGCGACCAAGACCGGATTGCAGGACGCGGTGAAGGTCGGCATCGGCCGACTGGAAGGTCAGATGGTCACGATTGCCGTTCAGGATTTCGACTTCATGGGCGGATCGCTCGGCATGGCGGCCGGCGAGGCGGTGATCACCGGCCTCGAAACGGCGGTGCGCCGGCAGACGCCATTCATCATGTTCGCGGCGTCCGGCGGTGCGCGCATGCAGGAGGGCATTCTGTCGCTGATGCAGCTTCCGCGCACGACAGTCGGCGTGCAGATGCTGCGCGAGGCGCGCAAGCCCTACATCGTCGTGCTGACCAATCCGACGACCGGCGGCGTCACTGCGTCCTACGCGATGCTCGGCGACGTGCAGATCGCCGAGCCGGGCGCGTTGATCGGCTTTGCCGGCCCGCGCGTGATCGAGCAGACCATCCGCGAGAAATTGCCGGAGGGCTTCCAGCGCGCCGAATATCTCTCCGAGCACGGCATGGTGGACATGGTTGTGCACCGGCACAAACTGCGCGCGACGCTTGCCGAGCTCTGCCGGTTGTTGACACGGTCGCCGGCGCCGCCAGCCGGCCAGCCGCAGCTGCCGGTTCCGGCGCATGCATAATTTCGACTGACTTTTTCCCTTTAAAGCAGTCTTCCCGGCCGTGCATTTCCGCGCCAGCGGGAATCCAGAGGACGCGGGCATGAACTCTCGGCTATATGGCTTTCGGGCCGCGCGCTCAGGTGGACGAAGCGGACAACAAATGCGGCTAGCTGTTCACGTGATGCGTCGAAACTCATGAGTTCACCCGAATCCATCGTCGCGCGTCTGACTGCGCTGCATCCCAAGCGCATCGATCTTTCGCTCGATCGCGTGCGAGCGGCTGCTCGCCGCCCTCGATCATCCCGAGAAAAAGCTGCCACCGGTCGTTCCATGTTGCCGGCACGAACGGCAAGGGATCAACGATCGCCTTCCTGCGCGCGATTCTGGAAGCAGCGGGCAAGCGCGTGCACATCTACACCTCGCCGCACCTCGTCAGGTTCAACGAGCGGTTTCGCATCGGCGGACGAGGGGAGAGTGCACTGGTCTCGGACGAGGAACTGTCGGCCGACGATGGAGGAATGCGAGCGCGCCAACGCCGGTGCGCCCATCACCGTGTTCGAGATCACCACCGCGGCAGGCTTGCTGTTGTTCGCGCGTCACCCTGCCGATGTTCTGTTGCTGGAAGTTGGTCTCGGCGGACGCCTCGATGCGACGAATGTCGTCGACAATCCACTGGCCACGATCATCACGCGCATTTCGATCGATCACATCGATTTCCTCGGCGATTCCATCGAAAAGATCGCGGCGGAAAAAGCGGGCATTCTCAAACGCGGCGTGCCGGCGATTGTCGCATCCCAGCCACGCGACGCCCTCGCCGTGATCGAGCGGCAGGCTGCGAGGCTCGCGGCGCCGCTGAAGGTCGCCGGAGCGGACTGGACGGCAACCGAGGAGCGCGGCCGTCTTGTGTATCAGGATGAAAGCGGGCTTGCTCGACCTGCCACCGCCGCGGCTCTACGGCAGGCATCAGTTCGAGAACGCGGGTCTCGCCATCGCCGCGTTGCGCACGATCGGCCGGTTTGCGATCCCGCCCGCCGCCTATGATGCCGGCATGACCAAGGCCGACTGGCCCGGCGCGGTTGCACCGGCTGGGCCACGGCCGCCTCGTCGAGCTCGCGCCCGTCGGCAGCGAATTATGGCTCGACGGCGGACATAATCCGGACGGCGGTCGCGCGATCGCGGCGGCGCTTGCCGATCTCGAGGAACGCGTGTCGCGGCCGCTGGTGTTGATCGTCGGCATGCTCGCAACGAAGGACAGTGAGGGTTTCCTTGAGCAATTTCGCCGGGCTTGTCCGCCGGATGATTGCTGTACCCGTCCCCAACGCCGACAAGGGCTTGAGCGCGGAAGCCGTTGCCGAGGCCGGACGCGCCATTGGCCTGTCGGCGACGAGCCGCGACAATCTGACGGAAGCGTTCGAAGCCGCGCGCAAGCTCGAACTCGATCCGCCCCCGCGGATCCTGATTACCGGCTCGCTCTATCTTGCCGGCGAAGCGCTGCGCGAAAACGGAACGTTGCCGCAGTAATCGCGGCCACAGCAATTTTGATCACTTCAGCAGCTTCATCAGATCCGCTTTCTTCTGGCGGACCTGGTCCATCGTGCATTGCCGCGGCGCCTTGTCCGGTCGCCAGCGCAACAGCCGCGTGCCGTGCCGGAAACGTCCACCGCTGAAATGATCGTAGCAAACCTCAACCACCAGCTTCGGCTTGAGTGGCTTCCATTCCGCCGAGCGTTTCGTCGACCAGCGGCTCGGGCCGCCCGGCTTGTCGCCGGTGAAGCCGGGAGCTGCGATCAGTTTTTCAAGTTTTACGGTGAGCGCTTTCTTCTCTTCGCTCTTGAGCGCGGAGGTGAAGCCGACATGGTTCAGCAGGCCCTGCTCATCGTACAAACCGAGCAGCAGCGAGCCGACCGTGCGCCTTGCCTTCGTTGTAGCGAAAGCCGCCCACCACGCAGTCGGCAGACCGGTAGTTCTTGATCTTTTGCATGCCGAGGCGATTGCCGGACTCGTAGGGCAGATCCCTGCGTTTGGCGATGATGCCGTCGAGATTTGCTCCCACTTGCTTGAGCCATTTTTTGGCAACCGCAATCTTTGTTGTCGCCGGCGACAGCCGGATGGTTTTCTGCCCGGTAGATATTTGCGGGCGAAAGCTTCCAGCAATTTGCGCCGGCTGGCGAGCGGCGTCTTCACAAGACTTTGTCGTCATCGCCGATCAGCAGATCGAACACGATGAGCAAAGCCGGCGTTTCTCCGGCAAGTCGTTTCACGCGACTCGCGGCAGGATGAATACGCTGCAACAGATCGTCGAAGGAGAATGCCTGTCCGCTCGGCACGACAATTTCGCCATCGAGCACGAAACGCTTTGGCTTGAGCGAAGCGACGGTAGCCACCAGTTCCGGGAAATAGCGGGTCAGAGATTGGCCGGACTTCGATTGCAAACTCGATCGCCGCGCCATCGCGAAATATCAGACAGCGGAAACCGTCCCATTTAGGCTCGTACTGCCAGTTCTTACCCTCGGGAATTTCATCCACGGACAGGGCTTCCATCGGCGGGAAATGGCTTGTGCAAGGCGAGGGTCATCTCCCCGTTAACGCAAAACGGCCGGCTTTCGGCCGGCCGTTTCAACAAGTTCTTTATCGCGCCGTCATACGGCGGTACTAATCCATTGATGCAATTTCTGCTTGGGCGCGGCGCCGACCTGGCGCGCGGCTATCTCTGCCATCTTTGAACAGCATCAAGGTCGGAATAGACATGATGCCGTATTGTCCGGCGGTCTTCGGGTTCTCGTCGACATTGAGCTTCGACGATCTTGACCTTGTCGCCGAGCTGGCCGGCAATTTCTTCCAGCGCCGGCCCGATCATGCGGCAGGGGCCACACCATTCCGCCCAGAAATCAACGACCACCGGTTCGGCAGATTTCAAAACGTCCGATTCAAAACTTGCGTCCGACACTTTGCCGACGGCCATGGCAACTACCTCTTGTGTTGAGCGGGAAGAGAATCGCCCCAGAAAATTGCGAGGGCTGGAAAGCTATGAATGCGGTCCCGCAGCGTCAAGGCGCTCTCACATGCAGGTGACCTGCGCCAGGGCTTCATTCAAGGCCTGATCCATCACCGCTTCAGAAAGCTCCATGAGATCAGGGACTTCCGATCCAGACTAGAGCGGCGCGGACCGGCCTATCGGGGTAGAGTTTCTGTGAGCAGGGCACGGTAGAGGGCGAGTTGGCGGACGTAAGCCGGCGGCACCTCTTCGATCTCGGCGCGGCGGCTCTCGGTTGGTCTTGAAATCACCAATCAACACGGCGCCTTGCGTTACCGAGAGACGGTCGACCTGACCGGAGATTTGCACCGACGCCCCGCCCACGTTGAGCTTTCCGACGATGGGAACTTCCGCGCGGCTGCCCGACACGAAAAGTTCACGGAAATCGCGCGTCATCGATGACGCCCATGACTTGCTCTGCCAGGCGAGCGCGATCCGCATGCTGCAATTCGCGTTCTGTTTTCGCCAGATAGTCTTCAGCGGCTTTATGTCGCCTGTCCGGCGGCACATCCGGCAATGACTGCAAGAGACGGTGAACCAACAAACCACGCTGGCGTGCCAGTTTCGCGCTCGGCCCTCCCGGCAACGCGCCGCGGCTCGTCGTCGGTTGTATCGGATGGCCGCAAGATCATTGGCGCCGATGGCGAGAGTGGCGGCCTCGACATGAGCCAAGCCGGCAGCGGGGCGTGTTCCTGCGGCGATGGTGCTTGTCCCGCGGCTGCAGCCGATGCTCTTGCAGAAGTGCCACACTCTTGCCTTCGTCATTGCTGATTTCTTCCGACAAAGGCTGAAGCGCAGTCAGCACGAGATCATGCCAGCAGCCTTTCGGCGCCCTGTTAACGCCCCGCGCACCGCAGACCAGCAGACGATCGGCGGCGCGCGTCAGTCCGACATAGAGAAGTCGTCGATATTCGTCGCGCGCCGCTTCGAGGGCCTGCGCGCGCGATTGGCTCATCGGCCCGACATCTCTGTCGCGGCGGGAACCCCAGATCAGCGCGGTAGCTCCCGGCGGTGCGCTGGCGATCGGCACGGTAAGCAGACGCGGTGGATGCGCGCCTTCCGCGCGTGTGGTGGTGTGGTCGATGAAAATGACATTTCTCGCTTCGAGACCCTTGGCGCCGTGCACGGTCATCACGCGCACCTCGTCGCGCGCCATCTCCATGTCGCGCTTGACTTCGCTCTGCGCCGCCCGAATCCAGTTGAGAAAACCTTGTAGCGACGGTGTTTCTCGTTGTTCATACACCAGTGCGAGATTCAGGAATTCGTCGAGTGGATCCGATGCCTCGGTGCCGAGCCTGCTTAGAATTCTGGCACGGCCTTTACGCGCGCCCAGCACGTGCGCGTAGAATTCAAAAGGCGACGATGTATGCGCCTTTTGCGCCAGAACATCGAGCACCAGACGCAGCCACGTCATACGCGGCATCTTCGCTGGCTTTTGCACGCAGTGCTGAGCGCAAAGAACTTTTGCGTTGGTAGGCGAGCTTATAAAGCTGCTCGTCGTTAAGACCGAACAGCGGGCTCTTCAGCACGGTCGCCAGTGCAAGATCGTCATCCGGGAGCAACAGCGCATCGCCGAGCACCAGCAGGTCCATGATGGCGATATGTTCGGTCAGCACCAGCCGGTCGGCGCCCGCGACCTCGATCTGCGCGTGTTTGAGCGCGCGGATCACCGCCTCGAACATGGGACCGCGCTGGCGCACGAGGATGCAGCACCTCGCCCGGCCGCGTGCCATTGGCGATCCAACCTTTCACCGTGCGCGCAATCTTGGCAGCGAGCTTGACCGAAGGGCTGGTCTCGCTGGTGGTGTCGAATGGCGCGTCCCAGCCTTCCTTGCCGGATCGTTCTTGTCTGGGCTTGTCAGATCCCAGATTTCCACTTCACCAGGGACCGCATCCGGTAACGCTTGGTGGACGGTCCAGGTCGGATCGATGGTCAATCCGCGGAACGCCTCCGGCTGCTTGAACACGGCGTCGACGGCATTGAGGATACCGACGGCCGATCGGAACGAATAATCAAGCTTTTCGGTTGCAAAAACCACTTCGCTCTTTTCGTGCAGCGCACGAAAATGACCGCGCATCTCGGCGAATTTGTGCGGAACTGCGCCCTGAAACGAGAAGATCGACTGCTTCTCGTCGCCGACTGCGAACAAAGTCCGGCGTACGTTTTCGCGCGCGCCGCCCGGCAGGAATTCCGCGGCGAGAATCTTGATGATCTCCCATTGCTTATCGCTCGTGTCCTGCGCCTCGTCGACGAGCACGTGATCGATGCCGAGATCGAGCTTGTACAGAACCCAGGCCGCTGCCAGTGCTCTTGGTCGAGGCATCGCGAAGCAGCGTAAGTGTCTTATCGATCAGATCCTCGTAGTCGAGCAGCCCGCGCCGTTCCTTTCCCTACGATAGCGCTCGATAACCTCCGCGGCGACCGTGATCAGCGCCGCGCTGCGATCACGTGCCCGCAAGGCGAATTCGCGCGCCAGCAATTTAGCATACGCGCTCCTGTTCGGCGTTGAGACGCATAGCCCATTGCGGGTCGGCGTCGGCAAACCTTCTTGGTCACGACGTTGGTACGCGGCGTGCGCGCATCGGTACAAAACACGTCGAGATAGCTTTCGAGCCGTTCGCGTCCTGAAGAGCGCAGGGCGGCGGACAATGATTGAGCGCGCTCCTTGTCGTTCTTGCTGCCGGCCGAAAATATTTCGATCAGCGCCGGCCATTCGCTTTGCGCAATGTGCGAAGCCGACCAAATAGTCCGCTTCGACGGCGGCGATGGTCGTCGCCAAGCGCAAGATCAAAAGTACCGGGTCAATTCATCGATCGCCTGCTGGACGTCGCCCGCGCGGGTGATCCACTGCGTGATGAGGTCGCGCTTGCCGATCGTTTCCGCGATCACCTCCTTGAAGGTGATGTCGGCGGCGGCAGCGATGGCAGCCTCAAGCGCCTTGCCGAGCAGCACTGTCGGGCGCCGTCGCGCCCTCCAGCAGCACGACTCAAGTGTCAGTTGGTTGAGCAGCTGCGCGGTGGTGGCCTCGTCGAGCACCTCGAAGCGCGCTGCGACGTCGGCCTCGAACGGGAACTGGTGCAGCAGGCGCGTGCAGAAGGCGTGGATGGTCTGCACCTTCAGCCCGCCCGGCGTTTCCAGCGCAGCGGCGAAAAGCCGGCGCGCGCGAGGCGCGCTGTGACGCATCGGGCGGCTTGCCGGTCGCGAGCCTGATCCGCGCGTCGAGCGCGGCGTCGTCGAGCGAGGTCCATTCCGCTAAGGTATCGAAGACGCGGGTCGCCATGTTGGCGGCGGCGGCTTTCGTGAAAGTGACGCAAAGGATTTTTCGGGCTCGACCCGCGCAGCAGTAGGTTGATCACCCGCTGCACCAGCACGTGCGTTTTGCCGGAGCCTGCATTGGCGGACACGAACACCGACCGTTCGGGATCGGCGGCTGCGATCTGGCGGACCCTCGCGGCGTCCGAATCTGGCGCGCAGGGTTCACCACTCGTCCTCGCTCTCGCCGCCCGAGGCTGCCCATTCTTTGACGCGCGCGAGATGGTCATAGTCACCGTAATGCGTCTTCCACATCGGATGCACGAGCGAGCGGTAAGGCTCGCCCTCGACAAGAAATCTCTGCGCGATGCCCGCGAGCTTTTGCAGCGCAAGGTCGGCGTGGCTGTCGGGCGTACCGCCGTTCGATCTTGATGCTCCTCGGCTCACCCGGCGGATCGCCACCCTTCAGCCGCACATAGGCGATTTCCGACACCGACGCGGCGGCAGGGATTTCCGGAAACCGCCATTGCGCAGGATGGCCGCTTCCAGTGTGAGCTGGGGGCGAGTCCACTGCGCACTTGCGAGCTCGGTCGGCGGCTGACCTGTTTTGTAATCGAGGAGCGCGTAGCTGCCGTCGGTGCGCCGCTCGATGCGATCCGCACGCGCGGTGAGGAGAAATTCGGTTTTACCAAGTGGGATCGCATGTTTCCCCGACACTTCGGCAAATATTTTGGTCGCGCCACCGCGGCGCTCGCGCTCCCAACCTTCGAGCCACCCGGCGATGCGGAGAAAGCGCGTCCACCAGAAGCGCGCGCGCCTCCTCGAAGTCCTTGAGCGGCTCGAAATGCTTCTTGCCGAGTTCTGTCAGCGCACGCTCGACATCGGGGGCAGTGCATCCGCATGTTCTTTGGTGAATTCGCCGATCGCTTCATGAATGAAGGTTCCGCGATCGGCGGCGCCCGGCGGCGTGTCGATGGCGTCAAGCGGGAAAAGCCGCAACACATGTTTGGCGTAGATCGTGTAGGGATCGCGCAGCCAGTTCTCGATGTCGGTGACACTTAACTGCGAGGGCGCGCTCCCGGTGGAGGAACCGGCTGCGGCCGCGGCACCGGCGACACCTTGGCAGGATGATCGAGTGCGCGCGCATAATTTGCGTAAATGCGGCCGCGCCCCAGCGCCTCTTTCCAGCGCTTTTCACCCGCAACCGCGGCCAGCCTCTGGACGAAGCGCGACCTGACCGTCGGCGCACCGGCCTGCTTAGCCGCGCGCGACAGAACGACCTCCGGCGCACCAAGTCCTTCCGCAAAATCGTGCGCCGAGAGGCCGACCCGCAGTTCCGGCAGATTGAGGCCGAGTTCGAGCCGCATCGGCCGGCTCAGCCACGGATCGTTACGGGTGTCGGGCGGCCAGGTGCCTTCGTTCAGCCCGCCGAGCACAATGCGATCGACGCTCTGCAGCCGGGCTTCCAGCAGACCGAAGATCGTGCACACGAGGACTGCCGATTTCTGCGCGCCGCTCCGCGCGCCCTGATGAAAGCAGATGGAAAACGTCCGGATAGTCTGCCGGATTGAGTTCGAGTGTCTGCGATGTCTCGCTCTCCGCAATCGTTTCGAAAGTGCGTTGTAATTGCCGGCCGTCGGTGCCGCCATAGGCTGCAATATCCTTGCCGGCGCCCGAGAGCGTCTCGATCGCTTTGGCGTGCGCCTGCGCCAGCGTGAACAGGCTTTGCCGCGCGTGCCCGATTTCTTCCAGCGGGGCGAGCGCCAGCGCGAGTTTTTCAGCCAGCAGCTCGGCGGCGTCGAGTTCGCCGGCAGGCACAAAACGGCGCGGATCACGACTGTGCAGTTTGTCGCGCGTCTGTCGGAAAGTTGTGAGCGCGTGCACCAGACCTGTCGAACCGCGGCGCGGGCGCGGGCCGCGCAAAACGGCGCGTTCGATCGCCGCGATCGCGCGCGCATGCGCAAAGGCTCCGGCACCGAGCCGCAGGAGCGGATGCTTGAGCAGCGCCAGCAACGTCGCTGGTTCGAGTCCGCCCAGCGCGGCTTCGGCTGCGAGGCGCGCGAAGGTCCCTGCCGGGGTGTCGGCGAGCGCATCGCCGCCGGAATCATCGACCACCACATTCCAGCGTTCGAGCGCGGCCACCACGCGGCGCGCGAGGCGCGGTCGGGTGTCATCAGCGCCGCGGTCTTGCCGGGCGTCTCGATGGCTTCGCGCAGGCAGATCGCGATCGCCAGTGCTTCCTCTTCGGCGTTTGCGCTCTCGATGACTGTTACGCCGGCCATCGCCTTGTCGGCCGCGACGGTAAAATCGGGCGCCTTGAAACGAGTTTGCCAGTGATCGGTTGTGGCGGCCGGACGCAAGGCTTCCGAAGTCAGCATCTCCCGCCCGTGCGGTTCGGGATCGGCGAGGTGGTTCGACGGCCTCGCGCGCGATGCCGATGCGCGCAAGCAGCGCCTGCATGGAGAATTGTGGATGCACGAAGGCGGGCGCGTCTTTTTCGTCCTCGCTGCCGGCGAGCTCGCGCCAGGAAGCTTCGTCGAGATCGGTGTCGAGGCCCGGCAATACGACCGCGCCGTGCGGAAGTTGTGCGATCGTCGCGAGCAGTTTTGCAGTTGCCGGCATCGAGACCGGTCGAGCCTGCGGCAATCACCGGATCGCGGCTGCCGGCGAGGCGTTTCATCTCGGCATCGATGAGAAGGTCGCGTCGCCGGGACGCATCGATCGCGCCGATTTCCGCAAGACGCTCCGGCCAATAGCCGCGCGCGATCTTCAGGAAGTCGAGTGTGAGTTGCCAATATTTATCGAACTGGTCCGGCACCAGCTCGTCGAGCTTTTTCCAGTCCACCTCGCGAGTAATGACGTCATCGATCAGACGAGCGAGATCGTCGGCCAAGGCGAGCGCGGCGGCGGGCGTATTGGCGATCAGTGGCGCGCCTTTATCGGGACGGATCTTCTCGGCCCAGCGCACGATCAGCTGTGCGAGCAACAGCCGTCGTTCCAGCGGACCGATCGCGGGAGGCAGCGCCAGGGCAGCTTCGGCGATGTCTCCCGAAGCTTCCGCGAAGATGATCTCATCCTCGTCGATATCGCCGAGCGCGACGATGCGCGGCAAGATCGCGGCCTGATCGAGCGCGAGCGCGAAGCATCCCGCGCCATGCGGCATGCGCGCCGCGTCGGCAGATAGAGCGTCACGCGCGCGAGTTCGAGCGGATCATTGGACGCTGGAAAGCCGGGCACGAGCTTTCCCGTGCGCAGCGCCTCGATGAGGACCGGCAGGAACCGCGCGGAGGCCGGAATATTGAAAAACGTGGAGCCATGGCTGGCATCGCGTGGCAGCATACACGCTTTACGCTAGAGGCGAATCGAGTGCAGTCTCGGATGACTAGTTCAGCGCTGGAGCGAATCGCAGCCTCCGCCTCGGCAATCGCCTCAGGCGTGCCGACGTGCATCCACACGCCTTCGAGCCGCAGGCCGTGCAGGCGTTTTGCTTGAGCGGCACGGTCGAACAGGGCGGTGAGCGAAAGTTCTCCGTCCGGCGCGCCTTTGAACAATGCCGGCGAGAGAACCGCGGCCCCTGCATAGACGAAGGGTGCGACCTCCAGCTCGGCGCGTTTGAACAAACTGCCATCAGGCGCCATGGCGAAGTCGCCGCGTCCAGAGTAGCCCACGCTGTCGGTCGTGGAGCGAGCAGCAAAAGCGCATCCGTTGCTGCCGGGTCGAAGGAATCGGCGAGCTGCGCCAGATCTGGTTTGACCCCGTCGATCCAGATCGTATCGGAATTGACGTGAAAAACGGCGACGCTGCCGAGTTCGGGCAGGGCTTTCTTGACGCCGCCGCCGGTCCCCAGCAGCAGCCCGCGTTCGTCGGAAATCACGATCTTCGGACGCTGGCGCGTCGCGAGATGCTGCTGCATCTGTTCGGCGAAGTGGTGCACATTGACCACAGCCTGCTCGACGCCGGCGTCGGCGAGCCGGTCGAGCACATGATCGATCAGCGGCCTGCCCGCGACCTTGATCAGCGGTTTAGGGTCGAATTCGTGAGGGGCCGCATACGAGTTCCGAGTCCTGCGGCAGGACCATGGCGCGGCGGGGAGCGACGCGTGTCGGTGCTGCGCACATGGTCAGACTTTCACTGGGGACATTGGCGCGATACCAGGCCGCGAGTGAGGCCAGTGCCGGATGGGACAGCGAGCGTTGCAGGTAGGTCGATACACGCGGCAGATGACGCAAGTATTGCGGTTTGCGGTCGCGGCGTTCGAGCCGGGCAAAAATCCCAGGATTTTCGATGCGCGTTGCGCGGCGAGCGTCGCGTATGAGCGGGCGAATGCTGGTGCGTCGAATGCTGCATTCGCCGACCGGCGCGCGCGTGTGTATCGCGACAAAGCGCGATTTCCATTTTTCCGAACATCGACGCGCGCATCCTGCAGCAGCGAGGCGACGTCAAAGGCAGCTGGCCCCATGACCGCATCCTGGAAGTCGAGGAGGCCGACGCGAGCTGTGCCATCGCGCTCGGGCAACCAGAGAAGATTGGGTGAATGGATAGTCCCGCAAAACCCAGGTCTGCGGCTCGCTCATCACGGGTGACAATGCGTCACGCCAGAGCGCGCGATAGCTTTCGCGTTTGGCATCTGAAATTCTGATCTCGAGCTTGGGCAGATACCAGTCGAGCAACAATTCAGCCTCGATCAGATACGCATCAAGGTCGTACAGCGGCAACCGATAGTCGGCGCCGGGTTCGACCGGAATAACCGGCGACACTGGTTCGGAATGCAGTTCAGCCAGCAGATCGGTCGCCGCCTCGTAGCGCGCTTCGATCGGCGCCGACGGATCGTCCTGAACGACCAGTTCGTCACCGAGATCTTCGATGACCAGCAGTCCGGCCTCGCGGTCGCCGGCAAAGATTGCCGGCGCAGAGAAGCCACGCGCGCGCAACGCCTGCGTCATGGCGACGAATGGCGTTACGTTTTCGGCAAGATGCGCCATTGCGCTGTAGGACTTGCCGTTGCGCACCGGCGGACCATCCGCGCGCTTCGGAGAATTCATCAGAACGTAGGTGGCGCCATCGCGCGTTAGCCGTTCGTAGCTTCGTGTCGAGGCGTCACCCTGAATGCGCTGGCGCTCGGCGCGGCCGAAATCGGAACGATCGAGAAAGCGTCGGATGGTGAGGATGCGTTCGGTGCGATGGCCAAAGCCGCCAGAATCCGGTGATACTCACGGTTCGCGCGGTCAATCCGGCCTGCGGTTCGAGGGTGAAAGCGACATCGAGGCGGTTGTTGGGCAAGAAACCCGCTGCGCGATCCGGCCATTCCAACAGCGTCACCGCGCCCTCCGGCGCATCGTCGAGACCGAGTTCTGTCAGCTCAGCCGAGTTCGTCAACCGATAGAGATCGGCGTGCACAACCGGGAAGCCCGGTAAGGCATAGGTTTGCGTCAGGGTGAAGGTCGGGCTCGGCACCTCGATCGTATTATCATCCGCAAGGTAGCGGATGAGCGCGCGGGCGAACGTCGTCTTGCCCGCACCGAGGTCACCCGAAAGCGTGATCAGATCGCCGGGCTCGAGGATAGCGGCAACATCCGTCATCAGCCGGTAAGTGGCTGCCTCGTCGGCCAATGCCGTCGTGAAGCTGTAGCCGCCGGAGCTGGAAAACATCTGGTTGATCCGTCACCACGATGGCCACCTTTATAAACGGATTGCGCGGCCCCGCGCCAGAATCAGCAACGATCCGGCAGCTTTTACCGTCGTTACGCCGCGGTTTGCTTTGCAATCTGCGCCACCGGAAACGCGCAAGTGACCGTGGTGCCTTGTCCCGAAGCGGAATCGATGGTCACCGTCCCGCCGTGCAACTCGACAAACGAGCGCACAAGCGACAGCCCGAGGCCGGGCCCACGATGCTGCGAGCCCATGGAATCGGTCTCGAACCAGTCGAAGACCTTGTCCATCGCCTCCGGTGGAATGCCCGGCCCCGATCAGTCACCCTGAAATAGACGGCATCGGGTCGCCGCTCGGCGACGAGCGTCACGATCTCGCCCTCCGGCGAGAAACCGACTGCGTTGGACAGCAAGATTGAACAGGATCTGGCGCAAACGCCGTTCGTCGGCCACGAAGCTGCCGATATTTGCGGGAGCGCGAATGTCGAGTGAGATGCGATTCTTGATCAGGCGGTCCTGCACGCCCTCAGCCGCCGCTTCCATGCTGTCACGGATATCGACGTCGCCGAGATTGAGCGTCATGGCGCCGGCATCGATGGTGGCGAGATCGAGGATGTTGTTGATGAGCGCCAGCAGTGCATTTGTTGAGGCGGTGATATAGCCGAGATATTCGTCCTGCTTATGCGTCAGCGTACCGAAAGCCGGGTCGCCCAGCAGATTTGCGAAACCGATGATGTTGGTGAGCGGCGAGCGCAGCTCATAGGACACGTGATGCACGAAATCGATCTTGATCGAGTCGGCAGCCTCAAGAGCCTCCGTTGCGCTCGCGCAGTGCCCGCTCGACATTGACCGTATCGGTCCTGTCCTGGAACGTTACCAGAGTTGCGCCATCGGGCAGAGGCATCGTGGCAAGATCGATCATCGCGCCGTCACGCCGCTCGATGCGCGCGACGAGAGATCTGCGCGGTTGTCGATTGCGGTCACGGAAGCGCGAAGGCTTCGCCACACGGTGTTGTCGTCGTGCAACGCCTGGCACCAGGCAGTCACCGCCTCTGCATGCGGGTGTTGCTCGAGCGCATCGTGCGACAGCTTCCACATCCGCTGAAATGCCGGATTGTGCAAGCCGAACGCGACCGTCGCTGCCGAACACGGCAACTGCTTCCGACATATGGTCAAGCGTCTCGCTTTGCACTTTGATAAGCGCATCGTAACGGCGATGCATATCGAGCCGTTCGGTCACCTCATCATAGAGATAGGTGCAACGCCGCCCTCCGGATTGGGCGTGGTGACGACTGCGCAGGGCACGACCGTCGGGCAAGTGCCACATGTGTTCTTTGGCTCGACCGTGCGATACGCCTCGTAGAGGTGCTGTCGCCATTGGCGGAAATCGTGTTCCTCCGGCAGCTTGCGCTGCTGCGCAGCGTGTCGAGCACTGCCGCATCGGACGGCGTCTGATCGAGGAAGCCCGCGTCGAGCTCGAAGAACGACGCGAGAAGGCGGCATTGTAGAAGATGAGCTTGCGGTCGACATTGAAGACGGCGACGCCGGTGGCGAGCTGGTCGAGCACGCGCGCGGTGCGCCTCAACCATGCGCGTGAGCTCGGCGCGCATCGTCTCGACCTCGGTGCGATCGATCGCGATGCCGGAACTGCCGGCGGCACTGGGCACGTCAACGACCTCGAAGATACGGCGGCCACCTGCTGCGACGGCCGGCAATCGGCCGGTATAAGTTTCGCCGGCTGCGCGAGTCCGGCCCAGTTCCGCACGGGCAGATTGGTCGAGCAATTCCAGCCGACGCGCCACGGCTTCGGCGGGATCGCCGGCATCCACCGCATCGGCGTAAGCAGAATTCACGAAGACCAGTTCACCGGCGCTGTCGCGCGCCCAGACGGGCGCGGGCAGGGAATCGAGCAGCGCCCGCATCGTCTCGATGTCGCTCAGCAGCTGGTCGTGGCGCGCGGCAAGATCCAGCAATTCCTGTTCGATGCCGCTCACGTCACGCAGGCGCAACACGGCGCGTCCGGCGATGGCGCGTCCTTCTGCTTCCATCGGACGCCCGGCGCGCGTGGTCAGCGTCATGACAAAGCCGCGGCCATCTCGGCGCAGCGCGTCCACCGCCTGCTCCATCCGGTGTGCAGTCACGCGGCTCGAGCCAAGTCCCGAATGCAAGCACGCGTTCAGGGACGCCGCCCGGCGCGACCATAGCGATATCGCCGAGAACTTCCGGCTCCTCGGACGCCGCGGCCCAGGTCACGAGGATCTGTGGATCCCGACAACAGGAGGCTCTTGAGACGATCGGTTTCCGCCTGCAGCGCGACGATCTCGTCCCGTGCATCCGTTTCGAGTCGCTCAGCGCGGCCTTGCGGGCGCGAACGAAGGCCACGCTCGCGAACAGGCTCAACGCCAGCAGCGCGAGGAAAGAATGTGAGTAATGTGATTTCCTGGCCACGAAGCGACGCAATCGTGCGGTGGATGACGTCCACCGCGGTTGCGCCGGGGCGCACATCCGCATGCGCCGGCGAGCCGGGCAGGATGAAGAGATCTGCCATGACGAAGGCGGCGAGGAATCCGCCTCGCCACGAACGAGAACGCAGCCTCTCGCTCGCCGTCCGGATTGTCTCCGGCATTCAGACTGGCCCCAGAGTGCGTAAACGGCGTCCGCCACGCCGTTTCCCGCAATCGGTTGACTTTACCCCTAGGCGAATCGTGCCGAAAGAGTCCAGACCGTGAACGGCCGGCCGCCGGCATCGGATCGACCGAGTTTGCGCGCTATTTCGCCATCGCGCACGCGACGATCCATGTCATCAATGCTGATGCGGCCCAGCGCCGACGGAGACAGTTCGTTCGGTCTCGGCCAGCACCGGCCGAATCACGTCATTGACGAGGGCAGAAACCGCGAGCGCGGCAGCGCATCATCGGGGTCCTCGGCCGTAATGGCGGCGCGCAGGATGTCATTGGCCGTGATGCTGCTGCGCTCGCGGCCGAGTTCGTAACCGCCATGCGGCCCACGGATACCTTTAGGATGCCGTCACGGACCAGCGCCTGCAGGACCGGCTCGAGGTGGCGCGGCGGCAGCCGATGACGGGCCGCCAAGCGCCTTCGCCGACACCGGGCGTGCCCGCGCGTTAATCGGCGACGTCAATGACCGCAGCGATGGCGAGCAGGCCCTTGCGAGACATCAGCGGCATTGGGCACGACCCACGGTAGCACCAGATATCAGTGGTATTAGGCTACAGCCCTGGTGCGCGTCTAGCTGCAAACGGTGGAGGCTGTTAATTCAGCTTCCGGTTGATCCAAAGCCGCCGCTTCCGCGTTTGGTGTTGTCGAGAGACGCCACTTCCACGATGTCGGCGCGTACAACCGGCGCAATCACCAACTGAGCCACGCGCATCCCGCGCGTGATCGTCACCGCCGCACTGCCGAGATTTGCGAGCAGGACCTGGATCTCGCCGCGATAGTCCGCGTCGATGGTGCCGGGCGAATTGAGAACGGTGAGGCCGTGCCGCGCGGCGAGCCCGGAGCGCGGGCGCACCTGCGCTTCGTAGCCTTCGGGGAGCGCGATCGCGATGCCGGTCGGCACCAGGCGCGCGCTCGCCGGCTGCGAGTGTGACCGGCGCGGTCGCCGGGACGGCGGCGAGCAGATCAAGCCCCGGCGGCGTGCGCGCTCTGGTAGGACGGGAGCGGCAAGTCGTCGCCGTGCGCCAGGCGCGTGAGGCGGACCTCGATCGCGCTCACCGGTTTTCCTTTTTCATCGAGCGCGTCGGCGATGCGCGCGATCAGCATGGATGCGACCGCGTCCTTGCTTTGCGGCGGCCATGCTTCGACACCGGATGCGCGTACGAGCGTGATGGTGTTGTGGTCGCCGCCCATCACGCCGGATTGCGGCGAGACATCGTTGGCGAGAATCCAGTCGCAGCGCTTTGCGAGCGAGTTTTGCCTTGGCATTGGCGACGACGTTTTCCGTCTCGGCAGCAAAGCCGATTACCAGTTTCGGCCGCTGCGCTTTTCGCCCGGCGATGGTGGCGAGGATGTCCGGATTTTCCACGAGCGCAAGCTCGGGGTCGCGTGCCTCGAATTGTTTCTTCAGTTTATGATCGCCGGCATTGGCGACGCGCCAGTCGGCGACGGCGGCGGCGAAGATCGCAACGTCGACGGGCAGCGTGCGTTCGACCGCGTGCAGCATGTCGCGCGCGCTTTCGACCTTGATCTACTTTGACGCCCGGCGGATCGGGCAAATTCACCGGGCCGCTGATCAACGTGACATTGCCGCCTGCGGCTTCTGCTGCTGCGCGATGCTATGTCCTTGTTTTCCGAGGAACGGTTGGCGATGTAACGCACGGGATCGATCGGTTCATGGGTTGGGCCGGACGTGATGAGAATGCGGCGGCCTTGCAACCGACCGGCGATCTGCAGCGCTGTCAGGAATTTCTCCGCCGCGGCGGTGATTTCCAATGGCTCCGCCATGCGCCCGACGCCCTGGCTTTCCGCTTCCGCCATTTCTCCTTCATTCGGGCCAACGACAGCAGCGCCGTCGGCGACAAGCCGTGCGAGATTGCGCTGCGTTGCCTTGTTCGCCCACATGTGAGGGTTCATCGCCGGCGCCAGCACGATCTTCGCCGTCGTCGCCAGCAGCACCGCAGTGGCAAGATCGTCGGCATGACCGTTCGCCATCTTCGCCATCAGGTCGGCAGTGGCCGGCGCAACAACGATCAGATCGGTCTCGCGCGCGAGTCGGATGTGACCCACATCAAACTCGCTCACCGGATCGAACAGGTCGGTGTACACGCGTGCACCGACGAGCGCGCTCACCGACAATGGCGTGGCGAAATGCTGCGCGGCATTTGTCAGAATGCAACGCACCGCTATCCCGCGCTCCTTCAGCCTGCGGATGAGATCGAGCGCCTTGTACGCGGCGATGCCGCCACCGATGATCAGAAGCACGCGCCGAGTGTCGCGCCGTCACCATAGAGCGGATGGCTCCGGCACCGGATGGCGTGCTGGCGCCGACCGGCGCGCGCATCTCCGCGCTCTCGGCGGCTTCGCGCAAGATGTGTGCGCACCTCGTCCTCGACCGACCGCCCATTACGTGCCGCGCGCAGGCGCAGCTGCTTTTTGAGCCTCTCATCGAGCTGGCGAACGGTAAGCGACGCCATGAAGTCCTCATAATTTGCACATACTTTAGCGAAATTTGATTGCATTGCAATCATTGCAATCAGTGGCGATCCCCAAGGCGACAAGTGTTCCGGGTTGACGGGCGACCCGTTTCCTGTATTTAACCGATCAGTTATTTAACCGAATGGTTCAAAACGATGAGCGACCGCCTCAGCAGCACCTTCGCGGCCCTCGCCGATCCGACACGGCGGGCGATCCTTGCGCGCCTCGCGCTCGGCGAAACATCGGTGCTGAAACTCGCCGAGCCGTTCGACATGAGCCTGCCGGCGGTTTCCAAGCACCTGAAGGTTCTCGAACGCGCCGGCCTGATCACGCGCACGCGCGACGCACAGATGCGCCCGTGCCGCATCGACGCGAGGGCCCTGAAAGAGGCCGACGAATGGCTCGAGGAATATCGCCGCCTCTGGGAAGAGCGGCTCGATCGTCTCGACGACTATCTCAGGGTCCTCCAGGCGCAAGACCAGGACAAACAGGACACCGACGACCAACCACGCAAGCCGCACAAGCAACGCAAACGGGAGAAGCACCGTGGCACTAAAAAATAGCATCGACCTCAATCACGATCCGCGCTCGATCGTCGGCACTCGCGTGCTCGCCGCCCCACGCGCGCTCGTCTTCTCGGCCTGGACCGGTCCGAAACATCTGGCGCAGTGGTGGGGACCAAACGGCTTCCGCACCACGACGCATGCCTTCGACTTCCGCCCGGGCGGTGTGTGGCGCTTCGTCATGCACGGGCCGGACGGTCGCGACTATCAGAACCGCATCATCTTTGACGAAATCGTCCGTCCGGAACGCATCGTCTATCGCCACAGCGGCGACGAAGACGTCGAACCGGTGCAGTTCACGCAGACGGTAATCTTCAAAGATCTCGGCAACGGCGACACCTTGCTGACCTGGCACGGCGTATTCCCGTCGGCCGAGGAACGCGCGCGCGTCATCCGCGAATACGGCGCCGACAAGGGTCTCGTACAGACCCTGACGCGGCTCTGACGAGTATGTGGTGGCGCTCGCCGCGGAGCGTGCGTAGATGTCCGCGCAATCGACATCAGGACAGCGCTTGCAAGCCCGCGCGCAGATCATCCGCGCTGCCGCGCGGTATCAGGCGCTCGATGTCGGCGTGGGTCTGCATCCACAGCGGAAACGCCCTGGCGAGCAATGCGCGCCCGGCGGCGGTGATTGCGAGGCGGCGGCTGCGCTTATCTTCCGCATCGACCGAAACCTTCACCAGCCTGCGGCGTTCAAGGGGCTTGAGGGCCGCGGTGAGCGTGGTGCGGTCCATGGCAAGCAGTGCTGCGACGCTGCCGAGCGTCGGCGGTTCCGGCCGGTTCAGCGACATCAACAGCGAAAACTGACCATGCGTGAGACCGAGCGGACGGAACACATCGTCGAAACGTCGCGCCAATCCGCGCGCGGCGCGCTGCACGTGAAGACACAGACAATTGTCGCGCACCAGATGAGTGGCGGAAAGTGGTAACGCGTTGCGGGTTGACATTGCCTATATTACGTTGATATCAACGTAATTGTCAACATAAGAACCACGGAGGAGAATGAGTTATGCAGGTGCAATCCTATTTGTTCTTTGACGGCCGCTGCGAAGAGGCGATCGAGTTCTACAAAAAGACGCTCGGCGCCGAAGTCGGCATGCTGATGCGCTGGAAGGACAGCCCCGAAAATCGATGTGCTCGCCGGGCAACGAGGACAAGGTGATGCACGCCTCACTCAAGATCGGCGACACCAGGGTGATGGCCTCCGACGGACGGAACACCGGCAATCCCAAGTTCGACGGATTTGCGCTGTCGGTCGATGCGAAAGATGCAGCCGATGCCGACCGGCTGTTCAACGGATTGTCCGCCGGCGGGAAAATCATCATGTCGCTCGACAAGACTTTCTTTTCACCGCGCTTCGGCATGACGCAGGACAAATTCGGCGTCAACTGGATGGTCATCGTCGAACCCGCCGAGCACAAGTGAACTTAACCAGTAGGGCAGGCAAGCGGAAATGCGGAGAGAGCATGCAGACAATGGTTCAGGCGAATCAAATATCGAAATGTTTTGCTCTGGGTTGGGCGAGTCATGAGTGGCCTAGTGATCGCGTTCATGCTGTTCGACGGCGTCATGAAACTGATTCCGCTCGATGTCGTAATCTCCACCTCGGAGCAGATGGGAATTCCCGGCAGTCTCGCGCGTCCCCTCGGGGTCATCGGTCTTGTCTGCACGTTACTTTACGCGTTCCCGCGCTCGTCAGTGCTCGGCGCAATCCTGCTAACCGGCTATTTGGGCGGGGCAATTGCGAGCCACTTTCGCCTGAACGATCCAATCTTTACGCACACATTGTTCGGGCTCTACCTGGGCCTGCTGGTCTGGGGCGGGCTCTATCTGCGCGATGCGCGGTTGCGCGCGCTCATTCCCCTGCGGGTTCCCTGAGCGCCTCACCAACTGAAACGCCAACCAAGTAGGAGTGCCTTATGGCGACCACTACGCAGAGCTCCGAATTTGTCATCTCGCGCGTGTTCGACGCTCCACGCGATCTCGTGTGGAAGTGCCTCACCGAACCGGAGCGCATGAAGCGGTGGTGGGGCCCTAAGGGCTTCAAGGTGATTGCGTCAAAAATGGATCTACGCGTCGGCGGGACATATCACTACGGATTGCAGGCGCCGGACGGCTCACCGATGTGGGGCAAATTCGTATACCGCGAAATCGTCCCCCGGAACGTCTCGACTTCATCAGCTCGTTCTCGGACGAAAAAGGCGGCACCACCCGCCACCCGGGGCATGCGTCGTGGCCGCTCGAGATGCATTCGACATTCACCTTCGAGGAGCTGCCCGGCGGCAAGACCAAGTTCACGGTCAGCTGGGTGCCGCGCAACGCGACAGAAGAAGAAAGGAAAACCTTCGAAGCCGGGCGCGACAGCATGCGCATGGGCTGGACCGGCACCTTCGAGCAACTCGAAGCCTATCTCGCAAAAGCCAAATAGCAGCGCACACGGAGGACACTATGACAATCACCAAGCAGAAGGTTACACCTTGTCTTTGGTTCGATACCGAGGCCGAGGAGGCGGCAAAGTTCTATTGCTCGGTCTTCAAGGATTCTGAACCTCGGCAAGATCAGCCGCTACACCGAAGCCGGGCGGGACGTTCACCACAAGCCGGCCGGTTCGGTGATGGTGGTCGAGTTCGAGATCGAGGGACAGACGTTCACCGCCTTGAATGGCGGTCCGAACTTCAAGTTCAACGAAGCGATTTCGTTGCAAGTGCGATGCGAGACGCAGTCCGAGGTGGATTATTTCTGGAGCAAGCTCACGCAAGGCGGTCAGGAAGGCCCGTGTGGCTGGCTAAAGGACAAATACGGCGTGTCGTGGCAGATCGTGCCCGCCGCCATCCCGAAGATGATGACCGATCCGGATCCGCGGAAATCCGAGCGCGTCATGAATGTGTTCCTGAAGATGAAGAAGCTCGACATTGCCGCCATCGAACGGGCTTACGAGGGCACGCCATGACCGCCGCCGCAAAGACAGCTCCTACGGAGAAGCGAGCGTTACGCTAACGCGCGTGTTCGATGCGCCGCGAACGCTTGTGTGGAAGGCGTGGACCGACCCGAAAATGATGGCGCAGTGGTTCGGCCCACGCGGCTTCACCGCCCCGGTTTGCGAACTCGATGTGCGCAAGGGGTGGAACCCTGCGCATCGTGATGCGCGGGCCGGACGGCAACGATTATCCGATGAAAGGCGTGTTCCTTAAGGTGATCGAGCCGGAACAGTTGGTGTTCACCAACATCGCGATCGACAACGATGGCAATCATCTGCTCGAGGGCGAGACCACCGTCATCTTTTCCGAAACGGACGGCAAAACCACGCTTACCCTGAAGACGCATGCCGTCGGCATCGTTCCCATCGCGCCGAGAATGCTCGGTGGCATGGAAGCGGGTTGGACCCAGAGCATCGACAAGCTGCAGGAGTTGGTCACGCGCCGCTGAGCTGGAAACCGAAAGGGCCGCTATGCGACCGGATTGCAATGAAACTCAGATCATGGATTGGGTGAAACGCCACGACGAATATCACGCCGTTAAAGCACCCGGTTGCTGCCATTCCGCGGCCAAGGAGTACCGTGTCGCCGGCTTGGGACATACCGGGACGACGATCATGACGCTCAGGTTCTATTTCCATCCGCTGGCGTCCTATTGCCACAAGGTGCTTATCGCATTGTACGAACACGCCATCGCGTTCGACCCGATCATTGTCGATCTCGGCGACGAGAGATCGAGCGCGGAACTCCGGGTGCTGTGGCCGGTGGCAAAATTCCTGTACTGCGCGATGAGGCGCGCAGCTGCACGGTGGCAGAGTCGACCATCATTATCGAGTATCTCGATGCCTACTATCCCGTCGGTGCGCCCTTCGTGCCCCCAAACGGTGATCTCGCCTGGCAAACACGCATGTGGGACCGGTTCTATGATCTGTACGTCCACGAGCCTATGCAGAGAATTGTGGGCGACCGGTTGCGGCCCACCGGCCATAAGGATCCCTTCGGTGTGGAGCAAGCCGTGGCTCAACTCGCCCGCTCCTATGCGATGATTGAAAAGCGGATGCAATCGAGCATCTGGGCGACGGGTGAGGCCTTTACCCTGGCTGACTGCGCGGCAGCTCCGGCGCTGTTCTACGCAAACACCATCGTGCCGCTGGGCATCGAGCATCCAAACACACGCGCCTACCTTGAGCACCTGATGACGCGACCTTCGTACGCGCGGGTCCTTGAAGAGGCGCAGCCCTATTTTGGCTTGTTTCCGATGGAGCGAAAGCCACAGATTTTAAGGCCCGTGCGGGCAGCGAACCAGTAGGCACATGTCCATGCCGATAAGGACCTTCACATCAGACGATCAGCCGAACGATCCACAGCAGCAAAGCCGCTATCACCCAAAGCGCGATCGCGGTCCATCGATTGCGGCGCGCTTCCGCGTCGCCGATGGCCGCGACGGTTTCCGGCGACAGCACCAGGCCATCGCGCGTGATGTCATCGACCTGATCGAGCAGCGTCGCCGGCGCGCGTGAGCAGTCCCGGCACCTGGCCGAAGAATCGGCCGATTTCACCAGCTCCTTCAACCGCGTCCTCGAGCCGGCCGACAGGTCCGAGATTGCGGGCGATCCACTCACGCACAACCGGATCGGCTGTGGTCCACATGTCGAGCTTGGGATCGAACGAGCGGGCGACGCCTTCCACCACCACCATGGTCTTTTGCAGCAGCAGCAGTTCCGGGCGCGTGCGCATATCGAAGAGCCCGGTGACCTCGAACAGCAGCATCAGCAGTTTGGCCATCGAGATATCTTCGGCGGTGCGGTTGTGAATTGGCTCGCCAATGGCGCGGATCGCCTGCGCGAAACTCTCGACCGAATGGTGGCGAGGCACATAGCCCGCATCGAAATGCACCTGCGCCGTACGGTGATAGTCGCGCGTGATGAAGCCGAACAGGATCTCGGCAAGGAAGCGCCGCTCCTTCGGCCCCAGCCGCCCCATGATCCCGAAGTCGACGGCGATCAGGCGTTCGTCGTCATCGACGAACAGATTGCCCGGGTGCATGTCGGCGTGGAAAAACCGTCGCGCAGAGCGTGGCGCAGAAAGCTCTGAATGACCTTGCGGCCGAGCGCCGGCAGGTCGAAGCCCTCGCTTCCAGCGCGCCGTGATCGCTGAGGCGGACGCCGTCGATCCATTCCAGCGTGAGCACTTCGCGCGCGGTGCGATCCCAGTCGACGGTCGGGCACGCGAAAATCGGCGTCAGCCTTGGTGTTCTCGGCGATCTCCGAGGCCGCTGCCGCTTCCAGGCGGAAATCCATTTCGATCGCAACCGAACGGGCGAGCGTCGAAACGACCTCGATCAGCCGCAAGCCTGCGGGCTTCAGCGGAGAAAGCCTCGGCCTTGCGCGCGACAAAGAAAAAAGCGTCGAGATCGGATTTGAAGCGCCGTTCGATGCCGGGCCGGAGCACTTTGACCGCCACGGGCCTTCGCACGCCATCGATCTCGATTTCGGCGCGATGCACCTGCGCGATCGATGCGGCGGCCACAGCGGGACCGAAGCTCGCGTAAGCCGCTGACAAAGGTTTGTCCAGCGCGGCGGCAACCGCCGCCTCCGCCTCGCTTTGCGGAAACGCCGCCATCTTATCCTGCAGGCTTTCCAGATCGCGTGCGATCGCGGTGCCGACGACATCCGGCCTGGTTGCGAGAAACTGGCCGAGCTTGACGTAAGTGGGTCCAAGTTTGGTGAGCGCGGCGGCAAGCCGGCTTTCACCGCTTTTCGTGCTCGGCCGTTCGAACAGGCGCGCAATCGCGATGGCGGTCTTGGCGGGCAACGGCAAGAGCCGCGTGTCGACCAGCGCAAACACGCCCTCGCGCGCGAACACGAAGCCGGCACGGCCGAGACGCACGAGATGCGAGACCCCTGCGATCACAACCGCCAGCCTGAATGGAGTGCAACCACGCCGCCGGTCATCGGCGTGAACGAGGCGCGTCGAAAGCCTGCGGCTTCGATCGTGCGGGCGAAGGCCTTCGGTTTCGGAAATTTGCGAATTGATTCTACGAGGTACTGATAGGCTTCGCGGTCGCCCGTCACCGCTTGTCCGACGCGCGGGATCAGCTGGAAGGAATAGAGTTCGTAGAGCGCATCGAGACCCGGCACGTCGACCGAAGAAAATTCCAGGCAGAGAAATCGGCCACCGATCTGCAGAACGCGGAAGGCTTCTTCCAGCGCGCGTTCGATGCGCGGCACGTTGCGAATGCCGAACGCGATGGTCACACAGTCGAAGCTGCGGTCGGAATAGGGGAGCTGCTCGGCATTGCCCTCTTCGAAGGTAACAACGCCCTCGAGTCCGCGCTGAACAGCGCGTTCACGGCCGACGTCGAGCATGTCGGCGTTGATGTCGCAAACGGTGATCGGGTGCAAGCGCCGCTGGCGTCGGCGACCCGGAAAGCGACGTCACCGGTGCCACCCGCGAGATCGAGCAGCGCGAATGGCCGTTCGCTCTTCGGCGGGTTCACCGCTGTCACCAGCGCATCCTTCCAGGCGCGGTGCAGCCCGCCCGACATCAGGTCGTTCATCAGATCGTAACGCCCGGCGACCGAATGAAAGACGTCGTTGACGCGCCCCTGCTTGTCCTCAAGCGGCACGCTTTCGTAGCCGAAATGGGTCCGTTCGCCGCGCCGGGTCATGTCAATTAGTCCTTTGCGGGCAGGACCATAGCGCGGGCGGCCCGGGGGCGCTATGTGTCAGCACGGGAGCGGTTAATCATGCCCGAATTGCCCGAGGTCGAGACGGTCCGCCGTGGACTGGCGCCCGTCATGGAAGGCGAGCGCTTTGCGAAAGTCGAGGTTCGGCGCGGCGATCTGCGCTGGCCGCTGCCGAAGGGTTTGCGCAAAAGCTGGACGGCAAGACCGTGCAGGGACTGGGCCGCCGGGCGAAATATCTCCTGGCGGATCTGTCGTCCGGCGACGTGCTGCTGATGCATCTCGGAATGTCGGGTTCGTTCCGAGTCGGCAAGGACAGCGCACCCGGCAAGTATTATCACGAGCGCTCCAAGAGCACTGCGCATGACCATGTGGTCTTTCACATGTCGAACGGCGCGACCGTCACGTTCAACGATCCGCGCCGCTTCGGTTCGATGAAGCTTGTCCCCGCGCCAAGCTGGATGAGGAACCGTTGCTCCGTTCGCTCGGGCCGGAACCATTGGGAAATGAGTTCGACGCAGCGATGCTGGCGAAGGCCTGCGCGCGCAAGAAGACTTCGCTCAAAGCCGGCGCTGAGCGACCAGCGCGTCGTCGCCGGCCTCGGCAACATCTATGTCTGCGAGGCATTGTTTCGCGCGCGACTGTCGCCCAAACGAACTGCCTCAACGATCGCGGACCGCAACGGCAAGCTGAACGAGCGCGCGGAAAAACTCGTCGATGCCATCAAGGCGGTGCTCAAGGATGCGATCGAAGCCGGAGGCTCGTCGCTGCGCGATCATCGCCGCGCCGACGGTTCGCTCGGCGACTTTCAAGCACAATTTCCGGGTCTACGATCGGGAAGGCGAGCCGCTGCCTCCTGCAAAGGCAAGATCAAACGGATCGTGCAGGGCGGTCGCTCGACCTTCTATTGCCCATCGTGCCAGAAGTAGGCCACGTTATGCTTCAGCCCTTTGGTAGATGACATGCGCAAACCTGGCCTGATCGCACTCGCGCTCGCTGCGACCCTGACCGTAGCCGGCGCCACGGAGTACCCCGACCATCCGATCCGCTTCATCGTTCCGCAGGCCGCCGGGAGTGCGACCGATACCGTCGCCCGCATTCTCGCTGCCGAACTTTCCAAAGAACTCGGCCAGCAGCTCATCGTCGACAATCGCCCGGGCGGCGCGCTCACGATCGGTCTCGATCTGGTCGCGAAGTCGCCGCCCGACGGCTACACCGTCGGCATGGGTCCGATCGGCGCCCTGGCGATCACGCGCGCACATGGTGGCGAAGCTGCCCTATGATATAGAACGCGATTTTCAGCCGATCGCAATGATCGCACGCGGGCATCTGCTGCTCGCGGTTTCGCCGAAACTACCGGTTCATTCGGTGAAGGAGCTGATCGATTACGCCAAGAAGAATCCCGGCAAGTTGACCAATGCATCATCCAGCAACGGCTCGCCCGGCCACGTCGGCGGCGAGTTGTTCAAGTCCATGACGGGAACGGAAATCGTGCACGTGCCATACCGCGGCGGTGCACCGGCCATTACCGATCTGATTGCCGGCCATGTCGATGCTCATGTTCGAAAGTCTGCAGTCGATTGCGCCCTACGCTCGCGACGACAAAGTGCGGGCGCTTGGCGTGAGCGGTGCTGCGCGCTCGCCGGCATTTCCGGAGTTGCCGACGATTGCCGAAGCGGGCGTGCCCGGATATCTCGCGCCCACCTGGACGGGCGTGATCGCGCCGGCCGGCATGCCGCGGCCGATTGTTGACAAGCTCAACACTGCGATCAACAAGGCGCTCACGTCGGAGGCCTTCAAGGAGAAATTTGCCAAGATCGGCGACGAGCCGGCGGGCGGAACGCCCGAAGAATTCGCCGCGAGGATCAGGGCTGATTCCGCCAAGTGGGCCGATGTGGTGCACCGTTCCGGCGCAAAAACTCGACTGAGTCAGGATTTCACTCATGACCTATCAGAATATTGTCGTTGAAGCGAAAGGCCGGGTCGGGATCATCCGGCTCAACCGCCCGCAGGCGCTCAATGCGCTCAACAAAGCGCTGATCGATGAGCTGACTCAAAGTGGTCGACGCATTTGACGCCGACGACAAGATCGGTTGCATGCTGATCACCGGCAACGAGAAGGCCTTTGCCGCCGGCGCCGATATCAAGGAAATGGCCGATAAGCCGTTTATCGAGGCCTATCTGGGCGATTTCGTTTCAAACTGGAATGCGGTCGCGAAGGCGCGCAAGCCGGTCGTCGCCGCGGTTGCCGGCTTCGCGCTCGGCGGCGGCTGCGAGCTGGCGATGCAATCCGATATCGTCATTGCCGCCGACACGGCCAAGTTCGGTCAGCCGGAGATCAAGCTCGGCGTGATCCCGGGCATTGGCGGCACGCAGCGGCTTGCGCACGCGGTCGGTAAAGCAAAAGCGATGGATCTGATCTTGACCGGCCGCATGATGGATGCAGCGGAAGCCGAACGATCCGGCCTCGTGGCGCGCGTCGTTCCGGCGGCCAACCTCATGGACGAGGCCATGAAAGTCGCCGAAACGATCGCCAACATGTCACTGCCTTCAGTGCTGGCGGGCAAGGAAGCGATCAATCGCGCATTCGAGAGCGGCCTCTCCGAGGGCATGGCGTTCGAACGCCGCATCTTCCATTCGCTGTTCGCGACGGAGGACCAGAAGGAAGGAATGAAGGCCTTCGTCGAGAAACGCGCGCCGAAATGGAAAAATAAATAATTATTTCCGCACGCAGATAATTCTTACCACCGACGCCTTTGCGTCACCGGTCTGCTCTGCCGGCGGGACATTATTTGCGGTGAGAAACGCCCGGATGGAGTCGGCAGTGATAAGCCGGACCGGTGGCGTGGCCGGGTCCACGCTGGCAAGAACGAAATTTCGCATCTCCATCAGGCCGAGCGACCTGGCCCTGCGGGTCGAGTGCGGCGGCGCCTGAGAACCCCGCCATCGGGACGGACTGGCGCAATTCAATGGCATCGCCGTTGGCGAGCCGTGCCTTGATCTCGGTTAGCTTTTTGGCGCCGTTCTGTTCCTTCGGATCGGGGATCCCGACCAACGTGATGTCGCCTTTCTTTGATGCGTCCGGCGCCAGCGCGAGCGGCGTCAGGTTGCGCGTGCCATAAACGCGCAGCAAAGCGAGACCGCTGTCACGGTCTTCGGCGATCCAGCTCGGCGTCGCCCAGGCCGGCGGCAACAATGACCTGACATCCCGCTCGCGAGGCTGCGGTCGGTCACGATGTGGCCGCGACTGCTAACGATCAGTCCGTTTCCGTACTCGACCGGCTTCGCCATGGTGGCGAACGGCATACTGCGCTCGGGGAACGGCGAGAAAGCACTCACGATTGCCGGCGTTACCCCGGCAACAATTGTTTCCATCATCTGGTCGAAAAGCAGAATGAGGCCGCGGATCTCGCCGTCGCGGCGCTGCGCGCGCACGGAAAACATCTTCAAGCCCTGCAAGCCGCTGATCGTGAAGCCGTCGTCGCGCAACGCACTGGATCTCGACCTTGCGCGTTGGCAGGCTCTTTCTTCTGCTGCTCGAACAAAGCCGCAAGTTTGATCTCGATTCCGGTATGCGAAACGTTTCGACCTGCACTTCACCGTGCGCGGCCGACCACCGCGTTCCGCGCGCGGCGTCGCGCACCTGCGGCACCAGCTTTGCCGGAAGGCCCAGGCGCGCGCCGGTCGCCGGATCGGTTACGATTGTCCAGCCAAAATCGTCTTCGTGGGATTTTGCGGCAGCAAGCAGATCTCGTCCGTTCGGTCGGGGAGAGGATGCCGGTGATCTTGGACTTGGCGCGTTTTTGGTAATTCTTGATTGCGGAGTGAAACGGATCTTCTCCGCTGACTCGATCCTCGTGTAGTCGCCGGACCAGAGCAACGCCGATTGAATCTTCAGACGCTCGCCGGCCGAAATCTCTGCGGATCCGCGGTCGGCGACCCTGATTTCACGGGTTCAGCATCCGGCGTAACGGGTTTTGCGGCAACGGTTTCGGGCGCTGCGATCGAGCGCGCAGCTTTCCGTCGCAGCGCGTGTTTCGCCGCTTGCGCGCGCGCGGCTGTCGCCTTTCAGTGGACTGCCCGGCACCGGCAAAATACCGGGCGATTCCTGCGCCAGCGCCGGAGCGGCACCGAGCAGAAGCGCGAACATTACCGTCGTGCTACCGAATCGCATCTATGTTGCCGCCACTTGATTTGCGGCCACCTTAGCGAATGGAGAGGTGGCGCAAGGCAGGCGCAAGGACCACCACGCGCGCATACGCACAGCCTTTTTCGCGCATGCTTAACGTGCAGCGGAAAAGTCGGTTTCAACGCTGTTCCGACTCATCGCTAGGTTAACCACGATGCTTGATAGCCGAAGAACTCGAACGCTATGCCCGCCACATCGTGCTGCGCGAGGTGGGAGGTCCGGGGCAGACAAAGCTCAAGGCTGCGCGCGTGCTGGTCGTCGGCGCCGGCGGATCTGGGCGCGCCGGTACTGCTCTATCTGGCTGCGGCCGGATGTCGGCACGCTTGGCATCGTCGACGACGACGATGTGTCGCTGTCGAACCTGCAGCGGCAGATCATTTTCGCAACGGCTGACATTGGCAGGCCCAAGGTCGAAGCGTGCCGCCCATGCCGTGGAGGGCTCAACCCGCTGGTCAATGTCGAGACGCACTAGCGTACGGCTCGGCGCCGCGAACGCAATCGATCTGATATCGAAATACGACATCGTCGCCGACGGCTCGGATAATTTTGCCACGCGTTACCTCGTGTCCGATGCCTGCTATTTCGCCAGGAAACCACTCGTCACTGCGGCGGTCGGAACGTTCGATGGCACGCTGACGTCGATCCGCGCGCACGAGACGCGTGCGCGACGGCAGCTCGCAATCCGACGCTATCGCTGTCTGTTTCCGGAGCCGCCGCCGGCCGGCACCGTGCCGGCGTGCGCCGAAGCTGGAATCCTCGGCGCGCTGCCGGGCGTGCTTGGTTCGCTGATGGCGCTCGAGGTCATCCGCGAGATCGTCGGCTTCGGCGAAGGTCTGGTCGGCCGCCTTCTGATGGTCGACGCACGCTCGATGCGGTTCGAGACGCTGAGCTACGCGTGGGATCCGGCCAACCCTTTGTCGGGCCACGCGCCGACAATCAAAGATTTGTCCGTGCACAAGTAACGCCGGCTTCCTAGAGCATCGAGGGTAGGACGCGATCGGGCGGCCGGTGTCCGTCCATGAAAGTCTTGATGTTGATGATGACCTTCTCGCCCATGTCGACGCGGCCTTCGATCGTCGCCGAGCCCATGTGCGGCAGCAGCACGACCTTGCCGGCGCGCGCAAGCTTGACCAGCTTGGGATTGACCGCCGGCTCGTGCTCGAACACGTCCGAGCCCTGCGCCGGCTATCTCGCCGGATTCGATCAGACGCGCGAGCGCGTTCTCGTCGATCACCTCGCCGCGCGACGTGTTGACGATGTAGGCCTCCGGCCGCAGCAGCTTGCAGCCGGCGCGCCGAGAGCAGATGGTAGGTCGCCGGCGTGTGCGGGCAATTGACCGACACGATATCCATGCGCGCCAGCATCTGGTCGAGGCTTTCCCAATAGGTTGCGTCGAGCTCCTCCTCGATCTTCGGCGCCACCCGTCGACGGTTGTGATAGTGGATCTGCAGGCCGAAGGCGCGCGCGCGACGCGCAACCGCCTGGCCGATGCGGCCCATGCCGATGATGCCGAGGCGCTTGCCCCAGATGCGATGACCGAGCATCCAGGTCGGCGACCAGCCGGTCCAGTCTCTTGTCGGTGGTCAGCACGTGCGACGCCTTCCACCAGCCGGCGCGGCACGGCCAGGATCAGCGCCATGGTCATGTCGGCGGTATCCTCGGTGAGGACGCCCGGCGTATTGGTGACGGTGATGCCGCGCTGAACCGCGGTCTGCGACATCGATATTGTCGACGCCGTTGCCGAAATTGGCGATGAGCTTGAGCTGCTCGCCCGACTTGCTGAGCACCGAGGCATCGATGCGGTCGGTGACGGTCGGCACCAGGACGTCGGCGGTTTTCACCGCTTCGGCGAGTTGAGCCTGCGTCATCGGCTTGTCGTCGGGGTTGAGCCGGGTGTCGAAAAGCTCCCGCATCCGCAGCTCGATCTGATCGGGCAGTTTGCGCGTGACAATGACCAGCGGCTTTCTGCTTTTCGCCATCTACCTCGAACCAGTTCGCGGCGTCGATACCGCCAGGAAGCGTCGATTCAGCCCTCATTAACCGTGCTCGCCGACACTGCGCGTCAGGCGAAAATCCATTCGTTTTTCCTACCAGATGGCTGTGACAACAGAAAGCTTTCGGACCGCATTGGCCGCCCTCATGCTGGCAGCCGGCATGGCGGGAATCCAGTCAGTTCCCGCATGGTGCGCCAGTGACGCGCCAACCGGTTCGGTCAGCGGTCTTCCGATCCCGCGTTTCGTGAGCCTCAAGTCCGATCGCGTCAATGCACGCTCGGGGCCGAACAAGGATCAGGAGGTGCGCTGGGTCTATACCCACGCGGGCATGCCGGTCGAGGTCACGGCGGAGTTCGAGAACTGGCGTCGCATCCGCGACTGGGAGGGCGCGGAGGGGTGGGTTTACCACTCGCTACTGTCCGGCAAGCGGACGGCTACGGTCGTTCCCAAGCTGAAAGATGAGCTGGTGCCACTTTTCGAAAAAGCGAACGTCGATTCACCGGTATCGGCCCGCTTGCAGCCCGGTGTGCTTGGCGCCCTGAAGACCTGCAATGGCGCCTGGTGCCAGTTCAGCGGTAAGGGCTTTGAGGGGTATGTCCGCCAGGAACGCCTTTGGGGAGCTTACCCAAACGAGAAGGTGGATCTAGGCGCGTTCGCCGCGCCGGCTCCAATACATGAATGCCCGGTACAAGGCCGGGCATAAAATTTCAAAAGCCGCCGTGTTTGTGCGACTCAGGTCTCTGCGCCGCAGGCGAACGACCACGTCAACGCGCGTGATTTCAAAGCCTTCCGGCGGTGTCGGGGTCTTGCCGACGATGACGTCGGCGTCCGGGATATCGAGCACCTCATCGTCGCCTTCAACAAAGAAATGATGATGCGGCGGTCACGTTGGTGTCGAAATAGGCCTTCGAGCCGTCGACCGCGACCTGGCGCAGCAGGCCGACTTCGGTGAACTGATGCAGCGTGTTGTAGATCGTTGCCAGCGATACCGGGACTTTCGCGCGGGTCGCCTCTTCGTAGAGCATTTCGGCAGTCAGATGCCGGTCGCCTTTGCCGAACAGGATCCAAGCCCAGCGCCATGCGCTGGCGGGTCGGGCGCAATCCGACTTCACGCAACATGGCCTTCACGTCATGCCACGGGCAACCGGTGAGAGGCCGACCGGTCCGGCAAGCGCTCCGCGCCCGCCTTCACGTTCGGGATTACCAAGGTACGCGTCAGGCGTCATTGTAATTCATACCCAAAAGGCCGGCTCCAGGCAGAGGCCGGCAAAAACTGTTTGCATACTGCAACATATAGGCAATTGACCCATTAGATGCAACCGCCTCGCAACTGCACGGCAAAGCCGATCTGACGCGGCTTTTTGGCAGGCAAACCTGCTTGCATCTCGCGCTCTCCCGCCATCTTTGCCCGCTAGGCTCTGGTATGTTACGAACGCGGACATGGGACTCTCAGCCAAGCCCTCTACACGAGGAATCGAACGCGCATGGACAACGCGGCGGCACAGCTTCGAGTACGAAGATTTGCTCGCTTGCGGCCGCGGCGAGCTCTTCGGCACCGGCAACGCACAGCTGCCGCTGCCGCCGATGCTGATGTTCGACCGCATCGCCGAAATCAGCGAGGACGGCGGCGAGCACGGCAAGGGAATGATCCGCGCCGAGCTCGACGTGAAACCGGATCTCTGGTTTTTCCTCTGCCACTTCAAGGGCGACCCGGTGATGCCGGGCTGCCTCGGACTCGATGCGCTGTGGCAACTGGTCGGGTTTTTCCTCGGCTGGCTGGGCGCGCCGGGCAAGGGCAGGGCGCTTGGTCTGGGCGAAGTGAAATTTTCCGGACAGGTGCTGCCGACCGTCAAGAAAGTCATCTATGGCATCGACATCAAGCGCGTCATGCGCTCGAAGCTGGTGCTCGGCATCGCCGATGGCTGGCTGTCGGCGGACGGCAACGTGATCTACCGCGCCAGCGATCTCAAGGTTGGCCTGTTCAAGCAGGACGAAGCGTTGCAGCCGAGTGGCGCTTGAGAGCGGCAGGGGCTTGCAGGAACGATCCGCAGCCGGCCAATCTGTTGGCTCAATCAGCAATAAACCGCGACAAGAGCTTTGAGGGTATCCGACTATGCGACGGGTCGTCGTCACTGGAATGGGCATCGTCTCATCCATCGGCAACAATACGCAGGAAGTGCTGGCGAGCCTCCGCGAGGCCGAAATCCGGCATCGTGCGGGCCGACAAATACGCGGAGCTCGGCTTTCGCTGCCAGGTGCACGGTGCGCCGCACGCTCGACGCCGCCGACGTCGGTCGACCGCCGCGCCATGCGCTTCCTCGGTCGGCGGCGCAGCCTGGAATCACGTGGCCATGGAGCAGGCGATCCGCGATTCCGGCGTTGAAGAGAAAGATATTTCGAACGAGCGCACCGGCATCGTGATGGGCTCCGGCGGCCCGTCCTGCCGCGCCATCATCGAGGCCGCCGACACCGCGCGCAGCAAGGGACCCAAGCGCGTCGGCCCCTTCGCGGTGCCGAAGGCGATGTCGTCGACAGCGTCCGCAACGCTCGCGACCTGGTTCAAGATCAAGGGCGTGAACTATTCGATCTCCTCGGCTTGCGCGACGTCGAACCACTGCATCGGCAATGCGGCCGAGCTCATTCAATGGGGCAAGCAGGATCTCATGTTTGCCGGCGGCTGCGAAGAGCTCGACTGGTCGCTCTCCGTGCTGTTCGACGCGATGGGTGCGATGTCCTCGAAGTATCAACGAGACCCCGCAGAAGGCTTCGCGCGCCTACGACAAGGATCGCGACGGTTTCGTTATCGCCGGCGGCGCCGGCGTGCTGGTGCTGGAAGAGCTCGAACGTGCGAAAGCCCGCGGCGCCAAGATCTATGGCGAAGTCGTCGGCTACGGCGCAACCTCGGACGGCTACGACATGGTGGCGCCATCCGGCGAGGGCGCGGTGCGCTGCATGAAGATGGCGCTCGAGAATGTGAAAGCGCCAGTCGATTACATCAATCCGCACGCAACCTCGACGCCGATCGGCGACGTCAAGGAGATCGAGGCTATCCGCGAAGTATTCGGCGCAAAGTGCCCGCCGATTTCGGCGACCAAGTCGCTCACCGGCCATTCGCTCGGCGCGACCGGCGTGCAGGAAGCGATCTATTCGCTTTGATGATGCAGAACGGGTTCATCTGCGAGAGCGCCAACATCGAGGATCTCGATCCGGCTTTGCGGACATGCCGATCGTGCGCGAGCGTCAGGACAATGTGAAGCTGGGCTGCGTGTTGTCAAACTCGTTCGGATCTCGGCGGCACCAATGCGTCAGTTGTGTTCAAGCGGCTTGATGCATGACAACTCTCTTTGCGACCTTCCGGGAAGCATCGCTCTTTCCCTGTCATCGGATTGTCGTCTCGCAGCCATAAACGATCTTCCGGCACGTCTGGCGATCTGATCGGAGCTGCACATGAACAAGTCTGTTTCCCTTCATATCTTCACTCCGTTCCGAGTAGGCCGGCGACCATGGCAGGTGAGCAATATTGCCCGCGCGGCAATTTGATGCAGGGAAAGCGCGGCTTGATCATGGGCGTTGCCAACGACCATTCCATCGCCTGGGGCATTGCGCAGATGCTGGCGGCGCACGGTGCGCAGCTGGCTTTCACCTATCAAGGTGACTCGCTCGCCAAGCGCGTGAAACCGCTCGCGGAACAGACCGGCTCGTCTTTAATATTGCCCTGCGATGTCGAGGACATTGCTTCCGTTGATGCGGTATTCGAAGCAATCGGAAAACAATGGGGCACGATGGATTTTCTCGTGCATGCTGTCGGCTTTCTCCGACAAGAACGAATTGAAGGGGCGCTACGCCGATCTCCACGCGCGAGAATTTCATCCGAACGATGGTAATCTCCTGTTACGCCTTCACCGAAGCTGCTAAGCGCGCCGCGGCGCTGATGCCCGAACGGCGGCGCCATGGTGACGCTCACATATAACGGCGGCCTGCGCGCGATGCCGAATTATAACGTGATGGGCGTGGCGAAAGCGGCACTGGAAGCCTCGGTGCGCTATCTTGCGGTCGATTTCGGTGCGCAGAAAATCCGGGTCAATGCAATCTCGGCTGGTCCAATCCGCACGCTGGCCGGCGCCGGCATTACGGATGCGCGATATATGTTCGCGTTCCAGCAAAGGCACTCCCCGCTTGGTCGTGGCGTGACGCTTGGGGAACTGGGCGGCGCCGGCTTGTATCTCTTGTCGGATCTTTCGACCGGCGTCACCGGCGAAGTCCATTTCGTCGATCCTGGATATAATGTCATCGCCATGCCGCAACCCGACGCCCTCAAGGCTGGTGGCGCGGAGGAAAACGGCGATTAACCTCAACAAACCTGGGACCTTGTGATCGTGTCGAGCGACGTCAGTTGCTCTTGCCGGCCGGTTGTTGAAGCATGGGAATAAGGGATCTGATCTGGAACCCTGGGCATAGGGAGATTTCCGGCGATGCAGCGGGAATTAGCAGCCGAGTTTCTCGGTACATTTTCACTTGTCAGCGCCGTATGCGGCGCCGCGTTATTTTCTGCGCCACAGGCGGGGCTGATGACTATCGCCTTCGCGGTAGGCTTGTCGGTGATGGCGATGGCGTTTGCCGTTGGCCACATCTCAGGCGCACACTTCAATCCGGCGGTGACCTGCGGGCTGGTGGCCGCAGGCCGGTTCCCGACCGAGCGGGCGGTTTCCTACATTGTCGCGCAACTGCTCGGCGGCGCAGCCGCCGCCGGCGTTTTCTATCTTGTGCTTACCGGCGCGCCGCCCGCCAAATGGAATAATTTCACCACGATTTCCAATCTGTACGGTAGCGGCGGATTTTCGATGGGCGCGGTCTTCCTGACCGAAACGGTGATCACGGCGCTGTTTCTGGTGGTGATCGTTGGTGCGACCTCGCAGCGCGCACCTGCCGGGTTTGCACCGATCGCGATCGGTCTCGCGCTGACCATGTTTCATCTGGTCGCCATTCCGATATCAAATGCTTCTCTTAATCCGGCGCGCTCGACCGCGACCGCAATCTTCGGCGGGGCTCAAGCGATTAATGCCCTTTGGCTGTTCTGGGTGGCGCTGATCCTGGGTGGCGTGATCGGCGGCCTCATTTGCCGGTGGCTACAGAACGAAGATGCCGAAAAGGAAAGGGCGGCCCTAGCTTCTTTTTCAGGCTTATCACCCCCGTCACGGGATTGGTTTCGAGGTGACGATACAATTCGCAACTACGCCGACACTACGGGTGGCTTACGAGCGTGGCGGACCAGTTGGAGGTCCGCCGGTGATTTTACTGCACGGCTGGCCCGACGACGTACGCACTTTCGAACGGATGGTGCCCGCAGTACAGGGCGCCGGTTTTCAGACCGTGGTGCCCTGGTTGCGCGGCTTCGGTCCAACATCTTTTCTGTCGTCGGAGACAATGCGCTCCGGCGAAATGGTTGCCATGGCACAAGATACGCTCGACCTTGCCGATGCGCTCAAGCTGAATACATTCGCTGTCGTCGGACACGTTTGGGGCGCGCGTATTGCCTATGTACTGGCCGCGGTTCATCCCGAGCGAACAACACGGATCTGCGCCATGTCTATCGGATGGCAACCCGGCGAGCTTCCAACACCGGCTTTAGAACAAGTACGAAAATATTGGTATCAATGGTTCATGGCGACCGACCGCGGCGGTGAGGCGGTACGCCGTGATCGCAAGGCTTTCGCGCGCATTCAGTGGGAAACATGGGCGCCGCGCGGCTGGTTCGATGAAGGCGAATTTGAAATAACCACAAAATCATTCGAGAATCCTGATTGGCCGGATATCACCCTGCACTCATATCGCGTGCGATGGGGAGAGGCTGATAAGGACCCGCGTTATCGCGACATCGATCGGCGCGCGAAGGCAGCGCAAACGATCTCGGTGCCAACGCTCATGATTCAGGGTGGCGCAGATGGCGTTACCTTGGCGGATACAACAGACGGAAAAGAGAAACACTTCGCCGGTGGCTACCAGCGACACGTGCTGGACGGAGTTGGCCATTTTCCAACGCGCGAAGCGCCCGACGCCGTGAACAGGCTGCCGATCGATTTCCTTAAGACGAAATAAGAAGGGCGGCCGATCAGCCGCCCTTTCACTTCGATTGTTGCGCGCCTACTCGGCGCCGCCGGCGGCCTCGCGCGGCTGCTCGCCGCCCTCAGCCCGCTGCTTGCCTTCGATGTCCTCGCCGGTGGTCTGATCGACCGCCTTCATGGACAGGCGCACCTTGCCGCGCTCGTCCACGCCGAGGAGCTTCACCTTTACCTTGTCGCCTTCCTTGACGACATCGGTGACCTTGTTCACCCGGCGCGGCGCCAGCTGGCTGATGTGCACCAGGCCGTCCTTGGCGCCGAAGAAGTTCACGAAGGCGCCGAAGTCCATAACCTTCACCACGGTGCCTTCGTAGATGTGGCCGACTTCCGGATCGGACGCGATCGACTTGATCCAGTTGATCGCCGCCTTGATCGACTCGCCGTTGGCGGAGGCGACCTTCACGGAGCCGTCGTCCTCGATATTGATCTTGGCGCCGGTCTTCTCGACGATCTCGCGGATCACCTTGCCGCCGGTGCCGATCACTTCGCGGATCTTGTCGGTCGGGATCTTGAACATCTCGATGCGCGGAGCGTGCTCGCCGAGCTCTGCGCGCGCTGCCGTGAGCGCCTTGCCCATCTCGCCGAGAATGTGCATGCGGCCGTCCTTCGCCTGCGCAAGCGCGACCTTCATGATCTCCTCGGTGATGCCGGCGATCTTGATGTCCATTTGCAGCGAGGTGACGCCTTGATCGGTGCCGGCCACCTTGAAGTCCATGTCGCCGAGATGGTCTTCGTCGCCAAGAATGTCGGACAGCACAGCGTAGCGCTTGTCCTCGAGAATAAGGCCCATGGCGATGCCGGCGGTCGGGCGCTTGAGCGGCACGCCCGCATCCATCAGTGCCAGCGAGGAGCCGCAGACAGATGCCATCGATGAAGAGCCATTCGACTCCGTGATTTCCGATACGACTCGAATTGTGTAGGGGAACTCGGCCGGTGTCGGCAGCATCGGATGAATCGCGCGCCAGGCGAGCTTGCCGTGGCCGATCTCGCGGCGACCAGGCGCGCCGACGCGTCCGGTTTCGCCGACGGAGAAGGGCGGGAAGTTGTAGTGCAGCAGGAACGTCTCTTTGTAAGTGCCCTGCAGTGCGTCGATGAACTGCTCGTCCTCCGCAGTGCCCAGCGTCGCCACCACCAGCGCCTGAGTTTCGCCGCGGGTGAACAGCGCCGAACCATGGGTGCGCGGTAGCACGCCGACTTCGGCGACGATCGGACGCACGGTTTTCAGATCACGGCCGTCGATGCGCTTGCTGGTGTCGAGAATATTCCAACGCACGATCTTGGCTTCGAGTTCTTTGAACACGCCGGCGACAGCCAGCTTGTCGTGCTGCGGTTCGGCACCTTCCGGGAAAAAGTGCGCCATGCACCTTTTCCTTCACGGCGGCGACGGCGTCTTGGCGGTCCTGCTTGCGCACGATCGAATAGGCGGCGCGCAGGTCCTTCTCGGCGAGCCCGAGGATTTCCTGCTCGAGCGCCTTGTTGTCGGGAACGACCAATTCGCGCGGCTCTTTCGCCGCCTTTTCAGCGAGCTTGATGATGGCTTCGATCACCGGCTGGAAGTGCCGGTGCCCGAACATCACCGCGCCAAGCATGATCTCCTCGGACAGCTCTTTGGCTTCCGACTCCACCATCATCACCGCATCTTGTGTGCCGGCGACGACGAGGTCGAGCTGGCTTTCCGGCATCTCGTCGAGCGACGGATTCAGTACGTACTCGTTGTTGATGAAGCCGACGCGGGCGCCGCCGATCGGGCCCATGAACGGGGCGCCGGAAAGCGTCAATGCCGCCGACGCGGCAACCATCGCGACGATGTCGGGATCGTTTTCCATATCGTGCGACAGCACGGTGACGGTCACCTGCGTGTCGCAGCGCCAGCCGTCGGCGAACAACGGACGGATCGGGCGGTCGATCAGACGCGAGGTCAGCGTGTCCTTTTCGGTCGGGCCGCGTTCGCGCTTGAAGTAGCCGCCGGGAATGCGGCCGGCAGCGTAATATTTTTCGGTGTAGTTGACGGTCAGCGGCAGGAAATCGATGCCTTCCTTCGGCTGCTTTGCCGCGACGACGGCGGCGAGCACGGTGGTCTCGCCGTAAGTAGCCAGCACGCGCCCCATCGGCCTGACGCGCGACTCCTGCCGGTCTCGAGGGTTAGCTTGCGCCCACCCCAATCGAGTTCAACTCGATGCATATCGAACATTGTGTCTTTCTCTCATGGTTTCCGGCGAGCCTCGAAAGCCATGAGCAAGACGGCGAGAAGCTGTCGCGCGTCACCGCGGTGCGGGGAGCAACAGCGTCTGGCGATCCTGCCATGGCGTTTCGAACCTTGCCTTGTCGCAAGAGCGATCCTTATCGGCTCTTGCCAAATTGCCGGCCGCGCCTATCGCCGCCGGCTCAATCGAGCGAACGCGTTCACCGCGCTGCTCTACGAAACGCGCCGGGCTCAAGCGCCCCGCGCGGAACAAATCATCGGCGGATGCCGAGCTTCTCGATCAAGCTCTTGTAGCTCGCTTCGTTGGTGCGACGCAGATAATCGAGCAGCTGGCGGCGCTGGCCTACCATCTTGAGCAGTCCGCGACGAGAATGGTTGTCCTTGACGTGAGCCTTGAAATGCTCGGTGAGATTATTGATGCGCTCGGACAGGATCGCCACTTGCACTTCCGGCGACCCGGTATCTCCGGGCTTCTTGGCATACGTCTTGATTACTTCGGCCTTGCGGCCGGTGGTCACCGACATCGGTCATCCTTTCTTACGCGCGGCTCTGCCCATCAGGCCGGCGAGGTTGAAGCACGCGCTTGGGGACGATTTCGCCACGATCCAGTTCGGCCAGGGCCAATAATCGGCCCGATACCGTGACATAGACAGTGCCGCGGAAATTGGGTGCGTCCCGTCCGCGCAACAAAACGGCTTGGCCTCGCTGAAGCCTTGCCGCATCTGCTCCGCTGACGGCCAGCGCCGGGATGTCGTCCAGCGCGGTCTCAACGGGCATCAGAGCATCCGCGAGGCTCGCCCTCGCCGGACGCGGCTCTATGGCATAGAGCCTCCAGATTGTTCCAGCAAAATCATGGTTTCTTCGCCAAATGGCCCGACCGCGGCCCGGCGCAGGGCGCTGACATGGCCGAAACACGCCCAAAGCGCGGCCAAGATCGCGGGCGAGCGAGCGCACATAGGTACCTTTGCCGCATTCGGCCTCGAGCACGCGCGTGATCGGGATCGGGAGTGTCGACAAGCTCCAGCCGGCCGATTTCGACCGGACGCGTGGCGCGAGTTCCACGTTTCTCGCCGTCGCGGGCGAGATCGTAAGCGCGCTCGCCCTCGATCTTGATCGCCGGAATAGCGCGGCGGCACCTGCTCGATGCGTGCCGGTGAAGGATGGCAGGAGCGGCACGGACGGCGCTCGGCCGAGGGTCTGCTCGTCGCTGCGTGCGATCGACACGGCCCTCGGCGTCGTCGGTGTCGCGCTCTTCACCCCAGCGCACCGTGAAGCGATAGAGCTTGCGACCGTCCATCACGAAGGGGACGGTCTTGGTCGCTTCGCCGAGCGCGATCGGCAAAGCGCCGGAGGCGAGCGGATCGAGCGTGCCGGCATGGCCCGCGCGCTTGGCCTTGAACAGGCGCTTCACGACGCTCACAGCGTGCGTCGACGTCATGCCGACCGGCTTGTCGAGAACGACCCAGCCGTGCACGTCGTGCTTGTCGCGCTTCTTCTGTTTCGGTCGCTCTCGCGCCGTCGTTCCGATAGACGGGACAGTGCGTTCGCGCGGCTCACCGCGGTCGGATGACCAGGTTTTTCAAAGCTTCTTCGTTCACTCGCTGTCCTCGTCATGGCTCAGGTCGCGCTTTACGTCCGGCGAGCGCAGCAACTTGTCGATGCGCTTCGGCTTCGGCGAATCGATCGTCGACACGGAATCGGATATCGGGCGCGAATTTCAGGTTGATGCGGTGCGCGATCTCCGCCCGCAGAATATTTCTTGTGGCGTTCGAAGGCGGCTAACACGTCTTCGGTGTCGCGGCCGCCCATCGGCATCACGTAGATCGTGGCCAGGCGCAGGTCGGCGGTGACCCGCACTTCTGGAATCGTGATCATGTGCCCTTCGATGACCGGATCGTGGACGTCGCCGCGGGTAAGCATTTCGGCGAGCGCGTGCCGCACGAGTTCGCCGACGCGCAGCTGACGCTGCGAGCCTCCGGCCGCGAGATGTCGCGATGATGTTGTTACGTCGCGCCATATAGCTCAGAACTTTCATTGTCATGGCCGGCCTTGTGCCGGGCATCCACGTCGTCACCAGATGCAGCGAGTGAGTCCTGTCGGATGCCCGGAGTCAAGCCCGGGCATGACGTGTGGAAATGAGTGGAGAGATACTCAGCGCGCACGCTGTGAGATTTGGACTCACAGCGAGCGTTGAATCTGCTCCACCCGATAGCATTCGATTACGTCGCCTTGCCGCATGTCCTGGTAGTTCTCGAAGGCCATGCCGCATTCCATGCCGGCGCCTACTTCGCGCACGTCATCCTTGAAACGCTTGAGTTGCGATAGTTTTCCTTCGTGGATCACGACGTTGTCGCGGATCAGCCGCACATTGGCGCCGCGCTCGACGGTCCCGTCGGTGACCCTGCAGCCGGCAATGTTGCCAACTTTGGACACCTTGAAGATCTCCAGGATCTGCGCGTTGCCCAGCATGGTCTCTCGCAGCGTCGGCGGCAGCAGGCCGGACATCGCCTTCTTAACGTCGTCGACCAGATCGTAGATGATGTTGTAGTAGCGGATCTCGATGCCGGCGCGTTCGGCCGCCTCGCGCGCTTCTTTGTTGGCGCGCACGTTGAAGGCGATGATCGGAACGCCGGATGCTTCGGCCAGCGTGACGTCCGATCCTGAAATACCGCCGACGCCGGCGTGCAGCACACGGGCCGCAACCTCTTCAGTGCCGAGCTTGTCGAGCGCGCCGATGATGGCTTCGAGCGAGCCCTGCACATCGGCCTTGACCACCAGCGGAAATTCCTTGCGGCCCGAAGTCTTGGCCTGCGCCATCATCTGCTCGAGCGAGCCGCGCATGCCGGTAGCGCGCGCGGCCGTCTTCTCGCGTTTTTGCCGCGCCCGGTAGTCGGTCACTTCGCGGGCGCGCGCTTCGCTATCGACTACGGCCAGACGATCGCCGGCGTCCGGCGTGCCGGAGAAACCGAGCACTTCGACAGGGCGTCGAAGGCCCGGCGATTTGCGCCGGCTCACCGGTATCAGAAACCAGCGCGCGCACGCGGCCCCATTCGGCTCCCGCAACGACAATATCGCCGGGATGCAACGAGCCGCGCTGGACCAGCACAGTGGCCACCGGGCCACGGCCGCGGTCGAGTTTGGCTTCGATGACGGTGCCCTCGGCCGCACGATTTGGATTGGCCTTGAGGTCGAGAATTTCTGCCTGCAAGCCGATCATTTCGAGCAGCTTGTCGATATTTGTCTTCTTGGTGGCGGACACTTCCACGTCCACCACTTCGCCGCCCATCGATTCGACCTGGATCTCGTGCTGCAAAGATCTGTGCGCACGCGATCCGGCTTGGCGTCGGGTTTGTCGATCTTGTTGATGGCGACGATGATCGGCACCTTCGCCGCCTTGGCGTGGTGGATCGCCTCCACCGTCTGCGGCATCACGCCGTCATCGGCGGCGACCACCAGCACGACGATATCGGTGACCTTGGCGCCGCGGGCGCGCATGGCGGTGAAGGCGGCATGGCCGGGCGTGTCGATGAAGGTAATCCTGGCGCCCGACGGCGCGGTCACCTGATAGGCGCCGATATGCTGGGTGATACCGCCGGCTTCGCCCGCCGCCACATCCGAAGATCGAATCGCGTCGAGCAGCGACGTCTTGCCGTGGTCGACATGGCCCATGACGGTGACGACTGGCGCGCGCGCTTCGAAGCTGCGCGGGATCGTCCGCCACATCGAACAGCCCTTCTTCCACGTCGGCTTCCGCCACGCGGCGCACACTGTGGCCCATTTCCTCGGCGATGAGCTGGGCGGTATCGGCGTCGATAACGTCGTTGATCGTGGCCATCTGGCCTTGCTTCATCAGCAGGCGGATCACGTCGACCGCGCGCTCGGACATGCGGTTGGCAAGGTCCTGGATGGTGATCGCTTCCGGGATCGTCACCTCGCGGACCAGTTTTTCCTTCGGCTCGGCCGAAGCGACTCCCTTGAGTCGTTGGGTACGGCGGCGGAACGAGGCGACAGAACGTTCGCGCACTTCGTCGGCGCTCAGCGCATTGATGACGGTAAGACGTCCGCGCTGCTTCTCGGCGCCAACGCGGGGCGCCGCACGCGGTGCGGCGGCCGGACGTCCGGCGCCACGGCGGCTACGCGGGCGCCTCGTCGTCCTCGGCTTCGAGCGTGAGGCGAGCTGCCGGGCCGCCGCGCGGAGTTTCATCCACGCCGAAGCGCTTCTTGGCGACCTCACCGGCCTTGCGCTTGGTTTCCTCGTCGTGCTTGCGACGCTCTTCTTCGTCGCGCTTGCGCGCTTCCGCGGCTTCCCGCTCGGTGCGGTCGACCTGCCTCGCGACTGGCGCGGCGGCGTGCTTCTTCCTCGGCAATCTTGCGCTCTTCGGCCTCGCGGACACGCGCAGATCGGCGAGCGCATGCGCGCGGGCACGTGCGCTCTTCCTCGGTCAGCGGTGCGCAGCACGACGCCGGAAGCTTTCGGCTTCGGCGTTTCCGCCTGCGCCGAGACCGCGGCCGGCAGCGGACGCCGCGCTGCTTTGCCGGCGGACGGCTTCTTTGCCTCGACTGCGGGCGCGGCTTCTACCTTGGCTTCGCTCGGCCCGCCGACGACACGGCGTTTGACCTTCTCGACCACGACCTGCTTGCTGCGGCCATGGCTGAAGCTCTGGCGCACGACGCCCGTCTCGGTGCGTGGCTTGAGCGTCAGCGTCTTGCCGGAGACGCTGAGCTTCTTCTCGCCGGGGTTCTTGGTCTCGCTCATTCCGTACTGTGTCCTTATGCGCCGTCTGTCGGCGCATGCGCGCTAACTGCCTCGGGCGAAATTCCGGTCCGGAAACGCGTCAAACGCGCGACGCGCGTAAGAAAGTCTCGCTTCCGGGTCCGGCAAGCAGGGCTGCATGTACCACATTTGGTCGGTTCAATGCCAAATCCAATTGGGCACCGGTAAACGCGTCGATCACCACGATTTCCGGCGATTTTCCGGCTTGTATTGCGGTGCAGGGCGGCATCCAGCTTGCGCTTGCCATCGTCGCCGCATCGGCGGCATGAATCAACGCCAGGATGTCGTCCCGGCCAACCGCCGCCTCGACCCGGGTAAAGCCGCTGATCACATCGCGCCGGCCTTGCCGGCAATCGCCAGCGCGTCGAGGGCCGCGCGTTCGATCAGTTGTTCCGTTTGCGCGCGCCAGATCCCAGGCGACCCGCACGTCCCGTTTGAAACCGCGGGCAAACACGTTGCGCTTGGCGGCGTCTTCGATCGCGGCGCGGGTCGCGGTAATCCAGATGCCGCGGCCGGGCAATTTGCGCTTGACGTCGGGCACCGCCTCTGCCGGCGGGACCGACCACGAAGCGGATCATCTCCGAGGCCGGTTTGACTTCGCGCGTAAGCGCGCAGGTGCGCTCGGTCCCGGGGCGACGCTGGTCGCCCCGCGGTCGAGTTCGCTATCCTGCGCGACTGCCAGCATCGTCGCTGCCGTCTCCCTCACGCTTGAGGCTGCGCGGCTTCCTCAGGCGCCGCCTCGGCCGGCAGGCGGCGCAAGCTCCGCCTCCGTGACCCAGCCGGCCTTCAGCGCGCGCCTGCATGATCATGGCCTCGGCGTCCTCGCGCGAAACATCGAAGCCGTCGAGGAAGCCCGGCTCGTGCTTGGTCTCGCCGTCCTTGCGCTCGGTCCAGCCGATGAGATCGTCGGTGGCGCAGCCGGCGAGATCCTCGACGGTCTTCACGCCGTTCTCGCCGAGCGCGACCAGCATCTTGGTGGTCACGCCGGGCACGTCCTTGACGCGCGTCTTCGACGCCGAGCTCCTTGCGCTTGGTCGTCGAGCTCGGCTTCCTGCGCTGCGAGGTATTCCCTGCGCACGCTCCTGAAGTTCGCGCGCGGTGTCTTCATCGAAGCCCTCGATGCCGGCGATTTCTTTCTCGTCGACCAGCGCCAGCTCCTCGATCGAGCCGAAGCCTTCGGAAGCCAGCAGCTGCCCGACCACCTCGTCGAGATTGAGCGCCTCGACGAAAACCTTGGTGCGGTTTTCGAACTCGGCCTGACGGCGTTCGGATTCTTCCTGCTCGGTCAGGATGTCGATGTCCCAGCCGGTGAGCTGCGAGGCGAGCCGCACGTTCTGGCCGCGCCGGCCGATCGCCAGCGACAGTTGCTGGTCCGGCACCACGACCTCGATGCGCTCCTCTGTCTTCGTCGAGCACGACCTTCGCCACTTCCGCCGGCGCCAGCGCGTTCACGACGAACGTGGCGATGTCGGGCGACCACGGAATGATGTCGATCTTCTCGCCCTGCAGCTCGTTCACCACCGCCTGCACGCGCGAGCCGCGCATGCCGACGCAGGCGCCGACCGGATCGACCGAGGAATCGCGCGAGATCACGGCGATCTTGGCGCGCGATCCGGGATCGCGGGCGACCGCCTTGACCTCGACGATGCCGTCATAGATTTCCGGCACTTCCTGCGCGAACAGCTTGGCCGTGAATTGCGGATGCGTGCGCGACAGGAAGATCTGCGGGCCGCGCGGCTCGCGCCGCACGTCGTAGATATAGGCGCGGATGCGGTCGCCGTTGCGGAAGACTTCGCGCGGCAGCAATTCGTCGCGCCGCACGATCGCCTCGCCGCGGCCGAGATCGACCACGACGTTGCCGTATTCGACGCGCTTGACGATGCCGTTGACGATGTCGCCGATGCGATCCTTGTATTCGGCATACTGCCGGTCGCGCTCGGCCTCGCGCACCTTCTGCACGATCACCTGCTTGGCCGATTGCGCGGCGATGCGGCCGTATTCGAGCGGCGGCAGCGGATCGGCGATCGTGTCGCCGACCTGCGCGGCCGGATGGCGCTTGCGCGCTTCCTCGAGCGTGATCTGGTTGGACGGGTTCTCGACGCTCTCGACCACCAGCATGTGGCGGGTCAGACGCAGATCGCCGGTCTTGGGCTCGATCTCGGCATGCACGTCGGTTTCGGCGCCGTAGCGCGAGCGCGCCGCCTTGGCGATGGCATCTTCCATCGCCGTGATCACGATGCCGCGGTCGATCGCCTTTTCACGGGCGACCGCGTCGGCGATCTGCAATAGCTCGAGCCTGTTGGCGCTGACAGCCATAGCTCATTCTCCTCCTTTGGCGGCAGGCCTGCTGCGGCCGATGCCGTGATTGTCTCTCTTCGCGTCGTGCTTCCTTCCGCGCCTGCGCGCGCCTCGCGCTTGGCGGATTTCTCACGCCGCAGAGCTTCGGTCACCAGCTCATCAGTGAGCACGAGCTTGGCTTCGCTCATTTCCTCGATCGGCAGCACGAACCTCGGCTTCTTCGCCTTCCGCCGCATCGTCGCGGCGAATGCGCGCCGCTTCGCCCTCGGTCCCGATCAGCACGCCGCGAAAGCGCTTGCGGCCCTCGAATCGGCATGGCGGTTTCGATCTTGCGCGATGTGGCCGGCATAGCGCTCGAAATCGGATTTGCGCACCAGCGGCCGGTCGATCCCGGGCGAGGAAATCTCCAGCCGATAGGTCCGGTCGATCGGATCGGCGACATCGAGCGACCGGCGAGAGCGCGCGCGAGACGGCCTCGCAGTCCTTCGACCGTCATCGTGCCGTCCGGCCGCTCCGCCATGATCTGAACGGTGCAGCCTTCGGCGCTCGGAAACCCGCACCCGCACGAGCCGATAACCGAGCTGCTCGATGACCGGCTCGACAATCGTTGCGACGCGCGCCGGCAGCCCCGGCTCGCCGATGAGCCGTGGTTCGCTCGACGCGGCGCGTAAGCCGCATCGTGTCTGCAACGTGTCGCCTGTCGGCCATTCGGTAACAAAAAGAGCGGGTCCCGCGGGACCCACTCTCAAAACCCGTTCGGTTATGAGGGTGTCTTAGTAACGCCTGGAAATATAGCGATTTCATGAGCGCCGTGCAAGGGCGGGGCCTGCGTTAACGACTAACCCTTCCTTCAGAATCTGCCCTTAAATTTGCGTAAAACCGCCAACCGGCCGATTTTACAGCGTTTTGCAGGTTTTGTATGGGTGTTCCCGCCTCGCTGCTTCCAGAGCTGGAAGACGTCGTCCAGCATGGCTCGGCGGAAAAGCGCGCGGAGACACTGCGCCGCATTACCACTCTTGTTCCTCGACGGCGCTCCCAGCTTCAACGCAGAACACGTCGCGCTGTTCGACGACGTCATCGGCTGCCTGATCGAGGAGATCGAGGCCAAGGCGCTCGGCTGAACTCGCCCGCCGGCATTGCGCCGGTTGCCAACGCGCCGGCCGGTGTTGTCAGCGCGCTCGCCAAGAACGACGACATCGCGGTTGCCGGTCCCGTTCTCAAGCAGGCACGGCTCGCTGATCCCGACCTGATGCACATCGCTGAAAACAAAAGCCAAGCGCACTCTGCTCGCGATGTCGACGCGCCTAGGGATCGGCGAGGCGCTGTCCGATATTTTGGTCGAACGCGGCGACCGCGAGGTTGCGCGTTCGATCGCCAACAATCGTCATGCGCAGCTCTCCGGACGAATGCATTCACGACGCTCGTAAAGCGCGCGGAACAAGACGGCGTTGCTGGCCGAAAAGGTCGGCATGCGCACCGACATTCCGCCACGGCTCTTTCGGCAGCTTCTGATGCAGGCGAGCGAAGTCGTGCAAAAGCGTCTGCTTGCAAAAGCGAAGCCTGAGACACAGGCGGAAATCCGAGCGCGTTCTCGCACAGGTCAGCCGACGAGGTTGCCGCCAAGGCTGCCGCCGCAACTACTACGGCCGCGCTTGCTGCGGTGCGCGCGTCTGCACAAGGAGCGCAAGCTCGGCGAGAGCGACATTGCGGAATTCGCCAAGTGCCGGAAAGATACGAGGAGACGATTGCCGCTCTGGCAACGCTGTGCGCCGTTCCGGTCGAGGTCCGTGGACCGGCTCATGAATGGCGAAGCGCGCGGATCCGGTCCTGATTCTCGCGCGCGCGGCCGGATTCGGCTGGTCGACCGTGAAGGCGGTCCTCAACGCTCGTCCTGGCGCGAAACCGTCGCCGCAGACGCTCGATGTTGCGCGCGAAAATTTTGAGCGGCCTGACGACGACCACCGCACAACGTGTCGTCCGGTTTCTGGCAGGTGCGGCAGGGCACCGGCGATTAGTCATACTACGCTCGGAAATAGTGAAATACGCCGGCAAGCGGCCTTCGCGCTTTGGCCTTTGCCTCGTAACGCGTGCCGGCAAAATCCGACCCACGGCTTGCGCCAGTCATCCGCACATTCTGGCGGTCCATGATAAAATCTGTCGACCGCAAGATCACGCGCAAGCGCATGAAGCGCCGTAGTCAGCCAATGTCGGTCGTAAACCGCAGCTCGCCTGCTATGCTTCAGGATGCGCGCGAGCCGCATCAGATTGTTCGTCCTGGATGAAATCGCCGTCTTCCAGTGCCGTCGCTTCGGCCACGGATCTGGGATAAAGCAGATCGATGCGCGACAAGCGATCGAAGCGGCCAGCCAGTCGACGCAATTCGCTGGCGTCGCCAGCAAATACAGACGGATATTCGCCAGCGCGCTGCTCGTCAATCGCAGCCAGCGCCTTGGCATGACGGCATTGACGAAGGCATCGGTGCCGATGAAAGCCGATGCGCGGATGTGCCTTGCGCCTGCGCGATCAGATGCTCAGCGCCGCCGAAGCCGATCTTCGAGCCGCACGCTCGTCGAGCGGTCGCTTGCAAACAGCGTGCGCAGATCGGCCGGCGCCGGTTTGCTCGAGATCGAGCGCGAGCCGCGGCAGCAAGCGCGATCGAATAGCGCCGCTTGGCGCGGCTTGAGCGAGTGACCCTTGCGGCGGCCGAAGAACGCGCGTGTTCGCTCTTTGCTGCCATCACCATGCTGTGCGAGGCGGCGATGCCGGTGATTCCGGTTCGTGTGCCGATGCCGTACGATCAAAACGGGATCGCCGGGGCATAGCCCGCGCGACCACCGTGCTCGATGTCAGCTTATGCGAAGAGGGCGGCGGAAGCGGCCGCTATCTCACCGCGCTGCGGATCGCGGGGGCGAGGTCGGTCTTCTCCCAGGAGAAGCCGCCGTCCTTTCTCGGGCGCGCGGCCGAAATGGCCGTAGGCCGCGGTGCGCGCGATAGATCGGCCGGTTGAGCTTGAGCGTGCGGCGGATGTTGGTCGGCGTGAGCCGGAACAGCTCCGGCAGAATCTTCTCGAGCTTCGTCTCGTCGACCTTGCCGGTGCCGTGGGTGTCGACCAGCACCGACATCGGATCGGCGACGCCGATCGCGTAGGCGACCTGGATGGTGCAGCGCTCGGCGAGGCCGGCCGCGACGACGTTCTTGGCGAGATAGCGCGCGGCGTAGGCCGCCGAGCGGTCGACCTTGGTCGGGTCCTTGCCGGAGAAGGCGCCGCCGCCGTGCGGCGCATAGCCGCCGTAGGTGTCGACGATGATCTTGCGGCCGGTGAGGCCGCAGTCGCCGTCAGGGCCGCCGATCACGAAATTGCCGGTCGGGTTGACCAGGAAGTCGGACGGCTTCTTCGGCATCCAGCCCTTCGGCAGCGCCGACTCGACCGCGTCGGCGATCATGTCCTTGACCATGCCGGGCGTATATTTCTTGCCGTTGCGGCTCTGCGCATTGTGCTGGGTCGAGACCACGACCTTGGTGCAGCCGACCGGCTTGCCGTCGACGTATTGCACGGTGACCTGGCTCTTGGCGTCGGGCTGCAGGTCGAACAGCTGGCCGGAGCGGCGCTTCTCCGACAGCACCTTCAGGATCTTGTGCGCGAAGATAGATCGGCGCCGGCATGAACGAGTTCTTCTCGTAGACCTCGCTCTCGGTGCAGGCGAAGCCGAACATCATGCCCTGGTCGCCGGCGCCTTCTTCCTCGCCGCCCTTCTTCTTCTTTGGCATTGACGCCCATGGCGATGTCGGGCGACTGGCCGTGCAGCAGCACCTCGACGTCGGCGCCGTAATAGGAGAAGCCGTCCTGGTCGTAGCCGATGTCCCTGACGACGTCGCGCGCGATCTTGCGTGATCAGCTCGCGATCGACCACCGCCTTGTCGCCGTGCTTGCGGAACAGCGGCGCCTGGCCGCGGCCTTCGCCGGCGATGACGATCTTGTTGGTGGTGGCGAGCGTCTCGCAGCCGAGCCGCGTGTTGACCTGGCTGTCGTCGGCGATGCCGAGCTTGATGTCGTTTTCCAGAAAAGCATCGAGGACCGCGTCGGAGATCTGATCGCAGACCTTGTCCGGATGACCTTCGGAAACCGACTCGCTGGTGAAAGAAAATTGCGTGTGAGCCACCGCTGCAACTCCTCGCGTGGCGCGGCTGCGTCGCCGCGCCGTGTTGTTCCGGAGTGGTTCTTGCAGCGGCGGCGGAGCGAGGTCAAGATGCGGGCAGCGGTGGGCAGCTGCCTCGACACGATGGGATATGACCCCAGTCAGTCCATGCCGGCGATCTGCTCGACCAGATCGACGATGCGCCGCCGCAGCTTGCTGCTCTTGATGCGCATAAACGCCTTGGTCAGCGACAGGCCGTCGGAGGTGGCGAGGAAGTCGGCGACATAAGCCGGCGAGGGCGCCTCGCTCATGCCGCCGGCATGGCCCGGCAGAATGCGGCGCGCCTTCGAAGAAGAACGAAACCGGCACCTGAAGGATGTGCGCGATCTGCTGCAGCCGGCTGGCGCCGATGCGGTTGGTTCCCTTTTCGTATTTCTGAACTTGCTGGAAAGTGAGGCCGAGGGCATCGCCGAGCTTCTCCTGGCTCATGCTCAGCATCATCCGGCGCATGCGCACGCGCGAACCGACATGCTTGTCGATCGGATTCGGCGCCTTCTTGGCCATCGATTTCTCCTATGCCCCCATTTCGACGCGTAGTTGTCACAAGTGAATGCAGCCAACAGCAATCGCGCGGATTCCTCTGTAATCGGGAAATGCAGCGTAAACTAAGTTCATAGATTTCAGCGAGTTTTCGTATGATGACAATGTCGGCAGATGGCACATTGATCAGCGTGCGCAAGTTTTGCGCTGTGCGTGCAGCAACTTGCACAATGCTGTTGTACAGATTGTCTGCAATCTATGCGCGAAGCCGCCGACGCCCTACGACAATCAGACTCAGGCACCAAGACGAGGATCAAGGCGTAATTGCCGTAATCACGATAAAGTCGTCGGTTCGATCGCGGCTCGGCAGACGAGCGTCAAGCACGCCTTCGACTCCCAAGCGGCAGATGAATTGATGATCCGTCCGACCGGATCGATGACCGCCGAAATGCCGGTATTGGCCGCGCGCACCAGCGGCAGGCCCTTCGGCGATCGCGAGGACGCGCGCCTGCTGAAAATGCTGATAGGGCCCGGAGCTGATGCCGAACCAGCCGTCATTTGTGACATTGACCAGCCAGCCCGGGCGCTCGCCGGGCGGCACGGCGGCGCCGGGAAAGATCGCTCTCGTAGCAGATCAGCGGCAGCATTTTCGGCGCGCCGGCAACGTCCATCGCGCGCCGGCGATCGCCCGACAGAAAATCCGCCGACTGACTTTGCGTCAGCTGCATCAGGCCAAGCCGTTCGAGCAAGCGCTGGAACGGCAGATACTCGCCGAACGGCACAAGATGCACCTTGTCGTAAATGCCGCGGATCGAGCCGTCGGGATCGATCACGTAGATCGAGTTGTAGGCGCGCGGAATCGCGCGGGTTGGCATCGGACGCGTGCTCGCACTGCGCCGGTGATCAATACAGTGGACGGCCTGAGCAGTGCGGCGATCTGCGCGAGCGCGTCCGGCTCGCGCGTGAGAAGAATGGAAAAGCCGCTTCCGGCCAGATCAGATGCGTCGACGTCGCGCACGCCGTTCGATCCCGGGCCGGTGGCGCGATCGGACAGAGCGCAAGTAGCGGTCCATCACCTGCGCCTTGGCGGAATAGTTGAATTTGTCGTCCTGCTGCAGGATTGGGCTGCATGATGCGCAGCTGGACGCCGTCACATAAGCTGGTCGGGTGCAGACCAGAGTCTCGTGCGCGCCGTAGCCGGCGAACGCCGCGCAGCACCAGCAATGCCAATGAACAAGCGGGCGGTATGGATGTACGCGTATCGGCCTTATCGTCGGCGAGCACCGCCGGACTCGCGCAAATGGCGACGCAGAAGAAAGTCAGGGTCCAGATGCCGACCAGCGAAACGCTTTGCGCCAGCACCAGCGGCTGGGTGAGCGCGTAGCCGAAAGTGTTCCAGGAAATCCGCTGAGCAGATGGCCGCGCAGCCATTCGGCTGCGGTCATGCGCTGGCGGCGAGCGCCAGGATGCGTTCCGGGCCCGCGCACCCAGATCAGCCGGGCGGCCGCCAGACCGAGCGCGGTGTAAAGTGCGAGATAGGCCGGGAGTCCGGCAACCGCCGACCGGCAGCAGCCATCCGAACGTCTTCGCGTCGACCAGGAAGGCGTAGCCGATCCAGTAAAGACCGGCGAGGAAATAACCGAAGCCAAAACACCAGCCGGCCACGCGCGGCGGTGACCGGGCCGCCCCAGCGTCCGGCGGCAGAGCCGTCGACGAGCCAGACCAGCACCGGAAATGTCACGAACAGGATCGGCCAGGCATTGATCGGCGCCATCGCCAACGCCGATGCCGCGCCGGCGGCAAACGCAATGATCGCGCGCCTCGCCAGCCGAAGGCGAGGATGACGACATGGGCGAGGCGGGTAATCGTCACGATCGGGCGTGCGCCGCGGCCGGGCCGGCATCCTTCGGTGGCGTAACGTCACGCGCCCGATGGCGGCGCCGGCGCGTCGGCCAGTGCGCGTCGGCGTCCTGGCCGGCGTGGCTCGCGCTGCCGGTCGCGCCGCTCCTTCAGGCGGGTGATCCGTATCGCGCTTGACGCGGCGCGGATCGGCATCGAGCACTTCGAACTCGAACAGCCCGGGTCCGGGACGATCTCTCCGCGCACCGGCAAGCGGCCTGCGCGCGTCACCAGATAGCCGCCGATGGTGTCGACCTCCTCGGCCGCGTCGCCGACATCGAAGTCGTTGCCGACCGTAGCCGACCACATCCTCGATATTGGCGCGCGCGTCGGCGACAAATGAGCCGTCGGGTTGCTGCGTCACCGCCGGGGTTTCATCGCTCGTCGTGCTCGTCGGCAATCTCGCCGACGATTTGCTCGACGATATCCTCGATGGATGCGAGCCCGTCGGTGCCGCCGTATTCGTCGACGACCAGCGCGAGATGAATCCGCGTAGCCTGCATGCGCGGCGAGCAGATCGATCACGCGCATCGACGGCGGCACGAACAGGATCTCGCGCACGATCTTGGTAGCCGACAACGGCATGCCGAGATTGACCGCTTTGAGGTCGAGGCCGGCAGGGCAGCGGTTTCTTGCGCTTGGCGTTCTTTTCCGGATCGACTGCCGCGCGCGCCGTCATGAATGCGATCAGGATCGCGGATGTGGACCATGCCCACGGGATCGTCGAGCGTGTCATTGTAGACCACGAGCCGCGAGTGAGCAGCTCCTTCGAAGACACGCACGAGATCGCCGAGCTTGATGTCCTGCTGCACGGCGACGATATCGGCGCGCGGGACCATGACATCGCCGACGCGGCGTTCGCGCAGGCCAAGAATATTCTTGAGCATCCGGCTTTCTTCCGGCGAGAAGCCGGATTCACCGGGACTCATGACATCAAGTATGTCCTTGAGGTCAGCGCGCGCAGACCCGACTTCCAGCCGAACAACGTGCGCAGCGCACGCACGAACCAGCCTCGCCTCCTCCTGGGCCGGAGGGACCGGCACCGGCAGATTGCGCGGCTCGAATGGAGTCCCGGACGAACTGGATGAATGGCTGTCAGGCATGGCGGTCACGCGTCGTCGAAGTCCCGCGCGACATAGGGATCGGCATGTTGGGCGCATCATGATCTTGCTTTGAGTCCTTGCATCTCTTCGGCTTGCGTATCGGTCTCGTGGTAGCAATACGTGTGG
>ERZ1370068.510-contig-10464_pt1 | contig 155888 bp, 253 predicted proteins | sample MGYA00561227_ERZ1370068 | MGnify/ENA primary metagenome ERZ1370068 (study PRJEB38410, sample SAMEA6850437) | metagenome | study: Metagenomic assessment of the ecological functions of the soil: analysis of the soil microbiota associated with the... | reverse complement strand
TTTGTGTACTTCCGTTCAGTTACGTATTGCTGTGATAGCACGACACCCCGGCCCGCTGCGCGCGACGATCGCTACATCGAGGTCGTCGGCGTAGCAGCTGTCCATGAGATCACGAGCGTCGGCGCAGATGCGGGAGCAGTCAGCTGGCGTGGGCATGCTCGACCGTCGCAGTCGGCGAGCCACCGACCTCGCAATACAACGAGGCGTGGTCACCCCTCACATTAATGTCAGTCGCTAATATGTCTGGGCCATGACGTTCACCGGCTTCCCCAAGGAGGCGCTCGACTTCTACGACGACCTCGAGCTTGGACAACACCAAGTCGTACTGGACCGCTCACAAGAACATCTACGACACCTGCGTCAAGGCGCCGATGATCGAGCTCACCGGCGCGCTCGAAGAGGAGTTCGGTCCGGCCAAGGTCTTCCGTCCGTATCGCGACGTGCGATTCGCCAAGGACAAGACGCCGTACAAGAATCACCAAGGCGCGTACGTCGCAAGCAGCAGCGGGTCGGGGTGGTACGTCCAGATCTCCGCTGCTGGCGTCTATGTCGCGGTGGGCTACTACGAGCCTCCTCCTGATGCGCTCGCCGCGATCAGGAGAGCGATCGCCGACGACCGCAGCGGAACAGACCTGTCGAAGCTGGTCGCCGGTCTGGAGCGCAAGGGCTGGGACGCGCGGTGGCACGACGCTCAAGACCAGGCCTCAGGGGTACGCCGCTGATCACCCGCGCATCGAGCTGTTGCGGCACAAGTCGCTGCGTGCTGCACAAGAGCTACGGCTTCGACGAAGTCATCCACACGCCGAAGCTGCTGACGTTGGTCCGCACCGATTGGCGCGCCGCACGGCCGTTCGTCGACCTGGGTCGGAACTTACACTCAAGCTAGGGGACGCTCCGCGACCACTGGCTTGGCGGCGCTGGTGCTCGGCGATGACATCGTTGATCACGCGTCGGGCCGTCGCCGCTAACGTTGATGTCGGTGTCGAGGTTGCCTGCGAAGGTGATCAAGGCTTTCAAGAGCGCCCGGCCGCGCCTTCGCGCCCGCGTCGCCTCATCAAGCGGGAGAGCCCAGCGAAACGCTTCGCGGCTCCCCTGCAAGAAACGTCAGGCGATCGTTACGTCGCAGGCGGATGCCGACCCCCGAGCTCCCGAAGTCGATCACTGCCGCCAGCCGACCGTCCCTGATCAACAGGTTGCCTACGGCACCGTCTCCATGGACCCATACCGCCGCGCCGTGCCAGGTCGCCGCCAACGCGGCATTCAAACCTCGGTCGCCAGCTCCGCGTTGATCAACTCGCCCACCGCTGCAATAGTGCTGCGCGTCTCGCCGTAGTAGGTCTCCAGAGGGCCGCCGCGGAAGAAATTGTGGGCACCAGCCTCAGGTCCGCCGGTGGCGTCGATCCGTTGAAGGCAAACCAGGAGTGGGCCAGCGCCACGGCAAATCCCTTGCTGTCGCCGACGGGCGTCATGCTTGCCGGCACCCCTTCGAGCCAGCGATGGACCGACCCAGTTCCACGGATGGCCCTCGCCGGGTTCACCCATCGCCAGCGGTACCGGGATCGGCAGTGGCAAGTGGGGCGCAAGCACCCGCAGCCAGCGCTGTTCCTTACGCACCTGCGCCGCGTACGCCTCTGCGCTCGGCAGTCGCACCAGCAGATCTGGGCCGAGGCGGAAGGTGCGGTTGTCCCAGCCGTTGGGCTCAGACCGCGGTGATCCTCCGACCGGACCACTCTGGGGTTGAGACCCGATCAGCCGGGCCCACCAGCGCCGCGTCGATATCCCCGCGGATTTCGCGCGCCGCCGCGCGTGAGGAAAGAGTGAGAGTACGCGCAGCACTGATTCGATCCGGCGGCGGGCGCACGGCAGCGCGTAAGCGCCTGATCACGCAGCGGGCCGAGGCCGAGCAGTTGGACCTGACTTTCCTGGTGTTGCCTTGCATGCGTCCGATCTTGGTTCCGGAAGGTAGCCTCCGACTGGGGATTGTCCGCGGCGGCATCAGTTACGGACGCTGTTCGGCAAGCCCGGCACCTGGCATGCCGCAGCTCCGCCCGACGCTCGGCGCGAAGCCTGGATGCGCATTGTATGTCTGTTGGGTACGCAGGTCAGACGCCCGACCGGCATGCAGCTTCCACCTTCCAGGTCAGATCCGATGCCTTGCTGTAGACCAAGCTCGTACGGCTCGGAGGAATGTCGGATCACGGTGTGCTCCCCAGCTCTCCGGTGGGCCGCCCAGCTTGCGCAGCTGAAGCTTCCTGCCGCCCTCACCGGCGAAGGACGCCGAGACGCTCCACTACGACTTCGTCGGGCGTTGCCCGTCTGGTCCCGGCGCCTGCGGCGGGCGGGTCCACTTCTGGCAGTGCGACAACAGAGCCGGCAATGTATCGAAGCTTGGCCTGGTTGGGCGGCGCATGACCGCGTCGCCCAGCTCTCCGGGTGATGCATCGAGCGGTCAGCAGAAACCGCGCCGACGGCCGCGGTCGACCTTGCTCCGGCGGTGCTGCCGTGCCGCGCTGCCGGCCAGCACCCCAGATAGCCCAGAGCGGCAGATTCCATAGACGTGCTGCTGCGCGGATGGGCAGCGCTCGACATTTTCGACCTGCGCACCTTTGCGGTCCCGCCGAGCAGATCGTCGCGACGACATCGGCCGGGCCGTTGCGTTCGATGATGCGCGCTGTCCGGCTATGAAAAGCCGCTGGTCGTCGGTGAGCACAACGCCCGTGGCCCAAACCAGCGCCTCGAAGCCGCGAGCGCAATGGGACAATGCCGCATCGCTTCCAGTTGCGCAGGCGTTGACGATCCACAGGTCAGCCGCCTGAGCAGGCGGCTCTTGCCGCCTTGTACGAACGCGTGGCCAGCCTGCCGCCGCACTTGCCAGATGTTCATGCGTGGTTGTCCGCCGGCGCTGGAGGCTAAACGGGACCAGATCAACTGTCGCGCAGATAGTCAGCCGTGCGTAACCCTGTCTCCTGCGCTGTCCGCCTTGCGGGTGCGCCGTACGGTCTGCCTGGAATCTCGCGCCCGAGATCCTCCCCGGGCCATGAGAACTGCCGCTGTCGATCCATTGGATCTGCTCTTCCGGCGCAAAGTTGCGTTGCTGGGCTACGAAGGCACCGAGCTGCGACGTCGCCGCCGTCCGCAGAAGCATTCGCGCTAATGACCGAGCAGCTTGCCGGCGCGTCGATGCCAGTGACCCATGTTGAGGTGTCGAGCAGCCGGACGTCTACCCTGTTCGACGTACGCCGCCGTGCGCATGGACCGCTGCTGGTGGTATGGCGACAGCGCGATCTCCTTCAATGGAGGAGCGAGCCACCGGTGCCGTTCGCGTGGCCGTGGCCGGCGACGTCGCGACGGCGGTTGATACGTTGGGTCAGAGGCAGCCAATCGAGCTGCTGCGAGGGTCGATGCTGCGCTTGCGCCTGTCACCGGCCCGGTATTCGTGGTGGCGCCCAAGCGTTCCGAGATACTGGGCGGCCCCGATCAATCCTGGGGCTGCTTTTCTTGCGGCGGCCGCGGACGATCCGCAGATCGCCCCAACGCTGACGATCGATGGCAAACGCGGGCAGTCGCGGAGCCATGGTCGGCGGCGGCGCTGATCGAGGGGCCACGCGTGATCTCCCTGAAAACCTCACTCCAGAGGAGCCGGCAATCCGGGCGCTACGCCTAGACCGAACGCAGAGGATTCGCCTGGAGTGAGGTTTTCAGGGTTTGGGCCGCAAGCGCCGCGAGGCACGGACACTTCCTTTGGCAGGGCGCCGTCCGAAACCAACTCTTCGCCACATCCCAACAACACCATTGGGTGTGGTTGCATCGAGTCGTGACCCAGCCTGAACTGGCACGACGGCTCGGCACGCGCGACGCGGTGATCATCGGGCTGGGCTCGATGCTCGGCGCTGGGGTGTTCGCCGCCTTCTCCCCGCTGCCAGCGTTGCGGGCGCGGGTTTGCTGATCGGGCTCGCCATAGCCGCGTTCGTGGCGTACTGCAATGCCACGGCGTCGGCTCAATTGGCCGCCCAATATCCGACCTCGGGCGGAACATACATCTACGGTCGGGAGCGACTGGGGCCGTGGTGGGGCTTTCTGGCCGGCTGGGGATTCGTTGTCGGGAAGATCGCCAGTTGCGCGGCGATGGCGCTCACCTTCGCCGCCTACGTCGCGCCCCGAGGCTGGGAGCGGCCGGTCGCGATCGCTGCAGTGATCATCCTGGCGACGGTCAACTACTACGGGATCACCCGAACCGCAGGCCTGACCAAGATCATCGTTGGAGTTGTGATCGCGACCTTGGCGCTGGTCGTAGCCGCCTCGCTGAGCAGCGGCATTCGCACCCCGATTGAGTCTCGGGATCTCCTGGCCGGACGGCTGGTACGGCATCCTGCAGTCGGCCGGTCTGTTGTTCTTTGCGTTCGCCGGCTACGCACGGATCGCCACTATGGGTGAAGAAGTGCGCGAGCCGGAACGTACTATTCCGCGAGCGATCTTGACCGCTCACCATCGTCGTCTTGATCTATCTGGTGGTCGGAGTCTCGATCTTGATTGTTCTCGGCCCAGCCGGCGTTGCCGTGAGCCGGGCGCCGCTAGCCGCCGCGGTACACGCGGTGGGCTGGGAATGGGCAGGCCTGCCGGTGCGACCTCGGTGCCGCGGCCGCAGCACTCGGCGCGCTGCTGGCGCTGATCGCCGGCGTGAGCAGAACCACGCTAGCGATGGCGCGTCAGGATGACTTGCCGCACTGGTTGGCCGCGGTGCATGAACGCCACCAGGTGCCGCATCATGCCGACGTTGCCGTGGCTGGGCTGGTCTGTGCTCTGATCTTGCTGACGGACCTGCGGGGTGCGATCGGCTTCTCCTCGTTCGGCGTCTTGCTCTGTTACTTGATCGCGAACGCAGCCGCCTACACGCAGACCTCCGATCGGCGTCGATTCCCCGCGCGCTGCAGATCATGGGGATGATCGGTTGCGCGGTCTCTGGTTGTGACGTTGCCCTGGACCGCAGTGCTCGGTGGAATCTTGGATCTTCGCGATCGGCATCGTCTATCGGGCCATTCGGGTGCGTTATCTACGAGCCAGATCGAGCTAATCAGTTGTTCTGCGGGAGACCACTTGTCCAGTGGCGACCCCGATCCGACCCCGACGGCGGCCAGCACATCTGCGAGTAGGCCCTCATCGATGGGTTGCTCAGCGGCCGCTACCGCCGAGTCGAGGTGCCGTTGCTTGGCAGTGCCGATCAACGTCGTCGCGCATCCCGATCGCTGAATGGAGTACTGGTTGGCCAAAAGCTCACGTCGGCACCGCGACGCCGGCATCGCCTCGACGGCCCGGCGGGCGCTCGCACAGATCTCCTCACCGACCACCTTGGCGATATGCGGCGGCGGCCCAGCCTCGGTGAGCAATCCGAGCGCGACGGCCGCCGCGTTGATCACGCCTGACGCCTCTCTCATCGGCCAGCGGGAGGACGTCTGTGGCCAGGCATTCGTCCAACAGGGTGCTGTGCGCGTAACTCAGAGTGACGTCGAGATCGCATTCGGTGATCACTCGCCGCGTCATGGCGGTTGGATATCCCGTCATGCCGATGAACCGGCACATGCCGGCATCTCGCAGCCGCACCAATTCCTGCGTAGCCCTCCCTGTCGGGCCCCTCAAGATCGACGAATTCGACGTCGTGCAGTTGCAGGATGTCGACGTAATCGGTGCCGAGCAGGCGAAGGCTCTCCTCGAAGCCGCGCCGAATTCGATCCGCGGAGAAGTCGAACTCTTCCGGTCCATACCGACCGGCCTTGGTGCCGACAATGATCGTTGTCGCGCTGTCCGCGCAGCACCTTGCCCAGGCGCTCTTCAGCTAATCCTCTGCCATAGAAAGGGCTGCTATCGAAGAAGTTGATGCCTGCGTCAAGTGCTCGGTACGCCGCCTGCAGCGCAGCATCCTCGTCGTTGATGCCGAACATGTCACCGAGCGGCGCAGTTTCCGAATCCGACGACCGACACTCTCAGTCCAGTGCGGCCGAGCTCGCGATACTCCATCTGAATCTGCAATCTGACTAGAACTCGATCAAAGTTGGGTGATCAAGTACGACTATGTCAGATTCGGGCATTCACGGCACCCGACTCACACCGATGATGAGTCTGTGGTCTTGAGGATTACGTCGGGATCCAGAGGAGATCCGCGCGCTGCTGGATCGCAGGCTGCAGGCCGATCCAGTGCGGGCAACGGTACTGGGGACGATCCGGCTGGCGCTCGATTTGGACGAGGCGCAGTGCTGGTGTGCGGCGACGCTCGACGGTAGTGCCGTCGCGGTGCGCTCAAACCAGAGCTATCCCGTGGTACTGAACGGGGACTGGCCAGTCGATGACGTTGACCAGTTAGCGACCGCGGTCGAGAGTTTGCCAGCTCTGGTCGGTATTTCCGGAGCGCCCGCGACGGTGCGATCGGTCGCGGCCAGGATGCCGATCGCGATCATGCGCGCGACGACGATGCGGCTGTATCGGTTGGAGGCCTTGAATCCGACGTCCCATGTCGCCGGTCGGGCCCGCAGAGCGGACGCCGACGACACCGAACTGATCCGTAAGTGGTATGAGGCCTTCAATCGGGAGGCCGGCGGCATCATTGTCGACGTCCGGCAAGACGTAGAGGCCGCACTGCGCTGGAATGGCTGTTGGCTCTGGATGGACGCCGAGGATGCGGTCGTCTCGCTGGCGACCCGGCGACCCGTCGTTGCCGGCAGCGCCCGAATTGGCCCGGTCTATACGCCGACCAATCAGCGAAAGCACGGCTACGCATCGGCGGTGACAGCAGCGGCAACGCTCGACATCCTCAGCGACGGTGGTGGTGCCGGTTCTGTTTGCCGATCTCGCCAATCCGACAGCGAACGACATCTACTCAAGACTCGGCTACCTGCCGGTCGAGGACCGCCTCCAAGTCGACTTCACCTAGCGGAGCTGTTGACCGGCAGGAGGTGAATGCGACCAGTCGAATAGGGTCAGCTCGTGTCGAACAGCTTGTTAGTGGTCCATGTTGACGTCGCGGTCATTCCCGATCAGATCGAGGGTTTCCTCGCTGCGACCGAGGAAAACGCTCATGCGAGTCGCCACGAGCCGGGGATCGTGCGATTCGATGTGCTGAGCGATCGCGCTGATCCCGGTCACGTGGTACTCGTCGAGATCTATCGAGACGAGGAGGCCGCGGCCGCGCACAAGGACACCGGTCACTACCAGCGGTGGCGTGACATCGTTGCGCCGATGATGGCCCGGCCTCGTCAGGCGACCGCGCTACATCAACACGTCCCCGAAGACGCGGACTGGTAGCCGCGTGGTTCGCTTCGATCTCGCAGTCCCGGCCGACGTACGGTTCGGTGCCGGCAGGGTCAGCGAGGTGCCGCAGGCACTTGTCGAGCTCGGGGCCAACCGGGTGATGGTGATCACCGGCCGTACGACATCGCGGGCGGATGCCATCCGTTCCACTCTCAGCGAGGCCGGCATCTCGACCGTGGTGTTCGGAGTCGCGGCCGAACCATCGATAGAGCGGGTTCGAGCCGCCGTAGCGCTGCTCGCCGAAGCTGGCTGCGACGCCGTCCTCGGCTTCGGGGGCGGCAGCGCGCTGGACGTCGCCAAGGCCGCAGCAGTCCTAGCCACATCGGGCAGCGACCCTATGGACCATCTCGAGGTCATTGGTGCCGGTCGCCCGATCGAGCGCGCCGGCCTGCCCTGCGTCGCAGTTCCGACCACCGCAGGCACAGGCTCGGAAGTGACTCGCAACTCCGTCCTCTCCGGCAGTGGAGTCAAGGCGAGCCTCCGCAGCCCCCTGCTGCTGCCGAAGGTTGCCCTGGTCGACCCGGACCTGCTGGTCGGCGTACCGAAGCCGACTATCGCGGCCAGCGGCATGGATGCGCTGTCCCAGCTGATCGAGCCGCTGCTGTCACAGCGCGCCAACCCGTTCACCGATGCGTTGGCTCGGGATGGGATCCGCCGCTCCGCCCGATCACTGAGTCGCGCGTACCAGGAGGGAATGGACGATGCCGGCGTACGCGAGGACCTTGCGCTTGCCAGCCTGTTCGGCGGCGTGTGCCTGGCCAATTCTGGGCTGGGTGCCGTCCATGGGCTCGCCGCAGCAGCCGGCGCCCGACTCTCTGCGCCGCATGGTGCGGTCTGCGCGGCTGTTCTTGCTGCGGCCATGGACGTCAACCTGCGGGCCTTGCGTGAGCGAGCTCCTGGCCATCCAGCGTTACGGCGCATGGACGAGGTGGCGGCTCTACTGACCGACCGGCCGGACGCGACTCCCGAGGACGCGATCGTTTGGCTGGAGGAGCTGACCTCCGCACTCTCGATTCCTGGACTAGCAAGCTATGGCCTGGATCAGGACCAGATCTCGGCGGTAGTTGCGGCTGCTCAGAAGGCGAGCAGCATGCGAGGGAAATCCCATCGAGCTGAGCGATGAAGAAGTCGCGCGAAATCGTGACTGGTTCGCTCTGAAGCACTCCCAAGACAGTCATAGATCAAGTTCGGGCGAGCCAGGCGTCACCGATCGTGCCCCAATGGCCCGGTGGCGGCAGCCGGCGACCAGGAAAGTCAGCCAATCTCACGCTCAATACTGGAAGCGTGCGGTCGAATGATCAGATCCGCCGGCGAGAAGCTGCTGACGTTCGCGGTCGGGTTGGTGTTGAGCGCAACCGGATGCACATCGGCAACGGTGAAGTCTTCGTCATCTTCTGAACGGTCGGTCGTTGCATCGCCAACAGAGGAAGCCCCATCGCCCTCGCCGACCCCGTCGGTTGCGAGGTCTCCAAGATCGGTCACAATGCCTCACGTTCAGGTCATGGCGGCCGAGTAGCGCCGACATCGAACCTCAGGCGAAGCTGCAGGCGGTTCGAGTCATTGAGGCGATCGGCACGTGGTCTGTCGGAGGCTCCGGCTTAGCTGCCACCGAGTCGCTGGATTGCGGCCTCGGCGAGGCAGGCGTGCTGGCGCGCCAGACCCCGTCCTTGCTGGGAGATGCGGACCGCGCGGTGGTTGGAGTGATTGATGCGCAATATGGCGGCATCCTCACTGATAGGGCGAGTGTGCTCGTCGCCTGCCGACAGTGGCGCGTGAAAGGCGGAAGGCTAACTCTTGGAGGCACAACGGTCGACGTCCGGCTGAGTCGGGTTCGGAATCAGTGGCGGATCACCGCACTGCATCCCGCTAATCCTGGCCCACCCGCTTCGCCCCCTCCTCGCTTGCCGCGAGAATCCTGAGACATCCCAGGATCGAGCTGACCCCGGCTTCAGCCGCTGATGTGCGTGCTGGCGCGGGTTCATCGCAGCGTGCTCAACGCGCTCCTCAGACTTGCTACGGACTATTCGATTGGAGTCAGCGTGATCCGCTCCGGTCATCCCATCCATGTCTTCGGCACCAACCGGCTGAGTGACCACCCGCGCGGGAGGGCGTTCGACACGTGGCGCATCGACGGTCACGCCGTCGTGGACCCCGCCACCCGAAGAAGCTGATCACCGACTACATGCGAAGCCGCTGCTGCTGTCGGCTCCTACAACGTCGGCGGCCCCTTCCTCCTCCCAGGATCGGGCAACCAATTCTTCAGCGATGCAACGCATCATGATCACGTACACGCCGGCTTTCTGCGCTGAGCTGGGTCCAGATCACCGGACTCCTTGATTTGCGATGAGCTTTGTCCCAGCGTTCGGGATTGCGGTTCAGCGCAATCCTGCGGTCCTATCGATGTCGCGGTCCCAGAGCCAGTCGGTGATCGCCTCGAGTCCCCGGTCCCGGTAGCGGCGATAGGTGCTGAACGGCAGGTCGAGCAGCTCAGCAGCCTTCTCCTGCGTTGGGGCGGGCCGAAGGTAGGTGCGGTCCAGCACCCGGTAATAGGCCTCCGCCCGAGGATCCGACTTGAGCACCTGGGCTGCTTGAAGGATCAGTCCCCGCAAGATCTGATCGGGTCGACCGTCGGGATGCTGCTGCATCTCAGTCTGAACCATGCTGGCGGCGAGCAGCGGGTTGCGTGACAGCGCCTGCGATTGATGCAGCGAACGCAGGGCCTGCTTCACCGCGGCAGCGAACTCCTCCTGCGACAGTGCCGCTGCCGGCTCAACCAGCTGAGCAACCGGCTCCCCCAGCTCGCGCGCCGCCGTACGCTCCAGCCACTCCGCCACCCCAACGCGGCGCCAATCGTGAGCGAACGTCACGTAGCGGGTGGGAGCCGATCTGATAGTCGGCCTCGGGCAGGTGAACGAAGTCCCAGTGATTGAAGAAGGGTTGCCAGTGGTCGAGATCGGCGTAATTGGCAATGAAGTCCCAGGCGGTCGGTGGTCGAAGCAGGATGTCGCTGATGTGCCAGGCCCCGAACAGGGTGCCGGAGAGACGCGGATGAGTTTCGTCGGGATCGCGGTCGACCAGAAAACGCCACGCCACGACCTGTTCCCCCGGCCTGGGGGATGGTGCTGTTGCGCATAACGCCACAACGCCGCGGTTCCGGGATCCGCCTCGATCTCCTCAGGCAGGGCGAGATGCAGGACAGACGCGCAACAAATCCGGCGACCTCGCCTCCGGAGTCGCGAAAGAGCCGGAACGCCTCCGGTTGGCGGCGTAGCCAATGGTCGACCAGTTCCGCCTGCCGAGCACCCTGAGAGCCCGTGTCATGGCGATGATCAAGTCCATCTGCTCTGACGGGACGCACTCCCCGGGAGGCTCACCAAACGCGTCCCAATCCCAGCCGACGCCGGCGACCGGGTGATCACGAACGAGGAAAAGCAGGTCCGCCACCGCGCGCTGAAGCGCTTCCGGATTCCCGGCGGAGGCTTTGAGCTGGTCCACGGCATGTCCGCGGACCCGGCGGTGGATGTCGGCGTACGCGTCGGGATCGCGCCATCGCAGATCGGCCTCGAGAATGTCGCGCGCCACCTCGTGCGGCCGTATCCCGGCCTGGGAATCCTCCATGATCGTGAGGTCCCGCAGCCAATCCCACAACTCCGAGATCTCCTGGGCATCGGAGTCGGCTAGGACCGCCCGGAGCACCGGCTCGGTGGTGATCGGAGCATGCGCGGACACCTGTAGCGCTGCACGATGTCGGCCGGTGGGCGCCTGATCGACCAAACGCCGCAGGAGCGCAGCCACCAGATCTGGTAGCTCCCCGAGCGTTGCCGGAACCTCGCCTCCCGTATCGCAGCGGCGGATGGCATCGATCAGCAGCGACAGTGCCAAGGGGTGCCCGTGCGTCAATGCCATTACCTGCTCCAGCAATGCGCCAGAAATCTGTTCCACCTCAAGCAGAGCGCGCACCAGCTTCCGGCAAGAGGTTGCGTAACGAGACAACCCGCAGCAGATCGCGCCAGCCGGGATCGGAACGCCATCGCTCACCCGGAGCCCGTCGACCGGCGATCACGACCAGGGTCCCAGCTGGCAGCGTGGGCAGGAACTCCTCCCGCAGCCAATCCTCGGCCGCCTCCAGCCGCTCGGCCGCGTCGATCATGACCACGCGTGCGATTCCCGAGGGAATCAGGAACAGACGCCCGGATCCCAGCCGGGGTTGGCCGGATCCGCCCACCGTCAATGTGCAGCACCGTGAAACCAGCCTTGCGGGCCGCTTCGGCATAGGCAGACAGCAGGGTTGACTTGCCGATGCCGCCCGGTCCATGCACCCACAACACGCTGAACAGATCCCAAGCTGTGTCACCCGCGGCGGCAGCCTCCAGCCGGGCCGCGAAAAGCTCGAGTTCGGCCGTACGACCGACGAAGCGCCGCGATCGCGCACGCTCCAGCCGCTGACCGAGGTCCAGCACAGCCGTTACCGTCATCAGGTTCCACGTTATGGTCCGGATGGACTGTTGCGAAGGTCCAAATTCGCAAGATCTGACCAGACCAAGTAGTTTGACGAGGTGGAGCTGTTTCTCGACCCCACCGATGGAAGACCCCGCAGCGTCCAGATCTATGAGCAGCTGCGGAACGCGATTGTGGAAGGGCGACTGACTGCCCGCGACCGGTTGGCGCCAACGCGCACGGTGGCCGCTGAGCTGGGAGTGTCCCGATCAACTGTGACCGAGGCGTACGGCCGGCTCAGCGCCGAGGGCTATATCGAGGGTCGTGCCGGCGGTGGCAGCGTCGTAGGCCCCGTACCGCTGACGCCGACCCGCCCCCGCCAACCGGCGGAGGCACTCACCCCGACGCCGAGGGCCGCCGGTGTCAGACCGTACAATCCGCGTCCCGACATTCATGCCACCTTCGATCTCCGGCCGGGGTCAGTTGATCCGTCGCTGTTCCCGGTCGCCGCCTGGCGGCGGTGCATCCTCCGCGCGCTCGACGACGCCCCAGGGCCGTACGGGGATCCAGCCGGGACGCCGGAGCTGCGCGCCGCTTTGGCCACCTGGGTGACCCGCTCCCGAGGCGTGACCGCCACTGCGGATGAGGTCGTCGTCACCTCCGGCGCGGGACACGCGATTGACCTCGTCGCCCGCGTAGCTGCTCAACCCTGGGGCGGTGGTCGCGGTTGAGGAGCCTGGCTACCCGCCGGTCGTCGAGCTGCTCCGGGTTCAAGGTCTTCGTGTCGTCGGCGTTCCGGTCGACAACGAGGGCATCATTGTCGACGCCATTCCCTCGCAGGCCGGGCTGGTCTACGTCACTCCTTCCCACCAATACCCCCTCGGCGTTGTGATGTCCCGACGCAGGCGACTCGAGCTCCTCGACTGGGCAAGTCGCGCGGGTGCTGGGATCGTCGAGGACGATTACGACGGCGAGTTCCGCCACACCGCCCGACCTCTCGAGCCCCTGCAGCGCCTCGATCGCGACGGCCGCGTGATCTATGTCGGCACATTCAGCAAGACGCTGTCGCCGGCCCTCCGGATCGGATTTCTCGTCGCACCCAGAAATCTGATCTTGCCCATTTGCGCAATACGCCAAGTAGTCGACTGGTGCCCGCCGTCAGCGACCCAGGTCGCACTCGCCGCGCTGATCGTCGACGGGCACCTCGACCGCCAGCTGCGACGATCTCGAGCGGTGTATCGGGAGCGGCATCGACTGATGTGGAATACGCTCGGCCAGCTTCTCCCCGCCGGCTATCAGCTGCTGCCCGCACAGGCGGGGTTGCACATCGCCATCGTGCGGCCGGAGCTACCCGCCGATCAGTACGTGTGGTCAGTCCTGGAGAGTCGTGATTTCCAAATCGGGTCGTTGCGGCGCACCTACCATTTCAACGACCCATCACCGGGATTTCTTGTTGGCTTCGGAGCCCTTCCCACGACATCGGTCTTCGCTGCCTGCCGAGGCCTTTGCCGAGGTACTCGGTCAGATTGATCATTCTTGACGGAACGCACCCGCTCGACGAGTCCGGTTTGGCTTCGACGACCGACTCCGATAGACGACGCAGCACCTTCGCCTGGCCGCACGCTGTGAGATCATTCATCAGCGTACAGAGCCTCTCTGCTCCTTCCAGCTCTCACCGTGACGGCGCCATCCGCGCCCAACGACCAGGCCAACCTCGCGCCAGCACTCGTCTATCCAACTGGCACTGCCGGTGTCATCGGAGCGCCGCGACCAGGGCGACCAATGCCGGCGCAACAAGCAGCGCAGGCAGCAGATTGCCCACAGGTATGGCCTTGATCTGTAGCAACCGCAGCCCGACACCAAGAAGCAGCAGGCCGCCGGTCGCGGTGATAGCTGCCAGATATGCCTCAGGCAGCACTCCGCCGACCAACACTCCGACGAGGGTGAGGGAGCCCTGCACCGCGACGATGGCGACCACCGAGGCCATCACGCCGACACCCAGCGAGGCGGCGAAGGCAATCGAGGCGAAGCCGTCCAGAACCGCCTTGAGGATGAGCTGATCGGGTCCGCGACCGAGGCCATCCGACAGCGAGCCGAGGATGGTCAGCGGCCCGACGCAGAAGATCAGCGAAGCAGTGACAAACCCTTCAATGAAGCGCTCGCGGGCGTCCTCCTCGCGTGCTGCTGGATCAGCCGGAAGCCCTGCGGCGACGTCGGAGGTTGCGGCTTCCTGTGGGCAGCGCTCCTGCGGGAACGTGTCCCGACCGGAGCCGTACGCGCTTGCGCTTGCTCCGGAGCGTGGTAGCCGTACGGGAGAGCGTCGGCGCGCGAGCCGCGTCCGGAGCCAGTCGCCAAAGCCCTCAGCCGAGCCTCGATGTCGAGCAGAGAACCAGCAATGCCGCCCAGGAGTAGGGCGCCGAGCACAATGAGCACCGGAGCGGCGGAGCCCACCGCGGCAGCGAGCGCTCTGGAACCGACCTCGGCAGCGGAGAGGGCGCCGATCAACAGCGTCACCAGCCCGAGAGCATCCGTGACGGTGTCCCGAGTACGGGTAGGAAGCCGCGCCCCCAACAGCAGCCCAATGCTCGAGCCGACGATCACAGTCGCGACATTGATCAGCGTGCCGAGACCGGGAAACGCCGTAGCCACATACGCGATCATCGGCAGCGATACCTGCCTGGGCCGGCTACCAATGAACGGCGCTGGCTTGCACTCGCGGCCAGCTCGCTTCTTCCGGGCCGCGGAGGCTCGGATCTTGTGCTGTCCTTCGACACAATGCTTTTCCTTGCTCTGTTGGGAAGCCATGACCGATCAGAAGACGGTGCAATCACGCTGTACCCTCATGGATCCCACCCTGAAGCGGGGATCTGACCAGCGACCAGGCCAGTCCGAGCCCAATTGCTGGCCAGCCGAAGGTAGCTCGCCGCCGGTGAACCGAGTCTCAGCTGGTCGCGGCGGGCAGCGGCTGAGAGACCATCCACAGGTGGCCGAAGGGGTCGGCGAGCCGCCCGGCTCGGGCACCGTACTCCCAGTCGCGGATCGGGTAGATCACGGTCGCGCCGGCTGCGACCATCGCTTCGCCGACCGCATCGGCGTCGGTCACGTCCAGAGCGAGGATCACTGCGTGCCCGCCGAGCGTGGTAGGCGCGGGATCGCCGGCGGTCCTCGTCCTTGACCGCGAACATCATGCTGCCGAGCTTGAGCCCGGAATGGATGACCTTGCCGTTGTCGTCGGTGTGCCGTGCGGTCTCGACGGCACCGAGCGCGCTCACGTAGAAGTCAATCGCGCGCGCCGCGTCGGCAACGACTAGGCGCGGGTACATCGAGGTGACCGTCTTGGTGCGTTCTGTCGTCATGGCTCAGGCCTAGCGAGCATGAGCCGTCGTGTCGGGAGTCGGCATCTCCAGATCCAGCCGCACCCCGAGCAGCCGTACGGGACGCTCGATCTCGAAGCGTGCCAGTACTGCCCGCGCACCCGCCTCGACGATTGCCGGATCGGTTGTCACCTGCGACAACTTGCCGGTCTTGACTTGCGTGAAGAAGGACCGCGTGCGGACAACCACACCGACGTGGGTTACGTGCCGTCCGTCGGCTGCGACCTCCGAGCACAATTCGCGGGCCATCGCCGCAACCTCGTACGCGATGGCAACCGAGTCCGTGAGATCGCTGGGATATGTCACCTGGCGGCTCTTCGATCGCGCCAGCCAGGGCACGGTAGTAATGGTCCTCGAGCCCCCGCCGCGGGCCAGCACACGAAGCCGAGGGCCGATGGTGGGCCCGAACCAGGCAGCCAGATCGGCCCGATCGGCCAGAGCCAGATCGGTGACTGTGCGCAGATCATGTGCCGCGAGTCGGGCCGCGGTCCGTTTGCCGATACCCCCACAGCTCATCGACATCGCGGCCTGCCCATGATCGATATCCAGTTGCTCGAGTCAAGGCGATAGATGTGTTCCGGCGCTGTCTTGGCGAACCTGGTTGCCATTTTGGCGCGCTCCTTGGTGTCCCCGATTCCTACGGCACAGGTAAGGCTGGTGCGCTCGTGCACCGTATGACGAACCGCCCGAGCGAGCTCCTGAGGGTCGTCGCGATGGACGCCGAGGAACGCTTCATCCCAACCCCACACCTCGACTGCGTGTCCGAAGCTCCGCAGCACCTCCATCACTTCGGCCGATGCAGCGTCGTAGGCCGGATGATCACTTGGCAGGAACACCGCATCCGGGCACTTGCGCAGCGCACGTTGCATCGGCATTCCCGAGTGCACTCCAAACGCGCGAGCCTCGTACGACGCTGTGGCGACGACCTGTCGCGGGCGGTCAGGGTTACCGTCGCCTCCCACCACAACGGGCCGGCCGCGCAGCTCGGGTCGCCGCCTGACTTCCACCGCGGCCAGGAAGGAATCCATGTCGACGTGCAGCAGCCACCAGGGCAGATCTCGAGTCGGCGTGGCCACCGTTCAGGCGTGCCCGATTGGTGGAGGACACCGGCAAAGAACGTCGGTCTGGTAAGACGGTCAGCTCGGCCGGTAGCGGGTGTGGCTGAATCCGCCGTCCCTGCCGAAGGCGAGGACCTTGGCCGGCTTGACCGCGAATACCAACACGCTGACGTCAATGCCGCCGTCGGGGTGGGTGAAGCCGCCGTCGGCCACCCCGTACCGCCACTGGCCATCCCATTTGGTGGCCCAGGCAGCGGCAAGCCGTTCGAGCCTGGCCCGGTCGGTGACGCGCTCGGCCTCGCCCTCGATCATCACGTCCAGCCCTCGGTCCCACTGGTTGCAGCCGGTGGTGACGACGACATGGGGGTTGCCGGCCAGGTTCACGGCCTTCTGCTCGCCCGCGCCGGTGCTGAAGTGCACGGCGTCGTCCAGCCACACCGCGACCAGTGGCGTGACGTGCGGCCGCCCGTCAGCCCGCACCGTGGTGACCCACGACAGCTGGGCCTGCTCCAACGCCGCCAGAGTGGTCGCCCACGGCGTCGCCTCGGCGCCCGGGTCGCTGAACCGCTCGTCCAGCTCGGTCACGGGTTGCCTGCATCAGGGTTCCTTTCGTCGAAGACATGATCATTTCCTGTCAAGTTAGGCCGCGGGTCGGGAGTCGGCTCATACCGGCGAGTGATCGACTTCGAGCCGTGGTCGTGATACTTCCTGGGCGGCTGTGCGGATCGTGAGCCCCGCACCCACAGCCGCGGCTACGGCGCCGAGTGACACGAAGGTACGCAGGGTATGGAATGCCGACCAGCGTGCGCGGATCTCCTGCCAGTCAGCGGGCAGTGTCGCTTCAGTCCATGTCGCGATCAAATTATCGATCGGCACCTCGACAGCCAGGGTGATCACCAGGACCGCGATCATGAGCAGCAGGCCGACGGCTGCCATCCAAGCGGCGACTGTGGAACCGCTGCGGAAGAGCAGCACGACTGCGACCAATCCGATCACTACGGCGGAGATCATCAGCACCGCCATGATGATCGCAAGGTTTTCGATCATGTGCTTGCCGTCGGTCAGGAAGGTCGCGGCGTCATAGTCCGTCATAGTGCGTGCCAGGGAGAGCCAGGTTCCCCACATCACACCGGCGACCAGGACGTACAGCATGATGCTGACGAACTGCACCCATCTCACGAGCGGTTCGCTCACCGTGATCACCCGCCCTGCTGCGACGCCATTGGCGGAGTCGCAATCGGGCTGAGATGCATGCCGACGAGCTGCCATCGGCCACCCTCACGCGTCAGAACGTGGGTAGCTCGGAACTGCCCATTGTTGGGCTGGCCACGGTACGCCGCCTCCTGATCATGGACGCCGATCACGATCGCGCAATCTCCGAACAGGCGCACCGTGGTATCCCGCCAATCGAGTGCGGACGTGACAAAGGCGCCGCTGCTGTAACGCTCCAGCCACTGGGCCTTGTCCAAGATGAAACCCAAGGGCCCGACCAGAAGGAACTCCTTGTGCGCCATGGCATCCAACGCGTTCAGGTCCTGGGCAACTTCCGCCTCCGCCCAACGCTTACCGAACTCTTCCAGCTCTGCTTTGTCGTCGTTCACTGCGTACTCGTCCTTTCTTCAGGCCTGCTACCACTGTTCGCCGATCGGTGGCCAGGCACCAGGCCACGTGGTGCCCAATCTGTTGCCACTGATCTGCTGATTGGGGCTGGTCAGGCTGAAGCGTGAGGAATGAGCATGAAGCGGTCAGCTGGAACAGAGCGATCGGTCCCACAGCGACCGCTGCGGAGCCAGCGCGTGCCATCAGCCTGAGGTGCGGCGGAGATGCACCACTGCCGGACCGGGGATTTCCGACGGGACGCTCATGTTGATCTTGGCCTGGTCGGGAACGGTCAGTGCGTCGCCTGGTACCGTGTCGCGGCTCGGCAAACTGTGCCATTCGACGGCGTACCGGCCGGACGATCAGTGTGATCGTGAATTGATCGGCCGTCTCGGAGGGTTGCAAGATCAGGTATTCCTTGCCCGGATCGGCCAACGCGAACCCGGTCGAGCTCAGGTCCGGACGCGGCTGCATGGTCATCGAGCTGATCCGCTCGGCAAAATCGCGAGTGTCTCCCATGGCCAGTCGGGCCGGCTCCAATGAGTTGAAAGAGGGGTTGCCCTGCGACGGATCAGCCGGCATGCCACCGCCAAGGATGCCCAGGTCGTACAAGATCGGATGGTGCCCGCGCAGGAATGCCTTCCAGACCCACAAGGCATTGCTCGAGAAGGGTGAGAAGTGATCGGTGTCCAGCAGCACGACCTTCCTGCCATCGTTGGCTGGTGGGTCGGCGAACCACCGGCCTTCACCCAAAGTGTCGTCAAAGCCGGGCGAAATCCAGTCGGCCGGACTGTTCCACAACGGCTCGTTCGACGCAGTCAGCTCAGCCACGGGATAGAGGTACGTCATGCCGATGGGATGTGAGTCGTATCCCATCTCCCGCTCGTAGTCCCTGACGGTGTTGATCACCCGGTACTGCCATTGCGTGGAATCACCGATCGGCGTTTCTATCGAAAAACCGCCGGGGATCACCACCGAATCTGCAGTCTCCCCGACGACTCGTTCGCGACCTCGTACAACACATTGGGAAGATCATGAACCGTGTCGATCACCTTCCGGATGTAGGCCTGCTGCAATGCCTCCACACGAGAATCGAGCGGCAACACCTGGTAATCGACGATCGAGCTGATTGCAATGTCGTTGACATTGTTGGCTGCGTGGAACGGATGACCCTCGATGTTGTCCGGCGTGGCCGTCAGGTGCAGGCTGAAGCCCTCAAACAGCATCACGGAGGCATAGATGCCGGCGCGCCCGGCGGCCAGCACGCGTTCTCGAAGTCGATCAAAGTAGGTCTGATCAAATACCGACAGATCAAACTTGGGCTTGCCGTCCTTGGCGGCTCCGGGCCCGCTACGCGGCCACGGCTGCGGCGTCATGCAGAAGTGCACACCGGCCGGCTCTAGATGCCCCTGAAACTGCTCCCACCGCCAGAGCCGGATGAAGTTGTGACCGCGCTCGGTCAGCAACTCCAGATAGGCGTCGAAGTCGAACCGTTCCGGATCTTCGGGGCAGTCGTGGCCCGGACCCAACCCGTCGTGAAGGTTGTTGTTGACATGCGAGCCGGTGAGATAGACCGCCCTTTCCGGAGCCTCCGCTGTCGTGAAATACCGGGGGTTGTTGCTAGAGACGACGAGCGGACCAAGCGGTTGGGTCATTCGGGAATCCTCCTCGTCAGACACGATCAGGGCACAACGGCGAGGTCGTCAGAGCGTCCAGCCTCGATGTCGCGACCACTGGGCGATGGGGCGTCCGTTGATCCGCGTGACGTGGCCGGCTGACTTCCCACTGTTGTGGCCAGCCGGGGGCGAGTCCTCCACGGCTCCTGGCGTCCGTACACGGTGAGGTCCATGAGCGCGTAGCTGTAGTCCATTGCCTCGACGCCGCGGCGGGTCGTCCAGTAGGTTTCGAAGACGCGGTCGCCGTCCCGCAGGTAGCACACGAGGTGCATCAGGCCGATCTGGCGCCCGACGAGGAGCGCGTCCGAGGGAGGCCTGTGCTGAGTACCACGGCATGTCCCAGCCCATGAAGTCGCGGTAGCGGATGCTTTCGTCGTAGGGACCCTGACAGAAGACCGCGTAGGTGATGTCGCGGGAATGAAGGTAGGACAGCTCCGCGACCTGTGTGGTGACCCACGTGCAGCCTCTCGCACTGCTCGGCCGCGGGTTGGCCGGGGTGCCACATGAAGTAGTAGGCGATGAGCTGTCGGCGCCCTTCGAACGCGTCGAGCAGGGTGAGCGGCCCGTGCGGCCCGATCAGCGCGAGGTTGGCGTCGACCTCGACCATGGGTAGGCGCCGTCGGGCCGCGGCGATCGCGTCGCCTTCCCGGGTGTGCGCCTTCTCCCGAACCCGCAGCCTGTCCAGTTCGGCCTGGAAGGTGGCCCGGTCGACGGCTGCGGGCAGACTCGGTGCGTCGGTAGCGCTGGCCGCGGCCCGCCGATGTTTGTGGATTCATCCTTCACGACTGTCTCCCTCTTATCCTCTGTCCTCTCGTTTGCCCCATGGCCCTGCCTTTAGTCGTCGGGGTTGCCAATGAGTGCCGACAAGACTGTCTTCACGTGTCTGTGGGTGGGATGTTCTGGTTCAAGTGAAAGATGTTGTCAGGGTCAAACGCGTCCTTGAGCGCCGTGAGCCTGGCCAGCTTCTCGGGCGGATACGCACGTCGTACGCCAGCCATCCCGTCGTCGCCGAGCACGTTCACATAGACCCCGCTCGCGTAGCGCTCCAAGCGGGTCGCGCACTCCCGGGCGGTGGCTATGCGCCTCTCGTCCTCAGCCGGATCCGTCCAGCGGGCAGCGCCGACGTACTCGAACGCCGTGCCACGCTGGCTGAACGCGGTCGCCTGGTCGGGCACGTCTGCGATCGCCCCGCCGTGCGCCTGCAGGCTGGCCCCCACCGTCGGGTCGTGCATCAGCAGTGCATCGATGGCTGCATCCGGCAGCTCCTGGAAGTAGTGGCCCTTCCAGTACCGCCGCAGCGCATGGCCCTTGATGGCGTCCTCGCGTCGCTGGAGGTCCAGGTAGGACAGCTCCACCACTCGCCGATCAAGCGGGCGACCGAGCGAGCTCGAGCGCCTGAGCGTGCGCACGGCCGTCCTCCGGATCGCCGACCCAAACGAAGCCGAGCGTGGCCACGCCGCCGGCAACCGTCGCGGCGTACGTCGCCCTGCGCGGTGCAGTCGCGCTCAGGTCCCGCCAGCGGGCAAGTGCCGGCGCAGCCTTCGCGGCGGGAAAGTCGAACTCAACGCTCAGCGCCTGGGTGCCGGTGTCGTGGAGCCGGAACTCAAACTCGGTCACCACGCCGAAGTTCCCGCCACCGCCTCGCAACCCCCAAAACAGCTCGGCGTTCTCCTCGGCCGATGCACGTACGACGTCGCCGATCGCCGTGACCACCTCGAACGACACCACGTTGTCGCAGGTCAGCCCGTGCTCGCGGGCCAGCCAGCCCATCCCGCCGCCCAGGGTGAGGCCACCGACGCCGGTATGTGAGATGTTGCCAGCGGTCGTGGCCAGCCCGTACGGCTGCGTGGCCGCGTCGAGCGCGCTCAGCAGGGCACCGCCCTGTACCCACGCCCGCCGCCGGTCTGGATCGACGCGGACCCCACCCATCGGCCTCAGATCGACCATCAGCCCGCCCTCGGGCACCCCATGCCCGACGACGCTGTGGCCGCCACACCGGACGCCGATCTCCAGTCCTTCTCGTCGGGCCAGCGAAATAGCGGCCACGACGTCCCTGCTCTCCCGGCAGCGCGCGATCATCGCGGGACGGCGGTCGACCATGGCGTTCCACACCTGGCGCGCCTCGTCGTACCCCACCTCGCCCGGGCGCAGGATCCCGGTGTTCGCAATCGTGGTCATCAGCGGTCCTCCCATGCTGGCAATTGCCTTGCTCCTTGTGCTCACTGGGTTCCTTGAGGGACTGACCGGTCGTTTCCCAATAATTCATCGCGGCCAACGTGGACGTCCGTGCTCGGTGGGCGTGCTTCGCTGGGCGGGAATCACGCCGAGCTGTTTCAGCTGCGAGAAGACGTCGGTCGCCTCCCCCAATGGGGTGCGGATCAGCCATCGTCCGGCTCGACGACCTCGATCGGTTGCCCTTCGAGACGAGCTCCGCATCGCCGGTGTTCACGACGTCATGAAGGCGCCTGAACGTTGCCTTGTTGCTAGTTGCTTGGGCTGTTGACATTGGACTCCTTCTCAGGTCGATGAACATCCTTCGCGGGAATTGAGGCCACCAGCCAGGCCAATCGCCGCCCACTTGCTAGCCACTCGCCGCCGAGTTGTCAGAAACCGAGCACCAAACATGGGTCTGAGATTGCTGACAGTCGGCGTCGAGGGAATTCGCTGGCACCGGTGGCGGGAGGATGGCAGCACGCAGGCCTGCTCGCCGGACGATCGTCCGTCGGACGTCGAACATAGGACTGGATCGAGACGTCGGCTTCGGCAACGGCCTGGCCTATCTCCGTTACCAGATCAGGCGATCTCAGCGACGGACGCGGTAGCGGATGTGGTGGCCGTGGCGGTGTCGATCACCCGTGCGATCTCCAACTCGACACCCGACGGGCAACACGTCGAAGAGCCGTCGGCCATCACCGAGACAGCACCGGGATCAGGTGGATTTGCAACTCGTCCAGCACCCCGGCCTCGAGCGCCCGTTGCGCCGTGTACGCGCCATGCACCAGTACGTCCCGGTCCCCGGCGGCGGCCTTCGCCTGCGCCATCGCGCTCTCGATCCCGTCGGTCACGTACGTCACCAACGGATAGCCTCGACGAGCGGCCGGTCCGGGCGGCCGGTGGCTGGGCACGAAGATCGGGACGACCGCCATGATCACCGCCCCAGTGATCCACATGAGCTCCGGCAGTCCGCCGTCCTGCAAGGACGGCTCCGCGCCGCGTTCCATTCGCCTTGGAACTGTCCTGCCGCCCTGGATGGCTGGCCGGTCCCCTCGTCCGCGTCGGCCCACTTGCAGCCGCTCGCCATCTTCACCGCCGAGGAAGTCGTCGGGATCGGCGATGTATCCGTCGAGTGACATCGACATGTCGAGCACCGATGTAGACATTTTCGACCTCCTTGGCCTTAGTCCAAACCTGGTTTCACCTTGCTGTAGACCTGGCACAGCGGCATTTTTCATCATGTGTTGGTCAGTTCAGCTGACCACGGACCGGCTCAACGACGGACGCGGTAGCGGATGTGCGTGGCCTCCGGCGTGTCGATCACCCGAACGATCTCCAACTCCACGCGCGACGGCAACAGCTCGAACAGCCGACGGCCACCACCGAACAGCACCGGGATCTGGTGAATCTGCAGCTCGTCCAGCACACCGGCCTCGAGCGCCCGTTGCGCCGTGTACGCCCCATGCACCATCACGTTCCGGTCCCCGGCGGCGGCCTTCGCCTGTGCCATCGCGCTGCCGATCCCATCGGTCACGTACGTCACCAACGGATAGTTCGCGACCGACGGCCCAGGCGGGCGGTGACTAGGCACGAAGATCGGGGACCGCCGTGATGATCACCGCCCCAGTGATCCACGAACTCCGCGGTCCGCCGTCCTACCACGACCGCGCCGGTCGCGTTCCACTCATCCATCAACTCTCCGGCCGGCCCGGGCGGCCGGAAGAACTCTCCGTCCGGAGCGACGAACCAATCGTGCAGCCGCTGGCCGTCATCGCCGAAGGGGTTGTCGAGATCGTCGTTGGGGCCGGCGATGTACCCGTCCAGTGACATCGACATATAGAGCACGGATGCCGACACTTGCAACCTCCTGTGGTTTCGATCCCAACTGGTTTCAGGGGTCAGCTCGGGACGGGTCGGCCCGTCGGCGCGTACTCCGCCAGGAGGATGCGGCCGTCAAGCACCCGTACGTCTGCCAGAGCGAGCTCGGACTCTCCGACCCTTCGAACGCCCATTCGCGACCACTCGGCCCGACCAGCAACGGAAAGATCATCAGCCGAAGCCGGTCGACCAGCCGAAGCAGTGGTGGTTTCCATCTCGATACCTTCCGTCGGGGAGGCGGTGGGCCGAGGAGCGTTCCGCGGGAACGTCTTGGGCTGCGGCGTCGGATGAGAACGCTCCTGCGGGAACGCGCCGCATGGACGAGTCTCGCGCCAGCCGCGTCCACAGGCAGTTGCCGAAACCCGCGAGCCGAGCCTCGATGTCGAGCAGAGACACCATCACCGGGTGTCTGGTGCAGGTCGGCGACAGAACTCTGCAGCGCATCAAGCATGCGTTCGACTCCGCTCAGAGGCCTCGGCTCGTCCGCTGAGCGCGGCGCCGACGTTGGTATAGGTCACCTGCGTACCCTCTTCGGCAAGATCGAGTAATGAGATCGTCACGATCTCGGTCGGGTCGGTGAACTTGAACTGAATCCGGCGATCTGGCTCCACGATGCCGTACGTGGCGGTGAACGGGATCTCCGGGCCGTCTCCATCCGGCACCATCACCGCGCTGATCATTCCACCCGGGCTGGGGTCGAGGCTTATGCGTGCCGCCGGTGTCGTGAAACCCTCGACGATGAACCAGTGGGAGAAGAGGGCCGGCTCGGTGAAATGGGCGAATACCTCAGCGGGCGTACCGGGCAGCACCCGACTTTGGCTGAATCCTGTGGCGCTATCGACATCTTCTCCGGTCTGCATGAGAGCCCTCTCAGGTTGATCAATTAGTTGTAGTTGTCGTCAGCCGAAGGTCACGGCCTGTGCATGATCAGGTTTGATCAGCAAGATGATGCGCTCGGTACGCAGTGGATAGGGCTGGCCCGTGTACTTGCGGGATATCCGGTCGATGATCTCCCAGGCCCGGTCGCCCTCGAGGAACTCCACGACCTGTCCCCGGATCAGCGCGGACGCGTACGGCTGATCGACGTCGATGATCGAGATCGCGAGTCGGGGATCTCGCTCGAGGTTGCGCGCCTTCCGCGAACCCGGGCCTGTGAGGATTGCGAGATTGTCGCCTTCGAGGTCAATCCAGACGGGCACCGAGTGCGGTGCACCATCGGGCATCAGGGTGGCGATGTGAGCGTAGTTCGGGCGCGCTACCAGCCGCCTCACCTCAGCGGTCATCACGGACATCTTCGATCTCCCTGGACGCAGCCACGACCATGGCCATGAGCGGTCTTTCTCCTCTGTCTCAGTGAGCATCCTCAGCCTCTGGACGTATGGACTGGCTGAGATGGGCAAAAGTTGTCGGGGTGGTAACGGGGCCTTGATGTTTCCGCAGCCGCGGCAGATCTTGTGCGTAGCTACCTTCCCGCGGATCGCTGACAATCACCAGGCCAGCAGCTGGCCAACCTGGGGCCACTGGCAGGTCAGATCTGTAGGAGCCTGTAGCGGTCGCAGGCCCGCCAGCGACGACAAGGACGTCTGGCGGGCCAGCCCAGGGTCAGGCGTGCGAAGCCTTACTGCGGCGGCGATACCACTGCCACCCCGCGGTGACGAGCAGCGCACCGACCAGAGACCCAATGATGCCGCTGGGTCGGAACTGGAGCCCGTCTCCTGACAGCAAGCTGATCAGCAGCCCGCCAACGAAGGACCCGACGAGTCCGGCAACCAAAGCCAGCGTCCAGTCGATTCCCTTGGCAGACTTGCCCGTGATCAGCTGTGCGCCGGCGCCGACCAGCATGCCGAACAAAATGAGTCCGAGGATAAGCATGATCGGCAGCATAGACGAGCCAGGTAAGCGAGGCCGTCACCTCACGAGAGTTCTCATCGACTGCCCGAGACGACCAGCATCTCGCACGGCCCGACGAACACGTCAGGTTCCTCGAACTCGGCGAGCGCCTGGTTGATCTCGGTCCATGCGGCGTCCCGATCGGCTCGGGGTAGGCCCGAGAGCATCTGATGCAGGCGCGCCGAAGGACTCACGTTCGAAGGCGACACACTCGGCCGCGCTGGCGAGCCGCAGCGGCGACGGCACCGCCTCGACCGTGACGTCGCGGAAACCGGCCGCGGCAAGGGCGTTCTCGGCAACGCCTGGGGCCGCCGAGGCTGAACGGACCAGGCTGCCCAGGCAATGGCGGCGGCAGCTGGGCGCGGCGACGAATGATGCCCACCGGTACCGAGAAGAATCCGTTGCGGTCTGCGGTCGAGTAGACGACCGCTGAAAGACGCCCGCCGGGTCGTAGCGCCTGGCGCATTCCCGCCAAGGCGGCCTGCTGATCGGGAAAGTAGATCAGGCCGACCCGAGAAATGACCGCATCCGAAGCTCGCTTCGTCGACGTCGAGGCGTTCTCCATCGAGCTCGCGGGTCGTGATGGTGGTCAGGCCGGCGTCACTGGCGGACTTCTCGGCGTACTCCAGAATGGTCGGGGAGATGTCGGTAGCCAGGACACGCCCGGCAGGCCCGACCCGGCGCGCAGCGGCCAGGCTCTGCCCGCCAGCACCCGCGGCCACGTCGAGCACCCGGCTGCCGTTGGTGATCTTGGCAGCGTCGAGCATCCGCTCGGTAGCGGCACCGAGCCAGTCCTCGATGACCGGACCCCACCGATGCCACGCCTCCGCGGCATCCTCCCACTGCGCCCGTGTGGTGATCTTGTACTGCTGCGGATCGAATGTCGTGCTGGTCATGATGTCCTCCGGAAATCGACGGTGCTTACCCGGTACGCGCCAGAAGACAGGAGGCTTCCGCCAGAATTCGGCTAGCACTTTTCTTTTTGGGCTTGTTGCTCGTGCAATTTGCTCGCGGACGCTCGCAACATTGGGGACTCGTGTCCCGTGGGGGACAATGCAGCTGTGCCCGCGTTTGTCGGCCGCACAGAGCCGCTGGCCCGGCTGTCAGCCGCCTATCAGGCCATCGCAGCCAAGACACTGTCGACAGCACCTGACGTTACCGGCTGGGCGGGGCTCGTCCTGGTCACCGGTGAGGCCGGAATAGGCAAGACTGCGCTGCTCACGCGGTTCGCCGGCCAAGTGGCTGCCGACGGTGGGTCCGTGGTGGGGGTACGTGCTGGGAGGCCGATCAAGCCCCTGCGTGGTGGCCCTGGACCCAGGCGCTGCGGGCGCTGCTTGATCGAAGGCACGCGCTGGCCGAAGCCGCCCCGGCCGAGCTGGCAGCAATTGTGCCCGAGCTGGCCAGCGACCAGACGGTGATCGGCTCTGATGCCGCGGCTCGGGTCCGTGTGTTCGACGCGGCCGCGCAGGTGCTGCGTCGGGCCTCGGCGAGCGCCCGGTGCTCGTGATCATCGACGACCTGCACTGGGCCGACCGGTCCACGATGGACCTGCTACGTTTTCTCGCGCACCAGCCCCAGGCGGGTCGGCTCCTGCTGGTCGGCGCCTACCGGCCGGACGAACTGCAACCCGGCATCGCGACGACCGTGGCCGACCTGGCCACGTCCGCCGAACTCGTGCCGCTGAGAGGCGCTGTCCGTCGATGAGGTGAGACACCTGGTGCAGGCAGTCACTGGATCGGCCGCGCAAGATCATTGGTCGCGTCTGGTGCAGCACGAACGCAGCGGCGGCCACCCGTTCTACGCCCGCGAGCTGTGCCAGCTCTCGCTGCTGGTGGCGCGGCAACCGACGTGCCAGCAGCCGTACGCGCGCGCGATCGGCCGCCGCTTGAGCCATCTGTCCCACGGCTGTGCAGCATTGCTGGACGCCGCGGCGGTTGCGGGCACAACGCTCCAGCTCGACGTACTGGCCGAGGTCACTGGTTACGACACGACTGAAGCGGCCGCGCTGGCCAGCCGAGGCGTACAGCAGCCGGCATCCTGATCAGCGCCCGTGATCAAGCGGGTACAACCGCGTTCGTCCACGACCTCTATCGGGAGACCAGCTACGCAGCCCTGACGCCAGCGCGTCGGGTAGATCTGCATCAGCGGGTCGCCGCCGCCCTGCTGCGCCGGCTCGAACGGGGTGGCCAAGTCTTCGCGGCCGAGTTGGCCTACCACTTCACCGCCGCCCTTCCGGCCGCCGGCATCGGGCCCGCGTTGGTCTGGGCACAAGAGGCGGCCCGCGCCGACTCCGTACGCTTTGCGTTCCTCGAGGCCGCGGGGCACCTCGCTCGCCTTCGGTCCGGGCATCGACGCCGCAGGCCAACGGCTGCCGCGACGCAGACCTCGTCGGCGTACTCACCGCCGAAGCGGATTTGCGGCTCCGCGGCAGTGACGCCTCCCACGCCCGGGAACTACTCGACAGTGCATGGGCCCGAGCCAGCGCGACGGGCCGGGCCGACCTCCTCGGAGCGGCGGCATTGGGCCATGATCACCTCGATGCTCGCTTCGCTATGCCGCGAGCCGATCTCGTTGCCGTACTCGACGCCGCCCGTAACGCCCTGAAGGGCGCGGGGACCAGCACCGAGGCGAAGGTGACCGCAGCTCTCGCCCGCCAGCTGCAACACTCGGTGCCGGCCGACCGCCCACGGGCACGGCCGCTGGCGGACCAGGCGGTCAAGATCGCCCAAACCCTGGGCGACCCGGACACCTTGGCCAGCTGCTTACTCGCGCAACACGATGCCTCGTGGACTCCCGGCACCGCCACTGCTCGAGCCGAGATCACGGACATGATCATCAACCTGGCCAAGCAGGCCAATGATCAGGAACGGCAGGCCCAAGCCCTGCTGCTGTCGGCGACCGCGCAGCTGGAGAACGCGTCGCCGGCCTTCCGCGCCACGTTCGCCGAATTTGCCTATCTCACGCAGCAGTTGCACGAGCCCCGCCAGGACTATCTCCTGCGTACGCGGGAGGCGGCGTTGGCGCTGCTCGACGGGGACATTGACAACGGGCGAACGGCTCTCTGTTGAGGCCGCCGCCCTCGGCGAGGCTCTCGCTGAGAGCGACGCCGGCAATGTACGCATGTCACAACGGCTCGAGATCGTCCGAGCCCGCAATCAGGCCGCAGAACTACAGGACATGGCTGCCGAAGCGGTGCGCTGGTGGATCGGCGCACCAGCACACGCCCACGCCGTCGCAGCCGGATTCTCCGCCCGAGCCGGTGACCTGGAGGCCGCCCGACGAGAACTCGACACGGTGCTCGCGCTCGACGACTGGCGTACGGATCGCTCCTACCTGTGGTCAGTCTTCATCGGCGAGATGGCGGCCGCCGCGATCGCACTGCAGGACCGGCCCTTATGCCAGCGACTCGTTGAGGAGCTGCTCCCTGTGGCTGACTCGTGTGCGGTCAATGCTGCCTTCGTCTGCTTCATGGGAGCCCACGCGCATCGAATCGGCCTGCTCTACGCCGCCCTCGACCAACAAGACGCCGCCCGCCAACGGTTGCTCCAGGCCTTGAAGATCCACCGTCGACTTGGCGCTCGTGCCTGGCGAGGCCGAAACCCACCAAGCGCTATCGAGTTTGGGCGGCCCCGAAGCCTCTGAACACGAACGATGTGCCGCCGCCCTCTACGAGGAACTGCGGCTCATCCCATCCGGTGGTGCGCACGCGCCGAAGATCGACAACGACGTCGCCCGGCTGCGTCGCGCCGGCGACATGTGGCAGGCCAGCTATCGCGGACACGTGGCCTATCTTCGCGACACCAAGGGACTGCACGACCTTGCGACTCTGCTTGCGCATCCCGGGACCGATCTCTCCGCTCTGAGCCTCGCAGGCGGTGAACTTTCACACTCCGCCCATCGGTCGCGAGCCGAGCCCGTCCTCGATCACGCCGGCTTGATCGCTTACCGGCGACGACTGCATGAGCTCGACGACGAGCTTGCCAGCGCCCAAGACAACGCCGACCTCGCCCGCCAGCAGCGTGCCAGTGAAGAACGCGAACAGCTCTTGACCGAGCTGCGCCGAGCCACCCGACCGGGCGGCGGCTCTCGCTCGCTTTCAACACGGCTGCCGAACGCGCCCGCAAGGCGGTCACCGCTCGCATCCGCGACGCCATCCGCCGCATCAGCGACGCCCATCCGGAGCTCGGCATGCACCTCGACCGCAGCATCCATACCGGCACGACCTGCCGCTATGAACCGGATCGAGCCTGGCGATGACAGCTGCTGTTGATCTCGTGCCAGCGGGCGAGCGGCAGACTGGACCAGAATGGTTGATCATCAGTCCCCGTCGCGATTCCAGCGGCGTCATCCGTGGCTGCGGCGTGGGATGCTTGCTGGCATCTTGGCACTGGCAGTGATCATGATCACCACTGCCCGGGTAGTGGGTTCGGGGCACGAGGCTAACGGTCTCATCTCGTGGAACCGCACCTCGGAGTCTTCCCATGAGATCACCGACGATCCTCAGCAAGATCAGAAGCAGCCTGTTGGCTACCGTCGCTGGAGTGTCATACAGGTTGGACATCCGCTGCTGGCGACCAAGAGTTCTTGGGAGCTGTACGCCGAAACGGCCCGCGAGGTGATCAAGATCCAGCCAGCCGACGGCCGGATCACCCGGATGGGCATCCCGACAGCGGCGACGCGACCGCTGCAGGGCGAACCTGTGCCTGGTCGGCATGTGCAGCCTCGGCCAAGCGAATCCCAAATCCGGCTGACGACGAAGTGCGACGCCCGGCACCACTGCCATGGGGTGGTGATCGACCGGCGCAGTGGCGATCGTCACAATGTTGATCTTGCGTTGTCCAACGTCTCTCCTTGGCTGGCGGCCACTTCGCCCGATGGACAGTACCTGGCAGTGGCCTATGCCGCGGGACACCACCCGATTGCGCTGCACTTACTGGATCTGCGACACGGTCACGACCGGCTCACCACTGTCCAGGTGGACCAGACGCTGCACGAAGGTTCATTCGCCTGGTCTCCGGACAGTGACTACCTCTTCGTGGCCGGAGTAAAGGGCCGACTATGGGTGATCAACCCGGCAACCGGGGCGGTATCGGAGTTCCCGGCGAGGTTGCCACCCGTACGACAACTTGCTGCAAGACCAGTCTCGAGGTGAAGCCCGGCCTGCACGGGAGTGATATCCGGTCCTTCATGTTTGCAGTGCGTCGACATCGGGAAGGTGGGTCGCCGAGTGCTCGGCCGATCGAGGTAGAACAACGCCGTCGAGGCGATGTCGTCGTGCAGCGGGCGGTATCGGCCGCCGGACTGCCAGCCGAGGGCCTGGATCTCCACTCGGAGGTCCTTGGCGAAATGAATGGGGTCAAGAACGTGCCAGCGGTACAGACCGAAGCGCTGCTGACTCTGGTAGAGACCATCGGGGCGGATCACCTGCGGCATGCCGAGGTACGGCGTCGTGTATTCGGTGTAGCCGCGACCGGGGACGTCAAAGTTCCAGGCGCCGCCAAAGTAGTCCTCGGTGCCGGTGCCGCAGATCGTCGGGAAATCGTTGTCGCCGTCGAGGTAGACCTTGAACTCGCCCTCGCCCCACCAGCCGGGGGCATTGACAGCCCAGGCGAGGTAGGTGCCGACGTAGTGGCCCTGACCTGTGACGCCGTCAATGAGAACGTGCGTATCGCCTGCGCGAAGCGGGTTGTCGCGCCGGAACTGGGCGTGAAGATAGCCCAGCCCGGTGACGTCATGATCAGTTTCGTAGGTCACCTGGTAGTACAGCTGGGCATTGGCATCGCCGAGGTTCTCTACCGTGAGCCGGGCGCCGCGCTGGAAAGGCATCGGCCAGTAGGAGTTGAAGCCCCCATGCGGGTTGACGGCGATCATGCTCGAGCTGACCTGAGCGAACCGGCCCCAGCCGCTGGCGAAGAAGTCGCCGAGCGGGACTTCGACAGCTGGTAGGGCCGCGTCGTCCCAGTACGCCCGGAGCACCAAGCTCCGCCACCGTGCAGGATCTGTCGTGAGCCAGACGTGAGTGATCGTGCCCGGGCACTTCGATCGTCGCCAGTGGAAAGGTGCTGCCAGCGTCGATGATCACCGATGGGGAGATCTTCCATCCGACCCCGAGGTCGCGTGCGGCGTTGGCCCCGGTGCCCTGGGTGGCCCGGCCGCCGCCGCCCTTCGTGCCGTCGAAGTTCTCGGGACTGATCGATCTTGTCGTGACGTCGCGCAGCCGGGCGATGTCGCGGGCATCAAACGGCATGGTGATCCTCCCGTCGTCAGTGGCATCCTGCGACGCCGACTCATGAAAAGGGCGCCGTCGCACGCGTGATCGCAACGTATCTCGATCTACGCCCGACGTGCCGAGGCGCGCTGTCGCTGACCCAGGCCACGAAAGACCGAGGAGGAGCGTTTCCGTAGTCTTCCTCGCATGAATAGACCGGTGCACTTTTGAGATACACGCCGAGGACCCAGAGCGGGCGGCGAATTTCTACAGCGAACTGTTTGGATGGAAGATCACCAAGTGGGACGGTCCGGTGGACTACTGGCTGGTGAGCACCGGCTCGGACACGCCCGGGATCGAAGGGGCGATATTGCGCCGTATGGGCCAAAATCCGGATCCGCAGGAGCCGACGCCGGTAATCGCTTACGTCTGCACCATCGACGTAGACAATGTGGACGAGATGATCGCAAAGGCCGAGCAGCTCGGCGGCGTTGAGGCGCTCGGCAAGACGGAGGTCCCCGGCGTGGGCTGGCAGGTGTACTACAAGGACACCGAGAGCAACATCTTCGGCATGATGCAGGCAATGCCACAGCCCGGTATGACCTGAGCCCGTCCTCGCGACTATTGCGTCGAAGAGGCGGCCATGTGTCGGTTGAGCGCATCGCGAGCCAGCTCGACGACGCGGTCCATGGCGCCCCGTTCCTCGAACAGATGAGTGGCACCTGGCACGACGACGATGTCGGCCGGGCCAGCCAGACGAGCAGCCGCGGCCTTGTTCAAGGCCAGCACCTCGACGTCTCGACCACCGACGATGAGCAGCGTTGGCGTACGGACCTGTTCGAGCGCGTGTCCCGCCAGATCCGGCCGGCCTCCTCGAGAGATCACCAACTGGATTCGGTCGGGAACCTCAGCGGCGGCCTGCAGAGCGGCAGCCGCTCCCGTGCTGGCGCCGAACAGAGCCAGCGGCAGTCCGGCGGTCTCCGGCCGCTCGCTCAACCAGCGAACCGCATGGGCCAGCCGTGAAGCAGAGACGCGGGATGTCGAATCGAAATTGTCGCGTCCGGCCATCGACCAGCTCCTCCTCCGGGGTGAGCAAATCCATCAGCAGCGTCGCGTAGCCGTCAGCCTGCAAGCTGGCGGCCACCGAGCGGTTCCGCGGACTGTGCCGACTGCTCCCACTGCCGTGAGCGAACACGACAACGCCAGATGCCGCACCGGGGACGACCAGATCGCCATCCAAGATCACGCCGGCCGCAGGAATCCGCACGCTGCGCTCGAGATCACGGCCCACGAGTCAAGTCTCTCCCCGGTCGGGAGTCTCGACTAACGCTTGCTGCCGGGTACGCATGCGCCGGGCAAGCTGCCGTGCTCGACGTAACGGCTCAGGTGTCCGATCCCTGTCGGCGAGCATGGTGACCAGCCCAACCGCGGCGGCAATATCGATGCGCCAGCCGGGATGTACCGCGAGCGGGCGCACGCCTGCTTGGGTCCGCAGCCAGCAGCCGACCACAGCATCGCCGATCCGCAGCGGGCTCGTGGCAGCTCGCTGGTCTCTCGGCCATTCGCCCGAAGCAACCAGCGGCCGGTGCGTGACGCCGATCGTCGGAATCTCCAACTCGGCACCAAGATGCAGCGCCAGTCCGGCTCCTCGAGGATGATCGCGAGCGGTGGCATCCACCAGCAAGACGTCCGGGCGACGAGACAGGGCCCGTACGGCCTGCTCCATCAGCGGGCCGAGCCGCAACGCCATCAGCCCCGGTACATACGCCGCGCCCGCCGTCCCGCTCATCACCCGCTGCTCGGCCACGCGGCCATCGAGCATGATCACCGCCGCGGACCAGGCTGGATCATGATCAGTACCGGGACCAGTGAGGCCGCGTGGGAAGCACACCCAGCAGCCGCAGACCGTCGCCGCGGCGGGGTCGAAGATCGACGGCTCGGGCACTGCCGTGGCCAGCCGCTCCTGGTAGGCGATCAGCGAGTCAGCATCAGAAGGCCACACACGATATTTTCACTCGGCAGAGCAGATTCGCTCGACGCGTTGCCCAACGCCGTGTTTGACTGGCACGTGCACACTCGGGGTCGTGTCACGTCACCGCGTCAGCATGTTCGATTCCGAGCGGAGCTGACGATGGCGATCCCGCGATCTGATCAAGGGCCGAATGCACGGCCCGCTACAGGTTCACTGAGCTGATGGGTCGGCTCCCCGTACCATCTGTGGGCTTGATCCTGGCCGTGTTGGTGCTGGGAATCGTCGCCTTGGTCGACAATGGGCGCACTGTGCGTGCCGGCTCGGTTGAGGCCTCACCACCTCCCGTCGTATCGGCACCGGCACCAGGTGGCCGCCAAACCCCGATGCCCCGGCCTACCAAAAGATCCCAATCCGAGACATGGATCGCCAAGTCGCAGAAGCACCCGTCAGCAAAGGCTGGGCCGGCCAGGCCGAATAGCCCGGGAACATCGCAAGCTTCAGGCAAGAACCGATCTGGCCCAGTGGCGAGGCGCCGACGACGCGCGGCGGCACTGCTACCTGACCTTCGACGACGGGCCCAGCCAGTACACGCCCGCGATCCTCAACATCCTGAGCGCAAACCACTTCGACTGCCACATTCTTTGAGCTCGGCTTCCGCCAAGCCGAATACCCTGCCGAGGCGGCCCGCATTCCGCGCACAGGGCAGCAGCGTCGGCAATCACACGTACAACCATCCAAATTTGACCAAGCTCACAGCCGGGCAGATCCGTTGGCAGATAGCCCACGGACCGCGAAGCGGGTGTGTGCGGCCGCCGCACGGTGCCACCAACTCGACCGTTCGGCACATCATGGGTCAGCAAGGCCTTCATCAGGTGTTGTGGACGGTTGACACCCGAGACTGGAGCCAACCCGGGACGAAGCACATCGTTGAGGCCGCCACTGCTTCCACGGTACGGTCGGGCACCATCGTCCTCATGCACGACGGCGGCGGCAACCGGTCACAAACTGTCGCAGCACTTCCACAGGTCATCGCCGCGCTGCAGCAGCGCGGATTTGTGATCCGCCGCATCCCCGGCTGCTGATCTTCCGTCCTCGAGACGCTCAGGTCCGGTCCTGGTACGTCTTGACGCCTGTGATGGAAGACGACCCCACCTGATGCCACTTCGGCGTGCGTCTTGACGCTTGTGATGGAAGACGACGGCGGCCCGGCTGCGATAGGCGTGGCCTGCGGAGGTTTGTGATGATCGAAGATGAGCAATCAGTTAGGCGACCAGGCGTCCGATCTTGTCCGAGCTCGTCGCGGTGGGCCGCGAGCTGTAGATCCAGGTCGTAACGAGTTTGCAGGTTCATCCAGAAGCGGTCCGATCGTACCCAGCGCCCTCGACAACCGAAGGGCCGTATCGGGGCTGATCGACCGCTTGCCATGCACAATCTCGTTGATCCGACGTGGCGGTACACCGATGGCCTGTGCCAGCCGGTACTGGCTGATCCCCAGCGGGCGAAGAAACTCCTCAAGCAGGACCTCTCCGGGATGAATCGGCTCGTGGACGCTGCTCATATCGATCGCACCTTTCAGTGATAGTCAATGATCTCGACGTCAGCAGCCCCGGCAGCAGTCCAGCTGAAGCAGATCCGCCACTGATCATTGATCCGGATGCTGTATTGCACCCGCCCCGATCGCCGCGGAGTTGCGTCGAGCCGATTCCCGGGCGGCACCCGCAGGTCATTGAAGCGTCTCCGCCGCATCGATGATCAACAGCTTCCGATTCGCCATCCGTTGCAGATCTGGACCAAAGCGCCGCACCCGCTGACGCCGCCAGACCCTTTCGGTGCTCCGCATTCGCGAACGACCGGATCACGAGATGTAAGCATAACGCATCGCGTTAATAACGTCCAGCGTCATGCCCCGAGACTCTGGGGCGGAGGCGTGCGCAGCATCGCCGATGAGTACAACCCGACGCCTACTGAGGCGCGTAGCCACGTTGTCCAACCGGGCGATGTCATGGGCCTCAGGCGCAATGGTGAACCTGCGCTCGGCTTTCGCACTACCAGTCTTGGTGAACCCGGCATCCAACGATCAATCTAGAAGGGATCTGCAATCGCAACACTCCTCGGTTCGCCCGACCATCGGGCGGCGGGCTGGCTTGCAACGTTCGGTGGTGATCGACATGCCTGGGCTGGAGACGCTGTGGGGCATGCTCGGCCTGTTCGTCGTGGTAGTTCTTCTCAGAATCCCGACGACCCGACGCGTCCTTGTCCGGCTCGCCAGACGCGCCGGCGATCGGCTGATAAGCCACTGGAAACGAGCAGAGGAAAGCGACCGCGACGAAGATGAGCTGTGGCTGATGGAACGACGACGCAGACTGGTTGCCGACCTGCGACGCGTCGAGCACCTTCTGGCGACGGACACATGGATGTCGGCCACCCGGCAACGTGGCAACCGGATCGCCTACAACCGGCTCGTCGACGACCTTCGCCACACTCCCGATGTGTTCTCGACGAGCTTCCAGCTCCAGGTCGTCGGACCCTGGGACGACCCGACCATCGATCCTCGTTGGCGGGGCTGGCTAACGATGGCCACGTTCACGCAGCGTGCGGACCGTCGAAGTGCTCGAGATCGGTTGGGGTCGTCGCCGAACCCGGCTGAATCCCCGCATGGCGGGCGGGCCCGATGGCGTCGCGTGAGGGACTTTCGCTGGGCGACCGGCTGTGCCTATCGTTGGCGCACCGGCTGGAGTGAGCGCCGGCACTGACTGCCGACTCGGCATGGGGGCGGGACGAGCCAGCCCGCCAGTTCGCCAACCGCAATTGCGCTTTCGGTTTCGGCTACGCCTTCCTGACCTCGAACGTTGGTAGACAGCTGCGCCGTCGAGTCGCCACCCACCCAGACGTCGAAGGTCGAAGCATCGACGATCCAGTCCTGCAAAGCCGCGTTCCAATAGCGCAACTCGGTCGGGCCTCGAAGCCTAAATTGCACCCGACGGGATTCTCCTGGATCGAGGGTGATGCGTTGGAACCCCTTGAGCCTCGCGGACTGGTCGTGACGCTGGGCCGTAGCGCTGATGGATGTGGAGCTGGACCACCTCATCGGCTTGCCGGGTACCGGTGTTGGGTGACCTCTACGCTCCACCGCGCGAGGGTTTCATCGGAGGTGATCACGTCCCGGTCCACGGTCAAGTTGTCGGTACGCGAAACTGGCATAGCTGAGACCGTGACCGAACGGGAACAGTGGCGTGCTCTCCTCGTCCCAGTACCGCTGCTGCTGCTTCTCCGGCTCGTGCGAGATCGTGTGGGAGTAGACCATCGGCACCTGGCCGACGGTGCGCGGCCAGCGTGAACGGGAGCTTGCCGCCCGGCGCGACGTCGCCGAACAGCACGTTGGCGACCGCCGTCGCCGCCCTGGGTGCCGGGGTACCAGATGTCGAGGATGGCCGGCACGTTTTCGGCTGCCCAGCGCAGATCGAGCGGCCGTCCGTTGAGCACCAGCAGCACCACCGGCGTACCGCGTCTCGACGATCGGCCTGCAGCAGCTCGAGCTGGCGGCCCGGCAGCTCGAGCGATGATCGGGATGCCGCCTCGCCGATCATGTTCTGCCACTCGCCGACCACCACGATCGCGAACATCGGCGTCCCGAGCCAGCTCGACCGCGCGCCGCAACTCGGCCTCATCGTCGAACCCTTCGGGATCCTCCGGCGCGTTGCCGCCGAACATGTCGAACATCGACGGGAAAACGCGTTGCGCGGACCGGATGCCCGGCGCGTAGCTGAACCTGGACGGAATCGCCCACCTTGGCCCGGATGCCTTCCAGCACCGTTACCGTCTCGGTCAGATCGAAATCGAAGACCCACGGCCCGATCGTGTCCCGCTTGGAGTCGGCCAGCGGTCCGATCACGGCGATCGTGCTCAGGCTCTGAGCGTCGAGCGGGAGCAAGTTCATCGGCGTTGCGGAGCAGCACTGCCGACCGCTCTGCCGCGCGACGAGCAACCTCGCGATGCGCGGGATCGGCCAGTACCTCGCGGGCATGATCAACATCGACGTATGGTTCGTCGAACAATCCCATCCTGAGCTTCGCTTCCAGCACCCGCCGCACGCTCGCGTCGAGCGCCTCCTCGGTTACCGCACCTTCCTCCAGTGCTTCTGGCAGGTGGGCGTACGCAGGGTCGACCATCGCCATCTCCGAGGTCGATGCCGACGCTCACCGCGCGGGCGCCGGCGTCGGTCAGGTCGAGCGGCGAAGCCGTGTGTCAGCAGATTGCGTACGGCGTTCGCATCGCTGACGACGAAGCCTTCGAAGCCGAATGTCCGCGCAGCACATCGGCGAACAGCCAGCGGTTGCCGGTCGCCGGAACACCGTTGAGGTCCATGTACGCGGTCATCACGTTGCCGGCACCGGCAGCCGAGTGCCGCCTGGAACGGCGGGAAGTACACATTCCACAGCTCGGCGTCTGAGAGGTTGACCTCGTCGTAGTCGCGTCCGCCGATCGCGGCACCGTAGCCGGCGAAGTGTTTGGGACCGGCGATGACGCGCTCAGGAGCGCCGATCGCCCTCCCTGAAAGCCGCGAACCTGCGCCGCCGGCGACAGCGCGCCCCAGGTACGGATCCTCGCCGGCGCCTTCGATGATGCGACCCCAGCGCGGATCGCGAGCGATGTCCACCATCGGCGCGAACGTCCAATGGAGGCCCACCGATCGCGCCTCGCGCGCTGCGACGGACTGCCCGTGCTCGATCGTCTCGGGATCCCATGACGCAGCCATTGCGATCGGCACCGGCAGGATGGTGCGGAGCCCATGGATCACGTCGAATCCGAACAGCACGGGAATACCGAGCCGATTTCCCTCGATTGCGAGCCGTTGCAGACGATTGATCTCTGCCGGATCGGTGACAAAGAGCAGTGATCCCGCCTCGCCGCGCCCCAGCGCCGCCTCGACGATGGACGCCTGGTCCGAACTCGGCGGAGTGTCGAGCGATCGTCTCCGCGTCTGTCTCTGGGAGAGCCGAAGTAGAAGTATTGGGTGAGCTGCCCGGCCTTCTCCGCCGGCGTCAATCTCGGCGACCAGCTCGTCGACCCGCGACGTGATCTCGGCATCCGTCATCGTCGGGCCCTCTGTCATCGCCGGACGCTGTGTCCCCTCCACCATGTTCATCCTCCTGTTGGGCAGCGATGAGACGTCGCTGATGTTGGGGACAGTCTTGCGGACATGACAAGATCGTGCGCGTTGCGCCCCTTGTCTTCAAGGGGTCCAACGCGCACGAACTTTGTTGATCAGTGCGCTTTGATCAGCGCGGCACCCGGACGGCGGCCACCGGCACGAGGCAGATGATCACCAGGCCGATGACCAGATTGATCCCGGCTAGCGCCAGCTGGGCGGCCAATGCGGCTCCCACGGTGAGTGGAATAAGCGGAAGCAGCACGACCAGCAGTGTGATCAGGCCGACGATCCAGCCGTAATAGAGCCCGGGCCGCGGCGCGAAGTGCAGCAGCACCGTGTACAGCACAGACGCTGCGACCGCGGCAGCAGCGGCGATCAGCGCGTACGCGCCGTAGCCGACCGCAACAAGATGGCCACCCTCGCGGATCAGGACCGGGATGTGTAGCAAGTCATTGGAGATGATCAAAGCGATGAAAGCGGCCAATGCACTGATGCCGGCCGTGAGCGCAGTTCCGACCCAGAACCGGGCGGTGTCGACCCGGCCGCTCAGGCTCGTACGGGGCGCTGTGGCGGGCTCCCGGACGTCAAGCGGTTCGGTGCTGAAGGTTGATGTGGTCATGATGATCGAATTCCTTTCCTGGATGGTGCGCCGGCCCTGTGCCGACGACGTGTCGATCATCCGCGTCGCCGGTTCCAGCCGGCAGCGGCTGATCGGTTGATCCCGCAGGTGATCAGGGTGTCCCCCGATCGGTGGACCCGAGGTTCAGCCGGACCACCCACCATTCGCCCGATCCCGTGGCGGTGCGTATTCCCGGAGAGTTGGGGTCAACGCGGAACGGAAGGTCCGAGCCGCAACGAAAGGAAGATCAACATCATGTCCACCCCCACCATCACCACCCCAAACACCACGCCTAGCAGCAAGCCCACGGGTTGGATCGTGGCCACCGTCGTCGCCGCTGTCCTGGCATTTGCCGGCATCGTGGCCGGACTACTGATGGCCTTCGGGTCACCGGCTCGCGCCAGCTCGGAGATCATCCCGGAACAGTTCATCGTGCCCTCTGCTAGCGGCCATCACTCCACTCCAGTCAACCCGAATCCCCCGACCCCGCCGGTTCGCCCGTCGCAGACCATCAGGCTCCTCCAAGAGCAGCTCGGCCAGCTGAATTACTACAACGGTCCCGTCACCGGCTACATGAACCACGCCACGGTTCAGGCGATCATGTACCTGCAGCGCGATGCCCACCTGCCGCAGACCGGTCAACTGAACGCCGCCACCGAGAACGCCCTGAACTCGATGCTGCAGAACGGCAACAACCAGATGAACACCAACGGCAACACCATGAACAACTGATCAACGACGAGGAGTCAGCACCCGATGCCTCCCGACCCACGATCTGAACTCCAATGCGAATGGCCCGCCATCCCCGGCGGGCCATTCGCATGTCTACGTGCGGTCGGCGGCCGAGACAGCATCGGCGGCCTGACGAGATCGAGGCGTCGAGCGGCAGCTCGACATCGACGATCGTTCCGTGCGGATCCGCGGGGTGAAACGTGATCCGGCCTCCGGCCGCCTCGAGCCGGATCCGTCGAGACGCCACCCCCAGATGACCGGCGCCGAGCCGAGCATCAAGATCAACCCCCGCCATGCCGACGCCGTCGTCTGCCACCCGGAGTGTTGCGGTACCAGCCTCGCGAGAGAGCGCGATCATGACCGTACGCGCCTGCGCGTGTTTGACGACGTTGGTGATCAACTCCCGGGCGGTGGTCAGCAGCAGCTCGTCGATCGGTGTGCGGAGGCTGTCGTCCCAGTCGCGGGTTTGCAGCTCCGCCGAGAGCTGGCCGCGAGCGTTCACGGTCTCTACCAGATCCCGCAATGCGGGTAGCAGACCAGCAGTGTCGACCACGGCCGGATGAAGCTGCGTCATGGTGGCGCGCAAAAGCCGGGAGGTCTCAGCCAGGGCGTGGTCTATGCGTTCGGCAGCGTCTGGATCCCCGTCCTCGACAGCCTCCAGCTCCTGGCGAGCGGCTAACACGTACTGCAGCGCACCATCGTGCAAGGTCTCGGCCAGGTCGCGCTGCTCGCGCTGTTCGATGGTGACCATCTCGGCCAGCAGGTCGGTGCGCTCGTCGAGCAGCCGCGCGATCGTAGAGACTCGGGATCGTTGGACGCGCGAGAGTAGGACGCAGCCGAGCCCAACCGTTGCCAGCAGTCCGGTGCGGAGCAGGATCGAGGAGATCGGTTCGTCGTCGACGTGCCGGATTGCGAAGCTGGATAGCAGGTAGACCAGCACCGCAGGGGCAGTGACGACTGCGCAGATCCACGGGTTGAGCTGCGCGGCGGCGATCACCGGCACCAGAAAGAATCCGTTGATCAACAGATAGGGTGCCCAGGTTCGCTCGGCTGAGTCGTCGGCGATCAAGGTCAGGGCTGCCACGGTGATCACATCGACGAATAGGGCGAGCCACGCGTAACGCAGCGAGCGTACGCCGCCGACCCGGATCAAGGCTCCGACAGCAATGCTCCACAGGCCATAACAGATTACGACCAGCCAGCACAGTGCCAAGTGCCGGTCGGGCGGCTGGAAGATCAAAACCGCGACGAAGAAAAGCCCGAGCAGCAGTCGCAGGATGCGCTGGATACGAGCGCCGCGGTAGGCGTGCTCGATGAGAACGCTGGTAGCGGCACTCACTCGAGCAGCCCTTGGCGCATGCCCTCCGCCACCGCCGCAGCTCTGTCGGACACTCCCAGCTTTTCGTAGAGGCGCTGGGTGTGGGTCTTGACAGTGCTCGCTCCGAGGTACAACTCAGCGGCGAGATCAGGGATGGACAGGCCGCGCGAGAATCCTCGAGTACTTGGCGTTCCCGCTCGCTCAGAACTGGCGCAGACTGCCGCGCCCGCAGCCTGATCTGACTCGCCAGTCCTGCGGCGAGTTCGGGGGTACCACAGTCTCGCCTTTGGCCACGCGCAGCACGGCATCGACGATCTCGGCCCGCCGCGATTCCTTCGACAGATAGCCCTGCGCCCCTTCTTCCAGGGCACGGAAAACCACCGCACTGTCGGTTAGTGCGCGACAAGATCAACGCCCGGGTTGGCAAGCCGTCCCGGACAATCGCGTGCACGACATCGAGTCCGTCGAGGTCGGGCATCTGGTAGTCCAGCACGGCGACGTTCGGCTCCAGCTCGCGAATCAACTCCAGGCCCTCTCTCCCCGTGCCAGCTTCACCGACGACGTCGAGATAGCCGCTCTGGCGCAGGCCGCGAGACAACCCGTCACGGAAGAATGGATGATCATCAACGACCACGACCCGAGCTAGCTGCCGCGCGCTGGTGTCTCGTCCGGACTCGCTCATGCCGCTACCACAACCAGCAGCACGGCCGCGCAAAATGGTCGGTTCGGATCCGTCCCAACGGGGAGGGCGGCCGCGTACCGCACCATCTGCTGAGTGTACTGCCGCGCCTCGTGATCGACTTGCCACGCGGCTTCAGGCGATCCGACTGCACGCGTACGAGGGTCAGATCGTGGTTCCGGCTGGCTCGCTGTCACGTTAGATTCAATTGCATGCCCGATGTGGACATCGTCAGCGACGACGTCGCCGCCCGGCGCGAGGTGGCGGCCCGGATGGCCGACGCGGCACGAGCGTGGCTTGACACCCTCGATGCGGAGCAGCGCGCGATCGGCCAGGGAACCGTCCCAGTCGATGACGCTACCGACAACGAACGCCGCCGGTGGTTCTACACGCCGACCGACCACGGGGGTCTCACCATCCATCAGCAGCGACCCGCACAGCAGCGGGCGGCAATGCGGCTCGTCTCGACCGGGCTGTCCCCCGCTGCGTACGTGACGGTCGCAACGATCATGGGCCTGGAGAACGTCCTGACTACATCGAGGGGTTCGTGGCGGGTTTCGATCGGGAACGCGGCCGCGACCCTGGGATGTATTACCTGCGGGTCTTCGGCACGCCTGGCGACAAAGGTCTGTGGGGTTGGCGTTTCGGTGGTCACCACGTCTCGCTGAACAACCTCGTGGCGGACGGCGTGCTCGCCGCGACGACGCCGTGCTTTCTGGGTGCGAATCCCGCGACCTCGCCGCTGCTGGGAGGAGCGCTGCACCGCCCACTCGCCCGGATGGAGGACTTGGGCCGGGAGTTGGTGCGGTCACTGCGGCCCGACCTCGCCGCCCGCGTGATCTTGTTGCCCAAGGCTCCGGCCGACTTCGTCACCGCCAACCGCACCGATGTCACTGACGGCGACCGGGTCATTCCGCTCGCTGGCATCTATCGTGACGCGCGGTTTCCTGATCCAGTCGAGCAGGCGAAGTCGCAGTCGCTCAACGACGTCATCGAGGAGGTCGCTGAGCTGAGCAATGCCGAACACCAGGCCGTCGCATACTCGATCGAGCCCAAGGGCGTACCGGCCGCGGAGTTCGACGTCGAGCAACGAGACATGCTACGGGCCCTCCTGGGCACCTACCTCGACCGAGCACCAGCCGGGGTGTCCCCGCTGCACCACTACGAGGACGAGTCGGCCCTCGACGCCCTCCACTTCGCTTGGGCGGGACCGACGGGCCTCGGCGAGCCGCACTACTACCGACTGCAAGGTCCCCGGCTCTTAATAGAGTGGGACAACACACAAAACGACGCCAATCATGCTCACTCGGTGTGGCGCGATCCCACCTCAGACTTCGGCCTCGACGTGCTCGCCCGGCACCGCGCGGCGCACCACATCTGATGATCTTCCGAACGCTGCCTGACGCTATGCCTCGCGGTTGCGGTGCTCGATCAGCTGCTTGACGCCGTGCTGCACCACGATCCGGGCCAGCTGGGTTCCTGGGACGAACAGGTTCACAGCCTCGACCCCGGCATCGAGCAGAAACTTCGGCTCCAGCGCTTTCCCCAGGTATTGCTCGAAGGTGGCACCGCCGGGCCGGGTATCGCCGGTGAGCCCGTCGAACTCGATCACCGCCTCCTTGCCCGCGTGGCGGTAGCGGAAAGCGTAGACAGGCCGGTAGCAGAGATCGACCGCGTCGACGATCACCCGTTCCTCCAGGATGCGATCAGCCTCGATCCTGCCGATCGCGGAGGAGACGACTTCGCGTACCAATGCTGAGGCCTTGACCTCTGGTGGCACCACGACGGTTCCGGCCTGGGTAGCCTTCGCGAGCACCTCAGCGTCCGCGGGAGTCGCGTGAAACGTCAGGTATGTCGCCAGCGCCGGATTCTCCGCTCGCGTCAGGCCGTCGAACAGCGTCTCGTGGTCGGTCTCCTCACGACAGAGCTCCAGCCCGGTGAGGAGGAACTTCCGCCCCTCGACCGCCTTCGTCTCACCAGCGACCGCCACGCTGCGGACCTCAGGAGCCACCGGCACGGCGTAGCTGCGGGTGCGTTCGTATTCCGCAACGGAGCGGCTGTGCAGGCGCCAGAAGGGCTGCAGCCGGCGCTCTCGATAGACGCATTCGTAGTCTTCAGACCCGGCGCGATTCAGCAGGCCGCCCAGCTTGGCCACCGCGCCGAAGGCGTCGGCGCGCTTGGCCCAGGCCCGGCCTTCGGCATGGTCGAGGTTGAAGCGGTCGGCAAGCACGAGGATGCGCTCTTCGGCGAGTTCGACATCCATGCCCGCTCCTCTCGACCCAGTCCGGAAGCTACCTTAAATCGGTGGGGCCTTCAGCGTCGGGGCGGCAGGGATTGGACGCTTTGCACCTCACAGTTGCGAGGGAGCTGACTGATGGCTGATGTCGTACTGATAAGCGGCAGCGGCCCGTACGCGGATCCATGGCATTCCTTCCCCGCAACGTCCGGGCGCATCGCCGGCATCATCGAGGATCTCGGATACACAGTCAAGATCATCGAGGACGTCGAGGCTGGTCTCGCCGACCCGGGGGCATGCCGCCTGCTGGTGATCAACATCGGGAATCCGTCGAGCCGGCGGCCGCCCGAGCTCGTCGATGCAGCGCGCGCCGGCATCGAGGAGCACCTCTCCGCGGGCGGGGCCCTCACTCGGGATCCATTCCAGCGCCACATCGCTGATCACGATGCCCGAGTGGCCAGTCATTCTCGGCGGCCGATGGGTTCGCGGACGAAGCATGCACCCACCCAAGGGCGAAACCAGCATCTCAATCACAACGGTCGACCACCCCATCACCAGCGGCCTAACCGACTTTGTGATCTGCGACGAGCGTTACAGCTACCTCGAGACACAACCCGACATCACCGTGTTGTGCGAACACAGCCACGACGCGCTCCGTCATCCGCTGGTGTGGGCACGTGAGACCGATCGATATCGCGTCGTCTATGACGGCCTTGGACACGACACTGCCTCGTACGACAGCACAGGTCACGTGAGGCTACTGGGCCGAGTTGCCCGCTGGCTCCTGCCCGCCTAAGGGGATCGAGGCTTCGACCGGCCGCCGGCTCTGAGCAGGTTGCTCTCCAGCTGATGGCCGAGGAGCTCCTGCGCAAGGGTCGCCGCTGCCAGCACCGCCTCGATGTCCAGTCCAGTACGAACGCCCGCGTCCTCGAGCAGGTAGATCAGTTCCTCGGTCGCGATATTGCCGCTGGCTCCGGGCGCGAACGGACAGCCACCCAGGCCTCCCACGGATGCGTCGAGCTGCGTGACCCCTGTTTGCACCGCGGCGAGCGCGTTCGCAATCCCCATGCCTCGGGTGTTGTGGAAGTGGGCGCCGAGTGGCACGCCGCCGGCCGCCTCCCGCACGGCGTCGACCAGACCGACCACTCGCGCCGGACTCGTGGTGCCGATGGTGTCGCCGAGGCACAGCTGGTCAGCGCCCAGCTCGACGGATCGCTGGGCCACTGACGTCGTACGCTCCGGCGGCGTCGGTCCGTCGAATGGGCAATCCCAGGCAGTAGCGATGATCACCTCGAGTCGACCTCCGACGCCGTGCACCACCTCGGCGACCTCACTCACCGCGGCGACCGCCTCGTCGCGTGGTCCGGCGGGCGTTGGCTTGGCTGTGGCCGTCGGATGCGGAGACCACGTACTCGATCATCCGCAGGCCCGCGTCGATCGCCCGGCGGGCACCGTTGGGACTGGCGACGAGCGCAGACCATTCGGGCCCCGCGACCTCCCGGACGTAGGCGCCGACCTGTTCAGCGTCCGCCATCGCCGGCACCGCGCGCGGCGAGACGAAGGCGGTCGCCTCGATCCGCCCGACGCCGGTCGCGACCAGCGCGTCCAGGAGCCTGATCTTCGCCGCGATGCTGAGCGGCGCCTCAATCTGCAGGCCGTCGCGCGGGCCAACCTCGCGAATGTCGACCGATGCCGGCCAAGTGAGGGAACTCACGCCTGCACCGTACTCCGGGATTCCCGCGGCGACTGCCGCGTCCTGGCGTCGCGACGCCGGCTTGTCGGGACTCGAGCGAACGTCCTCACCGGGGCCCCGGCAGCTCCATGGCTAGGGTCGAAGCATGCCGGCGGGAGTGGTGAGCCAGACCACGCTGCGATTGCTCGCCGCCGAGCTCGGTCCGGAATCGCCACTACCCCCTTCACCGGGCTGCAGCGGCTTCCTGATCCTTCTTCTTCTCCGCAACTGCCACCCGACATGCTTGAACGCATCGCATACGGCCGGCTGGCCAATCCGTTGCCGTACGTGTTGCAGAACGGCTACCGGCGCGACGCGCAGCCTCGAGAGATCCCGGCAATCAAGATCACCAACTCCTCGCTGGAGGCGCTGGTGCTTCCGGGTCTCGGTGGGCGGCTCTGGTCACTGCGTGACCTCGTGGCCGACCGGGATCTGGTCTTCACCAACCAGCGCCTGCAGTTCGCCAATTTCGCGCTCACCGACGCCTGGTTCGCTGGCGGCGTCGAGTGGAATCTCGGCTCCACCGGTCACTCGGCCACGACAAGCCGGCCGGTCTTCACGGGGAGCGTGCCGTCCAACCGAGGAGGCGCACTGCGGATCTGGGAGTGGGAGCGCACCCGAGATCTCGTGTTCTCGGTCGACCTGCTGATGCCGACCGACCGTCGGTTGCTGCTCGCCTTCGTCCGCGTACGCAATCCCGACCCCGAGCCCAAACCGCTCTACTGGTGGACCAACATCGCCGCTCCGGAGGAGCCCGGCGTACGGATCCTGGCCCCATCCGCTCGAGCCTGGCGGACCGGGTACGACGGATCCATAGCGCGCGTCGATATCCCCTTTGCTGACGACCCGGCCACCGATGTCAGCTATCCACTACCGGCGCAGCGAGCCGTGGATTACTTCTTCGAAGTCGCTTCGGTACAACGGCCGTGGATCGCCGCCGTGCAAGCCGACGGCCGGGGGCTTGTCCAGACCTCCACAGCTCCGTTGCGCGGCCGCAAGTTGTTCTGTTGGGGCACGGCCGCCGGCGGCCGGCACTGGCAGGAGTGGCTGTGTGGGCCAGGGTCTCGCTATCTCGAGATCCAGGCCGGCCTGGCCACGACACAACTCGAGCACCTGCGGCTGGAGGGGAACGCCGAGATCAGCTGGGCTGAGGCTTACATGCCCATCGAAGCAGAGCCAGGGGCCGTACACGGATCCTGGCCGGACGCGGTCGCCGAGATCGGCAAGATGGTGTCCAGCGCAGTTCCCGACGACGAGCTCGACGGATGGCACCGCTGGTGGCGAGCCGAAGTGGCCGATGCGGCGCCGCAGCAGATGACGGCCGGCTCCGGCGCCGGCCAGGCTGAGCTTCTCGTACGCGGGGAGAATCCCGACGGTATGCCAGGCACACCGTTCGGGCAGCCGCTCTCCGACGGCTTCCGCCACCTCGTCGCCCTGGCTCGCACGGGTGAGGTCGACCAGGACGCCGCAGGTGCTGACGTTCTCGTTCCACCGATCACGGATCGCTGGGGCCCGGTGCTCGACCGCGCGGCGGACGGCTGGTGGGGCCAACTCATGATCGCCATTCGGTCCCACGCTCGCGGAGATCTCGAACAGGCGCGGCTGAGCTACCTGCGCTCTCAGCAGCTCGCATCGACACCTTGGGCTGCCCGCGGTCTTGCCCTGATCGCCGCCGGCCGCGGTGATCACGCGGACGCGGCGGACCTCTATGCCAGCGCGGTTGCCCAGGCGCCGGCCTGCCTGCCGCTTCTGGTGGAGGCGACCGACCACCTGCTCACCGCGGGTCGAGCCGCCGCCTGCCTGAAGATGCTCGACGCGGCACCGGAACAGATTGCTGGTCACGGCCGGGTGACCCTGCAGCGCGTACGCGCCCTGCTGGCCGACGGGCAAACCGACACGGCGCGTGCTCTCCTCGAAGCCGGGATCGAGGTGCCCGACCTTCGGGAAGGGAGACGCTGGGGGCGCTGTGGCGTGCGGCGTTCGGTGATCGGCCGCTGCCGTATCACTACGACTTCCGGATGCGTCCCGACCTCGACCGCTGAGAGTCGTTATCTCTGCGGCCTTCGGTCAGTGTCTCCCAGGTTGCCAGACGATCACGGGCAGTTCCGCGGCCAAGGTACCGATCTCGTCCAACTCATCACCATGCTCATCACGGTGCGCCTCGAGCTGCTACGTATCAGGGCCTAGATCCGCGGCCCTTCATGAGCTCGGCCGCCTGGCCGCCCGTGCCGGTGCTGATGTCGGTCGGCCGCTTCGACCCTTTGGTCGCCGAGAGAGAGATCACGTGCCGAACAATCGCCAGGTCCTTGCCGGGCTCGCCGATCGCGAACACCCAGGTCAGCTTGGCCGGCTTAAGCCTCAGGTCCAGCGGGCCGAGCAGAGGCTTTGTCATCTCCGTGGGAACAACGTCAACCTTGTATGTCCCGGCGGGGACGACCGCGTACAGATACTCCCCGTTCGCGATATTGGCCATGACCACTTTCTTGTCAACCCGGACGTCGATCGGACCGGCCGCAGCCACGTGCCCGAACGCCTCGGCGGCCTTGCCCTTCTGAACGGGCTTCAGGTTGTTGTCGAATCGGGTGATCATCGGGTCTCCGGTAGGAGAGGCGGGTAGGTGGACGACGATCTCGGAGTTGGAGCCCGCCGGCAGCTTGACCTTGCTGGTCACCAGCGTCTGGCCGCCCTCGGAGACAGTCACGGTCCGCGTACCGTGCTTGACCGGGAAGGGTCCCGCCACCTTGCCACCAGCCAATCCACCGACCACCGAGTCGCCGTCGACGGCGACTGAGATCGTTCGGCTCGGCAGACCTTGCACGATGTAGATGCAGGTCTGGTTGGCGGCCGAACTGGGCGTGAGCCCGGCGGACAGCAGGGCGAGCAACCCGACGCCGACGACCGCAACCCACATCCTGCGCAGCGTTGGACGACCCATGCTCAGAACCCCGAATCCAGAATGTGGTACGCCACGGACGGACCCGGCCTGGCGATGTCGCAGTCTGGTCCGACTAGCCGTGTAGCAGCCTAGTCATGCAGACTGGGAGCCGACCACCAGTCGTCAGAAGTGTCGGACGAAATTTTCGGCGGTGGCGTCTCGGGGAAGGTGACACATGGCGGGGCCCGCGCACGCGACGCCCTGCGGCGCTCGGTGGGGGCGTTGACCGTCACCGCCCTGCTCGGCGCGGCCGTCGCGGTCGGCGCGCGGGCTCACGTGGCCCGGCTCTGCCGCACCCTCCGCGCGCCAGCCGGCGGGCGCGCGTTCCGTCCCTGGCACTCGAGCCAATCCACGCTCGTCCGCCCCGCCCCATCGGCCGCACGCACGATCCTGCCGACACCGCGGACGTCGCCGACGCCGATGGCGCGCCCCAGCGCGGCCGTCGGCGCGCCCGGCATCGCCATCACCACTCGTCCCGAGTCCGACGGGAGCTTCCTCGTCAGTGAGGTGATCACGCTGCCGGCTCCGGCCACCGAGGCCGTGCTGCGACCGCCGTCCATCGGGGATGCCGGCACCCGGTTCAAGCAGCTGCGGCCGACCGCGATGCAGGTCGAGGTCAACGCGGGTGGGCAGGCCCTGGCCGTTCCCGACGGCCCGGTACGCAGCCAGGTGACGCTTCGGTGGGACTCACCCACCCAGCAGCTACGACTGCGCTACCGCCTGACGCAGGTGAGCGTGGCCAGCCGACCCGCCAAGGCGGGCCGCACCGTGGCCGCCCTCAGCTCACTGCTCGACCGGATGCCTGCCGACCTGCCGGTCAAGGTGGTCGTGACGGGTCGGACCGTGCTGTCACTCACCTGTCCGCAGCTACCGCTGGCGAGACTGTCCTGCGGCGCAGGCATAGCCCCGAAGTTCTGGACTTTGCGCCCGATTCCGTTCGACCGGTCGCAAGTGCTGGTGCAGTACGACCGGCCGGCACAGGCGATGAGGTCGTAGAGGTCTCGTCCGATGGATTCTTCCGCGCTCGCCATCCTCGCTGCGTCCGTATCGTTCGTGGTCTACCTCGGCTACGTCCTCCTCGCCGGGATGGGCACCTTCTGGGCGGTCGTCTGGCCGGATGGTCAGGCCGTCCGTCGATTGCGCACGATGGCGGTCGTCGGTCTCGCATTGGCGGGCGTCGGAACGATCGCTGAGGCTCTCGTCTACTGGCTCGCCCCTGAACAAATGCGTGGACGAAGTCGCGGCTAAGTCCGGAACGTGGCTGCTGGTGCGGCTGGCGGTTCTCGCCGCCGCCGGGTTCTTCGGCACCGAAGTGCTGCGACAGCCGGTGCGCGGAGCGCGACGCGTCATGGTCCTCACGCTGGTCGTCGCTCGCTGACCATCACGCTGGTGGTCGAGTCGACCGCCATGGCGTCACCTCGGGTCGTCGCGCTCACCGCAACAACGTCGGCGCTATACCCTGCTCGCTCTGGCGGCCTGGTTGGGCGGCCTGATGGCCTTCGCCGCCCTGCTCGTCCCGCGCAATCCACCGGGCGCGCTTGAGCGGGTTTCGCCGCGGTTCTCGCGTTTTGCCGGGCTGAGTGTGCTCGCGCTGACGGTCGCCGGCACTGCGCAACACCTGATCGCCGGGGGACGGCGACACCTCGCTCGGGCGTGCTGCTGCTCGTCGAGGTGCTGGCGCTGGTCGCGACGCTGCTGCGTTGAGCCGCTATGCCGTCGCGTACGGCCGGAGGTTGGCCTTCCGCGAGCGGTACATGCGCGGCTTGCCGGTCGAGCGGCGCGGCCAGCGACCGATGCTCGGACGCGCGATCGGCGTCCAGATGGTCCTCTCCGTTGCCCTGTTGGGCGTAGCGGTGGCGCAGCTCGCCGTGTTGCCAGTGCCAGACGGGCCGGTGGCAGTCGCCACTCGGGGATCCCGTCCCCGATGACGCCGGTCGCCACCGCCCGCGAGGCGCGACCGGCGGCCGGTCACACGCGGTTCGTTCCGGAGCGGATCGACCTGCCAGGTGGCGCATATACGGCCGTCGTTCCGGTGGCCACGGTCGGCCACGAGCTGGTGGTTCCGGAGGATCCGACCAAGGTCGGCTGGTGGGATGGGAGCTCCTACGTCGGCGATCCGTACGGGTCGACCGTGATCGCCGGCCACGTCGACGCCTTCGACCGCGGCATCGGGTTCTTCTTCCGGCTGTGGAACATCAAGGTCGGGGAGCGTGTGGTGTTGAGCGCGGGCGATGTGCGTCAGGCGTACAAGATCACCACGGTGCGCCAAGTCCCGCGCACCGATCTGGTCGACGACGCGCAGGTCTTCGACATCGGCGGACCGCCTCGGCTGGTATTGATCACCTGCGCCGGCGAGTTCCGGCCGGACCGTGGGGGTACAGCCGCAACCTGATCGTGGTTGCGCGCCCGGTCTCATGAGTGCCGCAGCACTCGACGAAGACCCCACGTATCACTGTCTTTCTTGGTGGTGGCAGGTTGGATTCGAACCAAGCAGGGCGGCCTCCCACTCAGCGCGAAACGGAGCTCCGCTTGAGCGATGAGGATCCACCCTGTGGGACGCTGTCGTCGCAGCGCGGAGAGCCTGGCGCTGCTGTCCTGAAGGAGGCGCCACGGCGTCGGATCGCCCCGAGCTTTCGAGCATGGCGGACGACTACGCGCGGCACGCGCTCTCGCAGCGGGCCGCGTTCGAGGCGACCTTCCCGGACGTGCTCGCTGCCGGCGCGGCTGTTTGCGGACGAGCCCGTGCTCCGCGTGGTCGATCTCGGCGCCGCGGACGGGGTCAACTCCCACGGCCTCATCCGCGATCTCGCGGAGGAGCGCGCCGGCCGCCCGCTGATCTACGCGCTCGTTGATCTTCCGACGAACGCATGGCGGGTCGCCGCCGACCACGTGCGCGACGCCTTCGGCTGGAGCGGCGGACCGAGCCCGCGGTGGTCGTCATCCCCGCGTCGGGTGACATTGGGCCGGGGATCGCCGATGCGGGCACGGGGCCCACTACGCCTCGCCGGAGGCCCACGGCGAGGCTTGCCGGCGAGCGGTCGAGCACGACCCGCCCCCGGCGACGGTGATCAGCCTGGCGGGAATTCCCCTCCAGCAGGCGCCCTGCCTGCCGACGGGTAGCGTGCACGTCGCGGTCACCGGGACGGCGATGCACTGGGTCGCCGACGCGGCCGGCCTGGCCTCGTCCGGGTCGGTCTTCCCCGGCTACCCGGACCACATAGACGAGGCCGAGAGGCGAGCCTGGCGCGTGGCCGCGGCGCGGCAGTGGGAGCGGCTGCTCGAGATGCGCGCCATGGAGCTCGCGCCGGGCGGCTGGTTCATCGCCGCGATCCCGGCCTCCCCGCTCCGGGCCCGGAGAGGACGGGGCTCTACGTGGAGATCATCGGGGACATGAACCGGGTGCTGGCCGACTGGCGCCGCGCGGGCGCATCGGCGCCGCCACGGTCGCCGCGGTAGTCGTTCCGGTGTGGATGCGCACGCTCGATGAGATCCGGCGCCCATTCGAGGCGGGCGGCGGGCGCGTCGCCGGGCTCGAGCTCGAGAGCGCCGAGCTCGTTCCGTCTCGACAATCCGTATTGGCACGACGATCCCGCGATGTTCGCGCGGGGCTACGTGCGGAGCGTGACCGCATGGGGCGGGCCGCTCCTCCTCCGCGCCTTCGCGCGTGAGGGCGAGGACCGCGCCCCGGTCTCCTGGCCGACTTCCTCGGAGAGCTCGAGGAGCGCGTCGCGGATGCCCCCGACCGCTACCGCTGGGACTACATCGAGGCCCTCGTCATCTGCCGGAAGGCCGACGGCACGGGGCGCGACCGGACGCGCTCATGAGCTGGCCAACGGCCTGCGAACGCGCGTGCTCAGGCTTTGCGGGCACATGGTGGCAAACGGTGAGGATCGCGCCCGCCGCGCCCACGAATCGCATGGAATAACGGGCATGGCACGCCTTCTGTTGCTGATCGCGACCTACGCTGCCGATGCCCCGCGTCGATCATGGCCAAAGCCATGTGTCGATGTCAGCTAACTGGGACGCAACCTGGCAAGACTAGATCCGCCTGGTGATCTGGCACTGCTCCTGCGGTGATGTTCGGCGTCGCGTCCGCGAACATCCTGTGCTGGCTTCGCCTTCGCGATCAGCCCGGTGGTCGCAAACGACCGGGCGTTTGCCACGCTGGGCCCAGCGTGGCGAGCACAGCTTGCGCACTGCGGACATTGTGGGCTGGTTCAGGACGATTTTGCGGCACCATGCCGTCGACGCCCGCCGCCGTGCGTCGGCAACCCCGCACAAGCCGTTGGGCGAGAAGTTTTCTCGACGCAGTTCGTGGGGCCCCGGCCCCTGCGCGATCTCCCTCCGGCGCCTGCGGCTCCACCCCGTCCGATCAGAGCAGCGGCTAGCGAACAAGCGCCAGTGGTGATTGCGTGCACATGTCGGATCAGGATCGTGGGTGTGTTGCGGGCGGCGCGGTCGCGATCATCAGTGGGCTCAGGTGGCGCTCATGACAGAGCGGCGTAGCCGCGGCGAATGCGACGTCAAGCGCGCCTCGCCCGCCGCCAAGGCCATCCGGCGCTACAAGTTTAATCGAGAGATCACCACGCTGGCGATCTCTGAACAATTGACGATCGATGGAACGAGCCGAGAGTGGGAGGCCTTCCATGTTGCGACGGTCGAGTGGAACGCCGCCCGGACACGAAGCCGTTTGATCGCCCCGCAGGCCGAAGCCGAGCTCCACGCTGGATCAAGAGTTAAATCGGGTCCTGAGACTGCGATTCTCAAACAGTGGGATCCGAATGCTTTTCGACGTGAGCGCGCGAGGTTAGGAGAACTCGCATCGACTATGTTCGGGCTGCGAGATCGACGGCCAATGATGAGCCACCGACGGCCGTCCATTTGAGCTGGGCAAGCGAGATTGATGAGGCAACGCGACGACCCGGCGTCGGGCTTCTAATACGCCTCCGAAGTGGGGCCCGCTGAATTCCTCAGCTCGGAAGAAAGTGCGTGACCCTGGATGCGAACGCTAACTGACGCGGCCGTCTAGCTGCGGAAATACAAGAACCTGACCTCTGCACTCCTCAGTACAGGGCGCCTAGAACGGCGGCTCGTCGCCATCCTGCGATTCGTCTCCGAGGTCCTCGTCTGGCGGCGCTCGGAACTCGATGTGGGCAGTTCGGTTCTCCCGCCATGTACCTTGACGGGGTGCGCCGGCCGCGCCCCACGAAGCCTGCATGCGTGAGGACGAGTTCGTCCGCCCTGCTCTGCGAGATGGCCACGAAGAACTCCGATCGTAGCGGCATCGCCCCAAGAAGCGATTCCTCCTCGACGCCGAGCACGACGACCAGCCTTCTCGAATTCAAGTCCCTTGCACTTGTGGATCGTGAGGGATCCGCACTGCATCGAGCTTCCGACAGTCAGCTTGAGCGCCTCGACCCAGGGTCTCCCCGTCGACGGAGAGCTCATGCCGCGATCGCCTCCAGCACATCCTCGATCCCGTCGTCGAGCCGAGAGCCCTGGGCTGGTAGGCGGGTGACAGGGCGATCGAGCACTGGTCGTGACTACGCAGACGGAGGAACCGGCGATGATCGGGCGCCACGCATCGCAACAGGTCGCCCTTTACGAATGATCGGATCGTTGAACGCTCTGCTCTGGCGTCAGCGCAGCCAGCCGCTTGAGTTGGCTGCTCGAACTGGACGCGCCGCCTCCTCGCGTCGCGCTGGTGCGTGGCCTCACGCGCACGAGTTCTGACATGTCGGCAATCCGGGACGGCGGTCGCTGGCAACGACACATGCAGAAGGTTGAAGACCAGGGGGCTGCGACTGGCTCGGCGGCGAGGTCACCGACTGTCCATCGCCACTCGGTGTTCCGGTGCCGGCGACGCCGCTGATCGTGGAGCTCTCTCGCCAGAGTGCCTCGGTTACCTGCTTGGACTGCTGCCTGAACCGGAGATCCGCTATTCTCGCTCGGCGGGACGCCCTCCGCGAGCCAGCTGCGATCGATGAGGTCGGCGACGGCCTCCGACTGCCTCGACCTGGCTGTCGAAGGGGAGCGCACCCTGGATGACGCCTTCGGTCGCCGACGAGATCCTCGTCTGGACTGGCGGCGGCGGATCCGCTCTCCCCGCCCGTCATGCGTGGTGCCCTGCATCCTGCGAGACGCGCGGTGCCGGACCGGAAGCTCTGATAGAGCGGCAGCGACGCGGCATCGCAGTCTTCGGCAAAACTTCTTCATGATCCCGTCGAGAGCACCCGCCCACGCCATGATGCGCTGTTTTGACGTCACCGACGGCCGACAAGAAGCCGACCACGTCCGTCGACGGACAACGCAGCCTTCACGAACTCGTACTGGTTCCCTGGTGGCGTCCTGAAACTCATCGAGAAACACGTACGGCTGCCAGGTCTGGCGGAGAGCGCCTCGCGCGTATCGGTTGCTCGCCAGGATCTCCAGTGCCAGAGGAACCAGCGGTCATCGAAACCGATCCGCTCACCTTGCATGACGCGTGTCAGCAGTCAGATCCGGTAAGTCCGGCCGCGGCTCTGTTCTGGCTCCGGTGAGGGCGGGCCCGAAGCGGTTGTCGATCAGGCGCGTCTGGCGAAGCGCCGTGGAAGGTGGCGCCCCGTCGAAGCGCGCCGCATACTGCCCTCCCGATCGAGGCACGGACTCGATCCTCGCCAGGTTCCGAAGCGGCGTCGTTGCGCGGTAGCCAAACGAGATGGCGAGGGTCCGACGCGCGGTATGCTGGGCACGCGCCCGATGCGAAGGAGTGAAGTCCGCCTCGCTGCGCCAGTAGCTCGGTCTTGCCTGCCCCGGGCCAGCGGCGACGACGACGTTCTGATCGATCGTGGTCACAGCGGCGAGCGCGGCTTCGGCTCGGGCTTGAGACCGTCGACGCCGGATTCCAGATCCGCTCGTCGGATCACTCGGGCAACGCCGCGAAGCTTCTGCTGCACTCGTTCGACCGTAGCCGCAGCCTTAAGCACGGCAGGAAGCCCTTCAAGGAGTTCTTCGTGCGGTCGTTGAGTGCCGAGACCGAGAGCCTGCGAGATGCGTGGCTGGCATGCCTCTTCGGGTCGAACTTGGCGTGGTAGATCGTCGAACAGCGCCAAGAGGTCGTCCTACCCTCGTCGAGCTCGTCGTTGGCCGCGTAGTTCTTCCCAAGAACACACCGCCTGACGATCGACGTCGACTCCGTCTGGCACGACCGGGTCCACTTCATACCCCGCGCACTGGATAGGCCTCGACCATCATCAGATCCAGGTCGACTGGGTGGGAGGAAGAACACGCCTCTGCCGTTCCAGCGCCTCGACCGGACTGTGGCCCTCACGGAAGCCCGCGGCCTACCAGCTGCGGGAAAGTCATGGTCATCGTTCCGCGCCGGCGAGCGCGCCGATGTCTTCCTGCTTGAAAGGAGCATTCGGGCTGACCGCGTTGACCTGCTCGCGAACGCCGTACCAGGACGCCAGCCCCAGCCGCCCTGGTAACGCCCCGAGTCGAGATCGAGGCGAGCGTCGCGATACGGAATCTCAAGCTCCAGCTCAGCAGCCGCCAGAAGTGGTGCTGGCGACGCCCGCCCAGGGGTACCACTGGGCCTGAAGGCGTCGTTCCCCGGCGACGCCAGCGCACGCTTCAGGACTTCGCGGCAAGATCGACTTTGTTCCAGCTATACTCACTCGCCAGAGGACCACTCAGTCGCCGAGAAGTACGGCTCGGAGTAAGCCTGAACGGCCTCACGAGCGCATCTGCGCCGCCAGCTTGGTCGTCCTCGGGCAGAACGATGCGACCGCACTGTCGTCTCGCGATCAGCGATTGAGCCGCCGGGAAGCAGGTCGACTCAGGACCGCACCCAGCGCGGCGCACGGCACGACGTCGGTGCATAAGTCGCGATTCGAGGCCTCGCCCATCGCTCCACCGGCCCCGCGCAGCTTTGGCGAATGATTCGACCGAGGTACTGCGGGGCCAGACTGATCTCAGGCTCCTCCAGCGCGATGACCGTGTGGACCGGCAGGCCGGAGGCGATCGGAGTCGAGCCAGCGTCCTCCCTGCCACTGAGTACCCGCCGGGCCAGCGCCTGCCATGCCAGCACCAAGGAGATGTAGAAAGCAGTGACTTGCTGCCCGTCGCTCAGCCGCTCGCAGGGCTGGCGGCGATTGTGCGCCGTGGACGGTGAGAACGTCACGGTCAGCTGACGAAGAACCCTGGAGCTCACCACGGCCGAACGCGATAGACGGATCCTTGAAGAACGCTCCCCGTGTGCGGCCAGACGCACTCCGCCAGCGCGGATCCCGCGTATCAGACGAGGACAGCCCTGCTGGCGGCGAGAACCTCGGTGACTCCTTCGCCATGCGGTCGGCAAGCGCAGACTCACGCTCAAGGCTCCAATCGGCAGAGCGCGCAGGGTCCGGCCGATGACGCGACGCCGCCGCTAGTGCAGATGCGATCGCGCCCGGGTCGCGGGCGCGCCGGCAGATAGTGAACCTCGGTGATGTGGCCGCGGTCGTAGCGCGACATATCAGCGCGGCTGGCTGGCTCGCCGTCCTCGTCGGCCTGAGGACACCATCTTCTCGTCGACCTCGCCGTCCGTCGCGAGCACGCCCGTCAGGCGCACACGAATACGGGGAACACCGTCCTGAGTCTCGATTGCCATGTGCAGAAGTTCGGTGGGACTGAAGCATGCGGGTCGTTGTCCCCGGCTTCTGGAAACTCGATGTCAACTTCGAGCCAGAGCATCGGCTGCTCGGCATGAACTTCACTGGCGCTTCGGTCGATCGGGACGTGGAAGTCCTCGATCCGAATCTTGCGCTGAGCCGTGAGTGGGCTGAAGAGCCGCGATAGGGGCTTCGAGCACCGTTCTGCCCGAGCTGCTCGACCGAGGACATAGGTGAGTTCCTCAAGATCGATGGTGGTCGGCTCTGAACCAAACGACTGAAAGTTCTTGAGGCGTAGCTGACGGATCCTCATTGTGGCAGGTGTTGGATTCGAACCAACGTAGGCTTCAGCCGACGATTTTACAGACCGCTCCCTTTGGCCGCTCGGGCAACCTGCCGTGCCGCTCGAGTCTCCATCCTGCGGCGGGGAGAAACAATACCCAACTCTGCCGCTGACGAGCCAACCACGCTGCCAAAGCCGGCAGCTCGATTCGGCACAATGGCCCGGGCAGACATCATCGAGAAATGGAGCAGCAAAGGTGGCAGGAGAGAGCTCGTTCGACATCGTCAGCAAGGTGGATCGCCAGGAAGTGGACAACGCCTTGAACCAGGCCGCCAAGGAGGTCCGGCAGCGGTTCGACTTCAAGAACACCGACGCCAGCATCCGCTGGTCAGGCCAGCCGATCGAGATGGAGGCCAACTCCGAGGAGCGAGTCAAGGCAGTGCTCGACGTCTTCCAGTCCAAGCTCGTGAGGCGCGGCGTCAGCCTGAAGGCCCTTGACGCCGGCGACCAAGATCATCCGGCAAGCTCTACAAGATCACCGCCAGCACCAAGGAAGGCATCAGCCAGGAGAACGCGAAGAAGGTCTCCAAGCTGATCCGCGACGAGGGGCCGAAGAGCGTCGCGCTCAGATCCAGGGTGATGAGCTGCGCGTCAGCAGCAAGAGCCGGGATGATCTTCAGAGAGTTCAAGCGTTGATCAAGGCCGCCGATCTCGACTTCGCCGTCCAGTTCACAAACTATCGGTGACAACCTCTCCGCCAGTATCTGTCGATCACTGGCGATCACGACCCAGGATGATCACGATTCGTACCCGCGGTGCGCGCAGTTTCACGCAGCAGCAAGCGCATCGCCACATGAGCGCCCTTGCGATCATCCGCCTCATGTTCGACACGCGAAGCTGGTCCTGTGACATCTCGGATCAGCCACACACGATCGACTTCGCAATGCCCACCAGCAATCACTGTGGTGGTCGCAGGTGCTCAGCATGCGCGAGAGTTCGGAGGATCCAAACGAGCCCGGCCACGAGGAATCGCATGATCGTTTCGACCGACGGTCGCACGCGTCTGCTCTTCATCGAGGTGCCGAGAAGGCAAGGAGGTCAAGAATCGCATCCATTTTGATCTTCGGCCAATTGATGCAACGCGTGAAGAGGAGGTTGCGCGGTTGATCGGTCTCGGCGCCACCGAGGTCGCTGGATCATCGCCGATCGGACGGTAGTGGATGGGTAACAGCTCGCGCGACCCTGAGGGCAACGAGTTCGTGTGTGCTCCGCGGCGACAGCCGGGCCGAAGATCCGCACGCCCACCTCGTTGGCCTGACCGCCTAAGCGCCACCTAGACGGCGGCGGCACCAGCTCCTCAACCAACGGAACCTGCGCGCGATCCCTGGCTGGGTCAGATCCCCGACCCACTCGAGCGCGTCGTACGGGCACTCCTCAACGCAGATGCCGCAATACATGCACAGACGGACCAGTCGATGGCGAAGCGATCCAGGCACATTCCGAGTACGGTCCGCGCACCGGCCGGCAGGCCCGCTACCGGCTCGGTATGCGAGTCGATGCTGATGCACCAGCTCGGGCACTCGCGCGCGCAGATCATGCCACGATGTGCAGGCAGGTTCGATCAACTGGATCCACCGATGCGCCGACTCTGGAGAGCTCACGTACGCCTCCGCCGGATCCTGGCCGCCGCATCGCCTCGGCCACCTCGGCCGGGTCAGCCGCCGCCTGCGACGCGTCGCGATCGCCCAGACCGCAGGATCCGGGAACGCCGGGAGGCACCATCCGGCGCCGACTTGGCGTAGCCCGGCCTTTCGCCGATCCCCGTCTCTCCTGGCTCCTCGGCGCCTGGCCAGTTCATACCCGGTACGCGCGGCTAGCACCTCGTCCTTGCGCAGCGGCGTTCCCTCGAACTCCGGGTTGAGCAGCAGCCGACGGCGTTCACCGCCCACGAACTCGACGCCGAAGAGCTCTCAGCCGCCTCCCGCTCGTGCCATCGCAGCGCCGGCGAAAGACACCGCGCACGGAATCGATCTTCGGATCATCACGAGGCAGCAAACAGCTCACCACTCTTGGCTCGGCTCCGTCTGCGAGTTTGCGTACGAACAAGCACAATCCGGAAGTGATCGCTCCGGCCGATCTCGTCAACACAGCCGAGCCAATCGAAGTAGTCAAAACCATCCGCCTTCAACGCCTCGACCGCGGCTAGCCAGTTCTCCGACGAACAGTTTGATCACAATTCCACTCGCCCCACGAGATCGATCGAGCACCGCCGACGAGCGCCTCCGGCGGAGGTGGGCACCCCGGGACGTAGGCGTCTACGGCGACCAGCTGATCGACTCCCTTGGTCACGGCGTATGAATCCCAGTACGGCCCTCCCGACGAGGCGCAGGCCCCGAAGGAGATCACCGTCGGTCGCCGCCCCGCCAGCTGCTCGCAGCCGTCGACGATCGCCGCGACTGCCGGCGCCAGCCGATCGGTCACGGTGCCTGATATGACAACCGCCACCTCGAGCCCGATCATCAAGCGTCGGCAGAGGCCCGGCCCCACCGCGGAGGTGCAGCGTCAAACTCCAGGGTGCAACACGCCAGGCGCGACATCCAGCACATACAGCGAGCCATCGCCGTACCAGTCGACCCAGCGCATGGCTCCACCGTAATGCGGCACGCCCGCAGGCATCCGAAGCCACGACCGTGTCATCGAAGTACGCAGTCATCGAAGATACTTGTGGGTTCTCATGAGCTGAAAGTCCCCGAGCTCACAGAAAGGCCGCCTTATCATGGGGTTATTGGCAGCCTCAGCGGAGATCGCAGCCACGAACCCCCTGACCCTTACCAGGCGAGTGAAGCGCGCCAAAGAAAGAAGGCAAGCAGAGCAGTGAAGCACGTCAATACCCTCGACCGGGTCGTAATCCGGTTCGCCGGGGACTCGGGCGATGGCATGCAACTCACGGGCGATCGATTCACCTCCGACTCGGCGGCGTACGGCAACGACATTTCAACGCTGCCGAACTTCCCGGCCGAGATCCGCGCACCGGCCGGCACCCTGCCTGGCGTGTCGAGCTTCCAGCTGCACTTTGCCAACTACGACATCATGACTCCCGGCGACCGGCCGGATGTGCTCGTCGCGATGAATCCCGCCGCGCTCAAGGCCAACATCGCCGACCTGCCGCGCGGCGGCGTGATCATCGCCGATTCCGCCGACTTCAGCAAGCGCAACCTGGCCAAGGTCGGTTACGACAGCGATCCGCTTGACCGACGGCTCGCTCGACGACTATCAGGTGCACGCTCTCGACCTGACCGGCATGACCCTCGAAGCGGTGAAGCAGTTCGGCCTTAGCCGCAAGGATGCGACGCCGGGCCAAGAACATGTTCGCGCTCGGACTGCTGTCCTGGCTCTATCACCGGCCGACCGACGGCACGATCAACTTCCTGACGACCAAGTTCGCTTCCAAGCCGGACATCCGCGACGCCAACATCACCGCGTTCAAGGCGGGGTACGCGTTCGGCGAGACAACCGAGGTCTTCGCCGTCACGTACGAGGTTGCGCCGGCGCCCATGCCGCCCGGGCAATACCGGCAGATCTCGGGCAATCTCGCGCTGGCGTACGGGCTGATCACCGCCGCGCGAAAGGCCGGACTGCCGCTCTTCCTCGGGGCCTATCCGATCACTCCAGCGTCGGATGTGCTGCATGAGCTGAGCAAGCACAAGCGATTCGGCGTCACCACCTTCCAGGCCGAGGACGAGATCGCCGGCGTCGGCGCTGCCCTGGGCGCGAGCTTCGCCGGGCATCTCGGGGTGACAACCACGTCCGGACCCGGCGTTGTCGCTCAAGTCGGAGACGATCGGGCTGGCCGTTGCAACCGAGCTGCCGTTGATCATTTGCGACATCCAGCGCGCCGGGCCGAGCACCGGCATGCCGACCAAGACCGAGCAGGCCGACCTGCTGCAGGTGATGTTCGGCCGCAATGGCGAGGCGCCGGTGCCGGTGCTCGCAGCGCAGTCCCCGGCGGACTGCTTCACCACCGCCCTCGAGGCCGTACGGTTGGCGATCAAATACCGGACTCCGGTGGTGATCTTGTCCGACGGCTACATCGCCAATGGTGCAGAGCCGTGGCTCGATCCCGGACATCGAACGCGATCCCGCCGATCGATCCGCAGTTCGCGTCCGCGGCCAACGCGACCGACAAGGCCGGTGAGCCCGTCTTCCTGCCCTACTTGCGCGATCCTGAGACGCTCGCCCGGCCCTGGGCGATCCCGGGACGCGCTGGTCTGCAACACCGTATCGGCGGCATCGAGAAGGCGAAGGACACCGGTGCGGTCTCCTACGATCCGGCGAACCACGAGGAGATGGTGCGCACCCGGCAGGCCAAGATCGACGGGATCGTCCGAGACATTCCCGACTCGACCGTCGACGATCCGGCCGACTCCGACGGGCGAGCACGCGCGGGTCTTGGTGCTTGGCTGGGGTTCCACGTACGGGCCGATCGTCGCCGCTGCTCGTCGCGTGCGCAAGACCGGCCGCCTGATCGCCTACACACACCTCCGGCACCTGAACCCGTTCCCGGCCAATCTCGGTCACATCCTGCGCAGCTACGACCGCGTCGATCGTTCCCGGAGATGAACACGCGGCCAGCTGGCCATGCTGCTGCGGGCGAAGTACCTCGTGGACGTGCGCAGCTATTCTCGAGTTCGCGTGGCTGCCGATCTCGCTCAGCGAACTCGCTCGTGATCTTGAAGCGGAGATCGATCAACTGGAAGGGACGAACCCGTGACCGCCGTCGATCAGCTACATTCGGAGCTTGATCACCCACTGACCACTCGAGAGGCTTCAGACGTGTCTAGGTCGCCGCTCGGCTCCAACGGCACGGGGCAGAGCTACCGAGGGCTGGCAGGCGTGCCACTGTCACTGGAGCCGCTGAACCGCAAGGACTTCACCAGTGATCAAGAGGTCCGCTGGTGCCCCGGCTGCGGTGACTACGCAGTGCTGGCCGCGTTTCAGGGGTTCATGCCTGAGCTGGGGATCAAGCGGGAGAACACGGTGATCGTCTCCGGCATCGGCTGCTCGTCGCGTTTCCCTTACTACGTCGACACCTACGGCATGCACTCGATCCACGGCCGGGCTGCCGGCGATCGCCACTGGTGTCGCAACGGCGCGCGAGGACTTGGCGGTCTTCGTGATCACCGGCGACGGAGACGCGCTCTCCATCGGTGGCAATCACCTGATCCATGTGTTGCGCCGCAACGTGAACCTGACGATCTTGCTGTTCAACAACCGGATCTACGGGCTGACCAAGGGCCAGTACTCCCCGACGTCAGAGATCGGCAAGATCACCAAGTCAACACCGATGGGCTCGCTGGACAATCCGTTCAACCCGGTGTCCCTGGCGCTCGGCGCGGAGGCGACCTTCGTCGCGCGCACGATCGACTCCGACCGAAAGCACCTGACGGGTGTGCTACGGGCGGCCGCGGCACATCGCGGCACCTCGCTGGTGGAGATCTACCAGAACTGCCCGATCTTCAACGACGGTGCGTTCGATGCGATCAAGGACCGGGCTACGTCGGCGGATGCGATCATCCCGCTGAACCATGGTGAGCCGGTCCGTTTCGGGGTCGAAGGGCACCTCGGCGTGGTGCGTGATCCGCGGTCAGGGTCGTTCTCGGTGGTCGAGGTGGCTGACGTCGGTGAGGACGCGTTGGTCGTACACGATGCTCACCTCGCCGATCCTTCATTCGCCTTCGGGCTTTCTCGGCTCACGGATGCAGGTGTGCTGCACCGCGCTCCGATCGGCATCTTCCGCGACGTCGAGGCGCCTGCCTACGACGATCTGGCCCGCGACCAGGTCGCGCTGGCTGCCAGCCTGGGGAACGACGACGACGCTCTCCAGGCAATGATTGACGGTGCCGACACCTGGACCGTCCGCTAGGTCGGCTAATCCCGCTCTCCTTGGTGCAGATCCACTACTTTGCCCATCGGCCGCCCAGCTAACAGGCTTCCTGACTAGAGTTCGCCTCATTGAGGACGCGACACGATCGCGAGCGTCGGCATTGCGCGAGCGATCACCACAACCCTGATCGCGAGCGTCGGCATTGCACGAGCGATCACTTAAAACCGTCAGGAGACGAACCATGAGCTCGGACAATCCGTACGGCGGGGCTCAGCCACCGATGCCAGGCCAGAGACCCAACGCAGGCCCGGGTTCACAGCCATCGCCGTACGGATATCCACAGCAGCCCGGAGAGCCGTATCCTGACCAGCCTGCTGCTGGTTACCCTCAGCAGCCTGCGAGCGGATACACCCAGCCAGCAGCTGGCTACGCTCAGCCGCCGCGCGCTGGCGGCCCGTCCTGACACGTCGGGTTACACGTTCGGACCCTTCGCTCCAGACCAGCAGCAAACCGGATGGTCGACGCGACCCCAGCCTGGACCGTACGGCGGTCGCTCCCGGGCGCTATGGCGCACCCGCCCGGCAGGCGCCGCAGCAGCCGAAGGGCAGCGGTCTGAAGGGCAGAGGCAAGATCTTGATCATCGTCGGAGCGGCCGTGCTAGCGGTGATCCTGATAGCCGTGCTGGCCGTGGTGCTGACAACGCGGGGCGCGCCGAGCGCAAATCCTCAGCCTGGCTCGAGTACCGCAGGTCAGACCAATCCCCGAGCGACGGCACCACAGAAACACACCAAGGCCCTCCGATGCGGTCGCAGCGTATCTACAGGCCCTGGTCGCCGGTGATGCGACAGCTGCTTTGTCCTATGCCGCGGATCCGGCGCCTACGGGACCTATGCTGACAAACGCGGTGCTTGCAGAGTCCCAGCAGCGTGCGCCGTTGACCGGGATCGACGTGCCAGTCGTCGAAGATCAAAACGCGAAGTCGGTCTCCGCCACTTATACGCTTGGGAACTCCGCCGTGAGCGAGTCGTTCGACGTTGTCAAAGTCGGGAGTACCTGGAAGCTCAGCCGCGCGGTCAAGGATCTCGATCTCAGCTTCATCGTCGATGGACCAGTTCCGCTCAAGATCAATGGCGTGAAGGTCGCACGAGCAATCGGTGGCGGTGCTGCCGGGCTCATACGCGTTCAGCACCGGATTGCCCTACGTCAGCTACGGCTCCAAGAATGTCGTGCTGGTGAAGAGTCCCTTTGCCGAGGCCAACACGTACAACATTCAAAGTCAGCTGACCAATGCCGGCAAGAAGGCCGCCGTCTCGGCCGCGAAGAAGAGCTACAACAAGTGCCTCAAGGCCCATTCGCTGACTCCTAAGAATTGCCCACAGAAATTCAACTCCAAGTACCGCTACGACAAGAGCACGATCACGTGGACGGAAGCCGGCAGATCCATTCCGGAAGACCGAGGTGACATTCAGCGGGAGCCAAGCTCGGATCCAGATTCCGCTCGACCTGAAGCTGTCTGGCAGCTGCACCTATCAGGGGCGGTCCGGCAACTGCTCTGGCACGCTCACCGGGACATCGGTTGCCGTCGTCAAGGTGACGACGACACCCGCTCAAGGCCAAATGGCTGTGACTGTGGAGTAACCGCGAGCATCGGCAATGCGCGCGAGCGGCTCAGAAAAGCGCGTACCGATCGGTAGCATGTGCGGAGTGACCGAGACCTCTGCACAGAGACCTGCGATCGACTTCTCCAGCTTCGATCAAAGCATCCGCATTCAGGACGATCTTTTCCGGCATGTCAACGGTTCGTGGCTCAACACTACGGAGATCCCTGCCGACAAGCCCTTGACCGGTGCCTTCATGGAACCTACGCGATCAAGCCGAGGCGGCGGTCCGCGACATCATCACCACCCTCGAGGGCGGCGAGCCCGGCTCGGACGAAGCCAAGATCGCCGACCTGTACGCCAGCTTCATGGACGAGGAGGCGGCCGAAGACGCTGGATCCGACACCGATCCTGCCGCTGCTGGCCGCGATCGATTCCGTACAGACTCTGCCGGACGCTGACGCGGATGGTGGGTGGCTTCGCGCGTCAGGCGGTGCCGGGACTGGTGTGCGCTTCAGGCCGAGCCCGATCCGGGTGATCCGACCCGATATGTGATCTTCGTCGGACAAGGCGGGTTGGGTCTGCCGGACGAGGAGTACTACCGGTCCGACCAGTACAACGAGATTCGCGCCCAATACCTGACACACGTGGCGACATCTTTCGCGCTCGCGGGCATCGCGGACCCCGACGGTCAGGCGCAGCAAGTATTTGATCTTGAGACCGAGATCGCAGCGACGCACTGGGACAAGGTGAAGTGTCGAGATCTGCGGTTGATGTACAACCTGATGAGCCTTGATGACTTCGCCGCCAGCTCTCCGGGTCTGCACTGGCGTGAGTTCCTCATCGGAGGTGATATCGCCGAGTCGAAGATCGGTGAACTGGTGGCCATGCAGCCATCATTCTTCACCGAGGTCTCGTCGCTACTGACCGAGGACCGTCTTCCGGCATGGCGGGCCTGGGCACGGTGGAAGGTGATCAACTCGCTGTCGCCGTATCTGTCGAGCGCCTTCGTCGAGGAGAATTTCCGCTTTTACGGGACTGTGTTGATGGGTACGCCCGAGCTGCGCGAGCGCTGGAAGAGGGCGTTGCGCTGGTGGAGGTCTCGATCGGCGAGGCGGTCGGCAAGATCTACGTCGACCGCTACTTCTCCCCAGGTCGCCAAGGAGCGGATGGATCAGCTGGTCGCCAATCTGATCGAGGCGTACCGGCGATCCATCAACGATCTTGACTGGATGACCGAGGAGACCAAGGAGAGCGCTCTTGACCAAGCTCGCCAAGTTCCGCTCGCACATCGGCTACCCGAACAAGTGGCGCGATTACTCATCGCTGGTGATCGCTCGAGATGACCTGATCGGCAATGTCATGCGGGCCGCCGACTTCGAAGTGAACCGGGCGTTGAGCAAGATCGGCCGAGCCGATCGACCGTGAAGAATGGCTGATGACGCCGCAGACGGTCAACGCCTACTATCACCCGCTGAAGAATGAGATCGTCTTCCCAGCGGCGATCCTGCAGCCGCCGTTCTTCAACGAGCATGCCGACGACGCGGTCAACTACGGCGGTATCGGCGCCGTGATCGGACACGAGATCGGACACGGCTTTGATGATCAAGGCTCCACCTGTGATGGCGACGGCATGCTGCGCAACTGGTGGACCGATAAGGACCGCGAAGCCTTCGAGGAGCGGACCAAGGCGCTGATCGACCAGTACAACGCGTTGGAGCCGGCGCAGGCGCCTGGACATCGAGTCAATGGCCGGCTGACCATCGGCGAGAACATTGGTGATCTTGGTGGTCTCTCGATCGCCTTCAAGGCGTACGAGATCGCTCACGACGGCAATCAGGAGCCGTCGCTGGACGGCTACACGCCCGAGCAGCGGCTCTTCCTCAGCTTGGGCTGCGGTATGGCAGGCGAAGGTTCGCACCGAGATGCTGCTCCAGCGAATGGCGACCGATCCACACTCCCCGCAGAGTTCCGTTGCAACCAGATCGTCCGGAACCTTCCTGCGTTCTACGCCGCCTTCGACGTGGAAGATTCCGACGCCCTCTGGCTCGACGAGGAGCAGCGGGTCAAGATCTGGTAGCTATCGCGAGCCCACTCGCATCGGCCCGCCAGGACGGTCATGATCGTGGGCGATGATCTCGGCGAGCACCGACAACGCGATCTCCCCGGGACCCTTCCCGCCGATGTTCAGACCGGCCGGAACGCTGGAGGCGGCGAAGCGTCCCATCGTCACTACCTACCCGACAACTCAGCGTAGGTGGCAGCCGCACGTGGCTTGCTGCCCATCATCGCGACATAACCAGCTTCGCCGTCGAGCAACACCGCCAAGATCGCGTCACGATCCAGGTGTGTCAGCTGATCACACAGCACTACCGCGTCCGCAGCGGACAGCCCAGCCGAACGAAGATCATCAAGAGCCGACGCGTCGAAGAACAACGATGCCCGACGTCCGACGTACGGCCGCCAGATCGATCAGCGCCCGCGCGATCGGGTTGTCGGTGACAACGAGGATCCGCCCGTACGCCGGCCGCTCGTCGGACCACGGCTGACCTGTCGGTGTCGCGCACCCTCCCTCCACCATGCTGCCCACCCTAGTGGGCGCTTCCGGTCAGGCGGTGCGCGTCACGACGGTGGTGCAGAGGTCGTCGAGGGCGCTCTCGGGCTGGGCCGTCAGGTAACGGCTCGAGGAGGGCTCGAGCGGCCTCGGCGCCTGGCGGCGCACCTCCTCACGCGCCTGATCGATGCAGCGGTGGCGACGCAGCAGGTCCAGTACTTCGTGTAGCGCAGCGTCGTCATGCAGGTCAGAATCGAGCAATTGGAGCAACCGGGCATCGGCTGGATCATGTGACTTTCGGGCCAGGAGCGTCGGCAGCGTCGGGATACCCTCGCGAAGGTCGGTTCCTGGCGTTTTTCCTGTTTGGTCGCTGGTGATGTCGATGATGTCGTCGCTGAGCTGAAAGACCACGCCAATCTGCTCGCCGAAGTCGGCCATGATCCGCTGCAGCGTGCGGAGCGGCACCGGAGATCTTGGAACCGAAGAGAGCTGAGGTCGCGATCAAGGAGCCCGTCTTGTCGGCGACGACACGAAGATAGTGATCAAGCGGATCCGCGCCGCTCGGTCCTACTGTTTCGGCAATTTGACCCTGCACCAGCCGGGAGAAGGTACGCGCCTGAAGCCGTACGAACTCCGGCCCTAAATCGCAGACGATGTCGGACGCGCGCGCGAACAGCAGATCCCCAACCAGGATTGCCACGGTATTGCCCCAACGAGAGTTGGCGCTCACCGATCCGCGCCGCATCCGGGCCTCGTCCATGCACATCGTCGTGATAGAGGCTCGCCACATGAGTCAGCTCGACGACTACCGCTGCCTTCACCACGTCCATCAGCGGCGGCGTGCGGCCCGAGATAGGAGCCGAGGACGACAAGCAGCGGCCGGAAGCGCTTTCCACCAGCGGCGATGATGTGCTGCGCGGCCTCGGTCACCATGTCCGAATCCGCCTCGGCGGCCTTGAGCAGTGCGGCTTCGATCAGCTCGAAGCTGGGCCTCGGACTCCAGCCTCGAACACCTCGTCTCGCGTCTGTTCAGCCAGCACGCTTCCTCCGTCTACATCTTGCCGTCAGCGAATGAACTCCCCTGCTTGCTGAGCCGAGAGCCAACAGTGGGCCCAGGAAACACCCCGAAGGCTACCGTCGCGACCACGCCGACGCCGACCGCCGCCAGCGTGCGTCCAGCCCGGACGCACTGACACTGGTCGCGGTCAATTCTCGGCTCGGCGAAGAACATCAACACGATGACGCGGATGTAGAAGAAGGCGGCGACCACGCTGATCACGACAGCAACGACGACAAGCCACTGAACGCCACCAGTCCAGGCCGCAGCGAATACCGCCCACTTGCCGACAAAGCCGCTGGTCAGCGGGATACCCGCGAAGCTCAGCATGAAGATCGAGAAAATCGTTGCTGCCAGCGGTGCCCGCCGGCCGAGGCCGATCCAGCTGCTGAGCAACGTCGCCTCGCCGGTTGGGTCACGGACCATGGTGACCAGGGCGAATGCACCGATCGTCGCAGCCCCGTACGCGACCAGATAGAACATCACTGACGAGACACTCGTCAAGCCGCCCGGTTTGCTGCCCGTAATGGCCTGAGACGCTCCGACGAACGCCACCATCATGAAGCCGGCGTGCGCGATCGAGGAGTACGCCAGCATCCGTTTCATGTCGGTTTGGGTGATCGCCAACACCGAGCCGACCGCCATTGTGGCGACGGCGATGATCGCCATCACCGGCTGCCAATCCCACCGATCGGCGCCCAGTGCGACGTAGAACACGCGCATCAAGGCTCCAACCGCGGCGATCTTGGTGCAGGCCGCCATGAAACCTGTCACCGGCGTCGGCGCTCCGGCATATACGTCTGGAGTCCAGGAGTGGAATGGCACCGCGCTGAACTTGAACAGCAGTCCAACCCCGAGCAAGGCCATCCCGGCAAGAAGCAAGCCCAGCCCTTGCCGGTTGTTGCGCAACGCGTCGTCGATCGCCGCGCAAGGTGAATGAGCCCGAATAGCCGTAGAGAAACGCGGCTCCGTAGATGAAGAATGCCGAGGAGAGGGCTCCCAAGAGGAAATACTTGAGGGCGGCCTCCTGCGACAGCAGCCGACGGCGTCGGGCAAAGCCCGCACAGCAGATACAGCGGCAGCGACAAGATCTCCAACGCGACGAACATCGTGATCAGGTCGTTGGAGGCGGGAAGCAGCATCATTCCCAACAACGCAAAGAGCGCCAGCGGAAGACCTCGGTGTGCTCGACGCGGCTCCTGATCGCCTCTCGCTCCGGCTACTGTGCCGGGCACTGCGGCAGCCTGCGGTGCAAAGACACTCGCATTCTCGATCTTGGTTTCGGCGAACATCAAGCAGTGCTGCCGCACTGAAGATGATCAAGATCGTCCACATGAAATAGGTGGGTCCGTCGAGCGCAAGTGAGTTGACTGCGATCGACCGCCTCATCCCCAGCCGCCCAGTTCAGCACGGTGGTGACCAACGCCAGAGCCAGGGACACAAAGGCTATGACCAGCTGCACGACACGGCGGATCTCGCGGGGTGCGAGCGCCTCGGCCAGCACGCCAAGGCAGGCTGCTGCGAAGATCACCAGAACGGGAGCGAGCAGCCCGTATTCGATCTTCGGCGCGGTGATCTCCATCGGCAACGCAGCAAAGGTGATCATCAGCGGCCTCCTCAGCGGTCACCCGCGGCTGCGGATCAGTCACACCGACGTGTTGCAGCGTGGCCTGTGTCGTCGGCTCGATGATCGACAGCAGTGGCTTCGGGAAGACGCCGAGAACAAAGATCAGCAACACCAGCGGCGCCATCGCGAGCCGTTCCCGTCCGTTGAGTCTCGGTCTACCCGCCGCTGCACCTCAGGGTCAACCGGACCGGTCATGGTCCGCTGGTACATGATCAAGATGTACAGCGCAGCCAGCACGATGGCGAGCGTCGAAACCACCGCGTACGCGGGATACCGGCCGAAGGTGCCCGCAAGCACCATGAACTCCGAGACGAAGCTGGACAGGCCCGGCAGTGACAATGTGGACAGCCCGGCGAACAGCAACAGGCCGTGCCAGCACGGGTGCCACCCGATCCACTCCGCCGTACGCAGTGATGTCGCGCGAGCCGCGTCGCTTGATCAGATATCCGGCCATGACGAAGAGCGCGGCCGTCGACATCCCGTGGTTGAGCATGTAGAGCGTCGACCCAGTCAGACTCTGGCTGGTAAATGCAAAGATGCCGAGCACGATGAAGCCGAAGTGGCTGATCGACGGTGTAGGCAATGAACCGCATGATGTCCCGGCTGCCGATCGCCAAGATGGCGCCGTAAAGAATCGAGATAGTAGCCAGCACCAGTACGACCGGTGTTGCCCATTGGCTCGCCTCAGGGAACAAGCCAAGGCAGAACCTGATCATGCCGAAAGTGCCGATCTTGTCCATCACCCCGACCATCATCGTCGCGCTGCCAGCCGTGGACTCCTCCGCCGCATCTGGCAACCAGGTGTGCAGCGGCACGAGAGGGCCTTGATCGCGAACGCAAACATGAAGCCGACGAACAGCCAGCGGCCGGTGTCGGTCGCAATGTCCAAGCTGGCTCAGCGTGCTCAGCAGATAACTAGGCTGTCCCGCCCTGGAAGACTGCACGTACAGGCCGATCACCGAGGCGAGCATGACAAAGCCGCCCAGCAAGCCGAAAATCAAGAACTTTGCCGCCGCGTATGTCCTGCGGGACCCGGGCCCGAAGCCGCCGATCAGGAAGTACATCGGGACCAAGATGACCTCGAAGAACACGTAGAACAAGAAGACATCAGTGGCCAGGAAGAGATACAGCGCGCAAGTCTGAACTGCCAGTATCAAGGCAAAGAACACCCTGGCGTCATACTTCGGCTCAGCGTTGCCGCGCCGGTCGACGTGGCACCAGCTGGTGATCCCTCGGCCGATTCGGCACCCGGGTCAAAATCGCGCCAGGACGCGATGATGACAACTGGTGTGATGATCACCACCAGCAGCACGAGGGTGAGGCCGAGACCGTCCAGCCCGAGCGCGTAGTATGCGCCGAGCGGCTTGATCCAGGGCACCTGCTCGACGAGCTGCATACCGCCGCCGATCTTGAACTGCGCCGCGATCACCAGAGCCAACGCGAACGTGATCAGCGACACGGCAAGCGCCACGTGCTTGGCGGCCCTCACACCGGTGAAGATCAGCACCACGGCACCGATGGCCGGGAGCAGCGCCAAGATTGTGAGCCAGGGAATGGTCATCGCTGTCGTCCCCCTCAGCCCAGCCGGCCCAGCACGATGACGATGCCGACGATCGCTGCGCCCAACGTCATGGTCAGCGCGTATGAGCGGACGAATCCATTCTGCACGCGGCGCAGCCGAGATGACATCCTGCCGATGGCAGCGGCCGTGCCGTTCACGGTGCCATCGATGCCGCTGTCTTCGACTGTGACGAGCCCGGCGGTAAGTCGTTGTCCTGGGCGCATGAACACAGCCTCGTTGAAGGCGTCGCCGTACAGATCATTTCGTCCGGCCACCGTGAAGAAGGACCGGCTTTCTGGCTGGGTCACCGGGATGTCGCGACGTGGGCCGAAGACCCACACGCTGATCGCGACACCGATGGCAACGACCACCAGGGTAAGGAGCCCGACGGTTGAGAAGTGCAACAGGCTGGGTGCCGCCTCCTCAGGCACACCACCGCCGACGGCCGGGTCGAGCCATCCGACAATCCAGTTGTTCAGCACTATTCCGCCGACGAGCCGAGGCTATTCCCAACAAGATCAAGGGCACAGTCATGACCGGTGGCGACTCGTGCGGATGCACGTCCTGCTGCCAGCGTTTGGCGCCGAAGAAGGTCATCAGCATGAGCCGGGTCATGTAGAACGCCGGTGATGCCCGCGCCGAACATGCGCCAAGCCGCCGACGACAGCACTGCTGCTCGAAGGCGACCTCGATGATCGTGATCCTTGGCATAGAACCCGGAGAAGAACGGGAACCCGATGATCGCCAGGTAGCCTGCCGCAAAGGTGACGAACGTGATCGGCATCATCCGCCTGCAGCGCCGCCGTAGTGGCGCATGTTCGACCTCGTCGTTCATGCGCGTGCATCACCGAGCCGGCGCCGAGGAACATGTCGGCCTTGAAGAAACCGTGGGTCAGCAGGTGGAAGATCGCGAACGCGTAGCCGGCCGGGCCCGATGCCCGCAGCCAGCATCATGTAGCCGATCTGGCATCATCGTCGAGCCGGCCAGCACCTTCTTGATGTCGTCCTTGGCGCAACCTGATCCAGCGCACCGAATAGCAGCGTCGACCGTGCCGACGATGACCACGGCCGTGCCGGCTGCGTCCGGACTGCGCGAAGATGGCGTTGCGCCGCGACGATCAGGTAGACGCCCGGCCGTCACCATGGTGGCCGCGTGGATCAGCGCCGACACCGGAGTCGGGCCCTCCATCGCGTCCAGCAGCCACGACTGCAGCGGCACCTGAGCGGACTTTCCGCACGCACGCGAGCAGGAGCAGCAGGCCCATGATCACGCAGTCGTGTTGCTCACGTTCGGCATGCCGTCCGTGTTGCACGTCGACGAAGGCCGATGGAGCCGAAGGTCGCGAGCATGAGCATGATCGGCGAGAGACAGCCCGATGTCACCGACCCGGTTGACCACGAAAGCCTTCTTGGCGGCAGTCGCGGCCGTCGGCTTGTGCTGCCAGAAGCCGATCAGCAGGTACGACGCCAGGCCCACGCCCTCCCAGCCGACGAAGAGCACCGAGGTAGTTGTCGGCCAGGACCAGCAGCAGCATCGCGGCGACGAACAGGTTGAGGAAGGCGAAGAAGCGGCGCCGCCGCTCGTCGTGCGCCATGTAGCCGATGGAGTAGACGTGGATCAGCGCCGCCGACGCCGGTGATCAGCAGCACGAAGACGATCGAGAGCTGGTCGACGAGCAGGCCGACGTCGATTCGCCAGATTCCGCTGGAGATCCAGTTGTACAGCGTGCACGGACGACCAGCGCGATCTGCGCACGTCGCGGCCGAGCAGCTGAATGAAGTAGACCAGACCGATGGCAAAGGACGATCAGCGGCGGCGATCGCGCCGCAGGTACGGTGCCCAACGGTCGGCCCGCTCGACCGACCGAGCAGCAGGACTCGCCGCGCTCGGCGGCAGGAATGGCGATGAGCAGCCAGGCCACGGTGAAGAAGCCGGTCGCAGCGCGGCACAGGCGTAACGGTCTCGAGTCGGGAGCATCGCAGGTCCTTTCAGAACTTCAGCAGGTTCGCGTCGTCGACCGAGGCCGAGCGGCGGGTGCGGAAGATGGTCACGATGATGGCGAGCCCGACCACAACCTCAGCGCGCGGCCACCACCATCACGAAGAAGGCCGCGATCCTGGCCGTCCAAGGTCGCCGTTCATGCTGGCGAGAACGCCACCAGGGCGAGGTTGGATGGCGTTCAGCATCAGCTCGACGCACATGAACGCGACGATCGCGTTGCGCCTGATCATGAACACCGACGCGTGCCGATGGTGAACAAGATCGCAGAAAGCACGATGTAGCTCGTCGGGCTCACTTTGTCTGGGCTTTCTCGCTCGTGCCCAACAGATCGCGCTCACGAGACACGGTCCCCATCATTCTTCGTCCTCGGTGGTGTGCGGGCTTCTCCTGGGCAATGGCGGCAACGGTCCGGTCAATCGGTTTGACCAGGTCGCGAGCTGTCCGTGACCGTGCCGCGAGCGCGCAGCGTGGCCGAAACCGAGAGCTCCGAGACACTTCCGTCGGGCAGCAGAGCCGGCGTGTCCACCGCGTTGTGCCGCGCAAAGACCCCAGGAGTAGGGCAGCGGGCCCGGATGCTGGCCGGTCTCGGCGTAGCGCTTCATCCTGCCGCGCAGCCAGGTCTGCCTGGGTACGTCGCTTTGTCAGCCGCTCGCTGGTGGGCGAGCACCATCGCGCCCGACCGCGGCGGTGATCAGCAGCGCCGAGGTCGCCTCGAAGGCAAAGACATAGCGATCGAATATCAACGCCGCAATGCCTTGACGTTGCCTCCGTACTCCTCGTTATCTGCGTCGCAGTCCGATCGTTGGGACCCACGATCGCGTTACCGACGGCGAAGACCAGGAGAGCGCCAAAGCCCAGCCCAGCCGAGGATGGCGAAGCGGTGCGCTGCCCCTTGATCGTCTCGACCAAAGATTCGGTGATATCGACGCCAACCAGCATCAGCACGAACAGGAAGAGCATCAAGATCGCGCCGGTGTAGACGATGATCTGCACCGACGAACAGGAACGGCGCGCCTGCAGCGCGGCGTACTGCACGGCGAGGGAGATCATCACCGTTGCCAGGCAGCAGCGCGGAGTGCACCGGCTTACGCGCCAGGATCATGCCCAGAGCAGCCAAGATCATCACGGGCGCGAGCATCCAGAAGGCCACTGCCGCTCCGGTCACCATTGGTACGGACAACGCGGTGAGCATGATCATCACCTGCCCTGCCCGGCATGCTTGCGCTGGTAGCGGAAGCCCTGGTTGATCGGCTTTGGCTTTGCGCCGCTGATATCGCCCGCTCGGTCGTCCGGTAGCGCCTGTCGCCGGCAACCCGAGGAAATACGCCTGCTCGTCGTCACCCAGCCGGCGCTCGTGCGGCGGCTTCTCCATGCCGGGCAGCAGCGGAGCAAGCAGATCCGACTTCTCGTAGATCAGCTTCGCGCGGGTGTCGTCGGCGAGCTCGAACTCGTTGGTCATCGTCAGCGCCCGGGTCGGACACGCCTCGATGCACAGTCCGCACAGGATGCAGCGCAGGTAGTTGATCTGGTAGACGCGGCCGTAGCGCTCGCCGGGCGAGATACCGCTCCTCCTCGGTGTTGCTGCGCGCCCTCGACGTAGATCGCGTCGGCCGGACAGGCCCAGGCGCACAGCTCGCAGCCGACGCACTTCTCCAGTCCGTCGGGCCAGCGATTCAGCTGGTGCCGGCCGTGAAAGCGCGGTGCGGTGACTCGGGGCCCGTTCGGATAGTCGATCGGTGAACGTCTTGCGAAACATCGTCCTGAAGGTCACGCCGAAGCCAGCGACGGGATCGAAGAACCCCATCAGGCCTCACTCCCTTCCTTGGTGCTGCTGTTCACTCGGGCGATCTGTCCGGACGTGAGATCCTGCTCGCCGCTGAGGACCTGGGCGAACTCCGGCAGCACCTGGTCACCCATCGGCGGCACAGGATAGCCGCCGGCAAAGGCATCGAATTCACCCGTCCGTTCGCCAGCAGCTTCGCGTCGGCCTTTTGCCGGCTCGCTCCCGGCCGCCGAAGAACGCGAGGCCGACCAGGACGACAAAGACCGCTGCCGCACCCAGCCAGAACGTTCGGCCGCTGAACCAGCCCTCCCGCTGGCCCAGCTCCGCAAGATCGCGATCAGCGAGCGTCCAGACGAGCGAGATCGGGATCAGCCAGCGCCAGCCGAACCGCATGAACTGGTCGTAGCGCAGCCGCGGCAGCGTGCCACGCAGCCAGACGAAGATGAAGAGCATGATCAGCACCTTCACCACGAACCAGAGCAGACGCCCAGTAGCCTCGCGTCGGCGCCCGGCAGCAGGTTGAACGGCAACGGCGCGTGCCACCCGCCCAGGAAGAGCGTGGCGGCCAGCGCGGAGACCGTGATCATGTTCATGTACTCGGCCATGAAGAACATGGCGAAACGCATCGAGGAGTACTCGGTGTGGAAGCCGCCGACGAGCTCACCCTCGGCCTCCGGGAGATCGAACGGCGCCCGGTTGGTCTCCCCGACCATCGAGATCAGGTAGATGATGAACGACGGCAGCAGTTGCACCGCAAACCACAGCGGTACGCCGAAGACGGTTGCCGGCTCGGCTTGCTTGGCGACGATCTCCGAGGTCGACAGCGAGCCGGCGTAAAGGAAGACCGCAACGAGCGCCAGACCCATCGCGACCTCGTAGCTGATCACCTGCGCGCTCGAGCGCAACGCGCCCAGCAGCGAGTAGGTCGATCCGGACGACCAACCGGCAAGCACGATCCCGTACACGCCGATCGAAGCGACTGCCACGATGAACAGCACCGACACCGGCAGATCGGTCACCTGCAACGGCGTGATGATATCGGTGAACGGCACCGCTCACCAGCCCGGCCGATACGGGATGACGGCGAACGCGGTGATGGCCGGGAATGGCGACGACGAACGGCGCGAGTGTAGAAGACGATCTTGTCGGCCGCGGTCGGCGTGAAGTCCTCCTTGAACATCAGCTTCATGCCGTCGGCGAGCGACTGCAGCAGGCCGAACGGGCCGTTCATGTTCGGGCCCTTGGCGGTGCTGCATGAAGGCCACGACGCGGCGCTCGTACCAGATCGTGAACAGGGTGAGGACGCAGCAACAGCACGAACGCGAAGAGCGCTTTGAGCAGGACCACCCACCACGGATCGTTGAAGAACACCGTCCAGGTCCATCGGCATCGAGCACGCTCACTGGCTTGCCCCCATGTCAGTGTCAACCGTCCCGCCGTCGGCGCCCGCAATGGCGAGCTCAGCTTCCGGGCCGATCGTGACAAGATCAGCTGCGGTCGCGGCGAGGTGCTGCGGAATCGCGGCGCCCGGGGCACGACTCGGCAGCCACACCACGCCATCCACCATCTCAGGATCGACCGCTGCAGGCAGGCTGATCGAGCCTCGGTCATTGCTGATCACCGCCACGTCTGCAGATTCCGGCAGCTCGTGGCGGTGCTTGGGACTCATCCGTGCCTCGGCCGGCCGTGCCGTGGCCTGCAGGTACGGCTCACCGTCCAGCGCGCGACTCTCATCGAGCGCCATCCGCCAGGTCGCCAGCACCGCCGTGGTGCCATTTGCCTCAGCCGCTTGGCCCGCTTCATAGTCAGGAGCCTCGGCTGCGCTCGCCCTCCCAGATCCCCAGCTCATCGAGTTCGGCGCGGGCCTCCGCCGGCGTACGAAAGCCCAGGTCGCTGCCCAGGCCATCGGCGAGCGCAGCCAGCACCCTGAGGTCGGACAGGTCCGTTGGGTCGTTCGATCACGACGCCGAACGACCGTCGCCGGCCTTCCCAGTTCACGAAGGTGCCCGCGCGCTCGTGCATCAGCGAGACCGGAAAGACAACATTGGCGCGCTCGGTGACCAGCGACGCGCGGGTCTCCATGCTGATCATGAAGCCGACCGCCTCAAGCCCTCGAGCGCGGCCTGCGGATCGACGAAGTCGTTCGGATCGACGCCCGCGACGACGAGCGCCTCGAGCCTCGGCGTCAGCGGCGCCGATCAAGATCTCGATCCGCGTCGCGACCCTCCAGGGACGGCAGCGATTCAGTTCCCCAGGTCGTCTGGGTGTCGATCCGGGCGGCGGGGTCTGCCACCGGTCTGCCGCCGGGCAAGCAGGTTGGGCAGGCAGCCGCGCTTCACCGCGCCCGCGATCCCCGGCACGGCGCGGTATCCAGGCCAGCCTCGCACCGGTGCGCTCGGCGAGCCGGCGACATGCACTGAACACGCCGGACAGACCGGCGGCGCGCTCGCCGACCAAGATCACCGAGTTCTCATCAAGGAGACTCTCGCGCCGGTCCTCGGTCGTACGGCGTCACTCGGGTGTAAAGCCGGTCAAGCAGCGTGGCTTCGTCGCCGGGCACGCAGGGAATGAGCTGGGCACCCATCTTGCGTGCCCCGTTGCTCGCGTACGGCGCGAGGCGTCCAGGAAGCCGAGGTGCTTCTTCCGGAAGGCCTTGCGCAGCCGGAGGAAGATCATCCCGGCTTCCTCTTCGGGCTCGAGGCAGACCAGCAGCACCGAACTGGCATTTTCAAGATCAGCGAAGCTGACGCCCTGCCCGGTTCCGGCTACGGCGTGGGCGAGGAAGTCGGCCTCCTCGCTGGAATGCTGCCGCGCCCGGAAGTCGATGTTGTTCGTGCCCAGCACGGCTCGGGCGAACTTGGAGTAGCTGTACGCGTCCTCCAGCGTGAGCCGGCCGCCGGTCAGCACGCCGACGGAGCTGCCCGCGGCCTGCGAGGCCTTGTACGGCGACGTCGATGGCCTCCAGGCCAGGAGGTCGGGCCGGAGCACGTTCGCCATCTCGCACCAGTGGACGGGTGAGACGATCGTCGCCGTCCCCATAGCGATGGGCGAAGCGATCCTTGTCGGTGATCCACTCCTCGTTGACGTCCGGATCGTTCCCCGACAAGCGGCGCATCACGATGCCGCGTCGGTGATCGACCCGGATCGCCGAGCCGCAGGCGTCGTGCTCGGCAACCGACGGTGTGGAAACCAGATCGAAGGGCCGTGAGCGGAACCGGTACGCCGCACTGGTCAGCGCGCCCACCGGACAGATCTGGATGGTGTTGCCGGAGAAGTAGGACTCGAGAGGTTCCTTCTCATAGATCCCGACCTGCTGCAGGGCGCCACGCTCGATCAGCGCGATGAACGGATCGCCCGCGATCTGCTCGGAGAACCGGGTGCAGCGGGCGCAGAGCACGCAGCGCTCACGGTCGAGCAAGACGTTGGGCGAGATGTTGATCGGCTTCGGGTAGGTGCGCTTGCTCGTCGGTGAACCGGCTCTCCGCGTAGCCGTGCGACAACGCCTGGTTCTGCAGCGGGCACTCCCCGCCCTTGTCGCAGATGGGGCAGTCGAGTGGATGGTTGATCAGCAGGAACTCCATGTTCCCGCGCTGTGCCTTGTCCGCGATCGGGGAGGTGAGCCTGGGTCTTGATCTTCATGCCCGGCGCGACCTCGAGCGTGCAGGAGGCCTGCGGCTTCGGGATGGGTCGCCCGGTTCCGCCGTCGGGCACCTCGACCAGGCACTGCCGGCAAGCGCCGACCGGGTCGAGCAGCGGATGATCACAGAACCGCGGTATTTCGACTCCGATGAGCTCGGCGGCGCGGATGACCAGCGTGCCCTTGGGCACCGACACCTCGATGTCGTCGATGGTGAGAGTGACCAGATCTTCGCGCTGCACGACGTCGGAGCTTGCGGCAGCGCCTGGTGCGGTGACCGTCATGCTCCTGCTCCTGCCGGCTCACGGACGAAGATCGTGCTGCGCTCGTAGGGAAAGCAGCTCCCAGGCCGGGGTGTGCATCGCCGCCTCGAACTCGTCTCGGAAGTACTGGATGGCCGAGGTGATGGGCGAGGTTGCGCCGTCGCCTAGGGCGCAGAAGGACCGGCCGAGGATGTTGTCGCAGAGGTCGAGCAGCTTCTCGATGTCGCCCAGCCTCGCCTCGACCGGCCTCCATCCGCTTCAGAATCTGCACCAGCCACCAGGTGCCCTCGCGGCACGGCGTGCACTTGCCGCAGGACTCGTGCTTGTAGAACTCGGTCCAGCGCAGCACCGTCCGGACGACCGAGGTGGTCTCGTCGAAGCACTGCAGACGCCTTGGTTCCGAGCATCGACTTCGCCGCCGCGACGGCCTCATAGTCCAGCGGCACGTCGAGGTGGGCGTCGGTCAGCATCGGTGTCGATGAGCCGCCTGGCGTCCAGAACTTCAGCTGGTGGCCCTCGCGGATGCCGCCGGCAAGATCAAGAAGCTGGCGCAGGGTGATGCCCAGGGGCGCCTCGAACTGTCCGGGTTGGCGACATGACCCGACAGCGAGTAGATGGTCATGCCCTTGGACTTCTCGGTGCCCATCGAGGAGAACCAGTCGTCGCCGTTGGTGATGATCGATGGCACCGAGGCGATCGATCTCGACGTTGTTGATCACCGTCGGGCAGGCGTAAAGGCCGGCGACGGCGGGGAATGGTGGGCGCAGCCGCGGCTGGCCGCGACGACCTTCCAGCGAGTCCAGCAGTGCGGTCTCCTCGCCGCAGATGTACGCGCCCGCACCGGCGTGCACGATGATCTCGAGGTCGTAGCCGGTGCCGAGGATGTTCTTGCCGGCATAGCCGGCCGAGTACGCCTCGCGGACCGCCTGCTGCAGGCGGCGTACCACGTGCAGCACCTCGCCGCGGACGTAGATGAACGCGTGGTTGGCGCGGATCGCGTACGCGGAGATGATCACGCCCTCGACCAGGGTGTGCGGCGTGGCCATCATCAGCGGAATGTCCTTGCAGGTCCCCGGCTCGGATTCGTCGGCATTGACCACGAGGTACTTGGGCTTCGGATTGTCCTGCGGGATGAAGCTCCACTTCATCCCGGTCGGGAAGCCCGCTCCGCCGCGGCCGCGCAGGCCAGAGTCCTTGACGAGGGTGACGACCTCGGCCGGCTCCATCCGCAGCGCGGAGCGGCAGGGCCTCGTAGCCACCGCGACGCTCGTAGTTGCTGAGCTTCCAGGCGCGCTCGTCTCCCCAGTTGGCCGTCAGGACGGGCGTCAGCACGCCATGCCCTGCGCCCGAAGGGCTGCGTCCTGAGCCGGTCGAAGGACTGCTCACCGCTCCTCCTCGCCTGGTCGGTCCTGCTGTGTGCTCCGGATCTGGAGCAGTCCAGTCATGCTGTTGCGCAATGCGCAATCCGAGCAGCGATGGACCGACTGCCGTAGGCCCTCGTCGGCTCGACCGTCCGGGAAAGCCAGCAAGCACTCGCTCGGCTTCCTTCCAGGTGCAGACCCGAGCGCCGCGGGTGGATCGCACCTCGGCACCGGTCCGCAGCTGATCAACCAGCTCAATCGCCCGTCTCCGGTGTCGTGTTGTCGAAGAACTCCCAGTTGATCATCATGACCGGCGCGAAGTCGCAGGCTGCGTTGCACTCCACGTGCTCCAGGGTGATCTTGCCGTCCTCGGTGGTCTCGTCGTTGCCAATCCCTAAATGATCTTGGAGTGTCGCGTAGACCTCATCGCCGCCCATGATGGCGCACAGCGCGGTGGTGCAGACCCCGACGTGGTACTCCCCGACCGGGCGCCGCTTGTACATCGTGTAGAAGGTGGCAACGCCACTGACGTCAGCCGCGCTCAGTCCTAAGATCTCGGCGCAGGCCTCGATGCCAGCCGGCGTCACCCGTCCTTCGACGCTCTGCACCAGATGCAGCATCGGCAGCAGCGCCGAGCGAGCCTGCGGATATCGCGCCGCGATCAGGCGCATCTCCTCCAGCGTCGTCTCGGTGATCTTGGTGTCTGAGACGGCGTAGTCAAGACTCGGCTCGTCAAAGTGTGTGGTGAAGTGGCCCTGCGGGCCGTGCTCATGGCTGGTCAGCCGCCCGACCAAGCTCCTCTGCCGCTACGTCGCCGCCGGCATGCCCATTCGGCGACGTCGGCATGCGGCTCGAGCGGATTGCTCATGCTGCACCGCTCCCAACCTCGTGCGCTGCTCGGCAACGCACCAGTCTCTGCAAGGGACAACGTCCTGACTCGCGCGATCAACCACGCAGAGCTCCAGCTGACCGCACCACAGGGCGGCATAGCCGATTGAGCGAGCCAGCGCCGCATCGGCTGCCGGGCCGGAGCTGGGCGCGGCCGAACCACCGCCTGAGAGGCGGGAGGCCGCTCGGCGGGCGCAGCAAACCTAAGATGCCTGAACCGACCGCCGGATGAACCGCACAGGACCTGCTAAGCCGAGGCGCACGTTTGCGTAGCCCGGCCCGAGCGGCCCCCCGACACGACAGCCCGAACGCGCAAGAGCAGTGAGGCCGCGTCATCGATCGACACCGCCCATGACGGGATCCAGCGACGCAACCGCAACCACGACATCCGAGACCATCGCGCCTTCGCACATCACCGGCATGGCCTGCAGGTTGGTGAAGCTCGGATCCCGGAAGTGTGCACGGAACGGGCGCGTCCCGCCGTCGGAGACCACGTGGGCGCCGAGCTCCCCGCGCGGGCTCTCGATCGGCACGTACGCCTGGCCCGGCGGCACTCGAAAGCCCTCGGTGACCAGCTTGAAGTGATGGATCAGCGCCTCCATCGACTGGCCCATGATGTGCTTGATGTATTCGTTGGAGTTGCCCATGCCGTCCGAGCCGATGGACAGCTGCGCGGGCCAGGCGATCTTCTTGTCGGCGATCATGATCGGTGCGCCCCGCATCTTCTCCAGCCGCTCGACACACTGCTCGATGATCTTGAGGCTCTCCCACATCTCGTTCAGCCGGATCCGGAACCGCCCGTACGCGTCCATGGTGTCCCAGGTCTGCACCTCGAAGTCGTAGGTCTCGTAGCCGCAGTACGGCTGCTTCTTGCGCAGATCCCAGTCGTAGCCGGTCGCCCGCAAGCGGCGGCCCGGTGATGCCCAAGGCAAGGCAGCCAGCAAGATCGAGATAGCCGACGCCGGAGAGCCGAGCCTTGAAGACCGGGTTCTCGTTGCAGAAAGCTGCGTACTCCGGCAGGTGCTTCTTCATCCAGACGACGAGGTCCTTGACGTGATCAAGGGCCTTGTCGGGCAGGTCCTGAGCGACGCCACCTGGCCGGATGTAGGCGTGGTTCATCCTGCAGGCCCGTGATCAACTCGAAGGCGTCCAGCACCTTCTCGCGCTCGCGGAATCCGATGGTCATCACGGTCAGCGCGCCGATCTCCATGCCGCCGGTCGGCGATGCAGACCAGGTGGGAGGAGATGCGATTCAGCTCCAGCATCAGCACCCGAATGACGTTGGCCTTTTCTGGAATCTCGGCTTCGATGTCGAGCAGCCGCTCGACGCCGAGGCAGTAGGTCGCCTCCTGATACAGAGGGCGACGAGGTAGTCCATCCGGGTGCAGAACGTGACGCCCTGGGTCCAGTTGCGGAACTCCATGTTCTTTTCGATGCCGGTGTGCAGGTAGCCGATGCCGCAGCGGGCCTCGGTGACCGATCTCGCCTTCGAGTTCCAAGATCAGCCGGAGCACGCCGTGCGTCGAGGGGTGCTGCGGGCCCATGTTGACCACGATCCGCTCGTCGCCGCGTTCGGCCTGCTCAGACACCAGCGAGTCCCAGTCCTGGCCGGTGACCGTGTAGACGTGGCCTTCGGCCGCGTCGCCGCCGGCAGCGAGGGATCCTGCCTGCGGATGCCGGACTTGTCAGGTGCCGCTGGCGGTCCGTGCGCTCATCGGTCGTGCTCATGAGTACGACCTCCTTTGATCTGGGGGTGGGATGGTCGCGCCCTTGTACTCCACCGGGATGCCGCCGAGCGGATAGTCCTTGCGCTGCGGGTGGCCCGGGCCAGTCGTCAGGCATCAGGATCCGGGTCAGGGCCGGGATGGCCGTCGAAGATGATGCCGAACATGTCGTACGTCTCGCGCTCGTGCCAGTCGGCGGTCGGGTAGGTCGCCACGACCGATGGGATATGCGGGTCGCTGTCGGGTGCGGAGACTTCGAGCCGGATCCGCCGGTTGTGGGTCATCGACTGCAAGTGATAGACCGCGTGCAGCTCACGGTCCTGGTCGGCCGGGATAGTGCACGCCCGAGACGCTGCTGCAGAACTCGAAGCGCAGGTGAGCGTCGTCTCGGAGGTAGCGGACCAGCTCAGGGAGGTGCTGCCGAGCGACATGGAAGGTGATCTCGCCGCGGTGGATGACGACCTTGGTGATCACGTCGCTGAAGTTCGGAATCAAGCGCGCCGATCCGCTCGTAGACCTGATCCCACCAGCCGCCAAACGGCGGAATGGCAGCTGCCGGGAATTCCACGACACGGGTCAGTCCGCCATACCCGGATGTATCGCCACTGCCCTTGACCCCGAACATGCCCTTACGGACCTGAAGCACCTCGGCCGTGCGGCTCTGGGAGTCGCCAGTTGGGCTTCGTCTTCCTCTGCCGCAGTGGCACCTGAGCTCACAGGAGGTGCTTCAGCCGTCAGCGACTCGGGCTTGGTTTCCGCATCAGGCTCGGATTCACCCTCGGGCACCGCGCCCTTGATCGGCGCGTTCTCGTCCGATTCCTTGTGAATGTCCGCTGAGCCCTTAGACGAGCTCAGGAGGTCGCTTGTCGAGGCGCCTTCGTCTTGCTCTTCGACAGGCTCAGGGGGCCTCCCGTCGGGCTCACGGGATATCTCTGCCGGCTTGCGCGTTGGAGTCTTGCGCGTCCGCTCGGGGGCGACGCGGGGTGTCTTCGGTCATCTGAAGCAGACCCTTCTGCTCTGCCAGGGTCGGCGCTTCCAGCTGGCGCTGCTCCTGCTCTGAGCTGCCGCGATCGCGTCGAGGCCGATCGGGGTGTGACGCACCTTGTCGCGCAAGCTTGAACATGGCGTCGATCAGCATCTCAGGCCGCGGCGGGCACCCCGGCAGATACATGTCGACAGGGACGACGTGATCGACACCTTGCACGATCGCGTAGTTGTTGAACATGCCACCGGTGCTGGCGCACACACCCATTGCGAGCACCCACTTCGGGTTCGGCATCTGGTCATAGATCTGGCGCAGCACCGGCGCCATCTTCTGGCTCACCCGGCCGGCGACGATCATCAGGTCGGCCTGCCGAGGCGAGGCTCGAAACACCTCCTGCCCCCAGCGACCGGAGTCGTAACGCGGCGCGCCGTAGGTCATCATCTCGATGGCGCAGCAGGCCAGCCCGAAGGTGGCTGGCCAGAACGCCGCGCTCCGCATGTAGCCGAACAGATTCTCAATCGTGGTCAGCAGCACACCGCTGGGAAGCTTCTCCTCGAGGCCCATCTCAGCCAACACTCCTGCTTGGTTGCATTCTCAATCCCAATCCAGCCCACCCCGCCGCAGCACGTAGAAGTAGGCAATGAAGACAGCGACGATAAACAAGATCATCTCGACGAGGGCGAAGATGCCCATCTGATCGAACGCCACAGCCCAGGGATAGAGGAAGACGATCTCGATGTCGAAAACGATGAAGAGCATGGCGGTGATGTAGTACTTCACCGGGAACCGGCCGCCGCCAACAGGCTGCGGCGTCGGCTCGATGCCACACTCGTACGAGTCGTACTTGGCTCGATTGAACCGCCCGGGGCCGACCAGCACGCTGGTCACGAATGGTCAGCGCCGACGAACCCCGAGGCAATCGCGAGCAAGATCACGATTCCGACGTAGGGACTCATCCAGCCGGCTTCCTTTCCGCAGATCTGCGAGTTGATCATGCCGCCGGCGCAATCCGGGACAACGAGTTGATCAACTTATCCATAGCGTCGCCATCGCGGGTATCGGTCAGGTTGGCGAGCAGCTTCAAGGTGAACCGCATCAAGGTCTGGCGAGGCAGCCCGTACCTGGTGCATACACGCATCACCTGGGGATGGCCAATCAGCTTCACGAATGTACGACCCAGTGTGTAGTAGCCGCCGAGCTGCGCCTTCGAGCTTGATCGGGTACGACTGCAGGGCCCGCTCGGCAGCTGGGCTGCCCGGGTCCCTGCTCATGCGCCTCGGCCATCGCGGTTGCCGCGATCTCGGCGGACTCCATGGCGTAGGCGATGCCCTCGCCGTTGAAGGGGTTGATCATGCCGCCCGCGTCACCGACGAGCAGCAGCCCACGCCCATAGTGCGGCTGCCGATTGAAGCCCATGGGCAGCGCAGCGCCGCGCACCGGAGTGATCATGTTCTGATCGCGGAAGCCCCAATCCTCCGGTGTGTTGCTCAGCCAGCGCTTGAGCAGATCCTTGTAGTCGGTCTTGCCGAAGGCGGACGAGGTGTTCAAGATCCCAAGCCCGACATTGCAGGTGCCATCGCCCATGCCGAAGATCCAGCCGTATCCAGGCAGCAGGGCGCTCTTGCCCGGGCTTACCCTCCCACAACTCCAGCCACGACTCCAGGTAGTCATCGCGGTGCCGAGGGCTGGCGTAGTAGGTGCGCACGGCGACACCCATAGGTCGGTCCTCGCGTCGATTCAGCCCCATGGCCAAGGCTCAACCGGGTCGAGTTTCCGTCCGCTGCGACGACCATCGGGGCGGTGAAGCGGCGGCCGTCCTTGGTGCGCACGCCCACGACGCGGCCGCTGCGAGGATCGATGATCGGCTCGACAACGTTGCTGCGCTCATACAGCGAGGCCCCGCCGCCACGGCATGGCGAGCCAGCAGCTCATCAAAATCAGCGCGCGGCCGAACCAGGCCGTACGCGCGGAAAGTCGGCAAGAGCGGGCCACTCCAGCTCGAAAGGTCGCTCGCCGCCGTAGATTCGCAGGCCCTTGTTGTGCAGCCAGCCGGCTTCTTCGGAGGTGTCGATGCCGAGCCGGATCAGCTGGCGCGTGCCGCGTGGGGTGAGGCCGTCGCCGCAGACCTTCTCTCGCGGGAACGTGCTCTTCTCCAACAAGCGAGACGCGCAAACCACGGCGAGCCAGGTGGGTCGCCGTAGCCGAGCCGGCAGGGCCCGCGCCAACCACGACCACGTCAGCATCGACAGTCGGCGGGGTCGGATGATCGCGTACGTCAGGTTCCGCGTACGGGCCGGGCCCATTCGTGGTGACCGACATGCTGTCTCCCGGTGTCTCCTGAAGTCTCCCGGGACTTAGTGAAAAACTTCACTAAGTCTTCATGCAGAGTCTACGACTTCCGACTGACGCCTCGCTTGCGTTGTCTCTCAAAGACATTCAGAGCGAGCGAGATCTCAACCCTGCAAAAGTCCCGAGCTGTTCTAAGCCTCCTCGAGCCAGCGCGAGCCTGCGGCAGCGTTGTGATGATCGAAGATGGCGGCAGCGGTCCAGGGTGCGTCTTCACGCTTGTGCTGGAAGCCGAGCATCCGATGCCAGTTTTGGGCGTACGTCTTGACGCTTCCTGATGGACAACGATGCCATTGCGGCCACGAGATGGATGGCCTGAGCCAAATCGCCGCTGAGGAATTATCTGACATCGATGCCCTCGCTGCGAGGGCTTGAGCGGATTCTGAGCCGCTCTGGCTTTCGCTGACGCCCCTTTCTCTTGCCAACGCTACCATTTCCTTGCTGACGCCCCACTTATTTGTGGGGCGTGAAGTGATCCGTGGAGTGTCAGTCGAGGAGATTCCGGCCGTCAAGCTGGATGTCAGAAGTCGGCCGGAGGGCGGACGGCGCTGAAGTAATACGCCTCGCCGCGCTCCCAGAAACGCCGCCAACTCGGGATCCTCGTCCCGCGCCGTGTAGCGGTCGGCGCGAGTCTGCGGATCGACGCCGAGGTAAACCGCAAGATCGACCAGATCAGCCAGTTCCGGTCGGGCGGCGTAGACGCCGTCCACGATGATCACATCGGCGGCCGGAATGGTCTTGGGCAGCGCCAACCGGCCATCGTCGGCATCCCAGTCGTACGGCTGGAAGGTGGCTGACTCTCCGGCTCGCAAGGGCAGCAAAGCCTGATCACGAAGCCGCGCCCAGTCGATCACGGCCTCAACCACGGTGGCGTCCGACATTGCCTCGCGCTGTGCGGCGGTCAAGATTCGGCAGGGTGTCTCGATAGAAGTCGTCTCCCTCCAGGATTGAGCCACCGGATCGAAGGGCGATGGCGGCCGCCAAGACCGACTTGCCCGAGCAGCTGGGCCCGTCGATGGCAATGACGACCGGACGATCGACTCCTTTCCGTCGGTCCGCCGCCAAGTTCAGGATCGATGACACCGCCGCAGAAGACTGCAGCCGCCAGGCCGGAAGTTGATCACGTGTGTCGATGTCCCAGAGCTCCGCGGTGCTCGAGCCGCTGCGTCACCAATCCCGGTCGGAGCGCATCGAGCAGTCGTCGCGCTGATACGTCCGGCAGCACCACCTGGTCCGGCAGCGTGACGACCAAGGCGCGAGCGCGCAGCTGGTCGCAGCGCAAGCTGCAGCGGCTGCTCGCGACCTGCTGCATCGACTGGCGACGACCGCGTCGATGTCTGGCTCGCTCCCAGGCGGCTGAGCAGTCGGCCTGCAGCCTGACCCGCAAGCGGCGCGTCCCCGGGCAGCGTGACGATGGCGTCACTCGACTCGTCCAGCGCTCGACGTAGGCCAGCCACGAGTGCTGCCGCCGGTCCCCCACCCGGCAGGCTCCTCAGAGGTGAAGACCACCGGCCGGGCGACCTCACGAACTGCCCCGACGACGATGACCGTGGTGACCTGCTCCGGCAGCGACGCCAGTGCCCGGTCGAGCAGCGGCTCACCATCCAACCTGCTCGAGCGAGCTTGTCTGGACGGAAACGGCGCGACGCGCCACCAGCGAGGACTACCGCGGTGACGCGTCGCAACCAGGATGGCTACTCGTCAGGGTCAGGGCTGTTGTCCTTGGGCGCCTTACTGCTGCGCTTTTCACTGGCGCTGTCGACACCGGCTGTTGTCTTGGCAGCACTCGAGATGATTTTCACGGATTGGCTCTTGATCTGTTGCGAAGTTGCTCACGTAGGCCTGATAAGCCGATGGATCATTCGGGATCCGAAGCATGACCTCGTTGCTTTCCCGCAGGCTGGTCAGGGTGAGGTTCTGCGAGGTGGCGTAGACGAGCTTCTGACCTCCGAGGCCCTGATACGTGCCGTCGATCAATATCACCTTGTTGTGTACGTAGAAACCCTTGTTAGGACGGGTGTTCCAGGTGTCAATGGTCGCCGCTGCGAAGCTCAGCAGTTACTTCGGGATAGATGGTGTCCTGGCTTCCGGGACCATCGGGATAGATCACCTCGATCTTGCAGCCCCGCCTTCTTGAGAGCGCGAGAGCTTCTGTGCCAGGTAGAGACGCGCACTCGTCCAGAAGTATGTCGTGAGCCTGATGGTGCTAGGGGCAGCTGACATCGTTGAGGATGTTATAGAGCGTGTCCGAGCTCTTGGTGGAGCCGGCCCGTGGGAAGAAGTACTCCTTGAGGTGCAGCGCTCTCCACGGTGTGGTAGTAGTTGGTGTTCGTCTTGTCGGGCAGCATGTCGTTGAAGTTGTCGACGTTGCGCGTCGTAGAGGGTCTTGTCGCCGACGGTCGTGTAGGTGTTGTTCCACGACTTGCTGACGCCAGTTTCGGCTGGGTTCGCCGAGGAGTTCATGGACACATGCGTCGCGCCGCCGGTGCGGGAGAACAGGTAGAGCTTGGAGTGAATGAAGGAGGCCGTGTTTGCCATGCAGCTGAACCTGCAGGTCCGGAGGTAGCTACCATCGCTCGTGCCCGTGCCGAACGCACTCCTCAATTGCCTGATTTGAGCAGTCTCGGCGTGACTATCGATCAGAAGCCGTACCTGGGCGCCCCGCTTCTTGGCGGCGATCAATGCATCGGCCACGGGTTGGTAGTCGAAGGAATAAGCCACGACCCGGATGACGGAGCCGGCTGGAACGTTGTTCACCGCGCCAATGATCTGGTCCATCAGAGCCAGTCTGCTGACTTACGCGATCCGGAATTCGGATCATTGAAGGTCGCACCGGCTGTCGGCATGTACGCCGCCTGCGCCGGCGGCACGATCACTATCCCGAGCGCCAAGACCACGAGCGCGATGAGAGGGTGGACGAGTTTTTTCATGAAGAAGCGAACCCCCGAGTTCAGTGATGGGAGGACCCGATCAGCGTTCAGGTCCTCCCGGTTTCCCCGCCTGGCTACCCCTAGCAGACGCGCTGCGCAGCCGGAAAGCTAACACGCTGGACTCCGGTCAATCCGGTGAAACTTGAAGGTCGCCGCGACACATGAGGGCGACACGCGGCGAGCGATACGAACTTGTGATCAACCCGTCCCAGATGGCGGCGATCACGGCTGGATAACGCTGTATTCCGTCCCAAATAAAGGTGAGCCGGAGACCGCTAGCCGAGCGAATCGCGCATGGGGATCAGCTTGGCGTTCGCCTCCGCCCACTCCGCGGCAGGATCGGAGCCGGCCACGATTCCGCAGCCGGCAAAGAGCCGGATTTGGTGTGGATCGGTTTCGCTGAGTTGTCCGCAGCGCAGGGCGATCGCCCATTCCCGTCACCGTTGGCGTCGATCCAGCCCACCGGGCCGGCGTATCGTTCGCGGTCCAGAGTGCTCCAACTCCGCAATCAGAGAACGTGCGTCATCCGTTGGTGTTCCACACACCGCAGCGGTGGGATGCAAGGCCGCGGCAAGGGCGAGCGAGGCGACGCCCTTGTCGGCGACCGCGGTGATATCGGTCGCCAGGTGCAGCACGTTGGGCAGCTGCAGAACATACGGGGCGTCAGGCACGTTCATGCCCGAACAGAACGGGGCAAGCGCCCGAGCGACGGACCGGACGGCGTACTCGTGCTCCTCGAGATCCTTGCTCGACCGGGCTAGCGCAGCGGCCAGATTGAGATCATGATCATCATCTCCCGAGCGGCGGATCGTGCCCGCCAGCACCCGTGAGGTAGCAAGACCGGCCTCGCGCTTCACCAGCATCTCTGGCGTGGCACCCACCAAGCCATCGACCAGATAGGTCCAGCATTGGGCGTAGTTCTCCGCCAGGCGAGCAGCGACCCATCGCAAATCGATGTCGTTCTCAGCAAAGGCCAGCAGATCGCGCGCGAGCACGACCTTTTCCAACTCTCCGTCGCCGATCCGGCGAACGGCCTCGGCAACTGCCGCCTCCCATTCAGGTCCGCTCAGCCCACCGTCGGCGAAACTCACGTTGCGCGGCGGTTCCGCAGGCGCCGGCCGTCTGGGTTCAACTCCGTCGACAGAGACCGGACCTATCTCGGTGACCCAGGTCTGGCCGTCGCGCCGCCCTACGACCGTTTGCGGCACGATGAGACTCGACCGGCCCGCAGAGTTGGCTGGATCGAAGAGGAAGCTGCCGTACGCCATCAGACCAGCACCCGCGGGCGGGTTGTCCAACTCGGCGGTCACTTCGACGTGGGCCACCGAGATCGGCCCACCACTCGGCCGCCTCGGCAATGCTGGCCGGCTAGGCCGGACCACCTCGCCCCAGCCGACAAGGCCGTCGCCGTGGCGCAACCACACGTAGCTGTCCTTTGGCGGCAGGAGGGCCAGCAACGAACCCGGATCCTCGATGGCTTGCGTCCGCACGTGGAGCCGCAGCGGGTCCGGTGCCGACCAGGTCACGGGGCACAGCGTAACTGCGGTTCCGGCGGCCACCAATCCGCTCGGCGCGGCGCAATACACTTTGTGACTGCTTTCACAATCTCCTAGCTACGCCGCTTCTGGCCGAGATGCGCTAGCTTTCAGGCGAGAGACGTCAAACGCGAACGGGCTTGGACCCCGGGACCGATCTCGCTAGCGCTTGCGCTGCTTGGCAGCTGTTGCGGCATCGGCCCGCTGCTTCTTCTGCGCCGCCAGCTGCTTTTGCTGCTCAGCCTGACGGGCCCGCAGGGTCTCTGCATCCATCGAGTTCAGCAAGATCACCGCCGCAATGCCCGCGATACCCAGCGACCACCATGGCGACCCACCCAGCAGCAATGGCGCCGTAGTGATGATGCAGACGTCGAATCCACGGAACAGGTTGGTCACCAGCCCGGGAGGAAAGGCCCCGGCTTGACTGGCGACCATGGGTGCACCGAAGTCGACTCCCTTGGCCTGAGTCCAGCGCACCGCCGCGAGCAGCCCAGCCGCCCCAGTTGCGATGGCGATCAAAAAAGCCTCGGGCACTGGACGTTGGATAGCCCCATCGCCGAAGCCGAGATAGGCCGGGACCGTTGCGGCGGCCCAGAGCCCGGCCAAGATCGCGGGTACGGCGATCGATGCGAGCTTGATGCGGGCCAGCGAGAAGGGAAAACAGCGGGCCAACCCGCCCGTACGCGTCAGGACCCGGAGCCCGCCGAGCAGCGGGACCGTTGCACCGAACAAGGCGAGGGCTGCGAGCACCGGGGTGAGTGTGCTCATCCCCAGCGCGTCAGCCGCGTACGGAACTACGATCGTCGCGGCCAAGACCAGCAGGGGCTGTGGGAATCGCCACAGCCGCTGCCATTCCCGCCAGATCGATCGCCTCGAGTCCCAATCCCTTACCACGCTTGGGATTTACGTGACCGCGCTCGATCGCGCGGCGCTCGACCACAATGTCGTGCGCAAGCCCGATGTCCAGGGCGAAAAACGCGCCGGATATGCCGCTGACCAGTGCCCCACCGCTCAGCAATCTGGCGCGACGGATCTGAGCTGAGTCGCAGTCCGGCCAGTACGGCACTGATCAGCAGTACCAGGATCGGAGGCGGCGATCATGACTCAGCCCGAGCTCGATGCCGATGTTCTCGGAGAGGCCGAGGCTGAACCATCCTGCAGCGACACCGATGACGCTGAACAGCGCCCCCACGGCGAGTAGGCCGAAGAGGTACGTCGCGAGGTGGGTGAGGCGATGCCGCTCGATGCCCTGCTGCGCCGCGGCGAAGGCGACGGATGCCGCGGCCGAGAGTGCTGTGGCGGCTGCCCAAACCAGCACCTCGATCGGCCCTGATCCAGTCAAGGCCGAGATCAGCGTGCCGATCACTGCACCACCGAGAAATGCCGCAACTACGGCGGCAACCAGCCGAGACCTGAGCAACTTGGCACGCGAGATGGGCGCGTCGAGCAACCAGAAGCCCTCGGCCGCCGATGCCAGTACCGGCCCGAACAGCCGACTGGCTGCTAGCGCCACCGCGATCGTTGTCGCGAACGCTGCCCACGGCAGGATGGCCCGCGCCGACAAACAGGTAACGCTCGTGCACTGCGCAATCGTCCGTTGCGCCTTCAAGATCACATTGACGACCATGGCGCCGATCATCACCGCAGCAAAGACAGCGACGTACGCGTCGCCCATGGCTTGCACGACGTTGCGGGTTGCGCGCCCGGATCGCCAATCCTTGATCAGCCGTTTCAGCTCACGCGGGGTGGCCGGTACCAGCGGTTTGGTCCCGGCCGGCTCCTCGTAGGCGAAGTCGTCAGCGCCCGCTTCGAGACTGCTCATCCGCGAGTTGCCCCCAGCTGGATCACTCGTGTCGCCACGGTGTCCACGAGTTCCGGCTCGTGACTGGCGAAGACGATGGCCAAGCCCTTCTGTCGTTCTGACTTCAGCCGCTGTGCCAGCCAGGTCACACCTTCGGTATCCAGCCGCTGCTCCGGCTCATCCAAGATCAACAACTTGCGTGGGCGGACGAATGCCGTGGCCAGCGCCAGCCGACGTCGTTGACCCGAAGACAAGGTGCCCGGCAGCTGACCCGATTGAGGACAAGCTGTACCTCCTCGAGCACCTCATCGACGACCTCGTCCGGTTCGGCGATCCCATGGGCTCGGGCGAGCAGATCGAGGTGCTCCACGACGCTCAAGTCGGGAAAGAAGTCAAGATCATCGATCACCGTGGCGACGTCGCGCCTGATCTCCGGCGAGGTTTCGGTCATGGGGTTGCCACAGACCTCGACGTTGCCGTCGTCTGCTCGGTCCGCGCCGACGAGGCAGCGCAGCAGTGTCGATTTGCCGGCGCCGTTGCGCCCCGTGAGCGCGATCGCCTCGCCGGTACGCACCTCCAGATTGAACTTGTCGAAGATGGTGTTCGGCCCGAAGGCCCGGCGCAGGCCGGAAACCTTCGAGAATCGTCGCGCGTTTGGCCATGGAGGCGATTCTGCCTCTTCCCGGCAACAGATCACGACGAATCTCTCTTCCGCTCCCCAGCCATGCGTCGGGCGACGACACGAGGGTGTTCACGGCACAGACATCGCGCGTCACCAATCCCGGCGTGCTGGCGGCGACGAGATCCATCTGGAGAGGCAAAGCTCTGTCGTCCCATGCGACCGTGAGGGAGGCACCTATGACGACGATCTCCAATATCAACAGCGTGTTGCCGCCGGGTTCCTGAGCAAGCGCCAGGCGATCGTGAAAGCGTCGATCTCGTGAACGTCTCGTCGGTGCCGCCGGCCTCGGAGGGGAAATCCTCCCGATCTGCGCCGCACGCCGAGGCCTTCTGGTGGCCGAGAGACCGAGGCAGCGCACCTCGCAGAGCTGATGGCGCTCTCGTCTCCGCGGCCATGAGGAGGCTTTCGCCGAGCTGTATGACCGTACATCGCAGCGGATCTACGGGATCATCCTGCGGGTGCTTCGGTCTCCGGACCATGCTGCCGAAGTAATGCAGGAGGTCTACGTGGAGGTATGGCGGCAGTCGGCGCGGTTCTCATCGGCCAAAGGCAGTGTCATCGCCTGGATTACTACCATGGCGCATCGGCGGGCGGTCGATCGGGTGCGGTCGGTGTCCAGCGAAGTAGCACGCGACGAGCGATATGCCTTCCACGGCACTGACCGAGAGATCGACCAGGTGTGGGATGGCGTAGAGCAACGAATAGACGTGGAGAGGGTACGAAGGGGAATGGCGTCGTTGACCCCGATTCAGCGAGAGGCGCTGACGCTGGCCTACTTCGGCGGCTATACCCAAAGCCAGGTAGCGCAGCTGTTGAAGCTGCCCCTTGGCACTGTCAAGACCAGAATCCGTGATGGCCTGATCGGGCTCCGAGATGCGTTGGGGTGGAAGCATGAGCGAGATCCACGGCGCCGTCGGCTCGTACGTGGTCAATGCGCTCTGACCCTGACGAGCTGGATGAGTTCGAAGCACATCTGGCTGTCTGCCCGACCTGCGCCCGTGAGGTTCAGGAGTTTGGCGAGACGGCTGCGGAGTTGTCGCTGCTGGCGAGTGCGACTCCGCCGCCGCCCGCGCTACGCAGCTCGATTCTGGCTGCCATCTCCGAAGTGAGGCCGCTGCCGCCGGAGCCTCCGGCGGAAACTGCAGCAGCGGAGCCTTCGCCCCGCGTGACTGTGCCCGCACCGGCTCCTCGCCGTCCTGTTGATGAGCTGGCGCTGCGACGGCAGCAGCGGCGTACCCGAGTGCTCCGCGTCTTGGTGGCGGCGGTCGTGGCCGCGACGTTGGCCTTGGGCGGCGTGGTCTATGGGCTGGTCAATGCCCGACAGGCGCAGGTGGCCCAGCAGGCCGCCGAAACCGAGCTGCTGACTGCACCCGACGTCAAGACATACTCGGCCACGATGAAAGACGGCGGCCAGATCTCCTTTGTGGTCTCCAAGAGCCTCAACCGCGCGATGTTCATCGGCAAGGACCTGCCGGCGGTTGGCGCCGACCGGACCTACCAGCTGTGGACCCTGGAGGGTCAGCGCGCGATTCCGGATAACACGGTGCCTGGCGGGGCGATCGCACGGAGTTCTTCCGCGAAACGCTCAGTGGAGTCACCGGCCTTGCCGTCAGCGTCGAAGCCGCGGGCGGCGCGCAACAGCCGACACCGGCAGCGATTCAGGTGGTCACCGAGCTGTAAGTGCACTATGACGGGCGGCCCGAATCTGGCCGGCCGCCTGTCAGGTGCAACGAACTGCGGAGCTGACGGCTCGCAGCTGTCGGTGGCCCATGGCAGGCTGTCGACGTGCCTGAGATTGACGCTGCCAGTTTTGAGGGGCCGGTTTGAGGGGCCAGTTTGAGGGCTGGGCCAGTTCGGGCCGTGCGACGCTCGACAAGCGACGGAGTGAGGTCGCCGCGATGTTCGATCGTGTGGCCGCGCGGTACGACCTCGCTAACGATGTGTTGTCACTCGGCCAGGATCGGGCCTGGCGGCGTCAGGTTGTGGCGGCCGTCCAGCCGCGCTCGGGACAGCTGATCTTGGATCTGGCAGCAGGGACAGGCACGTCAAGCGAACCCTTCCTGCCCAGTGGTGCGAGAGTCATCCCAACCGATCTCTCCTTCGGCATGTTGCTGGTCGGCAAGCGGCGCAGGCCCGACTTGAACTTTGTGGCCGCCGACGCACTCCAGCTCCCCTACGCCGACGCCAGCTTCAACGCTGTCACGATCTCTTTCGGGCTGCGCAACGTCGAGGACACAGCAGCGGCCCTGAACGAGATGCGGCGGGTGACCAAGCCAGCAGGCACGCTCGTCGTCTGCGAGTTCTCCACCCCCACCTGGCGGCCGTTCCGCACCCTCTACTCAACTACCTCGTCGCGGCGCTGCCAGCGTATCGCGTCGCTGGTTTCTTCCAGCCCCGCAGCGTATGAGTATCTCGCCGAGTCGATTCAGGCCTGGCCCGACCAGCAGGGATTGGCTGCCATGATCGAAAACTCCGGCTGGCACGACGTTGAATGGCGCAATCTGTCAGGTGGAATCGTCGCCTCTGCATCGGGCCCGCGCATGATCGAGACGCCATGATCGAGACATCGACAGTGACGGCTCCTCCGGGAACGATTGTGCTCGGCGCGTACGCCGCACGCAGCTGTCCGGTCAAGACCCAGAATGCCTTCAATCCCACGCTGGTCAGTAGCGACAGCAACTGATGACAGCTCGGTCGACAGCAGCGACGGCCTTGCCGAGCTGTTCGACGGCGGCGCGCAATTCCACGAGGCGGTGCTCGACCGGCTGATCGACTCCTGCGTGGGAGAGGTCGTCGATCTTCGGACCGACTGTCCGCACAACACGCGCGCGGAACAGATCGATGCCTGCGTGCGGGCCATGACCTCCGGAGCGCAAGTGATCATCGGTGGCTGCCTGCCTGTTGATCTTTCCGGGCATCGGGTTGGCTTTCCCGATCTTCTCGTCCGCGGCGCCGACCGTAGGAACGGTTCGCCTGCCTACCACCCTGTGGAAGTGAAGTGGCACAAGATCATCGAACGATCCCGACCACCGGTCGGCGACACCGATGAGATGCGCGTGTTGCGCTACTCCACCTTGGAGAGTCCCGGCCCTGGATCGGCGATCGAGGTTTCTGGACTACGGGCTGCGGATCGGTAGCCGGGTAACCGACTTCCTGCAGCTGGCCCACTATCACCGGATGCTCGAGGCCTGCGGCTTCGGGGCTGAAGATGCCTTCGCCGGCGTCATTGGTACCGATGATCTCTTCGGCGCACCAGTGCTTGCCTGGGCCGACCTGCGAGAGCCGCAGGTGCGAACCTTCTCGCGCGGCAGTCCGGAGGGCTGGCTGCTCCGCAGCGTTGCTCGAGCGCTACGACCATGAGCATGCATTTCGGATCAAGATCGCCCTCGTGGCGCGGCAGCAGACCGGCCGGCTCGACCAGAGCCCAAACTGCTCGTCAGTCCCATCGTCAACAAGGAATGTCCACGCTGCCAGTGGTGGGACCACTGTCTCCCTCAGCTCGACCCCGACGATGTCAGCCTGCGCATCGACAAGGCGCCCCTGGACATGCGGGAAATTGCGACGCTGCGCCGCCACGGCATCACCACGATCACCGATCTTGTGGACGCTGAGCTTGATCAGCTTCTCGAGTGGTACCTGCCGGAGGTCAGCCATCGCGGCGGAGCTGAAGGGCGCATCAGGGTGGCTGCGCGTCGCGCGAGCATGCTGCTGGAAGGCACCTCATTTGATCGGGAGACCAGGGGTCCGATCGAGATACCGCAGGCCGAGGTGGAGATCGACCTTGACATCGAAAGCTCGGCGGATGGCCGGGTCTATCTGTGGGGATTCCTGCTCCAGTACGCCGGCGAAAGCGGCGCCGTCTATCACGAGTTCAGCCAGTTCGATGATCTTGATAACCAAGCGAGGCGGCGCTTGCCAGCGACGCCTTTACCTGGCTACGCAGCATCGTCGACGCCACGCCGTCGGCCCTCGTCTTCCACTACAGCGCGTACGAAGTCGCCAAGATCATCGAGCTGGCCCGTCGCGAGGACACCGAGTTGCTGGATTGGGCGGCGTCGTACGCGGAAGAGCATTTCGTCGATCTGCTGGAGATCGTCAAGGCCCACTATTTCGGCGTCAGCGGGCTCGGGCTCAAGCTGATGGCGCGGCATGTGGGATTCAGCTGGCGCGACGACGATCCAGGAGGGCTGAACTCGCAGTTGTGGTTCGCGGAGGCAGTGCACGGAGAAACCGCCGAGCTGCGCTCGCGAGCACGACGCCGCGTGCTGGAATACAACGAGGACGACGTGACTGCCACTAGCCAGGTCAGAGCGTGGCTGCGAGCGCAATGATCTCGTGGTCAAGGTGCGGCGGTGGGCGCGATCGATCACGCGCCTCAACGAGCTCCACACCATGGGGTGGCTCCGCCAAAATTTGGGCAAGATCAGCGGCGGTCTGCACTCGCCGGTAATCGATTCCGGCCGCCGCCGCCAGCGCCTCGAAGCGCAAACCTTGGGTGTCCCGAAGAGCCTCTCGAAGGCTCCCATGCGAGCAGGCTCGCCTTGCTCCAAGGTGGCGAAGAGGCTGCCTCCGTCATCATTGGCGATGACGAATCTGAGGTCCGGCCGCGGCTCGAGCTGACCGCATGACGAGGCCAGTCGCGTCGTGCAGCGCTGTCAGATCTCCCAGCAAGGCGTGGGTCGGCCGTTCCAGCGCAAGCGCAATTCCGGCGGCGGTGGAGACATTCCCGTCGATTCCTGAAAGTCCACGGTTGGCATAGACCAGCGGGGCCAACGCTGTGATGGGCGCAAGGTCCAGGTCGCGGATCGGGCTGGACGAACCAGCAAACAAAGCGTCGGCATCATCAAGCGCGGTCCAGACCGTGGCGGCCAACAGCGGACCCGTGAGGTATGGCTGCGTCTTCAGCAGGGCATCGAGGCGCTCTCGCACCAGCTGGTCGGCGCGATGCCACGCGTCGAACCAGTCACCATTCCTCCGCATCGGGCAGCCTCACCGCGTCGGTCACCAGAGAGGCGGAACGTCCCGGATCGATCCAGTCGGCGTGCGCCGACACTACGACGAGCTCGAGATCGTCGCGAGCCAGCAACCGGCTGACTGGCCGGGAGAGCGTGGGCCGGCCGGAACACCACGACACGCTCGATCCCTCGGCAAGCGTGGAAGACAGCAGTAGCCGATAGGTGGACAGTGCAGCCTCACCTCGGCGCGCATTGCTCGACGGCTCGGCCATCAACGGCACACCGGCTCGCACGGCAAGATCGGCGACGGTGGCGCCCAGCTCGGGTGGACAGTCGCCCGCGACAATCACCGTCTGGGCTCCGTCCGGCAGTGTCCTCGCCTCAGACACAGTGTCAGTTGCCGTGATCACAAGCTCCGGAGCCGGAGGCGGCCAGGCAAACTCCGCCGGCATCAACGGTTCGCTGAACTCGACATTCAGCTGCGCCGGCCCGGGCATCCGGGTCCTGACCCCCGCAGCCGCGATCATGATCCTGGCCACCTCGAATCGCCAGGTGCGATGATCAAGGATTTCGTCGGTCAGTCCGACGATAAGCGCGCACATGCCGGCCGAAGAGCTGATCTTGGTCGGCAGTCTGGTTAGCGCCCGTGTTGACCACCGAGCGCGGGCGGCTGGCGGTGATCGCAATGAGCGGCACGTGGGCATGCCAGGCTTCGAGCACTGCTGGGTGCAGGTTGGCCGTCGCCGTGCCAGACGTGAGTCAGTACGGCAACTGGCGCACCTGAGCCCTTGGCGAGCCCGAGCGCCAAGAACCCCGGCCGTACGCTCGTCGACCCGCACATGAAGGCGCAGTAGGCCGATGCGATCAGCCTCGAAGCACTCGTAGGCTAGGCGGCGCACTTCGGGCGCCAGGGGCGAGCACGACATCGCGAACGCCGCGATTGATCAGCTCTTCGATGATCACTCCGCGCGCACGCCGTGGCGTTACCCACGAGCCAGTTCCCGAGTCTGCACGAGACGAGCCTGCCAGAACTGCTGCACCTCGACCGCCGGCCGGTGCCTGTCCAGTGCCGAGCGATCCACCGTCAGATCGCCCACGATGATCATTCCGGCAACCGCGATCAAAGGCTCTCGAGCCAGGTCATCGTTGAGCAATGCAACGGTGTTGAGCCCGCAGGCGTACGGCAGGTCAGGCAGCGCTGCCGCCAACGCAAGCCCTGCCCTGATTCCGATTGAGGTCTCAAGAGCGCTGGAAACCACCACCGGCAGGCCGATCCGCTCGGCAATCTGCAAGCAGGCTCGCACTCCCACCGAGAGGCTGCACCTTGAGCACCGCGATGTCCGCAGCCTCGCTCTTCGCCACCTGATACGGGTCCGCAGCGCGCCGGATGGACTCATCGGCGGCGATCAGCACATTGAGCCCCAATCGGGCCAGCCGCCGCCGTAGGTCAGCGAGCTCGTCGAGGCTGCCGCACGGCTGCTCGACATACTCAAGATCAAAGCGATTCAGCTCGCGAACGGCCTCCAGTGCCTCATCAGGAGTCCAGCCTCCGTTGGCATCGATCCTGATCTTTCCGCTCCGGCCCACCGCGTCGCGGACGGCCTCCAGCCGTTCCGCATCTTCAGCCAGCGACTGGCCTCGCTCCGCCACTTTGACCTTGGCCGTTCGGCAACCGCCCGTCCGGGCGATCTCGTACGCCTGTGCGGGTCCGACTGCCGGCACAGTGCTGTTGACCGGAATCTCGGTCCTCAGCGGTGCCGGCCAACCTCGTTCGGCGGCCTCCTCGGCCGCGCGCAGCCACGGCACCAGCTCAGGTCCGTCGTAATCGAGGAAGGGGCTCCATTCACCCCAGCCGGCCGCGCCTTCCCAGACGATCCCCTGACGTTCAGTGATTCCTCGAAACCGGGTGCGCAGGCCGACCGCGTAAGCAGTAGAGGTCGCCTGGCACGGTCTAAGTCTGGCGCATGTGTCATCACTGGTTAGCCTGGTCGCCGTGAGCGCAGCCGGCCCAGAAGCCGTTCGGCACAGACCTGTCCGGCTTCGGATGGTTGAGCCGTCGGAGGTAGCGGCTGCGTTGGCCGACTCCCTGACCGGCGAGCCACCGATCGCACCGCTGCCGGCTGATCCCGTCGAGCGAACCCGGGCGATCACCATGCTGCAACCCGCCCAGCCCGTGACAGAGAGCCGACGTCGCCACGGTGCTTGCGACGTCCGGCTCGACCGGAATCCCAAAGGGTGTGGTGCTCTCCCGTGCAGCGATCCGCGCGTCCGTCCAGGCGACGCAGGCCCGGCTTGGCGGGATAGGCGACTGGGCGCTGGCGCTGCCGCCGTACTACGTCGCCGGGCTGATGGTGCTCGCCCGCGCACATCTCGCCGGCACTCGCGTCGCGACCGTGCGTTCCGATCTGGGCGACCTGCCCCAGGTCGCCGGCACGCTGGCTACGCGGCGCTACATCTCGTTGGTGCCCCCGCAGCTCGATCGAGCACTGCGCCGCGGCGAGATAGCCGAAGCACTTGCCAGCTTCAGCGCCGTGCTGGTCGGTGGCGGCCCGACAACTGACGCTCTCGTGGGACGCGCGGCGGCAGCGGGAATCAAGATCGTGACGACCTATGGCATGAGCGAGACCTGCGGCGGCTGTGTTTACGACGGCCATCCGCTGGACGGAGTCGAGGTCGAGATCGCAGACGACGGTCGAGTCATGATCACGAGTGCCAGCCTCTTCAGTGGCTACCGGCTCCGGCCGGATTTGACCGCGGAGGCCGTCCGCGACCGCGGGTTTCGCACTCAGGACCGAGGCATGTGGCAGGCTGGGCGGCTCGTCGTGCTCGGACGCATGGATGATGTCGTGATCACCGGCGGCCACAAAGTTGATTTTGGTGACGTGGAGCGTTCGGTCCAGGCATGGGCAGCTCAACGTGGTGGTCATGGCGCCGTAGTGGGTGTCCCCGACTCGGTGTGGACCACCATGATCATCGCTGTCGCCGATGTGCCAGGCACGCTGGAGGATCTGCAGGCCGCCGTGCGTGAGTCGCTGCCGGCCTACGCGGTGCCTCGCGAACTCATCTGCCTCGATGAGCTCCCGTGGCTGGCTAGCGGCAAACCTGATCGAGTGGCAATCAAGTCAATGATCATGAGCGCACTCGCCGAGCGAAGGGCGAAGGTGTGACTGCCGAGACGGCTCCGCGGCCGACTCCTACCCAGTGGCTGGCCGGGGCGCGACCGCGTACGCTGCCAGCCGCCTGCTCTCCCGTGATCGCCGGAACCGGGCTCGCAGTTTTCGAGCACGGTGCCTCCTGGGTCGCGGCGATCTTGGCGCTGGTCGTCAGTGTCTCCTGCAGATCGGCGTCAACTACGCCCAATGACTACTCCGACGGCATTCGCGGTACAGACACTGCCCGCGTCGGTCCGCTGCGGCTCGTAGGTTCTGGCATCGCCTCGCCACCACTGGTGAAGAGGCGGCCTTCGTCAGCTTCGGGATCGCCGGACTCGCTGGACTGGCGCTCGTGATCATGACTCAGCACTGGTGGTTGCTGGCCGTCGGTGCGGCGTGCGTGCTGGCCGCCTGGTACTACACGGGCGGCAAACGCCCCTACGGATATGCCGGCCTCGGTGAGGTCTCAGTCTTCGTTTTCTTCGGGCTGGTGGCTGTCTGCGGCACCGTGTACGTGCAGGTCGGGCAGGTCTGGATCGCCACGCTCCTCACCGGGGTATGGGTAGGCGCTCTGGCGTGCGCGATCTTGGTAGCCAATAATCTGCGCGACATCGTTGGCGATGCGCAGGTCGGCAAGCGGACCCTGGCGACCCGGTTGGGTGACACCCGGACGCGGGCGCTGTACGTGATCTTGGTGACACTCAGCGCACTCATGATCGTCCTCGTGGCGCTACTGACAACTTGGTGGGCGCTCGTCGGTCTTGCCGGATTGCTCTTGATCATCCCCGCCGTACGCGTTGTGCTGTCTGGGGGCGCGGTCCCGCGCTCATCGGCGTCCTCAAAGCCACCAGCCTCGCCGAGCTTGCGACCGCCATCGCCTTCGCCGCCGGCCTCAGTCTTCGACTCCTCTGAATCCCCAACTCCCGTGACGAAAGCCTACGTTCACGCAGGTTTCTCGACCGAGCGCGCTCGGAGCGCCTATCTCAGCTTGTTGGCCAGATCCCCGATGACTCGAACCTCTCAAGCACAGCCTGGTACGGAGCCAGGTCCCAGCCCCGCTCGGCGACCCAGGCATCGTCGTAGTAGGTGCGGGCATAGCGGCGGCCATCGTCACACAGCAAAGTGACCACGCTCCCGCGCGTACCCGCGTCCTTCATCTCCGCGATCAGCTGTAGAGCGCCCCACATGTTGGTGCCGGTCGAACCACCCACCCAACGGTCCAGCTTGTGGGTGCACCATCGCATGGCGGCAATCGATGCGGGTCTGGCACCGAGATCATGCGATCCACCAGCGACGGTACGAAGCTGGGCTCCACGCGCGGGCGCCCGATCCCTTCGATCTTCGAGCCTGTGGCGGTGACTGCCGAATCCCGGTTTCTCCACCCGTCGTAGAACGCCGAGTTCTCTGGATCGACCACGCAGAGCTGAGTGTCGTACTGGTTCAGCCTCATGTATCTGGCGATCGTGGCGCTCGTGCCGCCGGTGCCAGCCCCGACCACGACCCAGACGGGTATGGGAAACGGCTCGCGACTCAGTTGCGCAAACATCGACTCGGCGATGTTGTTGTTGCCGCGCCAGTCGGTCGCCCGTTCGGCGTAGGTGAACTGGTCGAGGTAGCAGCCACCGCTGCTGGCTGCCAAATCCGCCGCCACCTGATAGATCGACGTCGGGTCCTCCACCAGGTGGCATTGACCGCCGTAGAACTCGATCAGCTCGCACTTCTCCCGCACCGTCGACGCGGGCATCACGGCCACGAACGGCAGTTTGAGCAGCCGCGCGAAGTAGGCCTCGCTGACCGCGGTGGACCCAGAGGACGCCTCGACGAGTGTCGTCCCCGAGGTGATCCAGTTGTTGCAGAGGCCGTAGAGCACCAGCGACCGCGCCAACCGATGCTTGAGGCTCCCTGTCGGATGTACTGACTCATCCTTCAGATACAGACTGATGCCCCAGTCCGGTGGCAGCGGAAACGCGTGCAGGTGAGTGTCGGCACTGCGATTCGCATCCGCCTCGACCTGTCCAATCGCCCATTTCGACCATGCACGATCCGGGCACGCCTTCAGGGCACGATCATTCAGGGCACGGTCATTCGGGTCAGCCTGCTCCACCATCATCAAATTATTGGTGGATGCCCGGCGCGTGTCATGCGCCAGATGGTGCGCCAGTTCATCGGTCGCCGTTCACCACCCGGCTCGGAGAGCCCGATGTGATAACCCCGGAGCGTTTCGCGCCACGCCGTACGCGAACGCAGTCGAATCGCCGACACAGCCGTCCAGTCCAACACGTAGATCACGCCGACCGGAAGCGGCGGGTTACGCCTCGCGAGCCAGACGCGGTTTCGGGCCTGAAATCGGTAGAACTCGGCGTGCCGGCGTCGGCTGGATAGCAGGGTGATACACCTCGATTTTGCCGTCGTAGTGAACATGGAAGCCGCCGTCCCACACCCGCCACGCCAGCTCGACCCCTCGTGGGCATACCAGAAGGGCTCCGGCCAGCCGCCAGCAAACTCGAAAGCATCGCGACGAACCGCAACCGCACCTTCCCAGACGTTCATCGCGGCACTGCTGCGGCCGGGGTCGCCGACACGTACCCGAGGAGTCCAGCGACGCGGCGCCTCCAGGCCCTGCGGATCGACGACGCGCGGCTGGATCATGCCTAGCGTCGGATCCGCAGCGAACTGCGCCGCCATGCGAGCCAAGATGTCGTCGGCGGGAAGGCAGGCATCATCGTCGAGGAAAAACAGCAATTCCCCTTCGACAAAGCTCACTCCTGCGTTGCGACCGGCCGGAATCCCGAGGTTCTCGGCCAGACCTTTGGCCTTGACTCCGTGCGGCAAACCCATCGGCTGCCAGCCGTTGCCAACCACCACAACATCGAGATCAACATCGCGTTGGTTCAACAGACTCGCGAGACCGCGTCTCAGATCGTCTGGCCTGTTACCCATCGTCAAGACGATCACACCGAACTTGGGGACCCCGAACTTTGGCCGCACAGGCTGCGTCATCGCAGCCTTGACGACGCAAGCACGGCGACCAAATGACCGACAAGGGTCAGGCACGCCGCTATGACCAGCGCAGCGAGCAGCAGCTTCGTCGCCGCGCCGTCGGCAAAAAGATCAACAACGGCCGCGATGAGCACCAGGATCGACAGCTCCACAGAGTGGAAGACCCGATGAAACGGGATCATTCGAGCCAGCCGACGACCGGTGCGCAGTAAGCCTCCCCTGGGAGCGCGCACGTTCTCGGCGTCGGGCATCTGCGGCAGTCCGGCATAGTGCCGCGCGACGTGCACCAGGTCGTTCTCCACCTTGTTCAACGCGACCAGCAACCCCAGCAGCAGCCCTGCGCTGATCCAGACTCCGCTGATCTGAAACTGACCCGTGGCCCGAACGCCCAGGGCAACCGCTATCCCGCACTCAGCGACGTAATGCCCCACCCGATCGAGGTACACACCGACGGGCGACGAGGTCTGCCGCCAGCGCGCCACCTCGCCATCGCAGCAGTCCAGCAGCATCTGCAGCTGTACCAAGATCACCACAAGGATTGCGGCCAGCAAGGTGGGCCACGCGGTCACCACTGCCGCGGCAGCCGCACTGATGATCATTAGCCAGGTGACGCCGTTCGCGCTGAAGCCGGCGCGCAGCAAGATCCGTGTGAGATAAGGGGAAATGTCCCTCAGATAGGCATGAGCCACCCAGTGTTCCGCGGCGGCCCGACTGCGCACGCTCGGCGGTTGTGTCACCTCCCGCAGCTGGGCAATCGTCGGGTGCGTGGGACGCTCGGCACCGACGTCGAAACCGGCCGTCACCACGTCCTCCCGAGCCAGCCCACGCATCGATGCATGCGCGGGGCGACGGGTCCGCGAGGCATCCCGACAGCCTAGTGCCAGGGCACTCGCGTCGAGTGTTGTATCGAGCCCGGACCAAGACGCATACTCTTCGGTATGGGGCGGTATCTACCGATCATCATCGTCGTATTGCTGATGATCTACTGTGTCGTCGAGGTCGCTCAGGCCCCGCCGTACGCCGTCCGCCGGATGCCTCGCTGGCTGTGGGCGACAGCCATCATCTGTCTGCCGCTTGGCTGGCGCTGTCTGGCTGGCTTGCTGCTGGGTCGACCCAACGCGGAGTCGTTGGGCACGAAACAAAGGCAGCGCCCGAAGGCACCAGACGACGACATCGACTTCCTACGCGGGCTCTAGCCTCGGGATGCAACTACGCACGTAGGTTTCGTCATCCCAGTCGGCTAGGTGGCGCTTGTTGGATCTGGTACGCGCGCTCGATCGCATCCTCAGAATCGCTTCGTGCTCTGCTGATGCGCTGACATCGCCGAAGTAGTGGTATACGCAGACCCCGCAGCTGCCGCATCGCGTTCGGCATCACTCTGCAACGCCCGGATTCGTGACAGCACATCTGACGCCTCCGCCGCACCGAGCAGCGCAAGTGCATCCAGCAGCGCAGACGGTGGACGGTACGCGCTCTGCGGCCGGCTCGGTGATCAGCAAGTGGCTTGCCGGTGGCCAGCCAGTCGTAGGCGACCGCCGAGACATCGGTGACGCAGGCGTCAGCGAAGTCCCACTGCCAGCCATAGCCTCTCGCGATCGACCATGATGCCGGTCACCGGCCTTCGCCAGCAGAGCTCGGATCGCCTTGTCTGCGGCGCGATGCGTCGGCAGAGGCATATCCGGTACGCGGATGCGGCCGGTAGATCACCCGGACCGAGGGATCGGCGAGCAGCGCCTCGATGATTGCTACGCCGTGACTGGCCAGCGATCCGTACGCAATGCTCGGCCGATCACCCTCCCAGGTGGGCGCGTACCACACCCTCGCAGACCCGATTCGCGCGGCCATGGCGGAGCGCCTGGGTAGCGTGGTCAAGCTGCGGGCGGCCGACCGCGAGCGTGCGCTCGGTCGCGTTGAACCCGCGCAGCGCCTGGGCGAGTCGATCACGACCCGCGTCACCGCCAACGAAGGTCAGGTCGTACGCCTTGTGCTGGTTGGACACACTCCCGCCCTTGTCGCTCTCACCGTGTCCGATCTGAATGTGCACCGGGCTCGCGAACCGCAGCATGCGGAAGTTCGCCTCGACCTGATTGAGATACAAGCACGACCCGTACATCACGATCTGCGACCAGCTCGTTCGAGCGCCCGGCTGCCGCGCGCAAAGGCGACCGGAAGACTGCTGGTCGCGCAGCACCAGATCGCCGGTGTCCGGGCGATCGACGATCACGAAGACGGGACGCTGCTGAGCGCCAGGTGCTCCAGCGGCAACCGCCACTGCTCGAACTGATAGAAGTTCTCCGGTCCAGTAGCGAAGAAGACCGCAACGGCCGCGTTCAGCAACCCGCTCGGCGACGCACCCGATCCGCGAATGCCGGAGCCGCGCCAGCCGGTTGCCGCACGCAGCGTGACCAGCGTGGCGAACTGGGCGGATCGAGGCGGGCAAGCCGAGCGCGCAGATCGATCATGCTGCAAGCTGCGGTGAGCTCAGAATGCCACGCTCAGCGACCTAGACGGCAGACTCGCTGCGATCGGCGCTCCATTCGGTGTGGAAGGTACCTTCTTTGTCCACTCGGTGGTAGGTGTGCGCGCCGAAGAAGTCTCGTTGCGCCTGAATCAGTGCGGCCGGCAACCGCTCGGCGCGGATGCCGTCGTAGTAGGCCAGCGATGAGGAGAACGCGGGTGTCGGAATGCCGTTCTGCGCGGCGCCGGCCACCACTCGCCGCCAGGCAGCCAGGCTGTTGCCGACCGCTTCGGTGAAGTAGTCATCGGCCAGCAGCAGCGACAGGTCGGCATTGCGTTCGTACGCCTCGGTGATGCGATTCAGGAAGCGTGCCCGGATGATGCAGCCGCCGCGCCAGATCCTCGCCATGGCCCCGCGATCGATGTCCCAGTCGTACTCGGCGCTGGCGGCGGCAATCTGGTCAAAACCCTGCGAGTAGGCGACCACCTTGGAGGCGTAGAGCGCCTGCCGCACATCCTCCACGAACCCATCTCGATCGGCTACGGTCCACTCTCCGGTGCCATCGGGAAGCTTGGCCACGCCGGCCTCGCGTTGCGGGACCGATCCCGACAGCGCACGTGCCATCGGTCGCCTCCGAGATGCCGGTGATCGGCACGCCAAGATCAAGAGCGTTCTGTACCGTCCAGCGGCCAGTGCCCTTCTGCTCGGCCCGATCCAGCACGATGTCGACGAACGGCTTACCGGTTTCCGCGTCGGTGTGACCGAGCACTTCGGCAGTGATCTCGATCAGGAACGACTCAAGATCGCCCTTGTTCCAGGTCTGGAAGATCTCGCCGATCTCCGAGCCGAGGCGCCGGTCCCCTGCTTGATCAAGTCGTACGCCTCGGCGATCAACTGCATATCGGCGTACTCGATGCCGTTGTGCACCATCTTGACGAAGTGGCCCAGCTCCGTTGGGACCCACGTACGTGCAACATGGAACGCCGTCGACCTGGGCCGCAATGCTTTCCAGCAAGGGACCCAGCGACTCGTACGACTCGCGCGAGCCGCCCGGCATGATCGACGGGCCGTTGAGCGCGCCCTCCTCGCCGCCGGAGACGCCTGTGCCGACGAAGTGCAAGCCGATCTCGGACAGCTTCGCTTCGCGGCGAATGGTGTCGGGGAAGTGAGCATTGCCGGCGTCGATCACAATGTCGCCGTCCTCCAGCAGCGGAGTCAGCTCATCGATCACCGCGTCGGTCCCAGCACCGGCCTTGACCATGATCAGCACACGCCGTGGACGCTCCAGCGACGCGACGAAGTCCGCCATGGACTCCGATGGAACGAATGTCCCCTCTGACCCAGCCTCGGCGAGCAGAGACTCGGTCTTGGCATAGCTGCGATTGTGAATCGCGACCCGATGCCCGTGCCTGGCGAAGTTCCGGGCGAGATTTCGGCCCATGACGGCAAGGCCGGTAACACCGATCTGAGCGAGTTCAGCCATCGTTGAAACTCTCCTTTGGGGCCTTTTGAGCGTTGTGAGACGATCGAGCAGCGAGCGGGGTCGCTCGTGTCGTTGGCTCAGCGTATCGGTTTCGCCTATCAGCGGGTCTGGCACCTTTGGCCCCAGTCAACACCATGCGCTGGAGGGTAAGGAATGCTTCAGCCGCTGGGCATCAGTGCCGAAGCGGAGGCCGTCTACGTCGCGCTCGGGCCGTTGCCGTCTGGCGTCGGTGACCGAGTTGGCGCGGCTGACCGCGTCAACACCGGAGTGCGTAGCCGAGACCCTCGAGGAGTTGCGAAGCTCGGCCTGGCAACAGATTCCTCGCTGGGACACTGGCGGGCACTGCCGCTGCTCGATGTGGTCAATCAGCTCAAGGCGCAGCGGCTGTCGGAGATCGAGCTGGCCAGTGTGGCGGCCGAGTCGCTGGAGAGTCATCTACTTGCGGCCGGGACGAGTCAGGACGATGTCAAGACTCTTGTCGGACGCGAAGCCATCGTCGCGGCCCATCGCGAGCTGCTGAACTCCGCCCGACGAGAGATCTGCGTGCTTCGACAAACCTCCATATGCGCAAGCCCGGCCCGACGTCACCGAGGAGGCGTTGAGCGTCGAGCCGGAATGGCAAGCCCTGGACCGCCACGTCACCTTGCGTGTGGTCTACCACCCCGGCTTCGACCCTGACAGGCTGACCGAGCTGGGGCTGTTTGCGAAGAAGGGCGAGCTGTCGCGCACCTCGCCTGTTCCGATGAAGCTGATCTTGGTCGACTCTCATGTCGCGCTCATCCCGTCCATGCGCTCGTACACCCCAGGACACGAGCTTCGTGCCTCCGATTGTGCGGCACCCGCTCCTCGTCGAGGCACTGCAGTGGCTCTTCGAGGCGGTGTGGGATGCTGCCGTTCCGATCATGACCTCGGTCAGCAGCGAGAACGATCCGAGGCGTCAGATGTTGATCTCCATGCTGATGACGGGATCCACGGACTCCGCCATCGCGAATACGCTTGAACATCAACGTGCGTTCCGTGCGTCGCTGGATCTCTGACCTGATGGATGAGTTAGGGTGTCGACGCGGTTGCAGCTAGGCGCTGCACTCGGCACGATCAGATGGTTTGCGCGGAGAGCCCTCCGTGCGAATCGACGGAAATCCTTCGGCTGTGCTCTTGGAGAACAAACACGCAAAGCCACGCCCGCGGTCCTAAATGAACCGCGGGCGTCGCCCAGGGGAGGAACTCCGAGCGGAACCTCGGGGAAAAGTTCCACACGGGCTGTGCTGGTCTAGCCACGCTCACTCGCAGCTCAACCACCGGGAACGTCAGGTATCCCGGCTTCCTTGCGGAAGATCTGGTGCTCGCTTTGCCTAACGCAAACACTATCGGACTTTCGACCCGATTTCACTACCCTATGAACCCGATATGTCGCGGCGTTGGATTTCGACTCGCAAGAAACGAGTGGCCGTGCTAATACACACCCGTCGCGGGCGAGTCCCCTTTCGGCCCCAGATCAACCTCCCGCCCGGCACGCGCCCGGCGCGAGTGGAGCTAACGACCAGCAGGCGGCGCTTATTAGCGCCGCCGTGTATCGAGAAGGTGTGTCCGCGAAGCGCTATGTCCGCGAAGCGTATGACCACGAAGCGTGTGTCCGCGAAAGCGTATGACCGCGATGCGTTGAAGACTGCATGTGAGCTTATCCCTTCTTGCTGTCTCGCCGGTCGCCGTTTGCCGGCAGGGCGATTGTCCTGACCTATGTCAAGAAGGACGCTATGCAGCCGCTATGGCACAAGTCACGCGAAAAGGGCAGCAGGAAGCGGACATGTCCTAAAGTGGACATGCCAAAATCGCGTTAGGTGCCTCGCACTCTCCAACGCGTACGCCGCTGGGCCTGAGATCACGAGCGCACACCTTCGGTCCGTGGCCCCCGTGGCTACAGAATCGCCCCTTTTGCATGGAGGCCGTCACCGATTGCGCGCCGTCAACCGACCCACGGAACAGGCTATCCGCTCGCAAGCGAGTTGACCCATTCCCGGATGTCAGCCTGAAACGTACGACGGCATGCCGTCAAGAACCCTGCTCAAATTTCTCCCCGATGGTCGCTAAAGCGAATGTAACCTGCCAGTGAGCATGCTGCAGGCGGTCCCGATGGACCCATCAAACCATCCGCGCCGCCAGAATGTTTCGCATTTATGTGTCTTCTTAGGAAGCCCTGTCGTCAAGGAGGCGTCATGTCCTGCATGTTTGTTCCCCTATCTGCTCAAGCGAATCGCCTTGTGGGCCGGCACTCGGCAGGCCTCCGACTCCGGCAGGGAAACACTGCAGGTCGACGATCGCCTGCGGGCCCGGCGGGAGTTTCGACCGCCGGAGATGGCGGCACCCCCGTTGCCAGGCTCGCGAACCCGGGTCGTGCATACCGCGAACAACAGCGAGACCTTGCCCGGCGAAGGTTGTGCGGAGCGATGGCGATCCCCGGCCGGCGATCTGGCGGTGGATGAGGCCTTCGACTCGTCTGGACAGGTCCTGGAGTTGTTCGACAGCCAGTTCGGCCGACGTTCGATCGACGGCCGTGGCGGGACGGTTTCAATTACGGTTCATTACGGGCGGGACTACGACAACGCGTTTTGGGACGGGACCCAGCTCGTTTTCGGCGATGGCGATGGCGAGATCTTTGAACGCTTCACCAAACCGATGGACGTCATGGCGCACGAGTTCACCCACGGCGTCACGCAGTTCACCGTCGGATTGGCCTATCAGGATCAGCCGGGCGCGTTGAATGAAAGCATCAGCGACGTCTTTGCCTCGATGGCCAAACAGCGCGCGCTCGGCCAAACCGCTGCTGAGGCTGATTGGTTGATTGGTGAAGGGCTGTTTATGCCAGGTATCAATGCCAAGGCGTTGCGCTCGATGAAGGAGCCGGGGACGGCGTACGACGATCCTCAAATTGGCAGGGATTTGCAGGTGGGCTCAATGGCCGACTACGTCCACACCGATGATGACAGTGGCGGCGTTCACATCAACTCAGGAATTCCTAACCGGGCCTTTGCGCTTGCCGCGCTGGAAATTGGTGGGGTGAGCTGGGAGAAGGCCGGCCAGGTTTGGTACGACACGCTCCTCCACGGCGAGTTGAGCCCACAGGCCAGCTTTGCTTCGTTTGCGCAAGCCACGGTCAGCTCAGCCCGTCGTGTCTTCACGAACGACCCGACGGTCGCCGCGAAGGTCAGGGCGGCGTGGGTCGAAGTCGGCTTGCTCCAGGCAGAGCCGGTTGACCTCGCGTCCGCAGAGCCCGTTGGCGCAGGCATGGCGCAGTCCTTCGACTCTGCCGCTGGTGCCGCTCTGCCCGCGACAGTCGCCGTACGCCGCACCGGCGGCTTTGCCGGCACCACCAAGGTCGGTCAGTTGGATCTCAACTCCGATCCGGAGGGGTCGGAGGTCCGGCATCTGCTGATGCACGTTGGTCGGCAGCAGATTTCTGCTACCCGATCGGCTCCCGATCGCTTCGTCTACACCGTGGAATACGGCGACTGGCAGTTCACCGTACGGGAACAGGACCTGACACCGGAGCTACGACGTCTGGTGCAGGTTGTGCTCGACCGCGGTGGCCGCTAGGGGCATCCAACGGACAACGACGCTGCTCTGCGGCATGACTATTACGGAAACGTCTCGATCTAGGATCCCTGGGTGAGACCGCGTCGTCCAACAGCGGGTGTCTGAGCACCTCTTCGATAGAGTGACAAGGTGCCGACGGGGAGAGCGCGCGACGGTTCCTTTCCGCGCTCAGTCGGGGTGCTTGGGCACGGATTCCTGGCCGAGCCGGTCCTACCAGCGGCTGTTGCGTGCGCTGCCAGCCACGACGCACATCACGACGTTTGGACGGAATCCCGACGTACTCGCTCAGCTTCAGCGATTGGGCGCCAAACGCGCCGCGAGTCCCGCAGACCTTGCCGCCCGCAGTGAGTACGTCATCGTGCTGTTGGACAATCTCGATGATCTTGAGGCGCATCTTCGCGGTCCGAGCGGGCTGCTTGCAGGGGTGCACAGTCCTACAATCCTTGTTTTTGGAGGAATCTCCGCTCCGGATGATCTTCGCAATCTGACCAGTGATCTGGCCGAGCAGACGGCAGGGCTACTCCGGATCGTCGATGCACCGCTGACCGGAACGCAGGCGACAGCGGGACGCGGCGACCTTGTCATCGCAGTTGGAACCACGCCGGGCCTGTATCGGGAGGCACTGCCGATCCTGGAGTTGCTCGGCAGCTGCGTACGCGTCGGCGGCATCGGTAGCGCCCAGATTGCCAACGCTTGTGAGCAATATGTCATCGCGGCTACGGCTATGGCCGTCAGTGAGGCGGCGGTCATTGCCGAACGTGCTGGTCTTGATCTTGCGCGAGTTCTGGAGAGCTGGGAGCGTTCGCTGGCGGGAAGCCGGGTCCTCGGCGCCGCGCGCGGCAAGCTGCTCAACCGCAATTTCCAGCCCGATATGCCGGCCGGAGCTGCCTTGGCACCGCTCGAAGTCGCATCCCAGCAAGCGTGGCGCACCGGCACCTCAGCGCGGCTCCTGTCGAACGTGCGAGAACTCTTCCAGCTCTTGGATCGAGCCGGCCTGAGCAGTCAGGATCTGGCAGCCACATACCAGTACCTAGCAGCACAGCACCCCGGGCGCCGCGAGGCACAGGGTTAGCCTCGGCGCCCGAGGTGCAAAGCAGTCTCGGGAAGGCGGCCTACGGACGGCAGCCAGCTGCACGCCTCGTCGGCCGGGGGTCTCCGCTCAGGTGAGCTGAAGAATGACGATCACCAAGATGATGATGACCAGGATCCCAATGATGGTGCCGATAATTCCCCGGTTCATGGCAGGACCTCCTCTCGTGCTCTTGGAGGTACCCGCCTGCTGCAGAGCGTAAACCGGCGGCTCACGCACGCAGGTTCTGATTCGCCGTCTCCGTGGCACGAGCTGTCGGATTCATGCTCAGATGCCGCAGTTGAGGATTCGCGAAAACCACCGCGGCGACGACCAGGATCAGTGAGCCCCCGATGAGGAATGGGACTTGGGCGCTCGACACGTCGGTCACCAGACCGGTGAGCGCATACGTGATGGGGACCGCGCCCAGGCTGGCGAAGGACAGCGCACTCATGACCCGGCCAATCTGACCGGTGGGAGCCAGCTTGAGCACAGCAGAGGTGACCAGCGTGCCGTAGAACCCGGCGCCGATGCCGGCGCAAAGGCCGAGGAGGCCGGCGCACACCAACGCGGCCGAGACCGGCAATCCGAATGCGGGCAGGAAACCGAGCCCTACGACGCTGAGTCCCATTGCCGTCAAACCTGATAGCGCGGCGAGTCCCGTGCGGTGAACATTCTTGCGCCACAGCAGGAACCCGGCCGCTGCGGCCGCCCCAAGACCGAAACCCCGAGAACCCAACCGACGGTTCGCACGCCCCAACCCGCCTCGTTGGCCAGCAGCGGCACCCCGGCGATCATCGGCCCGCTGAACCCCAGCTCCGCGACGAAAACGACGATCAGCAGCATCGTCAGAGTGCGGTAGCTCCGAATCAGCCGGATCCCCGCCACCAAGTCGGCCCACACCGACACCCCAGGCTGCTTCGAGCTCGTTTCCGCGTCGAGGGGCGAATCCGTCTCCCGAGGCCTCCTTGGGGATTGCCATCCGCGTGGTGGCCAGGAAGACGACCGAGACCGCGAACAGCCACGCGTTCACCCAGAATGCCGCGGCGGCACTCGCAACCACGAGCAGCCAGCTGCCCAAAGGCGCGCCGGCGAATTCGGCGCCGCGTGCCACGATCGTCTTCGCCGCTACGACCCTGGTGATCCCCTCACGCGGGACGAGGTACCGAGGGGCGGTGTTGATGGCCGGCACGAAAAACCCGTCGACCAACCCGAACATGACAGCCAATGCGCGCCAGCAGCAAAGGACTGATGTGGCCACCAGCTACGACGATCGCGAAGACGATCGTGATCAACGTCCGTAGCAGGTCGGAGGTGATAATGGTCCGCTTCGGACCGATCCGGTCGACGAAGACTCCCCCGACCAGAAGCAGAGCAGCCTGAGGGATCGCACCGGCCACAAGAATCAAGCCGACGTTCACGGGCGTCGTCGTTTGTACCGCGACCCAGGCCAGCGTTACGAGGTAGATGTGATTGCCGATCAACGAGGTCGCCAAGCCGATCAGCCACCGCAGCACATGAGGCAAGCGTCAGCCCCCTCGGTGCGAATCGTCCAGTGCGGCGTTTCATGGCGACCCCTCCAGGTGAGGCGTGGGTTGGGCCTGGCCGCCGCGCCGCGAGCGCAACGGGATTACTGCTTCGGCTACTCCAATACGCGCTGGACCCCCAATGTCTGCGTCGGGCCCTGCTGGGCGGGACGCGACAGTCCCAGGCGTCAGTTGCTCCTACACATTAGCGACTTCGCGGGGAGACCAACAACGACCGCACACTGGGCGGGATGGCGTATCAGTTGTGGTCAGGGCCTCCAACCCAGGAACGACTCACCGGCGTTGATGCCGCCAAACAAGATGGCGCCGGCGACAAAGGGCAGCAACACCACGCGCCACGGATGCCGGCGGATCCATACGCAGCCCAACACGAACAGGATCGCCCAGGCGGCTATGAAGCCGATGACAGCCCACAGCGGAGCCAGCAGACCGGAGGCGATAAACAAGATCGACATGGCAAGCAGGGCCGCCAGCGCGAGGCCGCCCAGCACGTACGCGATGACTGACGGCCGGGACCGTACCTCACCGGTGGTGGTGGTCATGTCTCATGATGGCGCGCCGCCTGAAGCTGGCCTTGGTCCAAACCGTCCGCGAGCCCGCCCTACTCCTCCCACGGCAATGGCTTGCCTTCGGCGACCGGCGCCAGCGGAATGACAACAACTGGACGATGTTGACGATGGGCCAGGTGCGCCGCAACTGAGCCAGTGAGGAACTGCTTCAGCCCGGCGCGTACGCCGCCCCTCCGGCTGCCGACGATGATCAACTCGACGTCGCAGATGTCGGCTAGCCGGGTGAGCGCGTACGCGACGTCGCCTGCCAGCTCCCGGAAAGACAGGTCAACGGAGTCGTCGGCGACTGCAGTGCGCACTTGTGCGACGAGTCCTTCGTCGAAGTCGGTGTCCTTCAGTTCGGGCAGCTCAGGATCAAGCGGCAGCGAGACCACCGAGCCGTCCGGTCGCTCCTCGACCACGTATCGGCCGGGATCGACATGGGCACAGATCAGCGCCGCGCCGAACGTACGAGCGAAGTGGGCAGCATGGCGCAGCACGGTGTCCGGCTGGCCGTAGGTGACTCCGACCAGAATGCGACGTATTGTCTGATCTTTCGCCATCGCCTCGCTCCCAGTGCTTCAAGTCCTGACCCTAGCGCCGTGAGCATCGACGGGCCAGGATCAGCGCGATGGTGAGTCGGTGCTGATGCGCCCGCTGGCCTCGAGTGAAAGCAGCGCCGCCTTTGTTTGCAGGCCACCGACGTACCCGCCGAGCGTGCCGTCGCTGCGCAGCACTCGATGGCACGGAACGATCACCGGCATGGGGTTGGTGGCACATGCACTGCCGACGGCGCGTACCGCCCGTGGATGACCAGTCGCAACGGCAACCTGGGAGTAGGTCTCAGTGCGCCCGTAATCGATCAACACGAGGCGCGAGAGCACCTCGCGCCGGAATCCGTGCGCGAGCTGGAAATCCAATGGCAGCACGAAATCTCGGCGGTCTCCGGCAAAGTATTCGTCTAGCTGATGGGCTACTTGATCAAGCCGCCGAGGTGCGCGCAGGATGCGTGAGCTAACCCGCTCGGACAACGTCTGCAAGACTTGATCATGGTCCTCGATCTCGTACGCGACTCGGACCAAGCCCTGCTCGGTCGCCGCCAAGAGCAGCGAGCCGACAGGTGAATCAACGGTCCGGTAGGCGACGTCGAGCAGCCGGTCACCGTCGGCCGCCGCCACGAGTTGATCATGGAGACGGCTCAGCGTTCGAGCGTCGTCGCTGCGGGTGATCGGAGCAAAAATAGGGTCGACAGAGTTGATCATGAATGGATTCCTTGTGCTGTTGGTGTGGGTTGCTGGCGGTTGAGGTAACGGCGGCGCAGTGCGCGAATGCCGTCGTGGGCTGCACGTCGGGCCGCGTCGGCCGATCCGCCGACAATCGCGGCAACCTCCGCGTAGGGCAGCCCGGCAACATGGTGGTAGGCGACCGCTTGGCGCTGCTTTGTCGGTAGTGCCCGGAGCGCTGCCCACAGGTGGTCGTCTTCCGGCTCCCAGGAGCCGGTCGCAGCGATCGTCTCAGCGATATCTGCGACCGGCGTCGCGCGGCGGCGCTGGGCACGGAGGGCGTCAATCGACTTGTGATGGGCGATCGTGACCAGCCAAGCCTCGACATTCGCGTCGTCGGCGAGGTCTGGATAGGCGCGCAGGGCTGCGAGGAAGGTCTCCGACCAGGCGTCCTCCGCGTCCGGGCGCGCGAGCACGGCACGGCAGACCCGCAGCACGGTCGGCCCATGCTCTGCCACGATCTCCTCAAACGGCTGTTTCATCCTCATCAACGTGTAGACGATGCCACGGAGCAAAACGTGAGGTCAGCTGGGACTCTCTGCGAGCGTCGGTAGGCGCCCGCCTGCTGATCCGAGGCGTGATGAGCGGAACCGGCGACGTATTCAACCGATCGGTTGACAACGGAGACACTGGTGTCGTAGGTTCTTTATCAACCAAACGGTTGAATAACCAGGGGCAGGAGGCCAGATATGAGCGAGGATCGACTCTCACGAGTCTTCGCCGCCCTGGCCGACCCAACACGGCGTGACATCGTCGCCCGGCTCGCTGTCGGGGACGCCACGGTGGGCCAGCTGGCCGCCCCGTACGACGTGTCGATTCAGGCTGTGTCGAAGCACCTCAAGGTGCTGGAAGACGCCGGACTGGTCAGTCGCAGCCAGGATGCGCAGCGCCGCCCGCGGCACCTGGAAGCGGAGGTGTTCGACCTCATGACTGCCTGGATCGAGCGATACCGACGGCAGGCCGAGGAGCGATACCGCCGACTGGATGCCGTACTCGCTGCCATGGATGACGACCGTGAACCAACTATCAACGAAGGAGCAGCATCATGAGCACAAATGCCACGCACGAGCGCGCAACGAACAAGACCACGATCGAAGCCGACCCAAACCTGCCCACGATCCGCATCATCCGCGACTTCGACGCTCCTCGAGATCGGGTATTCAAGGCCTGGGTCGACCCGGATCTGGTCGTTCAGTGGCTGGGCCCGAACAGTAGCGAGATCAGGATCGACCAGTGGGAAGCGCGTACCGGCGGGAATTATCGCTACGCGTCGGTGCAGGACGGCGAAGAAGTAGCCGCCTTCTACGGATCTTTCCATGAGGTACGGCCGAGCGAGCGGCTGGTCCAGACGTTTACCTGGGAGGGCATGCCCGATGGGGTCAGCTTGGAGACCATGACGTTCGAGGACCTTGGGGACGGCCGGACCCGAACGATCGGCCTTTCTGTCGTGGAGAACCTCGAGGCCCGCGACGGGATCATCGCGAGCGGGATGGAGAGTCGGGGTCTACGAGGGCTACGAGAAGCTCGATTCCCTGCTCGCCCAGAGCTGAGTGATTCTGAGTTGTCAGCGTCTCAGTGGGCCATAGCCCGCTGAGACGCTGACAAGTCGGTTTGCGTGTCCCGATGTAAAGACAGGACAACACTCCCGCCTCGAGCACCAACACCTCGACACCAGCACGACTGACCGCGCTGGGCGCAGGCCAGTCCGGCCAAACCTGCGCCTCGCGCATCGACGACCACGGCCGAGTTCGCGTCGCGCCATGACTCCCGTTAGGGTCGGCTCCTCAGCTCAGACGAGGTCTGAACGGCCTACGGCCGCTCGAGGTGGCGCTGTGGAATCACGAATAACCAGCGTCGCGGCCAGTTCAACTCGGACCGAAGCAGGATCTCGTCCTTCCATCTGGTCAGTGAGAAGCTGATAGGCCACTTCCCCCATCTGTACGAACGGTTGCCGCACAGTCGTCAGCTGGGGCGATGACACGGACGCATACACACTGTCGTCAAAGCCCACGACGCTGAGATCGGCAGGCACGCTAACTCCGATGCGGCGAGCTGCCTCTATCACCGCAAGCGCTCCGAGATCATTGGCGGCAAAAACAGCGGTAGGAGGGTGAGGCGAGGCCAAAATCTCCTCGACCACCCTGACCGAAGGCGCGAAGTGAAAGTTCCCCCGCCCGATCAGGCCTTGATCAACGGCAATCCCGTATCCAGAGAGAGCGGCTACATAGCCGTGATAACGAGCGTCGTCAACGAGGCATTCGTAGCCGCGAAGCATCGCGATACGCCGATGGCCGAGCTCCAGCAGGTGCTGCACCGCACTCATCCCGCCCTGCCAGTTGCTTGCCCCGACGCTCGGCAGTGACTGATCGACCGGGTTGATGGGATCGATGAGAACTGAGCGGCAAGGCCGCCTCTTCCAGCCGCTGGTGTTGCTCTGGGGCTGAGGCGCGATGTGACCATGATCAGTCCAACTCGACCAACCCGTTCCAGCTCGTTGACCCACAGACGAGCGTTGATGTTTTCTGGGACCGTGCTTACCGCAACATGCCCGCCCTGCTCTGCTGCGGCTTGAAGCACCCCCGCATCATTTCCGAGGTTGTTCGGACTGGTCAGCGCGTCGAACACAAGCTCAATGTGCTTGTGAGCCATGGGCAGCGTGCTCGCTCCGCGAGGTAAATATTGCTGCTCATGAAGCACTCGTAGGATTCGCTCACGGGTGGCCGGAGCAACATCGGGGCGGCCGTTGAGAACCTTCGAGATGGTGGGTGTCGACACGCCCGCACGCTGCGCAATTTGTTGGAGTGTCATGCGCTTCGGCCGTGCGTTCACTCCTCAACCTTTCCGGTGGCCCGGCAGTCGAATCAAATGCGCAATCTTACCGCCAGCTCTGCTGCCCAAGACAGACATCCTGATTGCCGGAAAGTACCCAACAACTGGTGTAGTTGACACCTTGCGGCAGTGCGTGGCGATGCGCCTGGTCGCAAAGCTTACGCAAAGTTCTCGATGCTGGATATGTGTGGCGACATGCGCCTTGGCCCGACATAGATGCGGCACAGCGCCGCCGTACCCTGCGAGGGTGAAATTCACCAACGGCTACTGGCTGCTACGCGAAGGCGTTCAGGCGCGCTATCCCACCCAGGCCTATGACGTCACCCTCGAATCTGATGCTCTGGTCGTTTACGCACCCACCGAGAGGATCAGGCACCGTGGCGACACCCTTAACCAGCCACTGCTCACGGTACGGTGCTCGTCGCCAGCTCCGGACGTCATCTCTGTGAAGATCAGCCATTTCCTCGGGGAAAAGCCTCGCCTTCCAGAGTTTCCGCTGAATTCTGACCCGTCGGCGCAGGTGTACACAGAGTTAGACGACAGCCACGCCACCATCACCGCCGGTGCGCTGTCAGCCCGCTTTGAACGTGGCGAGGGGTGGGCGCTCGAGTTTCTCGCTGGCGGCAGACTGCTGACGAGCAGTGGCAACAAGGGAATGGCCCTCATTTCCACCGACTCGGACGGGCCTTATGTCCGCGAGCAGCTCGGCCTGGGAATTGGCGAGGTCGTGTACGGCCTCGGCGAGCGATTCGGTCCCTTGGTGAAGAACGGCCAAGTGGTCGACATTTGGAATGCCGACGGCGGCACCAGCAGCGAGCAGGCGTACAAAAATGTGCCGTTCTACCTGACCAACCGAGGTTACGGCGTGTTCGTCAACCATCCGGGCCTGGTTTCATTCGAAGTCGGCTCCGAGGCCGTGTCGCGGGTCCAGTTCAGTGTGGCCGGTCAAGCGCTGGAGTATCTGGTCATCTACGGGCCGACTTTCTCCGAGATCCTCCGCAAGTACACCGGATTGACTGGTCGACCCGCGCTGCCGCCAGCGTGGTCGTTCGGCCTCTGGCTGAGCACCTCCTTCACGACGTCGTACGACGAGGAAACCGTGACCAGCTTTGTCGACGGCATGGCTGATCGAGAGCTGCCGTTATCGGTCTTCCACTTCGACTGCTTCTGGATGCGCGAGTTCCAGTGGGTTGACTTCACCTGGGACAACCGAACCTTTCCAGACCCATCCGGGATGCTGGCCCGCCTCAAAGACCGAGGATTGCGGATCTGTGTGTGGATCAACCCCTACATTGCGCAGCGTTCGCCGCTGTTCGCGGAGGCTGCCGAGCACGGCTATCTGCTCCGCAAACCGAACGGTGATGTGTGGCAGACGGACAAGTGGCAGTCGGGGATGGGGATCGTGGACTTCACCAATCCGGACGCACGCGGCTGGTATGCAGACAAGCTTCGGGCCCTGTTGGACATGGGTGTGGACTGCTTCAAGACCGACTTCGGCGAGCGGATCCCTACCGACGTGGTGTGGTCTGATGGCGCCGATTCGGAGCGGATGCACAACTTCTACAGCTACTTGTACAACCAGACTGTCTTCGAGCTGCTGCGCACTCACCGCGGTGAGCAGGAGGCGGTGGTGTTCGCTCGATCAGCAACGGCCGGTGGTCAGCGTTTCCCCGTCCACTGGGGCGGCGACTGCGAGTCGACGTTCGTCTCGATGGCCGAGAGCCTGCGCGGCGGCCTGTCGCTGGCCAGTGTCCGGCTTCGGGTTCTGGAGCCACGACATCGGAGGCTTCGAAGGACGATCCGATCCGGCGGTGTTCAAGCGGTGGATCCCTTTGACTGCTGTGCACGCACAGCCGGCTGCACGGCAGCGACAGCTACCGGGTGCCCTGGCTCTTCGACGACGAGGCGGTGGAGGTGCTGCGCACGTTCACCCGGTTGAAGGCGCAGCTGATGCCGTACATCTACGGACAGGCGGTGGTCGACGGCCCGAGACGGGATGCCGGTGCTGCGGCCGATGGTTGCGGAATTTCGCCGACGACCCGGCTTGTGCGCACCTGGACCGGCAGTACATGTTCGGGGATCGGCTGCTGGTCGCGCCCGTGTTCACGGCAGTCCGGCGAAACCTCGTACTACATCCCGGCCGGCACCTGGACGCACCTGCAGACCGGCGCGACCGTACGCGGCCCTGCCTGGGTCAGCGAGGTGTGCGACTTCCTGACTGTGCCCGTTTTCGTACGCCCCGGAACGGTGCTTCCGATCGGTGCCCGAGACGACCGGCCGGACTATCCCTACGACGAGGACGTCACGCTGCGGGTATACGAGTTCGCCGATGGTGACCGGACAACAGTGACGGTGCCGGACACGACGGGCGAGCTGGCATCAGCCTTCGAGGTGACTCGAGATGACGGCACCTCACCGTCAGGCGGCTGCATGGCGCTGCGGCATGGCGGGTGCTCCTCATGGGCGTGTCCGACGTCACCAGTGTGAGCAGGGTAGCGCGTCGCTCAGCCCGCACGGCACAGAGGTCACTGTGCCGGCGGACGCAAGCGAGTGCTCAATCAGGCTGTAAGCAGCACGCTTCGACAGGCTCAGTGCGTAACGTCGGCTACGCTCGCGCCAATGACGTGGATCCGGAGCGCCGTCGTGACAGGCGCGTCAACTGTGGCGGCAAGAGCCAGAACCGCGCCAGTAATCGCCAAGGTGATGCCCGCAGATAGGCCGAGAAGCCCAAGCCCATTCGTGATCATCGAGATGAGCAGCGCCCCGACCGCCGCCTGAGCCAGGCGGCCCCGGCCACCAAAGAGGCTGACACCGCCGACGACTGCGGCGGCAACACCAGACAGCACGATGTCTCGGCCGGCAGAGGACCTCGACGGTGCCGACCTGGCTGGCCGTGAAGAGACCCGAGATCACAGCGAGGCTTGAGCAGAGGATGAAGCACGCAATGCGCACCCGCGAGACGTTGATGCCGGCCCGCCTGGCCGCTTCCGGGTTGCCGCCAACCGCATAAATATGGAGACCGAACCGGGTGCGGTCGAGCATGGTCGTGCCGATCCACAGGATCGCGAGCGCAATGGGCACGACGATCGGCACGCCCCGGATGGGGATCACGCTCGTCGACCTGGTTCAGGCTCAGCATGCAAGACGACCAATCCGCCGCCAACTGCCCAGGCTGCGACGCGTGCCCACAGCAGGCTCATGGGACGAACGGGCATACCGGTCGCGACTCGTCGGCTGCGGTCGTAGAGCCCGGTGAGCAGCGAGATGCGCGACGATGACGGCGAGCATGAGCCACCCGGCCCAGACCGGCATCGACTTGTTCATGATCGCCAATCACGGCCGGCGTCCTCAATGCGGTAAGCGCCGGCGTTGCCGAGCAGAACGAGGATCACACCCTGCAGGCCCAGGAACAGGGCCAGGGTGATGACGAACGACGGAACTCCGATCTTGGCGACCATGAAGCCTATGAACGTGCCGATTGAGGCGCCGACGACCAACGCGACGAGCAGCGCTGCGATCCAGTTCCACCCACCGACGTTGGTGAGCAGGATGAAAATCGCCATCGCCAAGCCACCTGTGACGCCGGCCGACAGGTCGATTTCGGCAAGGATGATCACGAACGTCAGCGCCACCGCCAGCATCATCAGCGCGGCCGTCTGAGTCATCAGATTCGCGATGTTGGTCTTGGTAAGGAAGAACGGAGTCAGGATGAAGAACACGATGGTCGATGATGATCACGCCCGGCGAGTGCGGGCAGCATGCCCATCTCGCCGCCGCGGATCCGCAGCACGTAGCTGTCGATCTGGTCGCGGACTGTGCCCTCGTGCCCCGTCGCGATCTGATGGGGGCGGGGGCGCCTCCGACCGTTTGGGCCGCCGTGTTCGTTGACGGATTCGTCGACTTTTCGACCGGCGTGGTCACGAGACCACCTCCTCCTCTTCGTCTACCTCTTCAGCAGCCGCGGTGTCGCCCTTGATGCCGGTGATGTAGCGCGATGACGTCGTTGTAGTTCGTCTCCGCTCGTCTTCAGCTGGGCCACCATGGCGCCGAGGTAGAGCACGTTGATGTAGTCCGCCACTTCGAACACGTCCGCGAGGTTGTGGCTGATGATGATGACGCCCACCCCGGCGTCAGCGAGCCGGCGGACGAGCGCCAGCACTCTGTTCGGTTTGCGCGACACCGAGCGCAGCTGTCGGCTCGTCGAGGATGACCAACTTCGCCTTCTGCAGCACGGCGCGAGCGATCGCCACGGTCTGGCGCTGACCGCCGGACAGCGAGGAGACCTTCTGGCGTACCGGACTTCATGGTCCGGACGGACAACCCCTGCAGCGTCGCCGTGGCATGCTTCTCCATCTCCGGCTGGTTGAGCATGCGCTGGTGAACCTCTTCCCGCCCCAGGAACATGTTCTGGACGATGTCGAGGTTCTCGCACAACGACAGGTCCTGGTAGACAACCTCGATGCCGTGCCCCGACGCGTCCTTCGGCGAGTTGAGGGTGATCGGCGCCCCCTCGAAGGAGACATCGCCGGAATCGTACGGTTGCGCCCCGACAGCCCCTTGATCAAGGTCGACTTTCCCGCGCCATTGTCGCCGACGAGCGCGGTGACCTTGCCGGCGTAAACCTGTCATGTTCACGCCCTTGAGTACCTCGACGGGGCCGAAGCTCTTGCGGACGTCCTGCAGCTCGATGATCGGGGTTTCCACGTCTACCTCCTTAGCTACTGCCACTAGAGCGAGGTTGGTGGCCATGCGCACTGCGCTGGTGCGCATGGCCACCGCGACCGAACTCAATGCGGTGCGATGCTCTGGGCCTACGTGCAGGCCGGCCTTCTGGCAGGCCTCCGCGACCGCTTTGGTGCAGACGTCCGAGATCTTGGCGTTCCCGTCGTCGAACACAACCTTCATGTTCTTCGCGTCGACCACGGCAGGGGTCTGTGGGATGAATGGCGTGCCGTCGGCGGCCGTGGTCGGGGCGGGCGGCTTCTCGCCGTTGAGGAGCTTCATGGACAAATCCACGGCCGCCTGCGCCTCCAGCTGGAACGGCTTGTAGACCGTTGCGACCTGCTTGCCGAGAAGGATGTTCTGCAGACCAGGCGGGCTGGCATCCTGACCGCTGACCGGAACCTGCTTGCCGTTCTTGTCCAGCACCGAGATCACACTGGCCGCGCTGAAGTCGTTCGCGACCCAGACGGCGTCGATGTCGCCCTTCATCGCGGTGTAGGCCTGCTCGAAGTAGGTCTGAACCTTGCTTCGCGTCCCAAGTGCCCGGTGTCTGGAAGGCCGGCTTGATGCCCGCCTCGGACATGACCTTGTCGGCGCCGTCGTGGAACTGCTTCGCATTGCCGTCTGTCGGATCGCCGCCGACGTAGACGACCTTCGCCGTCGCCGCGATCCTTGTCCTCAGCCTTGAGGCCGTCGACGATCATCTGACCCTCGAGCTCACCGACATGGAAGTTGTCGAACGAGATGTAGTAGTCGGCACCCTCGATCGGCCGGTCGTAGGCGATCACCGGGACACCCTGCGCCTTCGGCCTTCTGAGCCACCTGGACGCCGGCCTCGTTCAGGTCGACGAGCAGCATGACCGCGCAGCCCTTGGTGAGCTGCTGCTGGGCGATCGTCGCGTACTTGACTGGTGTCGTTCTGGGCGTTCTGGATGTCCGGTCTCCACGCCCTGCGCCTTGAACGCTTGCTCGAGCTGGGGACGGTCGCCGTTCTCCCAACGGCTCGAAGACGCAGCGTCGGGCAGGATGATGCAGGCGCGCTTGCCCGCTGCCGCTCCGCTTGCCCCGCCGCTCGCCTCGCCGCCTGCGGTGCGGTGGTGCCGCGGTTACATCCGGCGAACGACACCGCGGCAAGTCCCGCCATAAGCGCTGCGATGGCGGCCTTCTTGGTCAAAAGTTTCATCGTGCTCTTCCTTGAGTACAAGTGAACTAACCCTAGTGACTAGATCGGAAAGGCTTTCGAAAACCTTTCGAAGACGGGGAAAGTCTGGCATTTGGCCCTTGCGGTGTCAAGCAACTGGACCGGCACGATCAGGTAACAAGCAGAGAGGCTTCATTAGGGCCCTGACTCCGGAACAGAAGATCTGCTCGCCGCTACCGTTTCCTATGCCGCCAGAATCCGAATCGCCAGGTGCCGGGGTTCGGCCAGTGCGGCCACGAAGGACCGAACTCCAAGATCTCAGCAGGCTGGTGGCCCGGCTCGGCAGGCACGCCGCCCTCGACCGCGAGCATCAACTGCAGAGCCTCGTCTTCATAGTCGTTGGCGAGTTCCCGCACCAGGTCCATGCGCCCGGCGGCGACTGCCGCGTCTATCCGCCCTAGGTAGTGGGCTCGCAGCGATGCCAGCCCTTGCTCGAACGGCGTCATCGGCATCTACGTCTCCCACTACGACCCCAAGAAGTCTTTTTGCAGTTTACGTTCACCTCGTTCGGCGAGGACTCGGACGTCCCAGTGGCCGAACTCAAGGTCACGGTGGGAGCGTCGTCCTCGGTGAGGACGTCCGTCAGCTCCTCGGGAGGATGAGCTGGTCGTCCGCAATAGTGTGACGCGAAGAGCACGTTGTGCAGGCATCACGAGATCAGCCGAGAGGAGCTGCGAGTGAAGATCGGAATCGGCCTACCGAATCCGGTGCCAGACACGCCGGGGAATGTCATGATCGACTGGGCCAAACGGGCGGAGGCGGCCGGCTTTTCCGGCCTGGTCACCATCGACCGGATCGCCTATCCCAGCTATGACTCCTTACCGCGCTGGCGGCGGCGGCCGGGGCGACCGAGCGCATCTCGTTGATGACCAACATCCTCCTTGCGCCGATCTACACTCCGGCGCTGCTCGCAAAGCAAGCAGCCAGCATTGATCAGCTATCGCAAGGACGCTTGTCGCTCGGCCTGGCAGCCGGAGGCCGATCGGACGACTACGAGATCACCGGCAGGGACTTCCACCGCCGAGGTCGGGAGTTCGACAACGGCCTCGAGGTGATGCACAAGGTGTGGCGGGGCGAGGCTCTTGCTCCAAGTTCTTCCCCAGCGAGCCCGACCCCGACTCGAGATCAGCGGATTCCCATTCTGTTCGGGGGCACCAGTCAGAAGACCGTCGAACGAGTCATCAAGTGGGGAGCGGGTTGGACCGCGGGCGGCGCACGACCGGCTCAGGCCGCGCCGTTCGCCGAGGGCATCCGGAGCGCCTGGACGGCGGCAGGTCGTACGGGAGAACCTCGCTTGTCCGCACTGGCGTATTTCTCGCTCGGCGACGACGCCGACGAGGCCTCACGTAAATACCTTCTCGACTACTACCGCTTCACCGGCGATTTCGCGACTCAGATCGCGGAGTCCGCGATTCGATCCGTCTCCCAGCTGCGGGACGCCACGAAGGCATTCGAGGATGCCGGTTTCACCGAGCTCTATTTCGACCCGACCGTTGCCAGACTGACCCAGGTAGACCGCCTCGCGGAGGCCGTACTCTGATCAAGCTCGGCAACCTCTTCGGGTCTACGGTGAAGTCGTGGACAAAGTAGTCGCAAGTGCGCGGGACGCCGTCGGCCGACATCGTGTCAGGATCCTCGCTCGCCGTTGGCGGCTTCGGGTTGAGCGGTATCCCAAGCGTGTTGATCGCGGCTCTGCTGGAGTCCGGCGTCGACGATCTTGAAGTCGTCTCGAACAACTGCGGCGTGGACGGCTGGGGACTTGGCCTGCTGCTGGAAAGTCGACAGATCCGGCGGATGGTGGCCTCTTATGTCGGAGAGAACAAGGAGTTCGCGCGGCAATATCTAGCAGGCGAACTCGAGGTCGAGCTCACCCCGCAGGGCACGCTGGCGGAGCGGTTGCGGGCGGGCGGCTCCGGGATCCCGGCTTTCTATACCGCGACGGGAGTTGGTACCCAGGTAGCCGATGGTGGCCTGCCCTGGCGCTACGACGCCGACGGCAATGTTCTCGTCGCGTCGCCGCCCAAACAGACGCAGACCTTCCTCACCGTGGAGGGCGAGAAAACCTTCGTACTCGAGCATGCGATCATCTGCGACTTTGGGTTGGTCCGGGCCTGAAAGGCGACCGCCACGGCAACTTGATCTACCGTCACTCAGCCCGCAACTTCAATCCCATGGCAGCGATGTCGGGCAAGATCACCATCGCCGAAGTCGAACAACTGGTGGCACCCGGTGATCTTGATCCGAATCAGATTCACACGCCTGGCGTCTACGTGCATCGCGTGGTGCCGTTGACACCCGAGCAGGCCGCCGACAAGCGCATCGAGCGGACCACCGTACGCGCGAGGCCCACCGAGGCTGCATCATGAGTTGGACGCGCGAGCAAGATGGCCGCGCGAGCGGCGGCCGAGCTGAGCGACGGCAGCTACGTGAACCTGGGCATAGGACTGCCGACACTGGTGCCGGAACTACGTCGCCGAAGGCGTGGAACTGGTGCTGCAGTCGGAGAACGGGTTGCTCGGGGTTGGCCCCTACCCGTACGAGGGTGATCAAGATGCGGATCTGATCAATGCCGGGAAGGAGACGGTGACGTTGCGGCCCGGAGCCTCGATCTTCGATTCGGCCATGTCGTTCGGGATGATCAGGGGCGGCAAGATCGACGCGGCGATTCTCGGCGCGATGCAGGTTTCTGCCAGCGGCGACATCGCCAACTGGACCATTCCCGGAAAGATGATCAAGGGCATGGGAGGCGCCATGGACATTGCCAACGGTGCCAAGCGCGTGATTGTTTTGATGGAGCATGTTGCCAAGGACGGCTCGTACAAGATCGTCAACGAATGCTCGCTCCCCTATACCGGAAGAGGCGCGGTGCAGCGCATCATCACCGATCTCGGGGTGCTCGACGTCACGCCGCAGGGCCTCCAGCTTGTCGAGCTTGCTCCCGATGTCTCGGAGCAAGAGTTGCGCGACAAGACCGAACCGCCGGTCCTCGGACTGCCGTGATCGCCGCACAAACATCCATCGCAGTAACTGGCTCGACCGGTCGACTTGGCGGGCGGGTAGCCCGTGGGCTGTCCCAGCTCGGCGTGAAGCAATGCCTGGTGGTGCGCGATGCGGCCAGGGCGCCAGACTTGCCCGGCTGTCACATCACCACGGCCGAGTACGGTGACGGCGCGGCCGTTCGGACAGCGCTCAGCGGTGCCGATACCGTTTTCATGGTCTCTGCCGCAGAGACGCTCGGACCGGGTTCAGCAGCACATCACCTTCATCGACGCAGCGATTGCCGCTGGTGCCCAGCGGATCGTTTACGTGTCCTTCTTCGGCGCCTCTCCCACAGCGACCTTCACGCTGGCTCGCGACCATTGGGCGACCGAAGAGCACCTGCGCTCGGCGGGGGTGGCGTACACGATCTTGCGGGACAACATCTACGCCGACTTCGCGCCACACTTCATCGGCACCGATGGGAACATTCGAGGGCCCGCGGGCAACGGCCGAGCAGCCGTTGTGGCCCAAGCCGATATCGCTGAGGTAGCCGTCGCAGTTCTCACCGGCGATGGCGCGTACGACGGGCGGACCCTGAACCTCACCGGTCCCGCAGCGTTGACCATGCACGAGATTGCGAGCATCCTCAGTGATCAACTCGGTCGGACCGTCGGGTATGTTCCGGAGACGATCGAAGAGGCGTACGCATCACGCGCTGTCTACGGTGCGCCGGACTGGCAAGTAGACGCCTGGGTCAGCACCTACACCGCCATCGCGGCGGGCGAGCTGGCCAAGATCAGCGAGGACATAGCCGAGGTGACCGGTCATCCGGCCACCTCTCTGGAACAGGCTCTTGCCGCTGCCGGAAATGCGCGCTGAGCTGGTCGACGGCGGATTCGGCCAATTGCCCTCGCTGGATGCTCACCCCTCCTACTCCTCTCGAGGCGTAGGTAAGTTGGCGGCCATGGCAACTGAGTCAGATGAGAGCGGCTGCGTCCGGCTTGTGTCTGCGGACGATGCTCGCGCCGTCGCGGCAACCGAGGCCATACAGGCCGGCGATCTTGATGCGCTCGACCAGCTGCTCACCGCCGACCCGTGGCTCGCGTTCGCTCGCATCGGCAACTGGGCCTGCCACCGAACGTTGCTGCATGCGGCAACGGACTGGCCGGGGCACTTCGCCAACGGCCCAGCGGTCGTGGAGCGTCTGGTTGCCGCCGGGGCGGATGTGAACGCCCACAGTCGGTTCAGCTCCCACACCGAAACGCCGCTGCACTGGGCGGCGAGCAGTAACGACGTGCCCGTGCTTGACGCGCTGCTCGATGCTGGAGCCGATATCGAAGCGACCGGTGCGGTGCTCGGCGGTGGAAGTCCACTGGCCGATGCGTGCGGATTCGGCAACTGGGCAGCCGCCAGGAGATTGGTCGAGCGAGGGGCTCACACCCGGCTGAGCGACGCCGCCGCGCTCGGCTTGCTGGATCGAGTCGAGATGATCTTCGCTCGGGCGCCAGGTCCGGATCGGGAGGAGACCACTCAGGCGCTGTGGAGTGCCTGCAACGGAGGCCAACTGGCGGCGGCGCAATACCTCGTCGCGCATGGTGCGGACATCAACTGGATCGGCTGGGACGACAAGACACCGCTCGATCTGGTCGACGACAGTGCCGAGCCGAAACTGGCTGCGTGGCTCAAGGCTCGCGGGGCCAAGCACGCTCATGAGCTGGGCGAATGACGACTGACATGCGGACCGCACCAAGTTCTGGTGATCATCAGCCGCAGACCCTTGGTTTCATGCCCTGGATGCCTGCGCCCGTGCGCGCCCGCCGGGTCGATGCATCGGTGCCGACGGCACCGCCGACGGAACAGGTCACAGAGCTGCCATTGTCGATGGACAAGATCGACTCGGCCGACGGGTTCGAGGCGATCTCGATCCCTGCCGGCGACCTCATCTCGAACGGACGAGTCGCCAAGTTCCTCATCGATCGCCGGGACCCGACGCGACCGGTCGTGCGGTTCGTCAACGGCAACTTCACAGAAGGCGGCGTCGTTCCGGAATCGGCGCGCTTCCACTACATGTTCGCGCTTGCCGTCCTCAATATCGGTGAGTCGCTGGAAGAGTTCAACGCCGTCACGTACTTCACCAATGACAAGCGGTATGTCGCAGGCGTCGTCCACAGCTATTTCCCTCGATGGGTCGACCGAACCGCTGTACGGCCTGCAGTGCTATCCGCAGGACGTGATCAACGAGGCCGTGCGCTGGAGGCGGTCCGCTTGGTGCGGGACAAGATCACGAAGTCGCTCGACCTGGAGGTGAAGTTGCTCGAGAGCGGGCAATGGGTGGTGAAGCAGGTTCGGGAGTTCGGCGGCAGCTGATCTTGAAGCGTGGCGGCGCCTGAGGGCATACGGCCTGAGCTTGTCGACCAGCGCGACTTGCCGATGTGATCGCTCGCCCGTCTTGATCCTCGCCGCTGATGCGCCCTGGGCCGTCGAAGGTGGCGGTGGCACGATCGGATCTGCTCGCGACTGCGGGAGTGTGCAGCGTCCTCGCGGGGTCAAGGCTGGGCGGTGCGGTGAAAATTAGGCTGAGATTTTCCTTGTTTTGTTGGGAAAACGGCTTGTCATCGAACACAATCTTCGAATAGCAATGAGCATATGGAACTCGGGGACCATCCACAGCAGATGACGCGCGTCGAGCGCAGCCGACTGGATGCCGTCCTCGACAAACTCGACGACTGTCTACACCGAACTCCTCGACGTCATCGAATCCGGTGGGTTTGCTCGAACTGGAGCGTGCCGAGAAGGTGGTGGCGTGGCAACGCGTCGAAACCCTCCGCAACCGGCTCCCGTTGATCGATCACCGCCTGATCATGGATGCGGAGGCCAGCTGATCTGGCGAAAAGCTACTGCAACGCGACCATGACCCAGTTCCTGGTGCGGGTGCTGCAGCTGTCCCACCGGGAGGCCGTTGCCCGCGTCCGGGCCGCAGCTGCGGTCGGGCCGCGCAGCTCCACGCTCGGCGAGCAGCTCGACCCTGTGCTACCCCAATTGGCGGCGTTGCAGCGGACCGGCGTGGTGACCCCGGAGAAGGTGCAGATTGTGGAGCGGGCCATGCACACCCTCTCCCGTCCCGGCGTGGATCCCGGATGCTGTAGCAACCGCTGAAGAGCTGCTCACCCACTACGCCCCCACCTTGGGTGTCACCGATTTGCAACGCTTCGCGCGCCGGGTCGTGGATGCCGCTGACCCCGACGGCCCGGAACCTATCGAGGACCAGCTGCAGCAGGACCGCCGCTACCTCGAACTCAAACAGCGGCGAGACGGCATGTGGCATCTCCACGGCAGGCTCACCAACACCGTCGGTGCCCAGCTGAACGCGATCTTGGATCCATTGGCGAAACCCCGCAGCAGCAGCATTGAGGACGAACACGGCCCTACCACGACGATTCCGGATGGACGGCCGTCGGTGCAACGACTACACGACGCACTCGACGAGGCCTGCGGCAAGTTGTTGAAATCAGCCGATCAGCCCATGGTCGGCGGCACACCGGCCTCCGTCATCGTCACCATCGGCATCGATGATCTGCTCGCGAAGGCTGGTCATGTAGAAACCGCGGACGGCCCCCACTAACCTGTGATCAATTGCTCCGGATCGCCGATGAGGCCGAGATCTGGCCCACCATCATTGACCGCAGCAATGTGCCGTTGGCGTTAGGCAGAACGCGACGACTGGCGTCGCACGGGCAGACCATGGCGTTGATCACCCGGGATGGTGGATGCTCCTTCCCTGGCTGTGATCATCCACCCGCCTGGTGCGACCGGCATCACATCCTCGATTGGATTTCGGGCGGCCTGCACCGACCTGAACAATCTGACCTTCTTATGTCGGTATCACCACACCCACTTCCTGCAAAAAGGTTGGGCATGTCAGATGAACCCGGATGGGTTGCCGGAATGGATACCGCCGAAGTGGATCGACCGTGAACAACGACCCCAAATCAACGCCCGCATCCGGCGCCTCAACACCCAACACGAACTCGGCCGCCTGCGACGACCACCAGCCGCCGCATGAACGACCGGCGGTCCCTCGAGGAACCTGCCGGCGCGGCTAAGGCAGTACCGGTCGCGGCGGCACCGGAGTCGAGACGATCAGTGAGCTCGTGGTCTGGCCGTAGACCAGGAATCGATCAAGCACTGCCTCGAGATCATTAAGAGCTCGCACGTGCACCTTGAGCAGGAAGCAATCCTCACCGGAGATCCGGTGGCATTCGCTCACCTCGGCGCAATCCTGCGCGAGCTGGACAATCCGGCTCATCTGGCCGGCCGTCGGGCGGAGCCGCACCCATGCCGCAATCGGAAGACCAAGCGCAGCCGGGTCGATGTCGAGCCGTACGCCGCGGATTGCTCCCATCTGCTCGAGCCGCCGGATCCGCTCCCGTACCGTCGGCGCCGAAACCCCAAGAGCACGTGCAAGTTCCGAAGCCGGCCGCTGCGGATTGGTGGCGAGCAGCTGGAGGAGCTGGCGAGAAAGTTCATCGAGTTCGGGCACCGATTTTTCTCGGCGATAAGCCATCCGCAATTCTCCTTTCGCCATCGCACAAGATTGCTGCGATTACAGTCTGCCTGACCATATGCAGAAGCCGATTCGCTTCATACCGTGTGGTTGTGTCGCATGAGATCGCCACTCGGGAAACGAGTGCCCAAGGAGGACGACTCCATCGTCTGCCGGCCCATGTCTGGTTCGTGGGCAGTGCGGTATTCCACTACCTGGGTCCCGCGTTCGCCGTGCTGTTGTTCGCCGCGATACAGCCGCTCGGGGTGGCATGGCTACGCATCCTGACCGCGGCCGCGATCTTCGCCGCTTGGCGCCGACCGTGGCGCAGTTGGCACCTCTGGGACCACTCGACCCGTCTGACGATCGGCGTGCTTGCACTCGTGCTAGCGGCAATGAACTCGGTCTTCTATCTCGCAATCGATCAGCTTCCGCTCGGCACCGTCGCCGCGATCGAGTTTGTCCCAGTGATCATCCTCGCGGTCGTCGCAGTACGCACCCGCCGCAACCTGGTCGCGCTCGTATTGGCCTTCACGGGCGTCTATCTGCTGATCGATATCCAGCTCACTCGCGCGCCGCTTGGCTTGATCTTCGCGGCATGCAACGCGGCGCTCTTCGCGGCGTACATCATCTGTGCGCACCGCGTTGCCCAGCAAGCTGCCGCCAGTGGCATCGACGGGCTCGCAATGGCGATGCTGGCCGCGTCACTGGTCGCACTTCCCATCGGAATTGGGTCTGCTGGAAGCTGCCTTCACCAACCCGCAACTGCTGCTCGCGGCGGCTGGAGTCGGCATCTGTTCCTCGGTGATCCCGTACGTCTGCGATCAGATGGCCATGCAACGGCTGTCCCGCGGGCGCGTACGCGCTGCTGGTCTCGCTCTTGCCGGCGACAGCCACTGCGATCGGGCTTGTCCTTCTAGGACAGATCCCGCATCCCGCCGAGATGGTTGGTGTCGGCCTCGTCGTTGCCGGCGTCGCGCTGCATCGAGATCACCCGACCTGAGATTCTGCGACGGCCCGGCTGCATGGGCCTCTAGGGTTCCCCCATGCATGCCGCCGATCCGGCACGGCCGCCCGCCTACACGGTCGTGGTGCTCGGCTTGCTCACGATGTTCGGGCCACTCTCGCTCGACCTCTACCTTCCCGCACTCCCCAGCTTGCCGACGACCTCGCGACATCAGCGTCGGCGGCCCAGCTCTCGATCACGGCATGCCTGGTCGGTCTCGCGCTCGGCCAGCTGGTGGCCGGTCCGCTCTCGGATCGGCTCGGTCGCCGATCGCCCGCTGATGGCCGGACTGCTGGCCTACGTCCTCGCCTCCATTGCCTGCGCTTTCGCGCCATCTGTGGAAGTCCTCGTCGCGCTTCGTTTCGTTCAGGGTCTAGCGGGTGCCGCCGGAATCGTGATCTCCCGCGCCATCGCACGTGATCTTTATTCCGGACGCGCGCTGATGATCTTCTTCTCGCGGTTGCTCCTGGTCGCCGGGCTGGCGCCCGTCATCGCTCCCATCCTTGGCGGCCAGCTCAGCCGAATCATGGATTGGCGCGGCATCTTCTGGTACTGGCCGGCTTCGGTGCAGTGCTGCTCCTGGCCGGATGGTTCGGACTTCGGGAGACGCTGCCTCCGCAGCGGCGAGTGGTAGGTGGCTTTGGCCGAACCCTGCACGGCTACAACACCTTGGTCCATGATCGTTTCTTCGTGGGCTGTGCGCTGTCGTCGGGCCTCGCCGGCGCATCGATGTTCGCCTACATCGCCGGCTCGACCTTCGTCCTGCAACGGATTTACGGCATGTCGCCGCAAGGCTTCTCGCTGGTATTCGGATGCATCTCGCTCGGCCTGGTTGCTGCTGCCCAGGGCGGAGCCCGTCTTGCCCTCGTCTGGCCGCTGACGCGCGTGCTCGCTCTCGGCCTGGCCATCAATCTCACCGGCGCCACCGCTCTGCTCATAACGGTGATCAGCGGACTTCCATTGGCCGCGCTGATCGGATCGCTCGTCGTGATGGTGTGCGCCGTGGGCGCTGATCTTCCCGACGGCGAACGCACTGGCAATGGCGGACTACCCGGATCTGGCCGGTACGGCATCCTCCCTGCAGGGCTTGAGCCAGTTCGTCTTCGGGGCCATCGCTGCGCCGCTCGTCGGGATAGCCGGCGACCATACGGCGCGTGCCGCTAGGCATCGTCACGACGTCAGTCAGCGTCTGTGCCATGGCGAGCTTCGTGAGCCTCGTGCTTCCCGTCGTACGGGCTCGCATCAAGACTCAGTGACGCCCAGTCAGTCCAGGACTCATCCAGAGGGACGGCCACGACCGGGCATCTCATCCGACTCAGGCAGTGGTGTGCCACCGGACCCGCAACATCGCCAGTCCAGTCCGGATTCGTACGTGTCCCGATCACCAGGAGATCGGCATCGGCGGCCTCGGCCACCAGCACAGGCCCGGTGTCTCCTTCGGCAAACTGCAGCTGCCAACCTGGCTCCGGCGATGCCTCCTCGAAGACGCTCCGGATGCCTCGCCGGTACGGGCCACTTACCATCTCTTCGGGCAGTCGGCCGTCCTCGTCAACCTCCACCGATCCGAATGCCTCGATCCCGATCGGCCAGTCGATCACGTGCACCGCGCGTACGGTGGCACCGGTGAGCGGGCCTGCCGCGCCGCCCAGCGCAGCGCGGCGCGAGCTGTCGGAGTGTCGTCGAGCCCAACCACGATCCGCTGCGGCTCCCCCGATCGATCGGCCGAACGGCCAGGCGGCGGTCACCGCGCGGCGACACGGTCGATGCGCTCATCGTCACCTCCGGGCTTCTCCGAGCCGGTGGGCGCGTGTGATGATCAGGCCCACCGGCTTCCTATCCACTGTGACGATCCGAGACGTTGATGAGCAGAGGCGAAAGTCCCCGAATCACGTCCGCGCGCCCCGTCCAAGACAGGCCCTGGTGGCGCTCGTATCGCCGGCAATGGCTGGCGCGAGACCTGCTCGCGGGCGTGACTGTGGCGGCCTACATGGTGCCGCAGGTCATGGGTTACGCCGCCATCGCCGGCCTCCCGCCGATCACCGGACTGTGGGCAAGCCTGCTGCCGCTTGTCGTGTACGCGCTGATGGGCTCCTCGCCGCAGCTGTCCGTGGGCCCGGAGTCGACCACTGCCCTGATGACTGCGACCGCTTTGGCCGCGATGTCCGGCGGGGATCCCAGACCAGCTCGCTGCGGCCGCCGGCGCGCTGGCCATCGCGACCGGGCTGGTCTGCCTTGCGGCCCGGCTGCTGCGTGCCGGATACCTGTCCACCCTGCTGTCCCGGCCGATCCTCGATCGGCTATCTGCTGGGCATCGCCGTGCTGATGGTAGCCAGCCAGCTCGGACATCTCACCGGGCTGCCCGTGCCTCACGGCTCTGTGCTGGCAACAGCTTGGCATACGTCTTGACGCACCTGTCGGAGATCAATCTGGCGACGGTGATCATGGCTGCGGCCATGCTGGTGGTGCTCTTCGTCGGCAGCCGAGCTGTTTCCACGCCTGCCCTGGACCTTGATCGCCATGTTGCTGGCCGCAGCCGTAGCAAGCCTCGGCGCATCTGGAGCGCTACGGCCTGCAGCTCGTCGGCCCGATTCCGGCCGGCTGGCCGCGGCTGATCGCTGCCGCAGGTGAGCTGGACCGAGGCCGTCGCCTTGCTGCCGGCCGCGCTCGGCCTGGCGGTGGTCGCGTACTCCGACACCGTGCTGACCGGCCAGGGCTTCGCCACCAAGACGGGCCATCAGATCAACCCCAATCGCGAGCTCGTGGCCCTCGGCGTCGCCAACGTCGCGGCCGGGCTCAGCCAGGGCTTTCCGGTCAGCGCCAGTGCCAGCCGCACCGCGATCGCTCACAGCCTGTACGCCCGCACCCAGCTCTACTCGCTGGTCATGGCCGCTGTCGATCGCGCTCACGATGGCCTTCGGCCGCCCAATCCTTGCCGCCTTTCCCTGGGCCGGGCTGGGTGCTGTCGTCGTGTACGCGGCCACGCGGTTGGTCGACATCGGCGAGCTGCGCCGGATGGCGAAGTTCCGCCGCAGTGAGATCGGCCTGGCTCTCGCCACTGCGCTGGCCGTGGTAGCGCTGGGCGTGCTGTGGGGCATCGCAGCCGCGATTGCCTTGTCGCTGGCCGATCTCCTGCGCCGCATTGCGCGTCCCCACGACGCCTTGCTGGGCTATCTGCCCGGACAGGCCGGGATGCACAACGTGCGCGACCGTCTCGACGGTCGACAGGTGCCGGGCCTAGTGATCTATCGATACGACTCGCCGCTCTTCTTCGCCAATGCCACAGATCTGGTTGCACGAGCCCTGCGTGCGGTCGATGAAGCGGATCCGCCCGCGCGCTGGTTCGTCCTCGACGCCGAGGCCAATATCAATCTGGACCTGACTGCCGCCGACGCCCTCGAGGAGCTCCGGGCCCGGCTCGCGGACCGCGGAATCGTATTCGCCACAACGCATCTGCGGACCGAACTGCGGACGGCCCTGACCAAGACCGGCTGGGTCGGCCGGATAGGCACTGATCATCTATTCGCCACTTTGCCGACTGCAGTAGCGCGCGTACGAGCAGTGGCTCCGCGATCACCCGGCATCAGTGACATCCAATGATCAAGCACCGCTGGTGTCTCGGGACCAAAGTCCTGACGATTGACGACCAATGATCATGATCCTGGAGACGACGTTCGAGGCCACCATGAACCTGTGAGGGAAAGGGCGGCGATGTTCGTCTTCGTGCTGGCGGGTGGGCCGAGCGAGGGCACTGCGTCTCCACGCCGCCGAGTGATCATCGTCGGCGTAGACGACTCAGCGGAGGCTGAGGCGGCCGCTCGCTGGGCAGTGCACGAAGCCGAGCTGCGGATGGATGATTTGCTCCTCGTCCATGCGTACGAAGTGCCAAGGCTGCCGCCCCACGGCAGAGTAGCCGGGCTCAAACGTGGTCGGAGCAGCGGCTATCAATGCTGGACAAGATCGCAGACACCCTGATTGTGCCGCCGACGATGCACCTCGATCAGCTGGTCGAAGTGGACAGCCCCGAGCTCGCTGCTGCCGCGGTTGTCGGAAAAGGCCGAGTTCACGGTGCTTGGTCATGATCATCCGAGGCTCGTGGGGCGGATGCCGTTCGGGCATACGGCGAGCACGGTCGCCAGCTTGTCGAGGCGTCCCGTTGTTGCGGTGCCGCGCGGCTGGGCGGAAAGGCACAACGACAGGGCGCCCGGTGGCCGTGGCCATTGATGGGCGGCATCCTTCGTCCAGCACGCTGGGCTACGCCTTCACCGAGGCGAGCCTGCGCCGGGTTCCGGTGCTCGTGATACATGCGGCGTCCGCTAGCGGAGTTGTCACCGGGCGAGCAGGACACCTGAGTCAACTCTGGCTGGAGATCCTGGCCGGCTGGAAGACTGACTACCCCGACATCGATGTGGACACCCTGCTGCTCGCCGGTTCACCTCGCGACGCTGTTGCGACGGTATCGGCTGACGGCGCAGCTGCTCGTCGTCGGGAGTCCCTTACCGCGGCCGTGAGTGGGCCCGCTGGATCCGTTCCGTTGCGCGCGCCGTCCTTGATCAGGCCACATGTCCAGTCGCCGTCGTTCCACAGCGCGCGTCCGCGCTCGGCGACCGCGGACCAGCCGGCTGCTCGAAGCCGGACGCCGGACTGCGCTACCTAGCTTGACTTCGCGTAGTTGCTTGCCCCGTACCAGTCGACGACGATGACTGGTTCCTCGCCCACGACCCAGGCGTCGTGGCCGCTCGGGAGGGACGTGATGTCTCCCGGCTCGGCGGTGAACTCAGTTCCGTCGTCCATCCTGATCCCCAGGCGTCCGCTGACGTGGTACTGGAAATGCGGCGCTTCACAGCTCTCAGTACCAGCGATCGGCTTGACGTCATGGGACCAACGCCATCCGGGCTCGAAGACCAATCGGCCGATCTCAGCCCCACCGATCTCGACGATCTCAGCGCGACCGTTGGGAAACTTTCGTGTCTCGTCCGGTGCGTCGAGACTCTTGTGCTCCGTCTCATGCCTGACCAGCATGTCCCCTCCTTCAGCTGTGCGAATTGCCCTCAGAGTAGACTGACCTACTAGTAGGTAAGGAGTCAAGAGGCCAGGCCGGAGATAATGTCGCGATGGCAGTGAACCGAGACCCGAAGAGCAGCGAGAGCAGTGATCTTGATCGCGCTGACACCAGCTCTCGCATCCTGGATGCGGCGGAGCGGCTCGTCCAGCTGCGCGGTTTCAACGGCTTCAGCTACGCCGACGTGGCATCCGAGCTGAAGATCACCAAAGCCAGCCTGCATTACCACTATCCAGGAAAAGCCGATCTTGGCCGGGCGCTCGTCGAGCGCTACGCGAGCCGTTTCGCCGAAGCATTGGATGACATCGACCAGCGCGAGCGCGATCCGATAGCCAAGCTCGAGGCGTACGCGAAGATCTACGCAGATGTGCTGAGTGAAGGCCGGATGTGCCTGTGCGGGATGTTGGCAGCGGGTTACGACACACTCCCGCCGACGATGCAGGAAGCGGTCATTGAATATTTCGATGTCAACGAGGCCTGGCTGATGAGCGTGCTCGATCGCGGTGTAGCGGAAGGCAAGCTCGTGCTGTCCGGCTCTCCACGCGAAGCGGCCCAGGCCATCGTCAGCGGTCTGGAGGGCGCCATGCTGATCGCGCGGCCGTACGACGATGTCGGGCGGTTTGACAGCGCCGCAGTCCCGACTGCTCGCCAGCCTGGCTCGCGACGTCCCAGCATCAGTTCCCAACCGCTAGCCTTCGCTTCACTCGCGCCGGCCGAGCAGGCCGCGAAGGACCTCGACGAGCAGCACGCCTCGCTGATCACCACTGCGCTGTAGGTCGTTGGTGAGGTAGGCGAAGCCGACCTTGTACTCGGGATCAGCGAATGCCACCTGACCGCCCGCGCCGTCGTGTCCGAAGGATGCATTGGTCAGGAAGGGACGTGCGTCCGAGGACAGCATGAAACCCGTCCCCCATCGTGCCCATGGCCCCGGAAGGGGAACCGCCGGCTGTCCAGCGGCCTGCTCACGTGACATGTCGGCGATGACGTCATCGTTCAGCAACCGAACCTTTTCCGCATCAGAGACCGTGGCGCTCCATATTGTGGCGAGCCCGGCGGCTGTGGCGATTCCACCGGCGCCTGGGATGACGGCTTGACGCACTTCGTCGCTGTTGAATCCCGGCCCTCGTCGGCGAAGTCGGCGGAAAAGGCCGAGCCGAGAGTCATCGCCCTTTCGTTGATCGAGGCGAGGATGGGATCAATGTCTGGTGGCAGAGGCAACGGCTCGGGAGGCGGTGCGGTCCCATAAAGCTGAGCAACGCGGGGCAGCTCGTGCTCGGGTGTCCCGATCCAGGCATCTATGCCTAGCGGCCCGGAAATCCGCTCGGCGAAAAGCTCATCCACGCCCCTGCCGGAGGTCCGACGGATGAGCTCACCGACCAGCCACCCAAACGTCAACGCGTGGTATTGATGGGTCTCACCCGGCCGCAGCAGGGGCTCTTCCTCAGCCAGCACCGCCACCATGCGATCCCAGTTCAGAACATCCGCGAGCTGAAGATCGTCTCGAACGGCTGGCAGGCCCGCGCGATGGGTGAACAACCACCGCACCGGCATGGAGCCCTTGTCGTGAAGGTCAAATTCCGGCCAGTACGCGCTGACCGGCGCGTCCAGGTCGAGCCGGCCTCTCGCACCAACTCACCGGCCAGAATCGACACCAGGCCCTTCGTGCACGAGAAGATCACGCTTGGCGTGTCGTGACGCCATGGTTGATCGGCCGAGGCGTTCCCGCCCCACATATCCGCTATGACCTTGCCGTCGAGGCGTACGTGCAGTGCTCCGCCGCAGTCGTGGGAGGCATCGAGCACTCGAGCGAACGCATCGCCGAGCGGCTCGAATCCGGGCGCGACTGAACCCTCGACAGATCTCGGTCCTGCCTCGCTAGCAGGCAGCACGTCGTCGGTCATGTCGTGACTCCACTCTTTTGCATTGCGACCAGGACTAACCCGAAGCCTGCCACGCCGAACATGATCAGTGCACTCAACGACTTTGATCAAAAGCGACCAAGGCCCCTGTCCACCAGCTGATCCATTGGGTCATGCTGGGACTATCCAAACCGCGTTCGCGCTGAGGCTGGTCGAACGGCTGGCCGCAGCGGAGACGGCGCGATCCATCGACACATTGAGGAGGACACGATGAAGGCGGAGGTCGGCGATCGGATCGTGGTGGCTTCAGGCACGCTGCACCAGCCGATCCGAGACGGTGAGATCCGGCAGATTGGAGAAGGTGGCGGGGGTCCGTACCTGGTGCGATGGTCGGACGGCAATGAGAGCCTGTTCTTCCTCGGTCCCGACGCCCATGTCGAACATGTGGGTCGCGAGGCCGGAGACGGTGATGATCAGCGGGCTGCGGCGGAGCCACGTCCGCAACCGACGAAGACGTGGAGCGTCGACATCTATCTGTACGAGGACGAGAACGCCACCGCCGCCAACGCGGTCTTGCGCAGCGACGTGCCTGGTGCGGTGGATGTGCGGGGCGAGGCACACCGTCGTCCGGCGGATCCCGACATGCCCAAAGTCGGCGATGAGGTAGCAGTGGCCCGCGCGCTGCGGCGGCTGGCAGACCGGCTGCTGGAGATGGCCTCGCACGACATCTCAGATGCCGAGGGCCGTCCGGTATCGCTGAGCAAGTAGTTCATCGCGCAGCCCCTACGCGGATGCGTCCAAGATCACGACGGCGTCGCGGTGTCGTGTTCCTTCGTCCGGGCGGCTGCTGCGTGATCATGAGGGTCGCTGTGGGGGGTCACCATGACCGGGCAGGGAGCATGATCGATGAGGTGTCGGGTCAGCGTGCCCAGGCCCGTCAACGCGCGATGCGCATCGCGGTGCCGCTCAACCACCAGGAGCGCAGCCTCCTCAGACTCCTGAAGTAGGCCGTCCTCGATCTCGCCCCTTGACCGTTCGGGCGTGGAACTCCACGTCGGGATGAGCTCTCAGCACCTCGGCCACAGTGTGAGCCAGCTGGGAGTCCGCCCAGCTGGTCGCCTCGGCAAGCTCCTCTTGATCGGGATCGATGTGGCCGCCGTAGGTTGGTGAGAATTGCAGATCCCAGACGAAGATCGCAATCAGCGGGCACTTTCGTGCCTGCGCCTCCGCCACACCCGCGTGCAGCGCGCGGAGGCCAGAATTCGGTCCGACCCCCACCACGATGGCTCGCGTCGACTCACCGTCGATCTGATGTTCATCCCTCACCACGATCACCGGACAGGCTGCCTGCGCGGCGGCAGTATGTGCCGTGTCGCCACCTAACGCGCGACGCACAGCTGACAGGTCGCGGCGTTGCACGATCACTGTCTCGGCGGTCTGCGATTCATGCACGAGCGCATCGACGGCAGTCAGCGGAACAGCCGCAATGTGAATTCGAGTGCCGTGCTCAATCATGGGCGAAAGCGCACGCTCCGGCCTCCTGAGCAACTCCTCGCCTCGGGCAAGATGATTCTTCTGCGCTTCGTCGCTCGACATGATCGCACAGCCGCGGGAGGCATCCATGAACCAGAGTCAGCTCAGCCTGATGCTGCCGACTCATCTGTGCGGCCAGAGCCAGTGCCGCGCGGTAGTGGCTGGGACCGCCATCCTCAATACCGACGACGATGCGCGTTGCGGCCTCGTCGCCACTTGATCTTGAAGTCATTGGTTACCCCCAGGACTCAGCCTAGGGATTCCGGCAAGTCAGGCATACCACCGGCGCCGATCGCACCGCGCTCTTTAGCCGGAGAGGGCGCCGACCTGATGCGATGCTGCATCGTGATCACCGTCACTTCAGGCCGAGCCCGTCGCTGATCATGGGGCCATGCCCGGTGAAATTCGCGTTGAAAGTAGACCCAGTTGTGGGTACCTGGGCCGTACAGATCGATCGTCGCGTTCAGGCCGAGCCTGCTGCGCGCGCTCCGCAAACGCTCGATTTTCCGCGCCAATCTGAGTCTCGATCGAGTCTTCGCTCGTACCAGCTTTTGTCGAGCGGGCCTGGCTGCCCGTTGCCGGCCGAGATGAACAGCCGGACGTCTCCGAGTTGTGGCGCCAGGTCGTAGGGGTTGTGTTGTTTCCAGATGTCAACATGCCCGTCGGGATCACCCCACAACGCAAGCGGATCTTGCCCTTCCGACTGGATCAGGCCGAGATAGCCGTGCGACTCATCGCTGGATAGCCGAGTGTGAACGATGCCGCTGAACGATGCTGCGACGGTGAACATTCCGGGATGGCGGGCGGCATAGTCAAGAGCACCCAGCCCGCCCATCGATAGACCGGCCACCGCTGCAATGGTTCCAGCCCCGTAGTTCTGGGCGAGGAGCATCGGCAATTCGATCGTGTGGAATGTTTCCAGCGCGGTCCCGACTGCCAATCGGAATAGAATCCCGCGAGTCCCCCTCGGGCATGGCCACCAGCACGTCCAAATGTTCAGTGAGCTGTTCGATGTCGGTGGAACGAGTCCAGCTGACGTAGTTATCGCAGCAGCCGTGAAAGAGGTACAGCACGGGCCAACGCTGGTTCTTCTTCTTCGTCTGGTAGTGGGCAGGCAGCAACAGCCGCACCTTGACCTCGTCCGCCGACCGCCGGCGATTCGACGGTCAAATCCACCTGCCGCTTGGTGAGGAGTTCCGTGGCGACAATACGGGCCGACGCTGACCGGACTCGATGGTCCGGATGTTGCGGACGCTCCCGGGGACGGGCGATCCTCCCGCAGCCGCACAGCAGAACGACTGCAGCCAGCACGACGCCCCAGAAATTGCGGTTGCGGTACATCGTGAGCTCGCGCTGCCGTGTCAGCGTCGTTCCCAGGAATTGATGTGCAGCACGTTGTCCAGTGGCTGGCGCGGCGCCGGCTTGAACGTCTCGCCGGTGTAATACGCGGTGGGGATGAGGACGCCTTGCCGAATGTCGGCCGGTATCCCGAGGAGCTCTGCAATTTCCTTCTCGTAGCGCAGGTGCAGCGTCGTCCAGGCGGTGCCCAATCCACGGGCGCGAGCGGCGAGCATGTAACTCCACGCGGCCGGCAACAGGGATCCCCAGAGTCCAGCTTGGCTTCCGGCGCCCAGCCGCGGCGCGCGGATGCAGGGAATGACCAGCACTGGCACATCGGCCATGTGCTCACCGAGATAGGCGACGCTGTCACCTACTCGTTTCTGAACCGCGCTGCGCTCGGGATCGTCGGCAAACAGCCCAGCTGCAGAGCCTGAGGATGTGAGGTAGGACGCCACGGCTTGGCGGTAGTAGTCGCCGATGGCCCGGCGGAGGCTTTCCTCGGTGATCACCATCCACTGCCAGCCCTGCCGATTGGACCCCGACGGCGCCTGGAGCGCGACTTCCAAGCACTCGCGAACAAGATCAATAGGCACGGGACGGGTCAAGATCCAACCGCTTGCGAACGCAGCGGGTGGTTGTCAGCAGCTCATCGGGTGTCAGGGGCAGCGTCGGCATGACTTCATGATCCTGCACTCGCTCCTCGAACCTGGCGAAGGGAGCGTGAGCTTCGACAAGGTCCGCGTCTGACAGCATGGCAACCGTGAAGATCATGTTTGCCTCGCTCGGCGCGTACGGGCACCTCGTACCCGATGATGCCGCTCGCGCTCGCCTGCGCCGACGCGGGACATGACGTGGTGATTGCCACCGGGAAGCCGTTTCTCGACCGGTTGCCACTGCCGACTGTCCCCGGCTATCCGGACAGCCTCGAGCTCGACTGGGCGATTCAGGAAAGCAGACGGCGCCATCCCGATCTGCACGGTGGGGAACTCAGCATGGCGATGTTCGCCGACGTGACCGCGGAGCAGGTCGCCCCGACCATGATCGAGCAATGTGAGCGGACACGTCCCGATCTGGTGATCTTCGAGGGCATGGATACCGGCGCTGGTGTCGCGGCCAGCGTGCTAGGAATTCCGGCCGCCGCGTACGCGATCGCGCTGGCCAGCCGTGTTTACGGTCTTCTGCATCCCGCAACAGTCGGCTACCAGAGAGCGCTCTGGCTGCAACGCGACCGTACGCCGCCCGAGGGACGAGCCCGCTTGCCCATGCGTTGATCAATCCGGCACCGCCCAGCCTGCGGCCGACAGATGGCATCGAAGCTCCAACAATTTCGATTCGATCCATCGCCTACAACGAGTCCAACGCGGGCGTACCGACGTGGCTGAATGCATCCACGTACGCGGCCCCGCGTCTATCTCACCCTCGGCACGGTGTCGTTCGGCGCTGTGGAAGTGATCAGCCGTGCGATTGCCGAGATCGCGCCTCTCGACGTGGACATTCTGGTGACCGTTGGGCCCGAAGGCGATCCGACCGCGCTCGGCGAGGTGCCGAGCAATGTGCACGTGGAGCGGTTCGTGGCACAGTCGGCCGTGCTGCCGATGGTGGACCTCATCGTGCAGCACGGTGGCACAGGTACCGTGCTGGGTGCGCTCGCGGCGGGACTGCCGCAGCTCGTCCTGCCGCAAGGAGCTGATCAATTCTTCAACGCTGAGATCTTGACCGCAGCAGGAGTGGCCAGGGCGCTGCAGAACGACGCCCAGCGGCCCGGGGCCATCACCGGAGCCGTGCAAGCCTTGATCGGCGACTCACCGGAACGACAGGCTGCTACTCGGGTACGCGATGAGATCGCGGCGATGCCGTCTCCCGCCGAGGTGGTTCCCGCGCTCGTTGATCTTGCCAGCTAGTCGGCGCTGGTCAGCGGGATTGTGGATCCTCCATCCGGAACCCGACCTTCAGCGTGACCTGAAAGTGCTCGATTTCACCCTCGACAAGGTGCCCGCGGATGTTGGTGACCTCGAACCAGTCCAGGCCGCGCAGCGTACGTGCCGCGCGCTGCACTGCGACCCGAATCGCGTCGTCGACTCCCTCGTGGGAGGTGCCGACGATCTCGACAGCCCGTACACGTTGTTGCTCATGCGCTACTCCTTCAGCATCAGTTCCTGGCGTGACCTTAGCGGTGCTTGGCGTCTCCGCTCTCACCACCACTCGGGCTAACAGCTGTTATTCGGCGCTGGCGACGGTCGCTATCCCGAATGCGGTGAGGACGCCTGCGCTGGCACGGTTCAAGCAGCCTTGTGACGCGGGGCCGGCGAAGCCACACAACGCCGCGCGCCGCCACGAAGACGATCACGACCAGCCACGCAAAGGCGACGACCGTATCGATCACTCCGAGTGTCAGAACCGAGCTGAACAAGGACGAGTTCGGCGGCACGAATTGCGGCACGATCGCCAGGAAGAACAGGCCGACTTTGGATTCAGCGAGCAGGAAAGCAATCCGGAGCCGAAAGCGGCAAGCGGTGCCTGTCGACCTGCCGAGGGCTCCGACAGATCAGATGCCCCCTCGCGATGCCGGCGAAGCAAGGCGCGAACACCGAGATAGATCAGGTAGATACCGCCGGCGATCTTGACCATCCGGTACGCAGTGGCGGACTGCTCGAGAAGGGATGCCAACCCGACGGCGACCGCGAGGGCCCAGAACATAGACCCCAGCGCTGATCCAGCGGCGGCCGCAAGTCCTGATCTGCTGTTCTGAAGGCTGAAGCGCAAGACCAGAAACGTGTCCGGCCCCGGAGTCATCGCAAGCAAAAGACTCAGGCCAACGAACCCGATGATCATGGACGCGGTCATTCGTCAAGCCAACCAGATCTCTACCGAGCTCGTGCCACACGGTTTCATGGCGCGCAGTTCTATCGCGCTGCCTGCAGGCTCGTCCATTGATTGCCCCGGACGATAGGTCTGGCGAAGCTTCGTTCCGGCCGTCTGGCCGCCATCAACTGGCACGGTGACGCCGGTGATGAAGGACGCGTCGTCTGAGCACAGCCACAGCACGCACGCCGCGACGTCGGCTGTTGTGCCGATGCGACCAACCGGCACGCTTTCCGCCGCCAGCTGCTGTGGCGCGGTCGCCGGCGGCTCGAAGATGATCAGTGAGGATTGGGCCTGGCGCGATCACGTTGATCCGAATGCCCTGGTCGGCGTAGTCGAGCGCAGCCGACCTGCTGAGCCCGATGATCCCGGCCTTGCCTGAGACGTACGCGGCGAGGTTGCTCGTCGCACCGACGCCAGCAACGGATGCCATGTTGATGATCACGCCGCCACCGCGAGGCAAGCATCGCTGGGATCTCGTGCTTCATGCCGTAGAAGGTGCCATTGATGTTGGTCTGGATGCCCAGCGAGAAGCCGTCCGGACGGGATGTCGGCAAGCGGTGCCGGCATCGGGCCATCTGTGGCGTTGTTCACCGCGAAATCGAGTCGGCCGAACTCTTCAACACATCGCGCGACTACCTCACGTACGGCATCCTCGTCGGTGACGTCGGCGGGCACTGCCAGTACGCGACCGCCGCCATTGCGGAGCTCGGCTGCCGTTTGTTGCAGCCTGTCGTTGCTCCGAGCAGTGATCGCCACCGCAGCGCCCGCTTCGATGAATGCCGCCGCCACTCCAGCGCCGATGCCCTGACTGCCGCCGGTGATCCAAAGCCACCCGCCCTGAGAAGTCGTATTGCAGAGTCATGTCTCTACGCTTACCCAAGACTTGGCTGCGAGTCGTCATCCACCGCGCGCAACCTGCTCTACGTCGCGTGAGGTACTGCCCATACGCCGAGGGCAGCAGTCCGGTCTCCACGCGCGGGCAGATTTGCGTTGCACCATCTGACAGACGGTCTGATGGCTTCCGGCCGGGCGGTGGCATCATCGGCCCTAGTGGGAGCCGCATTTCACGGCTCTCCCGGCTCCGTCAATCGGCAGAGTTTCACGGTTATGTCACCGAGCCCTGACACGGGCACTCGCCAGCGTCACTCCGGCCGCTGTCGAAGCGTCGTCCGGCTGTGGCCGCAGACGCCCATCGTGAACTTGGCCGAACCGTGACCGAACCACTGGCTGATCAATACGCATCTGTACTGGAGGAGATGCAGGTGGTTCCCAGAGGATCGTTCGTGCTTAGGACGAAGTAATCGGCGGTTACGCCGATGGCATCGCGCCGGTTGACAATTCGTTACCAGTCTGGCCTAAACTGCTGCGGCAGATAACATTTTGGTCACAATGCTCGGGGAAGTGATTACGTGGCTCGACCCTGTCCGCGTCCGGCGATGTCGACACGGAGGATGGACATGGTTCCACGTGAGCCTCGGTTGGCAGTGCGCCGCCATCGCAAGGTAGTTGTCGTCCTCGCGGTCAGCATCGCCCTAGCACTGAGCGGCCTCGGCATAGAGTCCGCCTCGGCTTCGACGAGGTCAAGGCTGGCAGTGAGCTTGAACTCCGGATCGGTCGAGTGCGGCGCGGCTCGACGGTTCGAGGGTCAACGGGAAGATCTACGTCTTCGTGAGGAACTCGAAGACTCTCGACAAAGTCGACTTCTACATTGACAGCCCGCAGTGGACGGAAGAGGCCACCCGTTCGAACCGACAAGAAGGCGCCTTTTGACCTCGCAGGCACTAGCGACCGACGGCACGGCACGCCCGTACAACACCGCGAAGCTCGCCGATGGAACCCACACCATCAGGGTCGTCATGACGTGGGCGGATGGCACGACATCCACCCGGCGGGGCGCTTCAAGGTCCACAACGGGGGCGTAAAACCGACACCCACCCCAGCCACCACCGCACCGGCCACAACAGCGACCACGACGGCGACCGACCACAACGGCACCGACCACAACGGCACCGGCCACAACGGCACCGACCACAACAGCACCGGCCACAACCGACACCGACCACGACCAGCACCGACCACACGCACCGACCACTGCGCCACCGACCACATCGGCTCCCACGGCTACGGCTACACCGCCTAAGACCTGCACCAACGGGGACACCATCAAAGAGGGTGTAGCAGCGTCATATTCCGAAGCTGGTGGCGGCGAATACCTGATTCACAACAACAACTGGAACGATGATGCTGGCGGCAACACGGTCATCACCGCCTGCGATTACGACAACTGGTATCTCATCTCTGACACTCCGAACCATTCGGATATGTCGGTGCAGACGTATCCGAACGTCCACCGCGACTACAACAATGTGCCGCTGACCAGGATCACATCGGCCCGCTTCGCGGCCACTGGGCCGCGTTGCAGCGGATGTGTCTATAACATCGCTTTCGACGTCTGGCTGGGGTCTGGGTTCAGCCATGAGCTGATGATTTGGACCGATAACTGGGGCCAGCGGCCTATCGGAAACATAGTCGATACCGTCACTATCGGCGGCCATGAGTATCAGGTGTGGCGGTCCGGTTCCGGCGACGGTGGCGTGTTCACCTACCTGTCAACCACCCCACAGCTGTCCGGTGACATGCCGCTGTCTGAGTTCTTCAAGGATGTTCAGAACCGCGGCTGGAAAGCCACCACGACCTGGCAGGTTGATTACGGCGTCGAGATTGTCGACACGAACGGCAACCCGGAACGGTTCGACTTCACCGACTTCGCCATCACCGACTGATTTAGGGCGCGACGACATCCTGGCCGAGGTGTAGCCGCTCTTTGATCGAACCTGTTGCGTCCATCCGGTAATTTCCATTGAGCATGACCTGGTGGTACCTTCGAAGTGGAAGGATTTGCGATGCCGACGGTGTACGGCCTGCACGAAATCGAGCTGCAGCCAGGGTGGAGCCCGACAGTACGAGCGGTTCTTCGCCGAAGAGGTCGCACCGACGGTCGAGCTCGGCTGGAAAACCCGTCTTCTAAAGGTGACCGTGGCGAACGCGCCGGAAAGTATCTCGTGCTCTTGGAAATCGAGAGTCTGGAGGCACGTGATCGGTACTTCCCCAGCCCGGGCGAGGGAGTCGGAGGAGTTCACTCGGTTCTTCGAACAGCACCCAGAAGGCGGCCGCGGCATTCGAAAATGGCAGAAGATGGGCCCATTCGGATCGAAGACCGACATTTCCACCGGTTACATCGTCGTCGCCGAGTAGCGGGCGCGGTCGCCCCGACCACCTCCGATCTGCCGGATAGGCTCATTTGCTCCCATGGGTTATGGGAATGTGTGTCTTATGCAACCCGCCGTTCAGCGCAGATCATCGTTCACGACTGGTCAGCGACATATAGCTCAGGATGGCGGAAGTGCCTTACCTGCCAAGGGGAAACTGGACTTGCTGGGGTCAGATTCGCTTAATGGAAGGCACTTCGCAGGTGAAGCGTACGTCGTGGTCGCAGGTTGGTCCAGTCACCGCCGACGGTGAGGTGTGGTCGCTCGCCGGGGCGGTCGCGGTACAGTACCGCAGACCGGGTCGGGCTCACCGGCGGCTTTGTCCACGGCGTTGGCCAGGCGCGGCTTCACCCTGGGTATGACCGCGGCCGGGTGTGGAGTGGACGGGTGATGCTCGCCGCTGGTAGGTGAGGCGATCGCCGATATCGACACGCTGCGGCACCGAGGCGGAGCTGCTCGGCCCGGTCGCATCGCCACCGACGGTGTGGCGGATCTTGACGAGGCCACGCCCGCCGCGCCGAGCTGAGAGCCCGGCCACCGTGCTTCGGACCGCCGACGTGCCGGTGCCGGGTCGCCGTGGCGCCGACCCCGCGCGGCACGTCGTGCTGGATGCGACGCCACGCTGGTCACCTCACACACCAGACGAGGGCAGGCCGCGGCGACGTTCAAGGGCGGGCTTCGGTTTCCACCCGATCGGCGTGTGGTGCGACAACACCACCGAGCTGCTGGCGATCAGTCTGCGGCCGGGCAACGCCGGCAGCAACCACGCCGGGGACCACATCGACGTCCTGACGCCGGGCCATCGCCCAGGTCCCGGCGGCGTATCGGCGGCGGCTGCTGGTCCGGGCCGACGGGGCCGGCGCCACCCATGAGCTGTTGGACTGGCTGACCGGCCCAGCCCAGGTCCGCGGCCGTCGGCTGGAGTACTCGGTCGGCTTCCCGACCAAGAACACCGCGCTGACCAGCGCCATCACCACCATTCCGGAACGGGCGTGGACGCCGGCGATCACCGCCGACGGCGAGATCCGCGACGGCGCCGAGGTCGCCGAGGTCACCGGACTGCTCGATCTGCGCCGCTGGCCGGCCGGGATGCGGGTCATCGTCCGCCGCGAACGGCCGCACCTCGGCGCGCAGCTGTCGCTGCTGGAGGAGGCCGACGGCTGGCGCTACCAAGCCTTCGCCACCAACACCCGGGTCGGACAGCTGGCGTTCCTGGAAGCCCGGCACCGGGCCCACGCCCGCGTCGAGGACCGGATCAAGGCCGCCAAAGACACCGGCCTGGGCCGGTTCCCCGTCACGCGAGTACGCCATCAACCAGGCCTGGCTGCAGCTCGTCGCCGTCGCCGCCGACCTGACCGCCTGGCTGCGGCTGCTCGCCCTCGACGGTGACCTGGCCGCCGCCGAGCCGAAGACTGCTGCGGTTCAAGATGCTGCACGTCCCCGCCCGGCTCAGCCGCGGCGGCCGGCGCCGCCAGCTCCGGCTGCCCCGCCACTGGCCCTGGGCCGGCCAGATCCTCGACGCGTTCCACCGGATCATGATCATCCCCGCACCCACCTGACGCGCGAGCCCCACCCGTCCGCCACCAGCCGAGGAACCATCGGAGACCCGCCCTCGAGCGCGTCAGCCGGTTACAGCCAACGTCCACACCCCAAGAACGGCAAACCGCACGCCTCAAGATCAACAGCACGCCGATCAGACACTGTCGCCAAAAAGACCAGACTCGTGCTTGGTCCGGAACACACACGCTTCAGCGACTATGTGGGGACAGTCGCAGCTGACGAGGCCGAGTTGTCAAGGACCAACCGAGCCTGTATGAGCTGGCCGATATTGATCGGGGATCGCTACACCATCTTGGCGGTCGACCTGAGCATTCACGGTCCGGTGGCCGCGGCCGTCTACGTGACCGGAGCCGAGAACAATCGAGGACATCGGGGCTTTAACCGTGAGTTCTTGCTGAGAGAGGCTAGGAGTGGCGGATGGACCTGCATCTGGGTGGCAAGACCGCCGTCGTCACCGGCGCGAGTAAGGGAATCGGCTTGGCGATCACCCGGGCGCTGGTCGAGGAGGGTGCGACGGTGGTTGCCGGAGCTCGCTCATCCGGGCCCGACCTTCCCGCACTCGAGAACCAGGGCCGCATAGTCTTCGTGCCCGTCGACCTCACGACGCCTGGCCGGACCCATCGAGCTGGTCGCTCGCGCCGCCGACCTCGGCGGCGTCGACATTCTGATCAACAACGCCGGCGCGGTCACCCTCGACCGGGGGATTCGCCAGCGTCACCGATGAGGACTGGGATCACTCCATCGCCCTCACCCTGATGGCCGCCGTCCGGACGACCCGTGCCGCTCTACCCCAGATGAGACGACGAGGCGGCGGCAGCATCGTCACCATTAGCTCGGTCAACGCCTATCTTCCCGACCCACTGGTCATCGACTACTCCGCAGCCAAGGCGGCCCTGACCAATTTTTGCAAGTCTTTGTCGAAGGAGCTCGGACCCTCCGAATTCGGGTCAACACCATCAGTCCCGGACCGGTGGAGACCGCGCTGTGGCTCGGGGACCACGGTGTGGCTCAAACGGTCGCCCAGAGCGCCGGAGTCAACCAGGCGACGTCGCGGCACACGCGGCAGCCGACGCGGTCACCGGACGCTTCACCCGGCCCGAAAGAAGTCGCCGACCTCGCACTGCTGCTCGCCAGCGACAGGACCGGCAACGTCACCGGCGCTGACTTCTCCATCGATGGCGGCCTCGTCCAAACCCTGTGAACCGGGCCAGCATCACTGACCGCACCTTGGAGCCCGAAGCAGCCACGAGACCCTGCGGTCAGAAGGGGCGCGGATGCGCATTTTAGAACCCCCGAAGTTGGCGAGTAGTCCCATCGGACCGGGCGGGCGAAGTGAGCAAGAAAAGGCAGCCTAGTAAGCACTGAGTCGAGGATCCGCGGCAAACAGAAACTGTCACTAAACCCAACCCTGGCGGCGCGAAAACAGCGGTTTCGATGGCGGCAAATCCCTGCAGATGATCCGGCAGCCGGTCGGCTTCAGCCGTTCCTCCCCATCCGCCGTTGCTGGTGCTCTTTGCAATCCCCGCACACACACACAACCGCGCACGTACGCCGCATTTGTGCCGTCATTGAGCAAGATCACGACCACGGCAACGACGACGGCCAGCTCGCGATGATCGCGCCCCCAGGAGGAGCGGCAAATTGCGGAGCCCGGTCACAGCTCCCGCTCCGCTTCAGTTGTGCCTCGGCGAGCGCTCCTCGTCGGTGGCGCATCGTTGGATTGGAACAAGAGGGGAATCAACCCTGTGGGCGGCAACAGCACGAAGGCTGAAGACAAGCGCGCAGACCAGCGCGGGCGCTGCTCTGTGGCACGGATCAATGATTCGGCGGGTGCTGATGTCCCCTCGGATTGCGGGCCTTAAAGAGCATCGCGGCGAGATCGTCGGCGAGGCCACGTGGCCAGCGATCATCGACCGCGCCACCCATGATCGACTGGTCGGGCTGCTAGTGGACGGAGCCGACCGACCCGCGAACTACGGCAGGCCGCGCGTCCACCCTCGCTGGCTTTGCTCTACTGCGGGTCATGCGGTGGGCGGCTGGTCAGCTACCTCCAGCCGAGGCAGGGTCGCGGCTACGGGTGCCGGAAAGACGAGAACCCAGACTGCGAGGCCCGGGTGCGAATCGCCGCCGAGCCGCTGGAGGCGCACGTCGAGGGCTACGTGATCGACCGGTGGCGGAACCCTCGCGCTGGAAGATCGCGCAGTCAGATGATGATCGGCTGAAGCGCATCGCCGAGATCAGCGCTGAGATCGGCAGAACTCCAGCGGCAGAAGAAGGACGCATTCAGGATGAAGCTGCGAAGGGAGGTCGATCTCCAGACGTTCAGGGCGGTCACGAAGGAGATGGACGCGGCTCTAGATCAGCTAGTGTCCCCCGCCAGGAATTCGTTGTAGATATCGGGCGAGTCGTTCGAGGATTTCGTCGGCGGTCTTGGTCCAGATGAAGGGTTTGGGGTTGGCTGTTCCAGTGCTCGATCCAGGAGCTGGATGTCGCGTTCGAGTGTGGTCACGTTGTCGTGCACGCCGCGGCGGAGCTGGCGCTCGGTGAGCAGCCCGAACCAGCGTTCGACCTGGTTCAGCCATGAGGAGCTGGTCGGGGTGAAGTGAGGTTCCCCCGCTTTCCTGGAGGCTCTCGATCTTGGTCTGATTGGGCCAAGGGAGGAGCTGATTGTGACTAGACCGAGCAAGTTCGCCCCGGACTTCAAGGCTCGCGCGATCGATTTGTATCGGTCCTCGAGGGCCGCACGATCGCCGATGTGGCCCGGGAGCTGGGGATCGGCACCGAGACGTTCCGCAAGTGGGTACGTCAAGACGAGGCCGACCGTGGTGAGCGAGATGACCGGTTGACCAGCAAGGACGACCGAGGAGCTGAAACGGCTTCGCAAAGAGAACGCGGAGCTGAAACGCACCAACGAGATTCTGCGGTTGGCGAGCGCGTTTTCGCCCAGGAGGCCGACCCGACCCGGCGCAGGTCGTGACGTTCGTGGAAGCACATCGTCACACCTTCGGGGTCGCGCCGCTGCTCGCCGCGATCGGCGAACCGGTGTCCACCTTCTACGACCGCACCAGCAGGGACACCGTCGGCGCGCGCTATGGCTGATGCCGCGGTGGCGGAGCGGATCGAGGCGATCTGGGAGCGGTCGCGCCGCACGTACGGCGCGCCACGCATCCACGCCATGCTGGCCCGTGAAGGCATCCGGGTGGGCCGCAAACGGGTGCAGCGGCTGATGCGACAACTCGGCATTCAGGGCGCTCACCTGCACAAACACTGGAACACCACCCGGCAAGACAAGCAGCGCCAGCGGCACCGGATCTGGTCGAGCGGCACTTCACCGTCGCCGAGCCGAACACGCTGTGGGTCGCGGACCTCGACCTATGTCAAGACGCTGCAGGGGATCTTGTATCTGGCTGTGGTGCTGGATGTGTTCTCCCGCAAGGTGGTGGGCTGGCAGATGGCGGATCGGATGACCACCGACCTGGTCTTGACGCGGCCTTCGAGATGGGGCTGTGGCGCCGTGAGGTCGTCCGGGACCGGCTGATCCATCACAGCGATAAGGGTTCCCAATACACCTCGCTGCGGTTCACCCAACGCCTCGCCGACGCCGGCGTCGCGCCCTCCACCGGATCAGTCGGTGATTCAGCTACGACAACGCTATGGCCGAATCATTCTTCGGCAACCCTGAAAACCGAGTTGATCTACCGGCGCAGCTGGACCAGCCGGCACGACGCCGAACTGGCGATCTTCGCCTGGATCGAAGGCTGGTACAACCCGGAACGGCATCATCGCCGCGTTGGGCATGCGCAGTCCCGATGAATACGAAGCAGCGTTCTACGCTGACACCACCAACCTCGACACCCCCGTCAATGTTGGAAACCCCGAATCGAGCCTCCGATGAAC